>Ga0183095_10038_pt4 | contig 162691 bp, 141 predicted proteins | sample BioMet4_FD_130346 | JGI IMG/M metagenome (GOLD analysis project Ga0183095, IMG submission 130346) | Microbial communities from bioreactor (seeded with sewage sludge) at LBNL, California, USA - Biofuel metagenome 4 (v2) (version 3) | ecosystem: Engineered > Bioreactor > Anaerobic > Unclassified ...
GGGGAAGTTGTCGGCATAGGCGGGGAACTGCTCCTGGAGTGCACGCACCGTATCGGTCTCCTCGAAGAAGAGCAGGGTGGCATGTGCGGCGGCAAAACTCGCGATCTTGGTCTCGGTGGTGGAAAACCTGTCGGCGGGCACCCTCGCGCGTAGCGTCTCGAGCACGATCGACCAAAGCTTGGCGTGGCTTTCTCCAAAGAGTGCGACCACGCGTGCGGTCTGGCTGTTGAAGGCGGAGGGGGTCTGAACGAGGCACTCTCCCACGATCTCCTCGATGCGTTTGTCGCTCACGATGGTGTTTGTGTCCAGTGCGTAGCGGCTGCGACGGTGTTCCATGGCTTCATAGATGTTCATGTGAACCTTCTCTCTTTAATGACACACAGAGTATAGCATTAAGAGGAAAGCCTGGTTATGAGGTACGAGATGACATGAGCCTAGTTCACCACGCTGCCATATTCGAGATAGGTCACATAGGCGAGCAGGCTCTCGGTCTTGGCGGTGGTGCCCGTGGCGTTGCCGTTCGCGTCAAACGCGTTCCACGTGCCGCATGCATCCTGATATCCGTCGACGTTGAGGATGGGCATCGTGGCGCGTGAGGCGAGGGTCGCCTTCTGGAAGTCGGTCAGGGGGGCGCCGACAAGGTCCATGAGCACGTCTCCTAGGGCCGAGGCGGACTCATCGCGCACCTCGGAGGTCTGGCTGTTGCCGGCCACATCGTAGTTCGCCCAGATGAAGTACTCGGTGTGGAACTGTCGCTCCGCATGTACCACGTCCGAGTCGTCAGTGTTGCTCGCATCGTTGTACTCGCTTGCGAGCGAGGGCTGGTGGTCGCCAAAGAAGAGCACCACCACGGGACGGTCAATATCGCGGAGCTCGTCGATGAACTCCTCGAGCGCCTCGTCCGACTCGTTGATGCAGTCGATGTACTCGTTGAGTTGCGAGTCGCTTGTACTTGCGGAGTTCGTGGTCGAGTAGTGCGTGCGATCCTTGACGGGTATGGTCCCCGTGGTGTAGGGGCTGTGGTTCTGCATGGTGACGTCAAGCACGAACTGCGGGTCGTCGGAGCCCTCAAGGACCGCGAGGGTCTTGTCGTAGGTAGCGGCGTCGCTCACGTCACCGTGATAGGTCTCGGCGTCCTTGAATGCATCGATGTCGTAAAAGGTGTCGAAGCCCATCTGGTCGTAGACCGTGGAGCGGTTCCAGTTGCTGCCCAGATTGGGGTGAATGGCGGTGGTGTCATAGCCCAGGCTCTTGAAGGCGCGCGGCATGCACTCCACGTTGGAGAAGCTCACCTGCGTGTAGGGGTACTTGTACTCGCCGATGTAATGGAGGTTCGTGCCGGTGAGCACCTCGAACTCGGTGTTGCAGGTACCACCACCAAAGATGGACACGTAGCAGTCGCCCTTTGCGAGGGCGTCGGTGAGTCCCGTGTTGACGTACTCCGTCCCCGCATAGCCCGCGTCCGCGATGTCCTGGTAGACGGAGAGGTCCGCGTACGACTCGTTCATGATGACGATGACGGAGGGCTGCGTCTCGCTGAACTGGGCTTCGGCCTCGGTACGGGAGTCGCCCGTACTCGCGTCGTACTCCTCGACGAGGTCGTCCTCGGCCTCCTCGGCGGCCTCCTTGGTGTAGCCTTCGGGGACGGGAACCTTGAGCGCCTGGAGCTCCTTGACGAAGCAGGGCCAGAAGCCCTGGGCGGATGACGAGCGCATGGCATCCCAATGGTTGAGGTACACGCCGAAGTCGCTGCCATACTGCGGGATGGTCACGAAGCAGCCGAGTGCGATCAGGCAGAGTGCGGCTGCGGCGGCGCAGCGGACCGGGCGGCGGCGCAGGATGGGAGCGTCGACATCGGCGGGTGCCATGGGGAGGATGTACGCGGCACAGGTGATGCCGATGCACGCGTAGGCGATCGCCTGGACCACGGCCGAGCCGATCACGTAGACGTAGGAGCTGCTCACCTCGGCCGCCGTGCCCAGCGCCATGAGGTCGGCTGGGGTGATGGCCGCGTCCTTGAACAGGAACACGAAGTAGTTTGCGATGCCTATGACGAGCATGGCCACCACGCCCACGGCGACCCCAACCCCGTGCTGCTGTCCCGCGAAGTAGAGGGCGAGAAGGACGAGGGCGATGATCACGGCCTCGATGGTCACGTAGCGAAGGGCAATGGTGCGGTAGCTCGCGTTCCAGGGCACCTCCACGGCGAGACGGGCGAATTCCGTGCAGAGGGCGAGCAGCACGACGGTCGCCAGCATGTGCAGGGCTCGCGCCCCGCGACGAACCTCGGCCTTTTCCCGGTGCCTGCCGCCGTCGTTCGTGGACCAGCGCGCGCAGGCCTCGGCGACTCGGTTGCGGGGGAGCGTGAGCGCAGCCGCTGCGAATATCGCCATGCAGGAGTTCGAGACGTCGCCCTGTCCGCCGGAATAGAGGCCACGCGCGCACCAAACGTCGAGAAACACGAGCGCACCTACAAAGGGAAGCACCCAGAGAGCCGTCGACGGCCTGACGCGTCGAAGCGCCATGGCCATGCCATGCCCTCCGTCCACGTGCGACCTCATCCAGCCGTCAGCGATGACGTAGGCAAGCGTGATTGCCAGGAGGATGAGAAGCCACATGATGACGGTGGGGCAATAGAGGGACGATCCGTAGGTTCCCTGCATGGCGTACTTCCCAGCGTGGTTGAGCAGACCCTCATATTCTAGTCCCACCACGGCTATGCCATGAAGCGAAGAACCGCCTCCGCGCAGCCGTCGTGGTCGTTGTCGCATACCACGAAGTCGGATGCGGCCTTGAGCTCGTCGGTGGCGTTGCCCATGGCCACGCCGGTGCCTGCCATCTCGACGAGGGTCATGTCGTTGCCACCGTCACCGACGCCGACCGTGCGCTCGAGATCGATTCCGAGCGCTGCGGCGAGTGCCCGCAGGCCCGTGCCCTTGCTCACGCCTTGCGGGGTTATCTCGATGCTCCAGACCTCTGAGACCGACGTCTCGAGTCCAGCTCCCTCGAGGCGATGACTGATGCGGGTGAGCGCATCGAGGTCGGAGGAGTGCAGGCTGACCTTCTCGAAGCAGGCGCCACCCTCGAGCATGAAGGCGGGCATGTCGGTGACGCGTTCGGCAAGACGCTCGAACATGGGCCGATAGTCCGCCATGCCATAGCGGGCCATGTGCGGAATCTGGTGCTCGTTGACGGCGAAGGTTCCGTTGCCGGAGGCCTCGGGCATCACCAGGTCGCCCTCGGGACGGAATGCCTCCACGATCGATGTCACCTGACGAGACGTGAAGCTCGTCTTGGCAATGACGTGCGAGAGCTGGGCGTCGTAGACGAGCCCGCCGTTGCAGGTTATGGCGTAGCGGATGCCTGCCCCCATGAGCTGGGGTTGGTAGTCGCTCAGCTGGACGAGGCTGCGTCCGCTGGCCACGACGACGCGGGCGCCGCGTGCGGTGGCTGTAGAGATCGCCGCAAGGGTCGCGGATGAGAGGACCTTCTCGCTCGTGAGCAACGTGCCGTCCATGTCGAAGGCGATGAGATCGTACCCCTCGCGCTCCATGCGTTCTCCAATCCTGTCTACCTGTGCGTTCGTCTCCTACTGGGAATCCTGGGCGAGGGCGCATCCGTTGGCGTCGAGCCATCGCTGAGCCTCATCACGGCAGGCGCAGGTTCCGCCATGTGTCGCCACGAACTGATAGAGCGGGACCGCCTCGGCGACATGGCCCTGCGCCGCAGCGACGCGAGCCTTGCGGAAGGTGTTCGCGACCTCCTGCTGCGGTCTGTCGATGAGCGCGTCGATGGCGCCGATCCTCTGGTAGGCGCTCACCCAGTCGCCGCGCATCTCGGCGAGGGACTCCTCGGCGGCATCGAGCGAGAGCCTCGCGATGCGGGCGACGGCGGTTCTCGACGAGTTGTTCTCCAGGAGCTTCTCGAGCTGGGCACGGGTGCTCTGAAGCGACGCACCGTCCCCCAGCGTATGGAAGGCCGATGCCCTCACGTCCAGGATGGAGATCCAGAAGGTGTCTTTCGGGTTGCGCCGACTCGCCCTCTCGGCCCAGGCGAGGCCGACGTCGGGGTAGCCCAGCAGGACGCTGCATGTGGCGTACCAGGTTTCGAGCATGGTCATGGTCTGGGTCCGAGACCTGAACCTGTCGAGGAGCGGGGTGATGACCTCGAGAAGCTTCTGAGGGTCACGGTCGTGCGTGAGCACTTGGAGGACTTCCATCCAGGTCTTCCGGATCAGGAGGACCTCGGCGATGGCGATCAGGAGGAACATTCCCGCGAAGGCGAGAAAGAACGTGGCATAGCTGGTGGTGAACGCTGCGGCCACGATGCCGGTCACGATGGCCCCTCCGACGCAGAACCCGATGACGAGGTGATAGCGATGCAGAAAATCGGTCGTCACCCTCTCTGACGGTACGTTGACATATCTGGAGGGATGCCTATCCTGTGCGGCGAGCGCCATGAATGCCTCTATCTCTGCTCCTGTACGAAGCGTACGAACTCGTGCAGCTCTTCCTCGGTACGCACGCGGGCCGTGTACATCTGGTTGCCCATGTCATCGGAGAGCGCGCGAGGCACGCGCCACTGCATGACGACGCGGCTACCCCATGTGTCGAGAATCTCCTGGTGGGAGTGGGCGTAATCGTGTACGTCCCGTCTGCCTGCATAGACGCACCAGAAGAGGTCGCCGCTTTCGGGGAGGCCGCGATGGTCCATCGTGACCATGTTCGCCCAGATTTGATATACGTCGGTCGAGTGCGCGAAGTTCATCATGTCAGGGGAATAGCCGCCCGTGGGGCGGCAGTTGACCTCAAGTCCTACGTAGTCTCCCTTGGTGCCCAGGCCAGGCTTGTCATCGGCCAGACGGAAGAACTCCATGTGGACGAAGCGACTCCTGAGGCCGAAGCTCTTGGCGACGGCACGGCCCAGACGTTGAAGTCTGGGGTCTACGGTGGGACGCGACCAGTAGGCGAGGTCGAGCTGCTTGTGCACGAGCTCCGACATGGAAGGTGGGAACTCCTCCTGGTTTTCAAAGAGGGGGTCTCCCTTGGAGTCGAGGATGGCATCATACGCCGCAATGCCGCTCGAGGGAACGAACTCTTCGAGAGCGTAGGGCTCGTTTGCAGGAACGACCTCAAAGAAGTCCTTGAGCTGCGTCTTGTCGTCGATCTTGGCCGTTCCGCCGGCGCCCATGCCGTATTCGGGCTTCGCGAAGACCGGGTAGCCCACCTCACGGGCGAAGTTGCGCGCAGCCTCGATGGAGGTGACCTTTATCTGGCGAGCGGAGGGTACGCCTGCGGCGGCATAGAGCGGTTTCATGGCGGCTTTGCTCTGCCACTCGCCCATCTGAGCTGCGCCGACACCCGTGGAGACGTGGAAGTCATCACGTAGGCGCGCGTCGAGGGAGAGCCAGTACTCGTTGTTCGACTCGATCCAGTCTACCTTGCCGTACTTGTACGAGAAGAAGGCGACGGCGCGAAAGACCTTGTCGTAGTCCTCGAGCGAGTTTACGTAGTAGTACTCGGTGAGCACGCTTTTGAGCTGGTACGAGATGGCATTGTAGGGAGTGTCACCCACGCCAAGCACGTTTACGCCATTGCGGTGCAGGGCAGCGCAGAAGTTCCAGTAGGTCTCCGGGAACTGCGGAGAGACGAAGACGAAGTTCATGGCTATTCCTCCTGCCTGGCGGCGTCCTCTAGTACGATGGGGAGAAAGTAGCGGATCTGCTTCTTCCACCATGGCCAGTCATGATTCACGTCGTAGCCCCAGAAGTCGCACCAGGCATGAACGCCCAAGCGACGGAAGGCGTCATCGAGGATGTGCGCGTCGCGTATGCCCTCATCCTCCCATGCACCTTGCCCTACGCATATGATCAGCGTGCGCTTGTTGTAGAGGTCGACGTAGGGGTGGCTGGGGGACATGTTGGGAAGAAAGTGCACGGGCGAGTTGGCGTACAGCGTGCCGTTCATCCAGTCGCCGAAGAAGTACGAGGCATCGTACACGCCTGAGAGCGCGATGCATCCCTCGAAGAGGTCGGGACGACGTAGCGAGACGATCACGGCATGCGTGGCGCCCATGCTGCAGCCTGTGGTGAGGGGACGCAGGTCAGAGTGGTTGACTTCGTGCACGAAGGGGACGAGCTCGTCGCAGACGTAGTGGTAGTAGGCCTCCTGCACGTCGGCACGCCAGAGCTTGTCACCGCCCAGCTTCGACCAGCTGTCCTTGTCGACGGAGTCCACGCAGACGAGCTGTATGCGGCCCTGCTCGATGTAGTCGGCGAGGTTGTCGACCATGCCGAAGTCCTCGTAGTTCGTGCAGGGAGAGTCCTGCGTCGGAAACGCGATCATGGGATAGCCCGCGTTGCCGTAGACGATGACGTTCATATCACGGCCGAGGTTCTCGCTGTGACGGGTGATGTAATCGCGATTCATGTCCGGATGCTCCTCCCGTGGTGCCCGCGCACGTGCACCTATGATAGCGTCCAAACAGCGCGGGCATGTTCCGCGCCCTTGGCGTGACGGCGTTAAGTTAATGTGGGTCCACCAGCTTGTGGTCGGCACGGAGACCTGACTCGAACTGGACGTCGGCGCGGTAACCCGTTGTCGACGCTTGGGTTGGGTATTCCCAGCCCCTTTCCTCGGATGATACGACCTGTGACGCCACGGGTCCATGACAAAGCGCCCTTTCGATCCGTTCCTCCCTGCGTGATCTTGCCTTGGGTGTAATGCGGGTCGCGCGTGAGAGACGAGGTACCACTCGTCCGGATGCCTGCCTCGAGCGTATACGGGCCATGGAGTCTGCTCCCCTCCTGGTCCACGCGCAGGGAACACCTGAGAGTCTCGACTGGTAGACGTGCTGGTTTTCTGGCTCCATCGTACCGAGGGAGGGCCCCGCGACGCCTATGCAGGAGGCATGAGCGCGCAGGTACGGGGCGACCGCGGCCACGACCGACGGCCTGGCGGACCCCTCGGCGGCGAGAGACCCGAGCAGGTCAGCACAAGCCCTTGCGTCCCCGTGGTACACCTCCGAAAGAGCACGTGAGCGCTGCTCCGCATGATCTGCGTCAAAGCAACGAGCGACAGCTCGGTTCACATGGAAGGGGTCGAGATGCCCCACGACGTCCTCGGCGAAACCGAGGAAGGTCACGTCGCCCTCGCACCACCCGGCACCGTCAAAGCCACTATGCACGGTTCTGACCTTAGTGATGTCATAGACCGAGCCCACCGCAGCCACGCCCTGGGCCCACATCTGACGGGCAGTGCCCACACATCCGAAGCTCACCGGCCGTATGCGTCTTACCTTGCGATCCTTGGGCCCTGTACCACCAACCTTCCCGGCATAGGCAACCATTGCCTTGATCTCGCACCTCTTCGCATCACCCTCGTGCTGGAGGTTCACCATCGTACCGTCTGACTCAACGCAGAGTAAGTCGGCCTCTTCCTTACCATCCGGTCTCACGCCGTCAACGAAGAGTGACTCGGCGAGACGCTCGTCCTCATCGCGACACGCCCTGCCGGCACGGTGCACACACCACTCGACCGTGGCAGCGCTGAGCGCAGATGCTCCAGAGCGCGCCAAAGTCTCGGAGGCCAGGCGATAAGACGTCTCGGCGGCAAGCCACACGACCTCTGCCTCCAAGGCCGGTGACACTCGTGCGCGCTCAGGCAGATCGATCGCGTCGTCCACGGGCACCACAGTGTTCCCGAAGGAGTCAATGCATGTCCGCCTCACGAAGGTCACGTCACCGAGCCTGGTGCCCATGGTCCTGCGCCTCCGGTCGCGGATCCGGGCGCCCGCGGGCAGAGAGCGGCAGAGCTCGTCGTCGAGGGCCTCGAGCGCGCGGGCGTAGGCACTGCGGGCAGCCGCGAGCACCATCCCCATCATTTTGGTCTCGATAGCAAGCGGATCGCCGTCGCCGTTGGGCCCGAGACCCTCCAACAGCTCCAGAAATGCAGGCTCCATCAGATCGGCGATTCTTGTTGCGGTAACATCATCCATTGCGGGCTCCCTCTCCTCTTGGTCTTGGTCGACTCAAAAGGTTAGTGGAGCTCGCACCCTCTTATCAAGGGACTGGGTGAGAGCGCTCACCCACGAAAACTAAACGCTGTCCCTTGGCGTGCATCGGAAAAGGTTGGGGAAGGTTGCTAGCGTGTGGACTCGCGCCGACGTATCTCGTAGCTCATCCTGAGCTCGTGGGGTACGGAGACGATACTGGAAAAGGTGACAGGTATCTTTTCCAAATTTTTCTAGTGCGGGCCTTCTATGAACTGGCCACGTGGAATCGCGTTCGCCGTGCTTGTCCCGCACGAGCGCATTCGCGCCTGTGTCCCTAGCCCTCGTTCTCGAAGGTGTAGCCGCCCATCTTCCAGGCGGTCGCAGTCTCGCAGGGCACCGTAGACGTCATGCGCAACCTGCCCGTGTCCTGCGGATACCAGCGCGTCGTCATGGTGACCTCTCCGTCGTTGACGAAGATCTCCACGATAGAGGTGTCCACGAGCACACGCAGGTTCGTCACGCAGCCTGCGGAGAGCACCGATAACGGCAGACGACGGACGGTGCGATAGGCACCGGCCATTCCAGTGAATGACAGCTCGACGAAGCCGTCGGTGAAGAGAAGCTCGAGGTCGGCGTTGAGAAGCACGCGCCCCTCGCCGGAGATGCCCTCGAGCACGAGGTCGCAGGTCCCCGGGAACGTCTCGCCGACCGCTCCCGCAAGGTCGAACGTGTCATAGGGAGACGATCCCACAGTTCCCGTGGCTCCTTGGGCGCCCTCGACCGTGAGCCTGACCTTCTCGTCGCGCAGGGAGTCCACCTCGGTGACAGGCCGCTGGCAGATGCGTCCGGCACTGTTGAGCGTGAGCTCGCGGGGGACGGTGAGCGTGTGGACCCATTCTCGCGTGGGGTTGTCGTACTGCGTCTCGATGTCCGGGACGCTTGCCCAGCCGACAAGGATGGTTCGCCCCGCCTCGTCCTCGAAGACCTGCGGCGCATAGAAGTCGAAGCCGTAGTCGAGCTCGACGAAGTCGCTCTCGTCGACGCATCGGTAGGGCCCGGCTGCATCCATGAGGCCGGAGTCCTGAGAGAGCAGGTTGACGAGCGTCCCCTTTATGGGAAAGTACCCCGAATTGTGGATGTTCTCGAACGAGAAGGGCCGCTTGGGCACGCCCTGCGGGCACACGAGGAGAAACTCCTTCCCGTCGATGCGCGCCACGTTGGGACACTCCCACATGTATCCGAAGGCCGCATCACCCCGGTTGGTGGCTGATCCCTCGAGCTTCCAGTCGAGGCCGTCGGGACTCTTATAGAGCAGGACCGCGCCGCGGTCTCCTTTGACGCGGGCGCCGAGAAGCATGTGCCAGGCTCCATTCTGTTCCCAGACTTTAGGGTCGCGTACGTGGCACGAGCAGTACGCGGGGTATCCCTCGTTGCCGAGTACGAGGTGCTTCTCGCCAAAGTGCTCGCCGTCGGAGCGGACGAGCATCTCGTTGGCGAGACGGCCGGAGTAGTCGTAGTCATGGTCGCCGGGAAGGAACTGGTTACCGGTGTAGTAGCACCACATCTCTCCATCCCGGACCACGGCAGACCCAGAGTACGATCCATTTCTATCAAGCTCGCAGTCGGGCATGATTGGGGTGCCCATCCAACGCCAGGTGACGAGGTCGTCGCTCGCCCAGTGCGCCCAGCCGTGGCCGGGATTCGGCCAGAGGCGATGATGCTGGTGGAAGAAGTGGTAGGTCCCGCTGAGCTGGCAAAGACCGTTGGGGTCCGTCATGTCACCCGTGGCGACCTGCAGGTGATAGTTTAGGCGCCAGTTGTGCTTCTTGTCGAACGAATCGCGCATCGTCATGTGGGCGGGCCTCCAAGGCGTCGCAGACTGATAAGAAAGACGGCGGCCGCTTGCGCGACCGCCAAAACCGTCGCCTCTGGCGAGGGGGATACGATAGGCGCCTACTCGATGCTGATGAGCTTATCACCCGCAGCGACCGTGGCATTCGTGGTTGACGCAATCTTGGTGTAGGCATCGGTGTTGGTGACGATTACCATCGTGGTCGTGGAGAGCCTGGCCTTCTCGATCTGCCCAAGGTCAACGTCCATGAGAAGCTGACCTACGCTGACCTTGTCGCCCACCGCGACGTATGCGGCGAAGGGCTCGCCCTCGAGTTTGACGGTGTCGATGCCGATGTGGAGAAGAAGCTCGCAGCCGTTGTCAGTGAGCAGGCCGATGGCATGGCCGGTTTCGGCGAGAACGGTGATGGTGCCGTTGGCGGGGGAGAACACCTTGCCATCGATGGGCCTGATGGCGCAGCCGTCGCCCATGACCTTGGTGGCGAACAGCGGGTCCTCGACGCCTTCCATCGGGATGACCTCGCCGGCCATGGGGGCGACGATGGTCTCGCCCTTCACGGCGGCGGCAGTGACGGCGGCGTCGCCAGCGGCACTGGTGGCAGTCTCTGCGAGGACGGTGTTCTGGTCGGCTGCGGCCTGGGCGCCAGAGGCGATGGCGGCGACTGCGTCGGGGGTGGCGACGGGCTTGGGATCCTTGTACATGGTCCAGGTGATGCCGAAGGCGATGGATGCGGCAACGAGAATGCAGATGGCGTACTGAAGGGTGTTCCCGGTGGTGATCAGGAAGCCGAAGATGCCGGTGATGCCGTAGGCAATGGATACGACGCCGAGGATGGAGACGAGCGCACCGCCGACCGCCGCGCCGATCATTGCGGCGATGAAGGGCTTCATGTTGGGCAGGTTGACGCCGTAGATGGCGGGCTCAGTGATGCCGAGCCAGCCGGAGATGCCGGACGGGAGCGCGAGTTCCTTCGTTCTCATGGACTTTGTCTTTACGAAGACGGCGAGGCAGGCTGCTCCCTGGGCGACGTTGCAGCAGGAGATGATCGGGTTGAAGCCATCCACGCCGGTGTTGGCGAGGAGGGTCGCCTCGAGGGCGTTGAACATGTGGTGCACGCCGAGGACGACGGTCACAGGGTAGATGGCACCGACGAGCGCGCCGCCAAGGCCGAACGGAATGGCGAGGAGGAACTGGAAGCCCAGCATGACAAGGTTCTCGAACCAAGCGAAGACGGGGCCGATGACGGTGAGCGTGAGGGTGCCGGTGACAAGTACGGTTACGAGCGGGGTGACAAAGAGGTCAAGCATGTCAGGTACGTGCCTGTGCAGCCACTTCTCGATCATGCACATGATGAGCACGGCAATGACGACGGGAATGACGTGGCCCTGGTAGCCCTGGAGCGTGACGTTGTAGAAACCGAAGAGCTGAACCTGGGGAATGCCTCCAGCGGAGATGATCGCGCTGGTCGTGGCAGAGGTGGCATTGACGACGGAGCCGGTGACCGAGGACAGCCAGTCAGCCGCACTCTGAGTGCCGACGACCTGGTACGCCGAGTTGCCGTAGGACTCTACGGCACCGGGGATGGCCCAGGCGTTGATGAGCGCGGTATGGTTCATGATCATGCCGATGACGCCGCCGAGAAACTCGTTTCCACCGAAGACGCGTGCGGCAGAGAAGCCGATGAGAATCTGTAGGAAAACGAAGGAGGCGTTGGAGAACGTGTGAATGAGGATGTACCAGGAGTTGGTGTCGAGCGCACCTCCTGCGGCGTTGTTGATGCCCTCGGTGAGGCCCATGAGCAGGCCGGAGGCGACGATGGCGGGGATGATGGGCACGAAGACGTCGCCGAGCGCCTTGATGGCGCGCTGGAACGGGTTGGCCTTCGCTGCCGCTGCCGCCTTGGTCTCGTCCTTGGTGCTAGCGGAGATGCCTGCGAGGGCGATGAACTCGTCGAAGACCTTGTTGACGGTACCCGTACCATAGATGACTTGCAGCTGACCGGAGGCCTGGAAGCTACCCTTCGCCCCCACGGCGTCGTCCACCTTGGCCTTGTCAACCTTGGAGTCGTCGGCGACGACGAGACGCAGACGGGTGGCGCAGTGTGCAGCGGAGACGATGTTCCCAGGGCCGCCAACGGCCTCGAGAATCTCCCTGGCAGCTTGCTTGTGGTCGAGTGCCATGTTGTACCTCTCTTTCTTGCTCAGACGTGCTCTTGAGTGGAATCGACCCAACGTGGTGCCCTGCAGTGCCCACGAATGTATGAGGACTATGTGGAATCCTTCTCATATTTGCTATGGTATAGTCATGCCGTGGCAGTTGCGAAATGCGTGCGGCAGCGCATCCGTGAACGGACGTATTTCTCCGTGAATGGTTGTTAGCGGGTAGACTCGCGACGACGTATCTCATAGCCCATCTTGAGCTCGCGAGGCACGGAGTCAAGGTTGATCATCGCGTCCACGAGCATGCTCGCCGCTTCGCGGCCGCTCGTCTCGTAGAAGTGATGCACCGTGGTGAGGCTGGGGTAGGCGATGGACGAGATGACCGAGTCGCCTACGCCGGTCACCTGGATCTCCTCCGGCACTCTATGACCGAATTCGCGAAGACAGGTGATGGCACCGAAGGCGATGATGTCGGTGGCGCACACGATGGCGTCGACGTCAGGTACAGTTTTGATGAGCTGTTCGGTGCAGGAGTAGCCCGCGTCGACGCTGAAGTCTCCTATCAGAACGCCACCGGGCGCAGGTTCGACACCGGCGTCATGGCAGGCGTCCAAGAAGCCTTTGCGCCGCATCTTACCAGCTGATATGTCGTTCTCGAGCACTCCTATGTAGGCGGGGTGACTGCTTGTGCGGAGCATCTGGCTGGTTAGGTCGTAGATGGCGCGACAGTCGTTTTGGAACACGCATGAGTACCCTGCGAGCTCTTGTCCGAGAATCACGACAGGTACGTCGAGGCCCTTCAGTGCACGTCTGTGAGCGGGCGTGAAGATAGTTGCGATGAGGATGATGCCGTCCACCTTGTTGCGCTCGGAGAACATGCTGAGATACTCGACCTCGAGCTTCTCGTCGTTGTTGGTGTTGCCGAGGATGGTCTGGTAGCCCTTACACGCGAGGACCTTGGTGATTCCGTTGACCATGCGGTTCACCGACTCTGAGTTGAGCCTGGGGATGATGACGCCTACTAGATGCGTCTTGCCTGTGCGCAGCGACTGGGCATGCTGCGAGGGAACGTATCCCGTCTCGTCGATGATGCGACCTATGAGCTCGCGCTTCTCCTGGGAGACGTAACCGTCGTTGAAATAGCGCGATACCGTTGCCCTGGACACGCCGGCGCGGCGTGCGATTTCGTTGATGTCCATGCCAAACTCCCGTGCCATGATGTGGGAACGATTTCACATTGACATCATGCGATGACGCGCGCACCCGACATCTGGGAAGGAGGTGCGCCGACATTTCATTGGTGCCGCTGTCGATGATATACGACGAAGGCGTGTCCTGGGGACACTTCCAAGCTTCGGCACAGCAATTTGTTGCATTGGAAGGGCGAGTGCTCAAGCGCACATCGTCTTGGTTATGCCATCTGGTTCGGATGCTGGCCCAAAAACGAGACGTACAACATATCCAAACTCTTGGACCACGCTCGTTGGATGAGATGGACCATCTCGCCTTTTGTTGAACTAGTTTTTGCACGAGCTACGTGCAAGAAACCAAGCGCAGCCAATTGCACGTCATCGTGCATCCCACTATGTCTGATGCGCAAAAACCTGTGCATGTCACTACTTAGCATGCAACGTTTCTCACGGCTGTGAACGGTTTAATTATCGCGGTGAACGTTTATATTACGTGCGTAGATACGAGCATTCAAAATTGTGCATTGGAAGCATATCATATAAAATAATATTCTAATAATCTGTCCTGTGAATCAAATCGCACCATGTAGAAGATCGAGGAGGATGTCGTTATGAAAAGAGAATTGTGTAATTCGATGAGGCAGTACATGTACTTGCACGTATGGCAGAACCTGCTTTGCACCAAGTTGGTAATTCTCGGCAACGAAACAGCTCGCAAGAATAGGAGTCGAAGGAGCGAGATGCTCGAGAAGACATACGAGATGGGAGGACTTTCATGGTGACGACATTGCTCAAGAGTCGGCAGACCTCCATTCTCAGGGACCTTTCGAAAAGTGTGGGTGGCATTCCTCTCGCGACGATCATGGAGCGATATCACGTCTCGCGCCGTACGGTCTACTACGATGTAACGAAAATTGATGAATGGCTTTCCGAGAGGGATAACGGTCGCGTACATTTCGAGGGTCAGGTCGTGATTGCCGACGGGGTGCGTTGGGACAAAGTGGGCAAAAGTCCATCGACCCGCGGTCATCGTTACTTCTCTGTAGAGGAACGCCAGGCGATGGTTCTCCTCTATATTGCGCTTTCGCCGGAGCAGGTTACCATCAACTGGCTTATGGGCACCTTTGAGGTGAGTCGCAATACCGTAATCGCTGACATCCGTGCCCTCAAGTCCGAGGCAAAGGCGCTCGGTCTTGAAATCGGGAGCACCAACAGTGCCGGATATACCATGGGGGGAGAAGAGATCGCCCTCCGTCGGTTCGTGTGGACCGAACTCCAACGTCTCAACGACACCGATTGTGTTGATACCTTGCATAGGTTTCTGCAGTCGACCCTAACCGAGATGACGGGCAACGACATAGACTACTTCGAGCTATGCCGTAGTTTGATAAAGCAGTACGAAACGGACCTCCAGACCAGGTGCTTCCTAGAGAGCGGTGGGCTTGAGGGCGTGATGATCCAGGTCTCATGGTTGCGAGGACTCTTGGGGCACTGGGTCGTGATGGGTCGCGAAGAGCAGGTGACCCTCATGGGTACCGTCTCGTATCGCTCCGTGCAGAACAGCGTAGAGAAGCTCAAAAACGCCGGTATCATCCTTCCATCGGAAGAGATGCTCTATATCACATCTCTCTTGCTGGGCATCAAGACCACCAGTTTCGCCATGCAACGCGAGGAGGATTAGTATGTCTCTGACCTCGCGGAGAGTCTCATCGTGGACTTCGAGCGCGTTGCGTGCCTTACTTTCGTAAACAAGGGCATCGTGCGAGAGCAGCTTACGCATCACATCCGTCCCCTCTACTACCGCCAGAAGTATGGCATCCCGGTCCACAACCCACTCGCGACCGATGTCCAGAAGATGTATCCCATGACGTACGAATTCACGCGACGTGCTGCAATAATGGCGGGCATGCCCTCCCTCTCCACTGACGAGCTCGGATATCTCACCATCTACCTCTCCGCCGATCTCGACAACAGGATGCTTGAGGAGGGGGATACGAGCGCCTCCAAGGTTCTTATGGTTGATGCGACAAACATGAGTATGGCGACGCTCGTGCGCGAGCAGCTTGTGGACGCCTGTGGAATTCAGTTTGAGTTCGACTATACCGAGCCAAGCAAACTCCATCGTTGGGATCTGGATGGCTACGCTCTCGTGCTTGCGCTCACACCTCTGCCTGTCGAGATGCACTCCGATAACATGGTCGAGGTCGCGCCGTTTCTGTCAGAGGAAAACAAGCAGCAGATCTATCACATCCTTCGCAACAACCGTATCATCTCTCGTTACAACGGGCTCATCGAGGGCATTGTCGGAATCGTCGAGAAGGCGCTTCCCGAAGCCGATCGAAGCATCCTCCATACCGACAGAATCCACTTCGAGCTCTTTCGCTTCTTCGACGATCGTGACCGCGGACTCTCGGATACGGGGTCCAGCCAGTGCCAGGATGCTCACATAGAAGGCACGTACGTAACCGTTCCTGCCGGATTGACCTGGCAGCAGATGACGCTTGCGGGTGCGGAGGCGCTCCAGGGTGGCGTGGGCACGAGCAGGTTCGCCGAACGAATGAAGAACATCGTATCGGGACCCCGCTTTCTTTATTACCGAATGAACGACTCGCCCGACGTCGTCATCGTTCGCTGTCCCATGCAGGGAGATGACAACGCCCATGTCGCCGCTCAGATTGTCGTGAGTCCGGATGGTGTCGAGTTCCCCGATGGGTTGCTGGCCAAGGTCGTCGTATGCATCGCCACCATCAATCGTTACTCGCACTGGGGGACCCTCTTCAATGTCTATCGGTATCTCTCAGATCCCAAGCACGTCTGCCAGATAAAGGCGGAGTGCAGTGCCGACCTCATGGGCGACGAAAAACAGAGAAGAAAGCCAAACCATGGTTAAGAGACGCACCGGCAAGCTTGTCTATAACGGTCGCAGAGGCCTTCCCCAGGATACACATTGCTTCTGGTGCGGGAGTGACGATGCCAATCCCGACTATATCGTCAATCCGGGTGGTGAGCCACTTATTGCCTGCTGTTGCAAGGAGCATTTTGACAAGGCAAATGACTTTGTGCGGCGTGACAACAAGATTCGTCCAGTATTTTATGTAATTCTCTTTATCTTCGTAGCAATTGACATGGTCTTGATTGGCTTTGGCATGACATCCAAGTGGGCCTATCTGCCACTTCTCGGAATTGCCGTCACGATATTCGCATGGCCATCCGTGTTTACGCACTACCAGTTCTATTGCCGCTTTGGTCTGGTCAAGACCAAACGGGTCATCAGGGTTATTTCCCTTGCGTTAGCCGTGCTCTCGATTGCCGCGACCATGAGCGTCTGGTGATCTACGGAGCAACGAGGGCGTTGGACGACAAGGGGGAGTCCTGGAAGCACCGAACAAGCTTTGGAAGGAGGTGAACTACGTGGAAAAGTTACTCGATGAGAGGCTGGTGTTGCTTGACGCTAACGTCGAGACGTCAGAGGAGGCCATCAGGCTCATGGCAACAAGGTTGGAAGAGCTCGGATTTGTTAACCCTGGCTACGCGCAGATGGTCATCGACCGCGAGAAGACATTTCCTACCGGCCTTCCTGGCAAGACCATGTGCATCGCCATTCCGCACACTGACCCAACGCTTGTTAACACCGCGGCTATTGGCGTAATCGTTCCTAGGCGACCTGTAAAGTTCGACATGATGGGAGAGCCTGGCTCTGCGCTTGACGTGAGCCTCATCATGCCCCTCGTCATCAAGGATCCAAAAAGTCAGATCAATCTGCTCAAGGCGATGATGCGCGTTATCCAGGACGGCAATTTGCTCGTTCAGATTCGTGACTCGAGGGACCCGAAGGAGATCATCGAACTCCTGCATGAGCTCGAGGAGGCGATGTAGCGCCTCCTTCTTGAGTGCATGGACGTTCCCGGACCGGACATTTGCATTGTCCATTCAAGCGCACTAGAGAAAGGAACAAGCATGAGACCCGTTCGCATTCTCTGCGTCTGCGGTTCTGGCACTGCCACTTCGGCAATGCTTGCGGCCAAGCTCGAAGACGTGCTCGAGGAGCACGGCTACTACCTTGACTCCGATGAGACCAACCCTCCCGGAGTTGCTATCGCCATGACCATCAATGACTGGGACATGATTGCTTACACCAGCCCGATCGAGGACGCGCCTGACATTCCGCTGCTCAATGCAACTGGCTTCCTTGTGGGAATCAACGAGGACGAGTTCATCGAGCAGCTCATGGAGGAAGTCGGAAAGCTCGACCTCGAGGATTAGCTCCATTTCCCTACCAACTGTTTGCTGAAATGAGGGGGATTATTCCATGGATGGGTTCTTCGCAATACTGAAGCAGATATTTGATGCCTTTGGGAATTACATCACCGTTCCCATTATCATCTACATCATCTGCCGCATTTTTAAGACACCTCGCAAGCGCGCCTTCCAATCCGCGGTCCTCGTGGGGGTCGGCCTCAAGGGTATGGCATTCATCACATCTGCCTTTGGGGCGGTCCTTTCCCCACTTGTTCAGCAGATGGTTGACGTTTCGGGTCTCAACAAGCCTGCGCTTGATATCGGTTGGCAGGCAGTTGCCGCGGTGGCCTATTCCACCAACATCGGCATGGCGTTCATCGGCGTAGGTCTGCTTTTCCAAATCGTCTGGTGGCTTTGCAAGGCGACCGACATCTTCATGCCCTCCGATCTTTGGAACAACTACTCCATCTCCGTCTGGGGTTCGATGTTTTTCCTGCTTACCGGCAATATGGTCATAGCGTTCGTACTTATGATCTTCATCAACATGGTTACGCTGCTCATTGCCGAGGCCATGCAAAAGCGTTGGTCTACATACTTCAATTACCCATCCTGTGCGATGACGGCGCCTCACCACAACGGCGATGCCCCCATGTATTTCGTGCTCAACATCCTCTTCACCAAGATGGGTCTCGATAAGATCAAGGCGGATCCGAAGTCCATTCGCAAGAAGATCGGCTTCATGGGCGAGCCCATGTATATCGGTCTGGCAGTCGGTCTTATCCTCGGGGTCGTGGGCAACATCACGCTGCTTAACACTATCGCGGGCTGGGGTTCTGTCGCAAATGTCGCGGTAACCTGCTCGGCGGTCATGGCCATCTTCCCGCGCATCGCCGGAATGTTCGCGGCTGGCTTTGGTGCGCTTACGGAGTACTCGCGCAAGACACTTGCAAGCTCCAAGTATGGTCAGGGTCGCGAGTTCATCGTCGCAGTCAACGACGCGCTTGGTTACGGCGAGGCCGCAACCCTCACCACTGGCCTTCTCGTTATCCCGTTCGCCATCCTCATCGGCTTCATCCTGCCTGGTAACCTCGTCATTCCGCTGATGGTTCTCCCGTCCCTTCCGTATATGGTTGAGATTCCCGTTTCTCTCTCCAACGGAAACGTCGTCAAGTCATGGCTCATGGCCATCATCGTCTTTTGCGCCAAGATGCTCATGGCCTCCTATTGGGCCGAGACGTTCACTCGGGTTGCAGGCGAAGTCGGCTTCGAAGCGGCAACCGAAGCCATTGCCGGCGGGACCTTCGTCATCGGATTCATCATGTCCAATTGCACCGCTGGTCTGATCACGATGGCTTTCCTCACCATGAATCCAGTCATCATCCTCATCACCGTTGCGATCTATGTTGTGTTCTTTGTCGGCTTTAAGAAGAACAAGGTCAGGTTCCAGGACTATCTCGAGTTCCTTGCGACCGGCAAGAGGCCTGATCACGGTGAGGCCAAGGTCGCTGCCGCATAATACGCCCTCATCTAGCGTGCGCCATTTCGGTGGCGGGATGCTTTCCCGCGTCCTGCCACCCCTACTTCCAAACCACCGAAGGGAAGATTTGCTCATGAAGATCCTGGTCATTGGTGACGTCGTCGTCCCTGTGGAGCTTCTCGTCGAGGCAGCCCAGAGTCTCGTGCCCGATGCCGAAGTGATTACGTCGTACTGGGATACCGGCAAGCGCGAGAAGTTCAATCGCCACTCTCAGAACATCGAGAAAAACGGTCCGTCCGCAGAGAGGATTCCCGAGGATGCCTTCGAGAAGATCGTCGAGGCGGACATCCTTCTCGTTCACTTCTGCCCGGTCTCCGAGGACCTCATTGCTGCGGGTGAAAATCTCAAGCTCATAGGTACCTGTCGCGGCGGATTGGAGCATGTCGATGTGGCGGCCGCCTCCAAGAGGAACATCCCCGTCATCCACTGCATCCGTAACGCAGAGTGCACTTCAGACTTTGCGGTAGGCCTCATGTTTGCCGAGACACGAAACATCGCTCGTTCGCATGCCGAGCTCATGAAGGGTAACTGGTGCAAGAAGTATCCAAACTCAAGCTATACGACCTCTATGTGCGAGATGACGCTCGGCCTCATGGGCCTAGGCAACATCGGTAAGCTCGTGGCCAAGAAATGTCTGGGTATCGGGATGAAGCGCGTCATCGCCTTTGATCCCTATGTCAGCCAAGAACAGCTCGACGCTGCAGGCATCGATGTAACGCTCGTGGATGAGGACACGCTCTTCTCGAAGGCCGATATCGTGAGCCTTCATATGCGGCTAACCCCCGAGACGGCCAATGGCGTGAGCACGCATCAGCTTGGTCTCATGAAACCGACGGCCTATCTCATCAACACATCACGGGCGGGTGTGCTTGACAAGGACGCGCTCGTCAAGGCACTCCAGGAGCACTCCATCGGAGGTTGTGCCCTCGACGTTTTCTGGGAGGAGCCAATTCCCGAGGACGACCCGATTCTCAAGCTCGACAACGTGACCATCACGCCTCATACCGCGGGAAACGTTGTGGATGCCCTGCCAAAGAGTCCACTCCTCCTCGCAAAGAAGATCCGTGAGTTCTGGGATACCGGTACGAGCGACATGGTCGTCAACCTGAGGAACATCGAACTCTGATGGCAGGTGGGCCAGAGCTCGCCGGCATGTCACGCAAGTAATTCGAATCCCCATAGATGGGGAAGATTGGAGACCATCGTGTTGATGGAGGAAGCTCGGCAGCAGATCGTTGAGTACGGCAAGAGCATGAGTGCCGCGGGACTCTCCGTAGGCACATCAGGCAACATCTCGGTATTTGACCATGAAACTGGATACATGGCGATCAGCCCTTCGGGACTGGGCTACTTTGACACGACCCCCGAGGACGTAGTTGTCATGGATCTCGAGAGCAATATCATCGACGGGAAGCGCAAGCCCAGCTCAGAGCATGGACTGCATACCATCTTCTATAGAAATCGTCCCGCCGCTGGTGCCGTCGTGCACACGCACTCGCCTTACTGCACGACCCTTGCCTGCATGGGCGAGACCCTCAAGGCGGTTCACTATGTGATAATGGGCACCAATACCGAGGAGGTGCCCCTCACCCCATATGTGACCTTCGGTACTCCTGAGCTTGCGGAGGCGGTGGGCGAGACCCTCAGGGCCCATCCCGAAAGTCGTGCCACGCTCCTTGCCAACCATGGCATCGTCGTTTGCCAAGCGACCCTTCCCAAGGCCTTTGGCTTGGCCGTGAACTGCGAGTTTGTCGCACAGGTCCAGTGGCAGTGCATGTGCGCGGGCAAGACGAACCTCATCTCCCACGAGGAGATGCAGAAGGCATTCGAGCGGTCCAAGACCTATGGGCAAGTGCCTGACAAGAAGTAACAGGTGAAATCCTCTGTCGGGCGGGCTTGTCTCGCCCGGCCCTGCATCCGGGAGGTATGGAGGAGGGTGGTGTATCTATGCTCCAGGCGGTTCTCTACGACCAACGCGATCTCAGGGTAATCGAGGTGCCCATTCCTGGGATCGATGACGATGAGATTCTTGTCAAGAACGTGGTGTCAACGACATGCGGGACGGATGTCAAAGCCTACAAACGCGGATATCCGCTGCTTAAGCCGCCTCATCCCTTTGGACACGAGTACTCCGGGGTGGTTTTTCGAGTCGGCAGGGACGTGAGGGGCTTCCATGAGGGTGACCGTGTGGCCGTGCACAACACCGCACCATGTGGCCGCTGCTACTGGTGTAAGCACGGGCAGCCTTCCATGTGCGAGGACATGCTCTTCAACCGTGGGTCCTATGCCGAGTACGTACGCGTTCCCGGTCGAATCGTGAGCCAGAACATGTTCGTCATGCCCGACGACATGACGCATAAGACCGCAAGTCTCATGGAGCCGCTCTCGTGTGCAGTCTACGGAATAAGGAACTGCCCCATCGAGCAGGGAGACTCGGTGGTGGTGAACGGAGCGGGTCCCATCGGGCTCATGTTTGCACGCCTTGCCGTGTTGCGTGGCGCGCAGGTTCTCGTGACGGATGTGGCCGAGAACAGACTTGAGGTCGCAAGGCGTCTCGGTGTGTGGCGGACGCTTTGCCTTGCGGATGTGGACGATGCGGTGGGAGCCGTGCGTGAGCTCACCGAAGAACATCGTGGTGCCGACGTGGTCATCGAAGCGACGGGCCTCATCGATGTCTGGAAAACGAGTTGTCGCATGGCGCGAAAAGGTGGTTTCATATTGCTCTTCGGCGGTGCGCAGCCAGGGTCCGTCCTCGAGGTCGATGCGACCCTCCTGCACTATTCGCAGCTTACCATCAAGGGTGTCTTTCACACCACGCCGTTGTGTGTCTCGGAGGCGTTCAAGCTCCTCGAAATGGGTGTCATCCACCAAGACGACTTCGTTCAGCACGAATACCGGCTACCTGATCTCGAGCAGGCGCTCCTCGAGCACGCGTCTGGGAATGTCATCAAGAACTGCATTGTATACAACGACTAGGGGCACTTGTCCCAAGGGAGGTGGAGCACTATCATGCGCCAGATCAAGCTGGGTGCTGACAAGATGTATTTCGGTGAGGGTGCCGTCAATTGTCTTGGCGACCTCGATGGTGAGAAGAGACGCGCCTACATCGTCATGAGTGGGACGATTCAAGAGGAGCTCGGTCAGCTCAAGACGGTGACCGACGTTCTCGAATCCGCTGGCTTCACGTGGAAGGCAAATACCGATGTCGAGCCTGAACCCTGCTGGGGATCCATTCAGAGGGGCGTCGAGGAGATGAGGGGATTCGAGCCTGATTGGGTTATCGGTTTTGGTGGCGGATCTGCCATGGATGCGGCCAAGGCGATGTGGGTCTTCTATGAGAACCCGCAGTATAAGAGTCTTGAAGAGGTCATGCCGCCAGCTCCGCTAACCCTGCGTAACAAGGCTCGTGTATGTTGTATCACCACTAGCGCTGGTACGGGCTCCGAGTGCACGAGAGCTGCTCTCATAAAGGACCCCATCCAGAAACGCAAGTACTCCGTACGCGAGTACACGGGGAAGCTCATCCCTGACGTGGCCATCCTTGACCCCGTCTTCTCGGAGACGATGCCGCGAAAAGGGACCGTGAGTTGCGGAATGGATGCGCTTACGCATGCAATCGAGTCGTATGTGACTCCGCTTGCCAATCCGTTTTCGGATGCGCTTGCCATTGGTGCTTGGATATACGGCTATAAGAGCCTGCCTATATGCGCGGATAATCCGAAGGACCTAAACGCCCGAGGAGACATGCTCGCATCGAGCTGTCTCGCCGGCATTGCGTTCTCCAACTGTGCCCTGGGAATCTGTCATGGCGTGGCCCATACCTTCGGTGCCACCTATGGCATCCCTCACGGTCTGGCAAACGCCGTTGTCCTGCCCTATAGCATTGCGTTCAACTCAGAGCATGACGAACGTTCCAAAGAGCGCTACTCGCAACTTGCCTACTTCGTAGGAAAGGACAACCTGGAACAGGTAATTCTTGATCTGCGCTCTCGGCTCGGTGTGCCTGCGACCATGCGCGAGCTCGTGCCCGATGGCACGGAGTTTGAGGCAAGTTTTGACGGACTTGTCCAGAAGGTCATCGCCGACGTTGCCACGCCGGCCAATCCCGTAAAGATCGACGAGGAATATGCAGCCGAGATGCTCCGTCGTACGTACTATGGCATGACGGAACGGCGAATGTGAGCTTGGCATGCAGAGGAGAGTGGATGCGCCCGGTTGCCCTCCACGTTTCGAGGAAGCCAATGACTACATTCTGACAATTGAACGGGGAGGCATCACACGATGAAGATCACGAGCGTAGAAATCATCAAGGCGTTCAAAGAGCCATCCATGGCAGCGGAAATTGCCGTGGGTAACGTCCCTTGGCATCCGGTGTTCGTCCGGATCAATACTGACGAGGGCATTTCGGGTCTTGGCGAGGTGGGCGTGGCCTATGGCAACGCCCAAACCGCTGGCTTTGGCATGGCTGTCGACTTCGCAAAGTGCATCATCGGGCTCGATCCCATGAACAACGAGCAGATCTGGGACAAACTGCATCGACTCACGTTCTGGGGCATGGGCAACGGCGGCGTCATCATGGCCGGCATCTCGGGCATTGACATCGCGCTCTGGGACATTCGTGGAAAGGCTCTCAACACACCCGTCTACCAGCTGCTGGGAGGCAAGACCAATGGCAGGCTCCGCGCGTACGCCTCACAGCTGCAGTTTGACTGGGGGAAGGTCTCGCATTCGCTGTCCAGACCTGAAGAGTATGCAGAGGCCATGCGCAAGGCCATGGCCGAGGGATTCGATGCCATCAAGGTCGATCCCATTGGCTTTGACAGGAATGGCGTATGGATGGGTCGCTCCAGCCGTGGCATCCTCCAACGCGACCAGATGCAGCTTGCCGTCGACCGCGTATCCGCCATGCGCGACGCGGGTCCCGACGTAGACATCATCATCGAACTTCATGCGCTTACCGATGCGACGACTTCGGTGCAGCTCGGACGAGAGCTGCAGAAGCTTGGATGCTTCTACTACGAGGAGCCAACGCAGCCTCTCAACGCAAAGCTCTTTCGTGAGATACATGACAAGGTCGATATCCCCATTGCCACGGGAGAGCGTGTTTACACACGTTGGGGTTATCGCCCCTTCTTCGAAGACCATTCCATCAACATCATCCAACCAGACCTTTGCAATGTCGGCGGCATCACCGAGGGGAAGAAGATCTGTGACTATGCACACGTCTACGACATCGGCGTCCAGGTTCACTGCTGTGGTGGTCCCGTCTCTGCCGCCGCGGCGCTTCAGCTTGAAGCGGTCATCCCCAACTTCGTGATCCATGAGCTGCATGCCAGCGCACTGATTGATGACAACATCAGGCTTTGCAAGTATGACTACGTGGCGAAGGACGGCTACTTCGAGACCCCCGATCGTCCGGGGATCGGTCAGGAACTCACCGACTTCGCACTCCGGAACGCAGAGATAGTTACCGTGAAGTAGGTCATCGTTTGGACTGCAACATTCGTTTTTTGCACAGGTGGCCCAAGCTATCCTTGGGCCACCCCGCCAGAGACAATGCAGCCGCAAGACCCAGTGATATCCAAGAAAGATTGCAGGCGTGGTCCAAGGGGTTTTCCAGGTGACCATCCATCGGTAAGCGCTCTCCGTCTTGGTTATGCCATCTGGCTCGGATGCTGGCCCAAAAACGAGACGTACAACATATCCAAACTCACGGCCCACGCTTGTTGTCCCTGGGCCTGCGGTATCACGCCGAGCATATCGCCACGGGGACCCCGGCTGCTGTCGGGGTCCCCGCCTTGTTACCGCTTGTCTGTTGAATCCCTGGGAGCACCATCTCGCTTGGGGAGACGGCCGGTTCGTCTGAGGGCGTCTCGCAAGATCCACTCAACCTGGCCGTTGGCGCTGCGCATCTCGTCGACCGACCACTTCTCGATGGCATCCCAGACATCCGGGTCTATCCGTAGCGGGTATTGCTTGCGCGCAGCCATGATGACTTCCTACTGGTAGAGGGAACCGGCGTTGAGCACAGGCTGGGCGTCGGACTCGCCGCAGAGCACCACCATGAGGTTGGATGCCATCGCAGCCTTGCGCTCTTCGTCAAACTCGACGACGCCGTCATCGGAGAGCTGCTTGAGTGCCATGTCGACCATGCTCACGGCACCCTCCACGATCTTCTTGCGGGCCGCGATGACCGCTTCGGCCTGCTGGCGGCGCAGCATCGCCTGTGCGATCTCGGGCGCGTAGGCAAGGTGGGTGAGTCGGGCGTCATCGACAAGGACGCCGGCGGGGGAGAGCCTGTGCTGGAGTTCGGCGCGCAGTGCGTCGGAGACCTCCTCGATGTTGGAGCGCAGCGTGATGGAGACGTTGCTCGTGTCGTCATCCTCCATGTGGTCGTAGGCGTAGATGCTGGCGACGTGGCGAAGGGCGGTCTCGGTCTGCATGCTCACGTAGCTCTCGTAGTCATCCACGTCGAAGACGGCCTTGGCGGTGTCGCCCACGCGCCATACCACGACGGTCGCGATCTCTATGGGGTTGCCCATCTTGTCGTTGACCTTCAGCCGGTCACCGTTGAGCGTGCGGGCGCGCGTGGAGATCTTGGAGCCGCGTGTGTGGCCCTTGAAGTTTGCGCTCTTGGTGCTCTTCTCGTCGGACTCCATGTTTGCACTCACGCTGTCCGACGTGAGTCCAAGGCTGCGCGAGTAGAAGGGGTTGGCCCAACGCAGGCCCTCGTCGCGGACGGTGCCCACGTACTTGCCGAAGAGCACGCAGACGCGCACCTGGCCGGGCTGCAGCGTGAAGAAGCCGTTGGAGAAGATCACGCCGATGGCCAGGACGAACCAGCATGCGATCATCTGAAAGACGGCGAAGGCGGGCGCGGGCATACCCGCGTCGTCTGCGGCGGACAGCGCCACGATGGACGTGATGAACATGAGGACAAATACGACATACAGTGCGATGGTGACGAAGAACATGACCCAACCGCTTGCAGCATGGGCCTTCTTCTCGACGCTCATGGTCGATCCTTTCCGTGCGAGGGTCTATCCTCCCCTATGGAGGCGCTGCCCTCGATGCTGGTACCATTGTGATATCACTTTGAGTTCTAGTCAATATCTAATACGAGAAAACTCGGACGGACCGCGCCCGCACCTGCGCTACGACAGACAGTCGAAGTTGACGGGACGGTCGAAGAGCTCGCGAACCTGCTCGAGGTCATGGGACTGGCCGAGGGCCCACATGGTCTTGGCAACGAGTGCCTCGGTGGTCATGTCGCGGCCCCTGAGAACCCCCGGATGTTGGACGTAGGGGCGTCCGACCTCGTAGACGCCAAGGTCGAGGCCCTCTTCGGGCACTTGGGTGGTCATGACCACGGTACGTCCCGAATCAGCCCACCCGAGCACGGATTCTCGCAGGGACTCGGGAATCCCCCCGATCCCGAAGGTCTCGAGGATGAGCGCGTCACAGGAGTCGCGAAGGAGGTCGAAGGTGGTGGGGGAGAGCGAGGGTGTGAGCTTCATGACCACCACGCGCTCGTCGAGCGTCTCGTAGGAGCACATCTCGGTTGGCCCGGGCGCGGCCATGCCACCGGGACGCACGATGCGGTCGTTGCGAATCACGGCGAGGTCGGGATAGTTCACGCTGGCAAACGCGTTGAAGCTCATGGTGCGCTGCTTGCGGGCGCGCGTGCCGGCGATGACGTGCCCATCGAAGACCAGGCACACGTCGCGACTCGTCTCGTCGCAGGCATAGAGGACGGCCTGGTAGAGGTTGAGCTTGGCATCGGTGAAGGGGTTCGCCATGGGCTGCTGCGATCCCGTGAGCACGATGGGCTTCCTGCTGCCCTGGACGAGGTACGAGAGCGCGGCGGCCGTGTACGCCATGGTGTCGGTGCCGTGCAGCACCACGAAGCCGTCATAGCAATCGTAGGAATCCGTGATGCACCGGGCTATCCTGAGCCATCCGTCGGGGTGCATGTTGGTGCTGTCGATGTTCATCGGCTGCACCACGTCGAAGTCGCAGACCTCGGCGAGCTGGGGCACGCGCGCCGCGAGCTCCTCGCCTGTCATCGCGGGTGCGAGGCCGTTCTCCTCTGGCAGGGACGCTATGGTTCCGCCCGTCGCAATAAGCAGGACTCGCCTCATCGTCCGCTCCTCTCCGCTTGGACGTCGAGAAACGCGCAGGGGTTGCCGTGCTCCCCGACGAGCGCCGCGACGTCGTCGGCGGCGACGAAGACCGTGGCCGTGTTGACGAGCGGGTGGGCGCAGATCACCTGATGGCGAAGGCTCTCGTCGAAGACCATCGCGACCGTTCGTGACTCGTCGTTGAGCACGGCGAAGGGTGTCACGCTGCCACGACCGATGCCGAGCATCCGCTCGAGGGCGTCTGCGTTCGCAAACGAGAGCCGGCGGCTATCGAGACGGTCCTGCAGCATGCGAAGGTCGATCTGCGCGTCGTCCGGTGCGGTCACGAGCCAGAAGTGGCGGCCCTTGTCGTCACGGAGGAAGAGGTTCTTGCATGGGACCGCCCCGTATGTCTCGCCTGCCGCGCTGATACCAGCCTCGTGCGCGGCTTCGACGGTGAGCACGGGGCCATGATGCAGCACGTGATGCTCGACGCCGTGGGCGTCGAGCAGTGCATAGATGTCGGCTTCGGTGAGCATGGGCCTCCGTTCGCGTTGGTCACACCATCGTAGCCGATGGCCCACCTGGCAAAGGCCCAGTTCGGCTAGAGCGCGCAACTCCAGCGGACGTTCTCGTCATCGACGCTCTGCACGTTGAAGGAATCCTCGACGAACTGGAGCCGCTCGCAGCGACGATCGCGTACCACATGGGCGGGCACGCCTGCCACGGTGGTGTCGTGTGGCACCTCATGTACCACCACGGCGCCTGCGGCGATTCTGGAGTTGTCACCAATGTGAATGTCGCCGAGAACGGTCGCGTTGGCGCCCACCATCACGTTGTTGCCGAGGGTGGGGTGGCGCTTCCCGCCGTGCTTGCCGGTCATTCCGAGCGTGACGCCCTGATAGATGAGGCAATCGTCGCCGATGATGGCCGTTCCTCCGATGACCACGCCGATGCCATGGTCGATCGTGAACCGGCGACCGATCTGTGCGGAGGGAAAGATGTCGGCGCCAAGCCTGCGTCGCGTGCGCTTGGCGAGAAGGAGCGAGAGGCCCCGCATGCCGTGCAGGTAGAGCCAGCGGTGCCAGCGATACGACCACACGATGCGCGTGCCGGTGGAGTAGAGGCAGATGTCCCTGAGCGACTCCGCCGCCGGGTCGCGGTCAAGGGCAGCCTGCGCGTCCTCGCGCATGAGGGCGAGAAGCGAGGGGTTGTTGTCAGACGTGCGGCCCATCAGAGGTCCATGGAGAGGTAGCGCTCACCCGTGTCGGGGAGGATGGCGACGATGGTCTTGCCCGCGCTCTCGGGACGCTCGGCCACCTGGATGGCGGCGGCCACGGCGGCACCGGACGAGATGCCTACGAGCAGCCCCCTCTCGGAGGCGAGACGCTTCTTCGTCGCGATGGCATCCTCCGAGGTTATGGGCATGATCTCGTCGACGACGGACCGGTCGAAGGTGTCGGGCACGAAGCCGGCACCGATGCCCTGGATCCTATGGCTGCCCGAGGGCTTTCCCGCAAGCACCTGTGACTCCGCGGGCTCCACGGCGATGCCGAGGACGGTCGGCTTCTGCTCCTTCAGGTATCTCGCCGAGCCGGAGATGGTCCCGCCGGTCCCCACGCCTGCCACCAGGACGTCAACGGTGCCGTCGGTGTCGCGCCAGATCTCGGGTCCGGTTGTCTCGTAGTGGGCGCGCGGGTTGGCGGGGTTCACGAACTGGCCTGCCACGATGGAGCCGGGAGTCGCGTCACGGAGCTCGTCCGCCTTGGCCACGGCGCCTTTCATCCCTTCCGCGCCGGGGGTGAGCACGATCTCGGCACCATAGGCCGCGGCGAGCTTGCGGCGCTCGATCGACATGGTCTCAGGCATGACGAGAACCATCTTGTAGCCGCGTTCGGCTGCGAGCATGGCGAGGCCCACGCCCGTGTTTCCGCTCGTGGGCTCGATGACGGTACCGCCCGGTTGGAGCGAGCCGTCCTTCTCGGCGGCGTCGAGCATGTACTTGGCCACGCGGTCCTTTACGGAACCGCCGGGGTTGGTGGCCTCGTACTTGCCGAGGATGGTCGCGTTGCCGTTGGCGAGGGTAGTGAGGTCCACAAGGGGCGTGGATCCGATGAGCCTCTCGGTCTTGTCTGCAAACTTCATGGTGTCTCCCTCTGTCTGGGTGCGAGGATGGCCGTTCTGGCTTGTCTCGCGGTGACAAGAGCGTGCCACTTAAAACACCAGTAAACAAGTAGGAATAAGCATTTCGTAACAAATTCCCATTTGATTGGTAGGAATTTTGGTCACATCGCGTATGCCGAAAGCGACAAATCACGCATGGGTAACGCCACTTCCACGGTATTATTTTACAACGGTGCCGAAACGAGCCGACCCATGCGTTACCGAGTCGGTGGGCAAGGCGTACCACGCATCATGGTTTCGCAGGGGGCTCCGCCCCATTGCATGGAGGAGGGTTCTATGGCAACAGTGCTCGACAACATCAAGGCAAAGGCGATCTCCGTCGCCGTCAACAAGGCTTTTGACATGCTCTACGACGACTTCGACGGAAACCTGCCCAAGGTCGAGTCCATGATCAACAAGTTCGTGGGCTCGGGCGACGAGATCAACGACGCCCAGCTCCGCCTCTTCAACATGATCGTGGGCTATCTCAAGACCCCGGGCAACAACTGGCGCGAGCTCATGCTCCACGTGGTCACCAACATCGACCGCGAGGTCGCGCGCACCTTCGTCAACAACTTCTTCGTCAACTCCGTGACCGTCGGCGGCAACATCCAGCGTCGTGTCAACGACGCCGAGGGCTGCAACTGCCCGTGGGCCATCCTCATGGACCCGACCACCCGCTGCAACCTCCACTGCAACGGCTGCTGGGCCGCCAACTACACGAGCGCCAGCCACCAGGACCTCACCTTCGAGGAGCTTGACTCCATCATCACGCAGGGGGTCGAGATGGGTACCTATGTGTACCTCTTCACTGGCGGTGAGCCGATGACCCGCAAGAACGACCTCATCAGGCTCTGCGAGAACCACCCCGACTGCTTCTTCTCGGCATTTACCAACGGCACCCTCGTGGACGAGAGGTTCGCCGACGAGATGCTTCGCGTGAAGAACTTCATGCCCGCCTTCTCCATCGAGGGCTTCGAGGAGGCCACCGACTCTCGCCGCGGCAAGGGAACCTTCCAGAAGGTCACCCATGCCATGGACATCCTGCGCGAGCGCAAGCTCCCCTTTGGCGCCTCCATGTGCTATACGAGCCAGAACTTCGATTCCATCGTCTCCGACGAGTACGTCCGGTTCCTCGTGGACAAGGGCGTCCTCTTTGCATGGATCTTCACCTACATGCCCGTCGGCCTCGATGCCCCCACCGAGCTTCTCGCCACCGCCGACCAGCGTGCCGCTATGTACGACATCGTTCGCCACAACTGGCGCAACAACGTGCCCCTCTTCTTTGCCGACTTCTGGAACGACGGAGAGTACACGGGCGGCTGCATCGCCGGTGCTCGTCGCTACATGCACATCAACGCCGCCGGTGACGTGGAGCCCTGCGCGTTCATCCACTACTCGGACTCCAACATCCGCGAGAAGAGCCTGCTCGAGTGCTACAAGAGCCCGCTGTTCAAGAGCTACCAGGCGCACCAGCCCTTCAACAGCAACATGCTGCGTCCGTGCCCGCTGCTTGACAACCCCGGCAAGCTCTCCGAGATGGTCCACGAGACGGGTGCCAAGTCCACCGACTACGTGCGTCCCGAAGACGTCGACGAGCTTGAGGACAAGACGAGGGCTGCGGCTGCCGCGTGGGCGGAGAAGTCTGCACCCATCTGGTCGGCGAGTCCCAAGGGCAGGCTCTCGGACCGTCTCAAGGAGGAGCAGGGCGATCCCAACGCCTGGATCAAGTACTAGGGCTTCGACATCGGATGACGAGACGAGCGGGCGGCCTTTGGGCCGCTCGCTCCTTTTTGGAAGGACGCGCTAGTAGAGGGGCAGCCCGCCGGTGATGGGATCGATCCTGTCGGCGGGGAGGGGCTCAAAGGCGAGGCAGGTGTACGTGGGCTCGCCATGGAACTCCGTGAAGCCCGCGTCGCGAATGAGCGCAACGAGAAACCCTTGCTCATGACCCTGCTCCGCAATGTCGAGGAGCTCGTCCTCGGAGTCCACGTAGACGCAGACCTTGGCCACGCCCGCATCGAACCAGTCCGAGAGTGGAGTGACCTCACTCGCGGGGTGCTCGAGGTAGACCCAGCCCTCGTCGGGCGTCATGCGGACCTCGCTAAGCCTACCCTCGCGCACGAGGGCCATGAGCGTGGCCTCCACGCAGGCGTGACCCGCCTGGGCGGCTATCTTTCCCTTGCGCATCCTGAGATCGCGACGCATCACGATCATCTGCTTTGCCTTGTACGATGACGAGGTCATGCCTTTTCCTTCTGTCTTATTCGGATGACGCGAGGTAGCTCGAGTCTATCGTGACCTTGCAGATCGCCTGGGGGTACTTCGTGCTCACGACCCGCTGGATGCGTTCACATAGCTCGTCGTCTTTCATCTCGAGGTCGTGCGGGCGCACGCAGTCGAAGATGACGTTGGTGTGCGTGGGTCCGGGCACGGTGCGCAGATCGTGGATCGAGAGACGAGGATCGATGTCCTTCACATGCAGGTTGATCCAGTTTCGCATGTCGTGGATCGCGGGGTCGTTGGTGACGATGGGATCGAGATGCAGGGTCATCACAAGTCCCTCGCGTCTGAAGTCCTGCTCGATGTTGTCGATGAGGTCGTGGCTCTCGAAGACGTTTGCCTCGCCCGCCATCTCGACGTGTGCGCTCGCGAACTGGCGCCCCGGTCCGTAGTCGTGGACCATGAGGTCGTGCGTACCGAGCACCCCAGGATAGCCCAGGATCTTCTCCTTGATGTGCTCGACCATCTGCGAATCGGGCGTCATGCCGAGAAGCGGACCGATGGAGTCGCGGATGAGGGCCAGGCCGCTCCAGAGGATGAAGGCGCCCACGACGGCACCGGCCCAACCATCGAGGTCAAAGCCCGTGAAACTTGAGATGACGGCCGACATGAGGACGGCACCCGTGGTGATGACGTCGTTTCGTGAGTCGATCGCGGTCGCCCTGAGGGTGTCCGACGAGATGCGTCGGCCGATCTCGTTGTTGAAGGCCATCATCCACAGCTTGACCACCATTGACGCGATGAGCACGACGACGACCGCGGGGCCAAAGGTGGTGGGCTCGGGGTTCGCGATCTTGCCGATCGACGATATGATGAGGTTTATCCCGATGGCGGCCTCGAGTACCGATACCGTGAGGCCCGCAAGGTACTCGAAGCGACCATGCCCGAAGGGATGGTGGTTGTCGGCGGGTTTGCTTGCGAGCTTGAAGCCAAGCATGCTGACGATGTTGCTCGAGGCGTCCGAGAGGTTGTTGACGGCGTCGGCCACGATCGAGATGGACCCGACCGCCACGCCCACCATGGCCTTGCCGACGCAGAGCAGGACGTTGCATACGATGCACACCATGCCGGCGAACTGTCCGTATCGCGTCCGGACCGCGGGGTCGGATGTGTTGTCGGCATCCCTCACGAAGATCCTCACGAGCCAGTCCGACATCGTCGCATCCCTCCAGACCGTGACGTGCGACGGTTTACAGAACGAATTGAAGTGTACCCGCTTTGCAGGCGTTCGACGCCTGTGGGAGGAGCGAGGGCGCGATGGTGCCCGTCCATCTGACGTCTACCTGACCAAACTCGTCTTTCCTCGTCGAATCCGATGGAACGGGTGTCTCAGGCTGCGGCTTTGCATGCGAGGAGCGAGGCAGGGAGTGGCATCTAGCCGTGAAGGCATCCATCAGGCATCCGAATGACGCGCTAGCATACCAGCATCGAGGGGAGGGGACATGGAAGTTGCGCGCGCTCTGGAGATCTTGGTGATAGCGGTGACGCTTGCGGTCTGCGTGGTCACGGATGTGAGGCGCAGGGTAATTCCCAACCGCTGCGTGATCGTCGTGGTAGTGGTACGTGGGGTGTATCTCCTTGCGTCCTTGCGTGGGAGCGCGACGTGTGTCTCGGCATTCGTCGGCGCTGTGGAGGCAGCCACGGTGTTGATGGTGTCAGCCCGCGTGTCGCAGACGGTCTTTGGCACGCAGGGCGTTGGCGGGGGAGACGTGAAGCTCGTCTCTGCGCTCGGTCTCTGCTTTGGGGCGGTGTGGACGCCCGTGCTGATCGTGCTGATGAGTGCCTTTATCTTGGTAGCCCAATGCGGACATGTGGTCAGATGTGGGAGGGCGGGCTGGCGTTGCACCCTCGAGCGAGCCGTGCCTGCAGCCCCCGCCATCGCACTTGCGGCTGCGGCGACGTGGGGGCTCTCGCTTTATATGGAGAAACTGTGATGATAATGAAGGCAAGCCAGAGTGGGAAAGCAAAAAGCAGACTTCTGAATAGTTTCTTAAAGCGTAATCGCTATAACGTGAATGGCGCATGACGGACTCCCCAACTTCCGTCTCGCGCCGGGTCTTGGGCGTGGAGGTGCTGCCTCTGCGCCCATGCTCTGTTCGGGACCGATGGCGGGGGGCATACGCAAAGGCATCCGGCCAGATGGGGGACACATGATCAGGCTCGTTCTCTCCGACCTTGACTCTACGCTTATCTGGAGCGAGAACCACGTCATAACACGGCACGCCCTCGAGGCGATACACGCCCTCCAAGAGGCAGACGTGTGTTTTGCACCTGCCACTGGGCGCATCTTCGCCGATCTTGGTTGGATGTTCGACGGTGACGAGAAGGCGTGCTCCACTGCGGTCACGAGCAATGGTCAGCTCATCTATCTCGATGGGAGGCTGGTCCATTCCGTTTCGCTCGACACCTCCGCGCTCCAGCGCGTGGCCGATTCGGTTTCCGATGCACCCGATGCCTTCCTCGTGGTGGAGTACGGCAAGGAGAAGTACGCGGTGGATGCGCCGCGTGCCACCATCCTCGCCCATCCCGAGCTCTTCTGGCACGTGGACCTCTTCTCCAAGGGGGTGCCCGAGCAGCCCTGCTTCAAGGCCAACGTCCGCGTGCTCGCGGACATGGACCGTGGCGAGGAGGTTCGCGCGATGCTCGCGGCGGCCTGCCCCGAGCTCTCGTTCGTCTTCCCCATGCCCGGTCTGCCTCACATCGACATCACGCCTGCTGGCTGGGACAAGGCGCAGGCCGGCGACTGGCTCATGGGTCTTCTCGGCCTCTCGCCCGAGGAGGTATGCTGCTTTGGGGATGCTGACAACGACGTTGCCCTGCTCGGGCACTATCCCAACTCGGTTGCCGTGGCAAATGCCACCCAGCAGGCATCTCGGGCGGCCCGCTGGCACGTAGGCCCCGCCTGCAGGGATTCGGTCGCAGATACCCTGACAGAGATCGCGAGGGCGGCTCGAACCGGGGACATGCCCTCGTTCATGCGCGGATAGGCTCGTCCTCTCCCACAATGCGTGCCCGTCCTGTAACGAGCTGCAATTGGTGCTCCCGTCCGGCTCCTCCAGCGGCTAGGATATGTTCCACGAACCGACAGGGAGGGGACCAGCCATGAGAATCGCCGATAAGCTCGCCGCACGGCAGACCTACTCGCTCGAGATCTTTCCACCCAAGGGCGAGATGCCCCTCGAGGACGCCTATCAGATCTCCGGCGAGATGGCCAGGACCTCTCCGGACTGGATCTCCGTCACCTACTCTGCGGGTGGAACGGGCAACAGGCTCAACACCGCCAAGATCGCGGCGTCCATCGAGAGGGACTTCGGTACCACGGCGCTCGCGCACCTCACCTGCCTCGGTGCGACCTGCGCGGACGTGGACGCCTATATCGGCGAGCTCATGCATCAGGGCGTCCAGAACGTGCTCGCGCTGCGCGGTGACCGTCGTCCTGGCGTGGGGGAGGTCGACTTCGTCCACGCCTCCGACCTCGTCGCCCATCTTCGCACGTTTGGACCCGACCTCTGCATCGGTGCGGCGTGCTATCCCGAGGGGCACGTCGAGGCGGAGAGTCTCGAGAGCTCCATGGAGGCGCTCGCCATCAAACAGGATGCAGGCGCCGACTTTCTCGTCTCGCAGCTCTTCTTTGACAACGAGACCTTCTATCGCTTTCGCGAACTCTGCCTCCGTCATCGGATCAAGCTTCCCATCGTGGCAGGCATCATGCCCTTCACGAGCGTGAAGCAGATCCAGCGCATGGCGTTCAACTGCGGGGCGTCCATCCCCGCTCAGGTCGTGAAGCGTCTCGTTCGTGTTGGTGACGACCCCGCCGACCAGGCAAAGGCGGGTGTCGAATATGCCTGCGAGCAGCTCGTCGACCTTGCCGCCAACGGCGTCGACGGTCTTCACGTGTACAGCATCAACCACCCGGAGATCGCCCTGGCAGCCCACGACGCCCTCGTGGGCTGCGGGTATCTTGGGGCGTGAGCCCCCTTGGTCTCCGGATATGACATAGACTCCATCGACCGCTCGGAGGTCCTGCGCTACCTGGGCTATGCGGGCCAGCCGATCACGACCGAGCTTGATGCCCGCATCGATGACGTGGTCTCACGCTGCATCCGAATCGGACGGGCGCGCGGCATCTGGCGCATCTTCGATGTGGCCGGTGCGGGCACGAAAGACGATGGGACGCCGTTCGTCTCGCTTGCGGGGACCTCCCTCGAGCTTCCCGGCCGCTCCATGGAGGAGCACATGGCTGGTGCCGTGGCGGTGGGGGTGATGGCCGTTACCGTGGGCATGGGCGTGGAGCGCGAGCTTCGCCGGCTCTCGCTTACCGACCACGTCGAGCAGGTCATCTTTGATGCCGCGGCCACCACGCTCGTGGAGCGTGCGGCGGACGCCTGCGAGGCGGACGTCATCGCCGGCGCGGCCGGTCGCGGGCTGTTCTGCAACGGTCGCTTCTCGCCCGGCTACGGCGACATGCCCCTGGAGGTCCAGCCCGTCCTTCTCGCCACCCTCGACGCCCCGCGCAGATTGGGCATCATGCTCTCGAGCACCCTGCTCATGACCCCCACCAAGAGCGTCACCGCCGTGATGGGCGTGTTCCGGGACCCGCATCGCTCGTCGCACCCCAACTGCGCCGACTGCCTCTGCCATGACTTCTGTACCATTCGCACGAGCGGAAGGACCTGCCGTGGATAACAACGCGCTTCCCGAGGATCGCCTCACGCCGCGTGCGCCCCGCATCAAGGACGACCACCTTGCCGCCGTGCTACGCGGCGAGGACTTCCTGCTCCTCGATGGTGCTATGGGTACGCAGCTGCAGTCGCTCGGCCTCGAGGCCGGCGAGGTTCCCGAGCTGCTCTGCCTCACCAACCCCGCTATGATCACGCGGGTCCATGCCGCCTATGTCGCCGCCGGCTCCGAGGTGGTGAGCACCAACACCTTTGGTGCCAGCAGCGCGAAGCTCGACTCCGCCGCGACGGTGGAGGAGGTGTTCTCGGCTGCCGTCGCCTGCGCCAAGGCTTCCGGCGCACGCTACGTGGCGGCCGACCTCGGCCCCATCGGTCAGCTGCTCGAGCCCATGGGCACCCTTTCCCCCGACGATGCCTACGGGCTCTTCGCCGAGCAGGTGCGCGCGGCGGACGCCGCGGGGGCCGACCTCTTCATCATCGAGACCATGGCCGACCTCGCCGAGGCCAAGGCCGCCCTCCTCGCCTGTCGCGAGAACTCCGACCTGCCCGCCTTCGTGACCATGACCTTCGACGAGGACGGTCGTACCTTCCTGGGCACCACGCCCGAGGTCGCCGCCATCACGCTCTCGTCCCTCGGTGCCGCAGCCGTGGGGATCAACTGCTCGCTCGGGCCCGATGACGTGGCCCCGCTCGTGGAACGCATGCTCCCCTGGGCGGACTGTCCCGTCATGGCACAGGCCAACGCCGGGCTGCCGCGCGTCGAGAACGGCGCCACGCTCTACGACATCGGCGTCGACGAGTACTGTGCGGCCGTACGGCGCATGCTCGACGCCGGCGTCACCATCGTGGGCGGTTGCTGTGGGACCACGCCCTCCTACATCGCCGGCGAGAAGTCCCTGCTCAATGGCCGCAGGCCTGCTCCGCGCCACCTGCGTGACTGCTTCGTGGTGGCGGGTCCGCAGGAGTACACGGCCATCGAGGCGGGCCAGGTGGGTGTGATCGGCGAGCGCATCAACCCTACGGGCAAGAAGCTCATGAAGGAGGCCCTGCGCACCGGCAACCACGACTACGTCATGGGCATGGCCATCGAGCAGACCAGACGCGGCGCGCAGATCCTCGACGTCAACGCGGGTCTTCCCGAGATCGACGAGAAGGCCGTCATGTGCCAGCTCGTCGACGAGCTCCAGGGCGTCTCCACGCTGCCGCTGCAGATCGACGCCGCCGACCCCGAGGTCATCGAGGCGGCCGTGCGCCGCTACCCCGGCAAGGCGCTCATCAACTCGACCAACGGCCGGCAGGAGACCATGGATGCCGTGCTGCCCATCGCCAGGCACTACGGGTGCGCGGTCGTGGGCCTCACGCTCGACGAGGAGGGCATCCCCAAGACCGCGGAGGGCCGACTGGACGTGGCCCGGCGTATCGTGGGCGAGGCAGACCGGCTGGGCATTCCCCGGCATGACGTGGTGATCGACTGCCTCGCCATGGCCGCCTCCACCGACCAGACCGCGCCACGTGCCATCCTCGACGGCATCCGCAGGGTCAAGGTGGAGCTTCCGGGCGTGCGCACCGTGCTCGGGGTTTCGAACATCTCGTTCGGCCTGCCCTTTCGCTCGCTCGTCAACGGCACCTTCCTCGCCGCCGCGTTCTCCGCCGGTCTCGACCTCGCAATCGTCAATCCCAACGTTACCCGCATGATGGACGTGGTCGATTCCTGGCGCGTGCTCACGGGCGAGGACGAGAGCGCCCAGCACTACGTGGCACACTACGCCGATCGCTCGGACGTTGTCGGGATGCCTGCGCCCGCGTCCGCCACGAGCGAGAGCGCCACGGCCGCCGTCGCACCGGCGGCCCCCGCCACGCCGGAGCGGCGCGTCTTCGACCTCGTGCTCGCGGGTCGAAGGGGACCCGTGCCCGATGCCGTGCGTGAGGTGCTGGCGGACCACGACCTGTTCTATGCCATCGACGAGGTGCTCATCCCGGCCCTCGACGAGGTGGGTGTTCGCTTCGAGAGGGGCACGTTCTTCCTGCCGCAGCTCATGGCCTCGGCCGAGGCCGCCAAGGCAGGCTTCGAGACGATCAGGGAGATTGGCGCCTCGTCGGGCTCCGGGGAGGCGGTGCCCGCAAAGGGAAGGGTCGTGGTCTGCACCGTCAAGGGTGACATCCACGACATCGGCAAGAACATCGTGCGCATGCTGCTGGAGAACTACGGCTACGACGTCATCGACCTCGGTCGCGATGTCGACCCGCAGCTCGTGGCCGACGCCGTGGTTGCCGACCACGTCGGTCTCGTGGGACTCTCGGCGCTCATGACGGGAACGGTCCCCGCCATGGCCGACACCATCGCGCTTCTCCGCGAGAGGGCCCCCTGGTGCAAGGTGGTGGTGGGTGGCGCCGTGCTCAACCCCGAGTATGCGAAGATGGTCGGTGCGGACTACTACGCCAAGGATGCCACCGAGACGGCGCGTATCGCGGGCGAGGTCTTGGGATAGGGCCTGCGTGTCGCTCGCCGAGCAACGCTGGCGTCACTCGTGTCGCGCACGGACGGTTTTCTCGCACAAGTTGTCCGTACGGACGGGTTCCAAGCTGATTATGTCGCGTACGGACGGTTTTCTCGTATAAGCCGTCCGTACGTGCATTTTTCCCGCATGGGTTGCCGCTTGAGCAACGCTACGCTGCCAGCCACCCCCAAAAAGAGCCTTTCTTCCCCTCATGCTCTAGACTTTGTTTCCGGCCTGCGACTAAAAGAGAAACGACGTGCGTCGTGTGCCATAGTCACTAGACAAGGCACCCGATTCGCGGGCGTCACCGCCGGGAGGCAGATCATGGCTAGGCAGGAAGCATCATGTGTGGAGCTCGTCGAGCGTGCAAGCGTGCACGTACTCGTCGACGTATCCGCCGAGCTTCTCGTCCTATCAGTCCTCCCGCTACCCTGCGCGCGCTAGGGCACGATTCATCCTTGCGCGCGTTATTGTGTCGCCGCTGCGATTAAACGCCGGGACACCAGCTTTCCCCGTCATGGTTTACCGTACAGCATGGGTTTATCGATTGTCGCGGCCTAGGTCCGCGTTCGCAGCAAAACGCCCCGAGGGAGACCGACCGAGAGGAGCACCACATGACTCGTAAGATTGACATCTTCGACACCACGCTTCGCGACGGAGAGCAGAGCCCTGGTGCCAGCATGAACACGGAGGAGAAGCTCATCATCGCCCAGGAGCTCCTGCGCATGCACGTGGACATCATCGAGGCCGGCTTCCCCATCTCCTCCCCAGGCGACTTCCGCTCCGTGCAGGAGATTGGCCGCCTCGCAGGAGACGATGCCGTCGTGGTCGGTCTCACGCGTGCCGTCGACAAGGACATCGACCGTGCGGCCGAGGCCCTCAAGACCGCCAAGCGCCCCCGCATCCACACCGGTCTCGGCGTGTCACCCCAGCACCTCAACGAGAAGCTGCACATCTCCGAGGACGAGTGCATCGAGCGCGCCGTCCACTGCGTCAAATACGCCAAGCGCTACGTCGATGACGTGCAGTTCTATGCCGAGGACGCCGGCCGCGCCGACCAGGCGTTCCTCGAGCGCGTGATCAAGGCGGTCGTGGATGCCGGCGCCACCGTGGTGAACATCCCCGACACCACCGGCTACCAGCTTCCCGAAGACTTCGGTCGTCGCATCAAGGGTCTCTCCGACAACGTCATCGGCATCGAGAACGTCACGATCTCGGTCCATACGCACAACGACCTCGGCATGGCCACCGCCCTCGCGATGGCGGGCGTCCGCAACGGTGCCAAGCAGGTGGAATGCACCATCAACGGCCTGGGCGAGCGCGCCGGCAACACCGCGCTCGAAGAGGTCGTCATGGCGATACGGATGCATGGGGAAGAGCTCGACGCGCACACGGGTGTCGTCACGACCGAGCTCACCCGTGCCTCTCACCTCGTGGAGCGCATCACCGGCATGACCGTCCAGGCCAACAAGTCCATCGTCGGCGCCAACGCCTTCGCGCACTCGTCTGGCATCCACCAGGACGGCGTCCTCAAGGCACGTGACACCTACGAGATCATCGATCCCGCAGACGTTGGTGCCGCGGGATCCGAGATCATCCTGTCGGCGCGCTCCGGCCACGCCGCCCTGCGCCACCGCCTCGGCGAGCTCGGCTACACCTTCGAGGACGCCGAGTTCGATGAGGTCTACAACCGCTTCCTCGAGATCGCCGACCAGAAGAAGGAGGTCTACGACGAGGACCTCGAGTCGATGGTCCAGGAGCGTCAGCGCGACGTCACCGCCATCTACGCGCTTGATGCGCTTCAGGTCTCCTGCGGCGATCCGCTCGTCCCCACGGCAACGGCCACGATCACCGACGAGAGCGGCGAGAAGCACGTGGTCTGCTCCACGGGCACCGGTCCGGTGGACGCGGCCTACAAGGCCATCGACCAGGTCGTCTCCGTCCATGGCGACCTGCAGGAGTTCGCGGTCAAGGCCGTCACCCGCGGTATCGACGCCATCGGCGAGGTCACCGTCCGCATCCAGTCCGATGACGGCAGGATCTTCACCGGCCGTGGCGCCGACAACGACATCATCGTCTCGTCGGCCAAGGCGTACGTCAACGCGATCAACCGCATGATCCAGACCGCACGACAGCACGAGGGCGCGTAACCCCCGTTCCCGAGAGGAGCAGCAGAACATGCCACGTTCCATGACCATGGCCGAGAAGATACTGGCCGACCACGCCGGTCTCGACGAGGTCGTTCCCGGCCAGCTCGTCGAGTGCGACCTCGACGGCGTCCTCGCCAACGACATCACCGCGCCCATTGCCATCAAGACCGTGCACGAGATAGGCGCGGGCGTCTTTGACAAGGACCGCATCTTCCTCGTGCCTGACCACTACTCGCCCAACAAGGACATCAAGTCCGCCGAGCAGACCAAGGTGACGCGCGACTTCGCCCACGAGAACGCCATCACCAACTACTTCGAGCAGGGCTGCATGGGCATCGAGCACGCCCTTCTCCCCGAGCAGGGCATCGTCGTCCCTGGCGACCTCGTCATCGGTGCCGACAGCCACACCTGTACCTATGGCGGCATCGGTGCGTTCTCCACGGGCGTGGGGTCCACCGACGCGGGCGTGGGTATGGCAACGGGTCGAGCCTGGTTCAAGGTGCCCGAGACCATCCGCTTCGTCATCGACGGCGAGCTTCCCGCAGGTGCCTGCGCCAAGGACGTCATCCTCTACGTCATAGGCATGATCGGTGTCGACGGCGCGCTCTATTGCGCCATGGAGTTCTCCGGCACCACCATCGAGAACCTCTCGGTGGAGGGGCGTCTCACCATCGCCAACATGGCCATCGAGGCCGGCGGCAAGGCCGGTCTCTTCGAGGTCGACGAGACGTGCCGCGCATACATGGACCGTCGTGCCAAGCGCCCGTACCGCGAGTATCACCCCGACGTGGACGCCCGGTACAGGCAGGTCATCCACATCGACGCGGCCGACATCGTCCCCACGGTGTCATGGCCTCACCTGCCGAGCAACACCCACCCCGTGGCCGAGAGCCGTGGCATCGTCATTGACCAGGCCGTCATTGGCTCCTGCACCAACGGCCGCATCGAGGACATGCGCGCCGCCGCCGACGTCCTTCGCGACCGCACGGTCAACCCGAACGTACGCTGCATCGTGATTCCCGCCACCCAGGGCGTGTGGCTCCAGTGCGTGCACGAGGGCCTCATGGACGTCTTCGTCAACGCCCACTGCGTGGTGTCGACGCCCACGTGCGGCCCGTGCCTGGGCGGCTACATGGGAATCCTTGCTGCGGGAGAGAGGTGCGTCTCGTCCACGAACCGCAACTTCGTCGGCCGCATGGGCGATCCGACCTCGGAGGTGTACCTCGCCAGTCCCGCCGTCGCCGCGGCCTCGGCCGTGGCCGGCCACATCGCACTTCCGTCCGACCTGTAGGGCCTTCGGGCGGGTTGCACCGCTCTTTACGCGCAGAAAGGAAAAGCGCTCATGCAGTTTGAGGGGACCGTCTTTCGCTATGGACGCGACGTCGACACCGACGTCATCATCCCGGCTCGCTATCTCAACACGTCCGATTCGGCCGAGCTCGCCCGGCACTGCCTCGAGGACCTCGACGCCACGTTCGTCTCGAGGGTACGGCCCGGAGACATCATCGTCGCCGAGGAGAACTTCGGGTGCGGCTCGAGCCGCGAGCATGCCCCCGTGGCCATCAAGGCGGCCGGAATCTCGTGCGTCATCGCCAAGAGCTTCGCGCGCATCTTCTACCGCAACTCGATCAACATGGGCCTGCCCATCCTCGAGTGCCCCGAGGCCGTCGACGCCATCTCCGACGGCGACGTCGTCTCCGTGGATGCGGACGAAGGCACCATAACCGACGAGACCACCGGTAGGGTCTTCCACGCCCAGCCGTTTCCCCCGTTCATCCAGGAGATCATCAACGATGGCGGCCTCGTGGCGCGCACCAAGCGCGTCATGGCCGAGAAGAACGCATAAGGAGCAAGTCGCATGACTACCAAGACCTATCGCATCTGCACCCTTCCCGGCGACGGCATCGGCCCGGAGATCATGTCCGAGGCAAAGAAGGTACTTGCGGCCATCGGCGAGAGGCATGACGTCGAGTTCGTCTGCGAGGACGGTCTCATAGGCGGGGCCGCCATCGATGCGACCGAGGCCCAGGGCCGCAAGCCCACGGCGCTTCCCGACGAGACCCTCGCCGCAGCCAAGAAGGCCGACGCCGTCCTTCTCGCTGCAGTCGGTGGACCCAAGTGGACCAACACCGAGGTAGGCAAGGCCCGTCCCGAGCAGGGGCTCCTGGCCATCCGCAAGAACCTGGGACTCTTCCTCAACCTGCGCCCGGTTCGCATGTTCCAGAGCCTCATCGACGCCTCGCCGCTCAAGTCCGAGCTGCTCGAGGACGTGGATCTCATCATCGTTCGCGAGCTTACGGGCGGTCTCTACTTCGGCAAGCACGAGCGCGAGTGGGGCGTGGATGGTGCCGGCCCGAACGGCGAGAAGGGCGAGCGGGCCAGTGACACGCTCGTCTACAACGAGTACGAGGTGGATCGTGTCGTACGCTGGGCCTTCGACGCCGCGCGGCGTCGTGGCGGTCATGTCACCTCGGTCGATAAGGCCAACGTACTCGAGACCTCTCGGATGTGGCGTGAGGTCACCCATCGCATCGCCCAGGGGTATCCCGACGTCACTGAGGATGACATGTACGTGGACAACGCATCCATGCAGCTCGTTGCCAATCCTGGCCAGTTTGACGTCATCGTGACCGAGAACACCTTCGGAGACATCCTCTCCGACGAGGCCTCCATGCTCACGGGCTCGCTCGGCATGCTCGCCTCCGCGAGTCTCGGCACGGGTACCGCGCTCTATGAGCCGAGCCATGGGTCGGCTCCTGACATCGCGGGCAAGGGCATCGCCAACCCGATCGCCCAGATTCTCTCCGTCGAGCTCATGCTGCGCTACAGCTTTGGCATGGACGGTGCCGCCGATGAGCTGTCGCATGCGGTCACGGCCGTTCTCGACGAGGGGTGGCGCACCGCTGACATCGCCGACGAGGCCACTCCCGCAGATCACGTGCTCGGTACCGTCGCCATGGGCGACAGGATCGTCCAGGCCATCAGGGCCGGTATCTCTTCGGCAGGGGAGTAGGAGGAGCCATGGGCAAGCTCACGGGAGCCCAGATACTGGTCCAATCCCTCATCGACGAGGGTGTGGACACCATCTTTGGATATCCTGGCGGCACGGTGCTCGACATCTACGACGCACTCTACGATCACACCGACCAGATCCGCCACATCGAGACCACGCACGAGCAGCATGCCTGCCATGCGGCGGACGGCTACTCCCGCTCGACGGGGCGCACGGGCGTCGTGCTCGCCACGTCCGGTCCTGGAGCCACGAACCTCGTGACGGGCATCGCCACGGCCTACCTCGACTCCGTCCCCCTCGTTGCCATCACGGGCAACGTAGGCAACGGCATGATCGGCACCGACGCCTTCCAGGAGCTTGACATCACGGGCGTCACGCTGCCCATCACCAAGCACAACTACTTCGTGCGCGACGTCTCGCGCCTGCAGGAAACCATTCGCAAGGCCTTCGTGCTTGCGAATTCGGGCCGCAGGGGTCCCGTTCTCGTGGACATTCCCGCCGACGTCCAGCGTCAGGAGGCCCTCTACGAGAAGGCGGCCTCGCTGCCCGAGGCAGAGAAGGCGGACATCGACGTGGCCGACCTCGAAGCTGCTGCCGCGGCCATCAACGAGTCCAGGCGACCCTTCATCTACTTCGGCGGTGGCGTGGTGGCATCGGGCGCTGGCGATGAGGTCATCGAGCTCTCGCGCCTGATCAATGCCCCCATCGGCTGCTCGCTCATGGGCATCTCGGGCATTCCCACCACCACCCCGCGCTTCCTCGGGATGGAAGGCATGCACGGCCACTTCGCGAGCACGAAGGCCATGAACCAGTGCGACTGCCTCATTGCCCTCGGTGCCCGCTTCAACGACCGCTCCACCGGTGACCGCACGAGGTTCGCGCCGAGCGGGAAGGTCGTGCGCGTGGACATCGACTCGTCGGAGTTCTCCAAGACGCTCGATGACCGCGTGGAGGTTCTCGGCGATGTCAAGGCCGTGCTCCAGCGCCTCATCCCGCTCGTGGCCTCCAACACGCACGAGGAATGGGGACGTCGCGTTCGCGAGCTGCGTGCGGAGGAGAAGGGCTACGCTGACTACCGCGAGACGCTCACACCCAAGCGCATCATGGACATCATCAACGAGGAGCGGGACCCGGAGACGGTCGTCGTGACCGACGTCGGTCAGCATCAGATGTGGGCGGCGCAGTATCTCACCTTCGATCGCCCGCGCTCGTTCATCACCTCGGGTGGTCTTGGCACCATGGGATTTGGCCTTGGTGCCTCCATCGGTGCCGCGCTGGCCACGGGTAGGCACGTGATTCTCGTCACGGGCGATGGCTCCTTCGCCATGAACATGGCCGAGCTCATCACCGCCGTGGACAACCAGCTCCCCATCACCGTGGTCATGCTCGACAACCGCGTGCTGGGGATGGTGCGCCAGATGCAGTCGCTCTTCAAGCGTCAGCGCTACTCGCAGACGACGCTCGACCGCAAGGTCGACTATGTCGTCCTGGCGCAGGCCTTCGGCGCACGGGCCACCCGAGCCACCACGCCCGAGGAGTTTGCGGCCCAGCTCTCGGCCGCCCTTCTCGTCGATGGTCCCACGTTCGTCGAGTGTCCCATCGACAAGGACGAGTTCGTCACCCCCGTGCTCCAGATAGGCGCCTCCATGGACGAGCTCATCGTGAACATGGATGACGTAAAAGCAAAGATGGGCAGGTAGAGCATCGTGAAGACATACAGTATCGCAATCATGGTGCGAAACGAGTTCGGCGTGCTCAACCGCGTCACCAGCATGTTCCGCCGCCGCCAGTTCAACATCACCGGCCTCACGGTCTCCGAGACCGAGACGGAGGACCTCTCGCGTATCACCGTGCAGTTCGAGGGCGAGGACCGTGCCAAGACCCAGCTCGTGGCCCAGCTCGCCAAGCTTCCCGACGTCATCTCGTGGAAGGAGTTCGATCCCGAGGACTCCATCTCGTGCGAGCTCCTGCTCATCAAGATGGCAAACAATGACGCAACGCGTTCCTCGGTGCTCGATGCCGCGGAGGCCTTTCACGCCAAGACCGTCGACTACACGCGCGAGTCCATCGTGTTCCGCATCGCGGGGCAGACCCATCGCATCGACAACTTCATCGACCTCATGCGCGACTTCGAGATTCTCGAGGTCTGCCGCACGGGCGTCGTCTCGCTCGAGCGTGGCCACGGTGTCATGAGGAGAAACGTAGCGAGTGTGTAACAGGTTCTTCCGCTGCTCAGGACCTTTTGAGAGTGGCGATAAGGTAGCTATACCAGCAAAGGAGAGAGAGGGGTATTCCAAATGGCTTTCCAGATGTATCACGAGGCCGACTGCGACATTACCAAGCTCGATGGCAAGAAGGTCGCCGTCATCGGCTACGGCTCCCAGGGCCACGCCCATGCGCTCAACCTCAAGGACTCAGGCGTCGACGTCAAGGTCGGTCTCTACGAGGGTTCCAAGTCAAAGGCCAAGGCCGAGGCCCAGGGTCTCGAGGTCGTTACCAACGCCGAGGCTGCCAAGTGGGCCGACATCATCATGATCCTCATCAACGACGAGCTTCAGGCCAAGATGTACAAGAAGGACATCGAGCCCAACCTCACCGCGGGCAAGACCATCGCCTTCGCGCACGGCTTCAACATCCACTACGGCTGCATCGTGCCGCCCAAGGACGTCAACGTCATCATGGTGGCGCCCAAGGCCCCTGGCCATACCGTCCGTTCCGAGTACCTTGCCGGCAAGGGTACCCCGTGCCTCGTCTGCGCCCATCAGGACGCCACGGGCGATGCCTTTGACCTTGCACTCGCCTACGGTGCCGCCATCGGCGGAGCTCGTGCGGCGCTTCTCGAGACCGACTTCCGCACCGAGACCGAGACCGACCTCTTCGGCGAGCAGAACGTCATCTGCGGTGGCGTGACCGACCTGATGCAGGCTGGCTTCGAGACGCTCGTCAACGCCGGCTACGATCCTCGCAACGCCTACTTCGAGTGCATCCACGAGATGAAGCTCATCGTCGACCTCATCTACGAGAGTGGCTTCTCGGGCATGCGCTACTCCATCTCGAACACCGCCGAGTATGGCGACTACACCTCTGGCCCTCGCGTCATCACCGACGCCGCCAGGGAGGGCATGCGCGAGAACCTCGCCCGCATCCAGGACGGCTCCTTCGCCAAGGAGTTCCTGCTTGACATGTCCGACGAGTCCCACCAGGTGCACTTCAAGATGCTTCGCCAGAAGCAGGCCGAGCATCAGCTGGAGAAGGTCGGCAGGGAGATTCGTGACATGTACGCCTGGAACGACAAGGACAAGCTCGTCAACAACTAGTCCGTCTCGCTGGCGCAGGCCCAAGCGAGGTCGCTACTCCCCGGAGGCACTACCTGCGCGGTACGAGCGGTGCCGCGTGGTATGTCCCGGGGCATTCTTTGCCTGGGCGTCGTCGTACATCAGTGTTTGTGTCGCACGGAGAGATTATGCGCGCAAACTGATCGTGCGAGACAAACCGGAGCAGCTAACGTGTCGCACGGAGAGATTATGCGCACAGGCTGATCGTGCGAGACATTCATATAAGTTGAATCCACGTCCGGAAGGTACTCTATCCTGGTAAAATGCTGCTCATCGTCCTACGTTGAACGTAAGGTTGGGCCAGAGACGATGGGCATGTCCGGTTGGGGCGCGAAGCGCTCCGGAGGAGAGAGGTAATCCCATGGGTTTGTTCGACAAGTTCAGAAAGCCCTCGAGACCCGAGGCGCTGGACGTCAGCGCTCCGGCAGGTACCGTTCTCGCCCCGGTCGCAGGTGATGTGATCACCCTCGAGAACGTGCCCGATCCGGTGTTCAGCAGTGGTGTCATGGGCAGGGGCTGCGGCATCGAGCCAACGGGGGAGGTCGTCTATGCTCCCGTCGCGGGCATGCTGAGCGCCATCGGAGCCCCCAACTATCACGCCGTCGGCATCATCGGCGACGACGGTGCCGAGATCCTCATCCACGTGGGGGTCGACACGGTCGAGATGAGGGGCGACGGCTTCACGGTCTTCGGCGAGAAGGGCGCGCACGTGCATGCCGGCGAGCCACTGCTGAGCTTCTCGAAGAAGAAGATAGAAGCCGCCGGTCATGCGTCGACGGTCATCATCGCCCTCACGAACACCGATGACCTCGCCGCCGTCGAGCTCGTCAAGACCGGGAACATAGGCGCTGGCGAGAAGGTCATCTCGTTCCAGGGCTGACGTCAACCGCATGCCCTTCGCGTTCTCTGGAATCCCCCGCGCAGGAGTACACCCGCAAACCTGCGGATAGTTCACAGAGGCGCAAAGGTCGAGGGGTACCATGAAGGCCCATGCGGCCTGTCCGTATGTGATCGTCAAGCTATCGCGCGCATGGCATCCGGGAACATGCCCTGCTCGCGGAAGGGAGCTCCACGTGAAGTCTGACGCCATCAAGCTCGGTCCGGAAAACGCCTCCCACCGCCTGCTCTATCACGCCCTCGGGTGGACCGACGAGGAGATCAGGCGGCCGCTCGTGGGTATCGTGAGCTCCTACAACGAGATCGTCCCCGGCCATATGAACATCGACAAGATCGTCGAGGCCGTCAAGATGGGTGTGGCCATGGCGGGCGGCATGCCCGTCGTCTTCCCAGCCATCGCGGTGTGCGACGGCATCGCCATGGGCCACGTCGGCATGAAGTACTCCCTCGTCACGCGAGACCTCATCGCTGACAGCACCGAGGCCATGGCCATCGCCCACGGCTTCGACGCGCTCGTCATGGTCCCCAACTGCGACAAGAACGTTCCTGGCCTGCTCATGGCCGCTGCCCGTCTTGACCTGCCCACCACCTTCGTCTCGGGTGGTCCCATGCTTGCCGGTCACATCGATGGCCACAAGACGAGCCTCTCCAGCATGTTCGAGGCCGTGGGTGCCTACACCGCCGGCAAGATCGACGAGGAGCGTCTTCACGAGTGGGAGTGCAAGGCCTGTCCCACCTGCGGTTCCTGCTCGGGCATGTACACCGCCAACTCCATGAACTGCCTCACCGAGGCCATCGGCATGGGCCTGCGCGGCAACGGTACCATCCCCGCCGTGTACTCCCGTCGTCTCGAGCTTGCGAAGCACGCGGGCATGGCCGTCATGGACATGCTCGAGAGGGGCATCACGGCACGTCAGATCATGACCAGGGAAGCCTTCATGAATGCCATGACCGTGGACATGGCCCTGGGCTGCTCCACCAACACGATGCTCCACCTGCCCGCCATCGCGCACGAGTGTGGCGTGGAGCTCAACCTCGACATCGCGAACCGCATCTCCGAGCGTACGCCCAACCTCTGCCACCTCGCGCCCGCCGGTCCCACCTACATGGAGGACCTCGACGAGGCCGGTGGCGTCTATGCCGTCATGGCCGAGCTCACCAAGCGCGGGCTTCTCGACACCGGCTGCATGACCGTCACGGGCCACACGGTGGGCGAGAACCTCGCCGACGTGGTCAACGAGAATCCCGACGTCATCCGTACCGCAGAGAACCCGTTCTCCGAGACGGGCGGCATCGCCGTGCTCCGCGGTAACCTTGCGCCTGACGGATCCGTGGTCAAGCGCTCCGCCGTCGCTCCCGGGATGCTCGTCCATGAGGGGCCCGCCCGCGTCTTCGATTGCGAGGAGGACGCCCAGGCGGCCATCAACGCCGGGAAGATCAATCCCGGCGACGTCATCGTGATTCGCTACGAGGGTCCCAAGGGTGGCCCCGGCATGCGAGAGATGCTCACCCCCACGGCATCCATCCAGGGCATGGGCCTTGGCGAATCCGTCGCCCTCATAACCGACGGTCGCTTCTCCGGAGCCACGCGTGGTGCCTGCGTTGGGCACATCTCGCCCGAGGCGGCCTCCGGTGGTGCCATCGGCATCATCGAGGAGGGTGACACCGTCTCGATCGACATCCCCGACAACAGCATCGAGCTCAAGATCTCGCAGGAGGAGTACGACGCCCGCATGGTCGCGTTCGTTCCCAAGACCAAGAAGCTCACCGGCTACCTCAGGCGCTACGCGAAGCTCGTCGGCTCCGGTGCCAACGGCGCCGTCCTCGACTAGGAGACTGCATGACCTCCGCTCAGTTCACCGACCTGCACTTCAGGATGAGCACGCTCACGGTCTTTCGCGCGCTGCTCGCCGACCCCGTCATCGATGCGCTTGGCCTTTGCGTGGCGCGGGCCTCGGTGGTGAGGGACCTCGTCGGGGATGGTTCCGAGGAGGAAGGCCGCGACTTCCTCTCGGAGTCGTATGACCTCTCGCTTGACTACGCCGAGTTCGTCTCGCTCCTCTTTGCCTCCGAGGCCCAGGGGCTGTCGACCTACATTCGTGATGCCGTGGTCGATGACGAGAACGTCTACCTGCGGCGCATTGGATCAGGGCAGGGGGTTGGCCCCGCGATGGAGTCTGCCGTCGCCGATGAGCTGTCCACGCTCCAGAGGCTCGCCGACCTCACCCCTGTCGACTTTCTCGACATCCTCCCGCCCGTGATGGCGGATTCGTTGTCGAGCTTTGATACCGAGCACGTGGACCTCGTGGGGACGTACCGTGACCGCTTGGCAAACATCGGCAGCTATGGCTATGGCATGTACGCCCGCTATCACGTGTTCCGCGTGGATGACGAGGGTAGCATCGTGCCCGTGCGCCATCCCGACCCAATCCGCCTCTCCGACCTCGTGGACTACGAGCGCGAACGCACGATCATCCTCGACAACACCCGTGCGCTTGCGGCCGGGCTTCCCGCGGCGAACATCCTGCTCACGGGTGACGCGGGTACGGGCAAGAGCTCCACGGTCAAGGCCGTGGTCAACGAGCTTGCGCCGAGGGGCATGCGCATCCTGGAGGTTCGCAAGGAGCAGCTGCGCAACATCCCCGTCATCCTCGACGAGCTCACACGCAACCCGCTGAAGTTCATCATCTTCATCGACGACCTGTCCTTCTCGAACGACGATGACAACTTCGCGGCGCTCAAGGCCATCCTCGAGGGCTCCGTGTCCGCCAAGTCGGATAACGTGGCGATCTATGCGACGAGCAACCGCCGTCACATGGTGAAGGAGCGCTTCTCCGATCGCGAGGGCGATGACGTCCATCGCAACGACACCATGCAGGAGATCATCTCGCTCTCTGATCGCTTTGGCATCCGGGTCTCGTTCTCCAAGCCGGACAAGGCGACCTACCTCGACATCGTTCACAAGCTCGTGGACGATGCGGGGATTCGGATGGACCAGGACGAGCTCGATCTCCTTGCCGAACGCTTCTCCACCCGTCGTGGTGGTCGCTCCGCTCGTGGCGCTCGGCAGTTCGTGGACTCGCTCCTCTCGCAGCAGTAGGCGTCCCGGACGTCTCAGGGGGAACGTCGGAGGAGGGGTTCGTATGCGCAGGACGTTCGTGCTCGTGCTCGGCAATCATCGGGGGTCGTTTCTCGAGGCCGACCGCGTGTTCTCGCGTCTTGGGCTCGACATCGTGCGGGCGAGCTACAACAAGGTCATTGACATCCACACCTTCTTCGTGGAGGTCGTGGGTACCCCGGAGCAGATGGAGGCGGCCGAGACGGGCCTGCGCAAGCTGGGGGTACTCCCGGACCAACAGCGCGTGGGCACGGTCTTTCTCTTGGAGCTTCGCGTCGAGAATGCCCCCGGGGCACTTGAGCCCATCCTCGAGCTGGTCGACAGGCACGGCCTCAACATCACCTACTTCAACGCCAAGGTCCTGAGCCCTGGCGAGCAGGTCGTGCGCCTGGGAACGCACGCTCACGGGATCGAGCGGCTCGATGGGTTTCTCGCCGACGTTCGCCGCGTCTGCCCTGCCGAGATCCTGGACTATGACCGAAACGAGCACGTCATCGATACCAACCTCTTCTACCTCACCTTCGTGCGTGGCATCTCCGAGCTCATGGGGCTCACGTCACAGCAGGAGGAGGAGATTCTGGTGAATGCCAACCGCATCGTCCAGAACCTCGAGCACACCAACAACGACCCCTTCAGGCCCTTTACCTACATCGAACGGTTCGCGCGCGACATCCATGCGTATCAGGGGGCAGCATATGCCGCCAACGCACGGGTCACGCGCTTTGCCACGCCTCGGGGAGTCCATGGGCTGCTCGTGGAGCCGCCGGCCGGAAGCGACACCTGGGTTCTCGAGTGCACCGACCGCCTGCTCATCCTTGACTCGGGCTTCTCCTGCTATCGCAAGGAGCTTCTCGACGTGCTCGGCAAGGAGTATCCGGACTGGGACCAGCGCCGCCGCGAGCTCTTCCTCACGCACGGTGACGTGGACCACGTGGGATGCTGCGATCTCGCGTCGCGCGTCTACGTGATAGACCGCGTGCTCGAGCACTTCCTGCTGCAGCTCCATGGCGAGCCAGACTGGCGCATGCAGATTCCCGCCCACATGCCCTATGTGAGCATCGGGGACGTGCTCTCGGGATACAAGGCTCCGAGTCTTGATGGCTTCGTCTCGCTGGGAAGGCGCCCCGACGGCTCGACCGAGCCCATCGCACGATGCGTCTCTCCGCAGGGTGGGCCGGCAACGCTTGACGTCGAGCCGTTCCACTTCGAGGTGTGGGAGGGTGCGGGCGGACATGTTCTGGGCGAGACGGTCCTCATCGACCGTGCGCAGCGGATATGCGTCTCTGGTGACGTGTTGGTCAACGTCCATGGCGAGACCAGGCCGCAGGCGCGGTTCAACTCGCTCGCACCGTTCCTCATGACGTCGGTGGATTCGAACCCCGCCCTCGCGGGGGAGGAGCGAGCCTACCTGAGAAGAATCCTCGGTTCGGGGCACTGGCAGGTGCTCGGTGGCCATGGCGCGCTCATGGAGTACGACCTCTAGAAGGAGAGCTTAGGGTTGTTCCGCCCGCAGCGTCGGGCCCATCTTCTGCCCGAGGGTCGCCATCGACTGTGGGGGTATCCGTGGGACATGGGCATGGCGATGACTCCAAGCTGCGAAAGCGAATATCATGACGAAGTCTGGCGGCTCCGATCGGAGGGATGCTCATGCCCACCTGGAACATCGATCACAAGATAAAGGCGGCGTTCTTCGACGCCGATGGCACCATGCTCTCGTTTGCCACGCACGTCATGCCCGAATCCACGCACCACGCCCTGCGCGAGTTGCGCACGGCGGGCGTCAAGTGCTTTCTCGCCACAGGCCGTGCCCCCTACCAGGTCGATGAGATCCCCATCGCCGACCTCGAGGCCTTCATCCTCTTCAACGGCCAGTTCATCCTCAATCGCTATGCCGTCCTCTACCAGGAGTCCATCGAGCAAGACGATGTCGCCACGGTGGTACGCCAGGTTCACGAGGGACTCTACCAGGCGCTGTTTATGGAAAGGGACAGGTGCTACCTCAGCGGATGCGACGAGCGCGTGCGCGCGTCAATGGATGCCGCAGGGCTCTCCTTCGCCGTGGAGGACATCGACCAGGCCCTTGAGCACGACATCTATCAGATGAACGTCTTTCTCGGCCCTGGCGAGACGGGCGTGCTGAGAGATGCGACCAAGCACCTCAAGCTCACGCGCTGGACTCCCAACTTCGTTGACGCCTTCCCCATCCACGGGGGGAAGGCTCGGGCGGTGCGTCGCGTGCTCGAGATGTACGACCTTCGTCCCGAGGAGGCCATGTGCTTCGGAGACGGAGGCAACGACCTGGGAATGTTTGACGCGGTGGGCACGTCGGTCGCCATGGGCAACGGCAATCCCGAGGTGAGGGAGATGGCCGACTTCGTGACCGACGGCGTGGACGAGAACGGCATCTGGAACGCCTGCGTACGTCTCGGCCTCATCCATGGGGACCTCCTCTCGTGACGGGAGCCCGCCGCGGCAACACGGGAGGGGCACAGGAGCCTGCCCCGCCTTCCCTGGTCGACGCTCGTGAGGCACTCGAGCGTCACTTTGGCTACGCGAGCTTTCGTCCCGGTCAGGAGGAGGTCATCTCGGCCATCCTCGCGGGCCGAGATGCGCTTGCCGTCATGCCCACAGGGGCCGGAAAGTCGGTCTGCTACCAGATTCCCGCCGTGCTTCTCGGTGGGCTCGCCTTGGTGGTGAGCCCGCTCATCTCGCTTATGGACGACCAGGTGCGTGCCCTCAAGGAGGCAGGCATCCGTGGCTCGTACCTCAACTCGAGCCTCACTGCGCGCCAGCAGGAGATCGTGATGCGTCGAGCGCTCGACGGCTGGTATGACATCATGTACGTGGCCCCGGAGCGACTGCGGGACATGCGGTTCCGCTCCTTCGCCGCCGCTGCGGGCATACCGCTCGTCGCTGTGGACGAGGCGCACTGCGTGAGCCAGTGGGGCCAGGACTTTCGACCCGCCTACCGCGACATCGCGGGGTTCGTCGACAGCCTGCCCGTGCGTCCCGTGGTGGCGGCCCTCACGGCGACGGCAACGCGGGAGGTGCGCGACGATGTCGTGGACCTCATCCACCTGCATGACCCGGTCGTGCAGGTCAACGGCTTCGATCGTCCGAATCTCTCGCTGTACTCGTACGAGCTTACGCCCAAGCGGCGCGAGCAGTTCATCGTGGGCTATGCCACCCATAACGCCGCCCAGCCGGGCATCGTCTATGCCACCACGCGCAAGGGGGTCGACGGGCTCGTCGCGTCCCTGTGTGCCGCAGGCGTCACGGCCGTCGCCTACCATGCGGGCATGGACAACGTCGACCGCACCGAGGCGCAGAGGCGTTTCGCGGCGGATGACGCACGCGTGATGGTGGCCACGAACGCCTTCGGCATGGGCATCGACAAGTCGGACGTACGCTACGTGATAAACGCAGGCCTGCCCCTCTCGCTTGAGGAGTACTACCAGGAGGCGGGTCGTGCGGGTCGTGACGGCGAGCCGGCCGAGTGCCTTCTCCTCTGGAGCAGGGGTGACATCCGCACCTGCCACTACCTCATTGACAACACGGAGTTCGCCCCTGACGTACCCGCATCCGAGCGACGTCGTCTGATTGGCAGTCGCGAGCACCTTCTTGGCGAGATGATCGGCTACGCCATGAGCGACTCCTGCCTCCGCCGTCGCATCCTGCGCTACTTTGGCCAGAACCTGGACCAGGTCCCCGAGAAGTGTCCTGCCTGCTCGGTCTGCACGGGAGCCGTACCGGACGCCTATCTGCGTCGCGTCGATGTCCCCGGCGGCGCTGGTCGCGCACGAAGGGGGAGACCAACCGATGAGGGCGAGGGTCTTGCCTCAGATGCCGACGAGCAGCTCTTCCAGCGCCTGAGGACCCTGCGCAAGACGCTTGCCGACAGGAGCTCCGTCCCGCCCTATGTGGTCTTCTCCGATGCCACGCTGCGAGGCATGGTGAGACGCAGGCCACAGACCCTGGATGACCTGCTCTGTGTCCCGGGCGTGGGTGCGGTCAAGCTCGACCGCTACGGCGACGCCTTCCTCGAGGAGATCAACCGCCTATGACGAGTGGATGAGGCGCTCCACGGCAGAGCCTGACACGCGGTGCCGTGCGGCCAGCTCGAAGTGGCGCTCGGCTATGCCAAGGTCGACCTTTGGAAAGCTCCCGCCCGTGGACGAGGCATGGACGGTGTCACCGTCCGCCTCGAGCCGAAAGAGGAAGTGCTGCCGTCCCAGCGCCGTCGGAGCGAGCATGACGGCCTCCATGCCGTGGTCAAACCATGCTGGCACATCGAGCACCCTCGTCTCGACGTGCTTGCTATTCGTATGGCTCCTGTGAGGGCTGCCCTGGTCCTCGCCGTAGCCTAGGGCTACTACCAGCGCGAGTCGTTCGTCCGGGTTCATGCGACAGACGGTGCGCCTGCGATCGAAGGTTCCACCCACCCAGCATGAGTTGAGACCGAGCTGCTGGGCGAGCAGCACGATGCCTTCGCCGTAGTAGCCCACAAGCTCGTCCTGATCGTCTCCCCTAGCGCTGACGAACGCGAGGTAGTTAGACACGTTGTGGAAGCGTCCGTAGCACTTGAGCACGTTCGAGAAGGCACCGGGTTCGTTGCGGACGAGCTGGATGCTCAGGCCCGAGGCCGCGTTGGCCTCGTCGATGGCGTGGACGAGCTGCTCGGCCACCACGTCGTCAATGGGTCGGTCCGTGTACCTGCGCACGGAGTGCCGTGCCGAGATCGCTTCGCTGACGTCCATATCGACCTCCCCGGTTCATGTCAGTCGGACCCATCGCGGCGGTGGGTTGTCGGCATTGTGCTCATTTGTCGCCCTGACTATCCCTGACGCCGGCAAATGCATGCGAATGACATGGGAGGCAGAGGCCTTCATCGGCCTGCCGCCTGTGGAGAGGCGATACGGGAGACTCCCCTCTCATGAATCGGGTATCATCTTGTTGCGATGATGCCAGAGGGGCGTTGTCGTATGGTCATGGGAAAGGCGCTTCTGATGATTACGTTTATGGGTATCCTCGTGTTTGCGGGAATGCTCGGGGCAGCCGGCTGGCTCGTCACCTTCCTCTTCAGGGTGCTCGGCTGGGTTGCCTTCGCAGGGTTCAAGCTGTTTGGGTGGATTCTCCTCGCGGTGGGCCTTCTTGTCCTGCTGTCGCTTTCGGCCGTGTTCTTCCTGCCGCTGGGTGGGGTGATTCTCTTCATCGCGCTCTGCGTAGTCGCATCGCGCAACCATGCGGAGGTGCATTCGTAGCAGGTTCCTTCTCACGAAGTAACAAAAGGGCGGTTCACTGTCGGGTGAGCCGCCCTTCTCGTTGTCAGGGCATGAGACGCCTGGGTGTCGAAGGGGTCGCTACATCGTGTGCGTGGAGAAGATGGGCTTGTCCTTCCAGGGCACGACCTCTCCTGCAGCAAGCGATGCGGGAACGTCGATGATGCGCTGGTTGCTCGATCCGCGAAAGCGAAGCGAGATGTCGTAGTCATCCTGTACGAAGGGGCCGTCGACAAGGACGTCGAGCGTGGTAAGGATGCGGTCGGTGTCATCGAGATGCCACGCGCCCTTGGTGAGCTGCTCCCAGGTGTGACCTGAGTACATCCAGATGTTCTTCTCGGGATAGGTGGCGCGCACGCGTTCGAGGAAATCCACGAGACCCGTCTGGTTCTCGGGCTCCATGGGCTCGCCTCCGAGAACCGAGAGCCCGTCTATGTGGGCAGGCGCGAGGCTCTGCAGTATCTCGTCCTCGACGGCGGTGGTGAACGGCTTGCCGGAGTGGAAGTCCCACGCCTCCGAGTTGAAGCAGTTGGGGCAGTGGAGACGGCATCCCGAGACGAAGAGCGTGGTGCGCACGCCGACGCCATTGGCGATGTCGCAGTACTTTATGTTTGCATAGTTCACGAAAAGCTCCTGTACGCAGGGCATGACGTGCATGCCCTGCGATTCATCCGTCCGTCAGTCTGAGGCCCGTTCTCTTGCGTGTCCGGCACTGCTGCGGCGCGCTACAGGTGCAGCACGCGGTCCTTGATCTCTTCGGTGCGACCCTGGTTCCAGAACTGGGTGCCGATGTAGCCACAGGTGCGGCGTGCGACGTTCATCTTGGATTGGTCACGGTTGCCGCAGTTGGGGCACTCCCAGACGAGCTTGCCGTCATCCTCCACGATCTTGATCTCACCGTCGTAGCCACAGCACTGGCAGTAGTCCGACTTGGTGTTGAGCTCGGCGTACATGATGTTGTCGTAGATGTACTGCATGACGCGGATGACGGCCTCGAGGTTGTCCTGCATGTTGGGAACCTCGACGTAGGAGATGGCACCGCCAGGGGAGAGGCGCTGGAACTCGCTCTCGAACTTGAGCTTGGTGAATGCGTCGATGTTCTCCGACACGTGGACGTGGTAGCTGTTGGTGATGTAGCCCTTGTCCGTGATGCCAGGTATGATGCCGAACCTGCGCTGAAGCGATTTGGCGAACTTGTAGGTCGTGGACTCGAGGGGCGTGCCGTAGAGGGAGTAGTCGATGTTCTCGGCGGCCTTCCACTCGGTGCACTTGTCGTTCATGCGCTGCATGACGGCAAGTGCGAACGGCGTGGACTCCCTGTCGGTATGGCTGTGACCGGTCATGTACTTGACGCATTCGTAGAGACCGGCATAGCCTAGGCTGATGGTGGAGTACCCACCGTACAGGAGCTTGTCGATGGTCTCGCCCTTCTTGAGGCGCGCGAGGGCGCCGTACTGCCAGAGAATCGGGGCCGCATCGGAGAGGGTGCCCTCCAGGCGGTCGTGGCGGCAGCGAAGCGCGCGATGGCAGAGCTCGAGGCGCTCGTCGAAGATCTCCCAGAACCTGTCCATGTCACGGTTCGAGGAGAGGGCCACGTCGGGCAGGTTGATGGTCACGACGCCCTGGTTGAAGCGACCGTAGTACTTCGGCTTGTCCGGCTGGTAGTTTCCGGCGTTGGCCACGTTGTCATAGCCATTGCCAGAGCGGTCGGGCGTGAGGAAGGAACGGCAGCCCATGCAGGTGTAGACGTCGCCCTCGCCCTCGACCTCGCCCTTGGAGAGCTTGTACTCCCTCATCTTCTTCTCGGAGATGTAGTCGGGCACCATGCGCTTGGCGGTGCACTTGGCAGCCATCTCGGTGAGGTAGAAGTAGGGGGATCCCTCGGTTACGTTATCGGGCTCGAGCACGTAGATGAGCTTTGGGAAGGCCGGGGTGATCCAGACGCCCGCCTCGTTCTTCACGCCCTGGTAGCGCTGGCGGAGCATCTCGTCGATGATGAGTGCGAGGTCGTGCTTCTCCTGCTCGCTGCGAGCCTCGTTGAGGTACATGAACACCGTGATGAACGGAGCCTGGCCGTTGGTGGTCATGAGGGTGACGACCTGGTACTGGATGGTCTGGACGCCACGGGCGACCTCGTCCCTGAGCCGCTTCTCCACCACCTCGTCGATCTGCTCGGGTGTGGCCTTGAAGCCGATGGCCTCCATCTCGGCATAGACCGAGCGGCGAATCTTCTTGCGGGAGACGTCCACGAATGGCGCGAGATGCGTGAGCGAGATGGACTGGCCGCCGTACTGGCAGGAGGCCACCTGGGCGATGATCTGCGTGGCGATGTTGCAGGCCGTGGAGAAGGAGTGCGGGCGCTCGATGAGCGTGCCGGAGATGACCGTGCCGTTCTGCAGCATGTCCTCGAGGTTGATGAGGTCGCAGTTGTGCATGTGCTGGGCGAAGTAGTCGGCGTCGTGGAAGTGGATGATGCCTTCCTCGTGGGCCTTCACGATCTCGGCAGGGAGAAGGGCACGGCAGGTCAGGTCCTTGGAGACCTCGCCGGCCATGTAGTCGCGCTGGACGGAGACGACGGTGGGGTTCTTGTTGGAGTTCTCCTGCTTGACCTCTTCGTTGTTGGACTCGATGAGTGCGAGGATCTTGTCGTCGGTCGTGTTCTTCTGGCGCTTCTGGTTCTGCGCGTAGCGGTAGATGATGTACTTGCGCGCCACGATGAAGTGGTCGAGAGCCATGAGCTGGTCCTCGACGAGGTCCTGGACCTCCTCGACGGTGACCGTGTGGCCAGCCTCCATGCACTCGTCGGTGACGTTGAGGGAGGCGAACTTGATCTCGCGCTCGGTGAGACGCTCGTCCTCGGGTACCTCCTGGTTGGCCTTGCGGATGGCGTTGGCGATCTTCTCTACGTCGAAGGTGACTTCTGACCCGTTGCGCTTGATGATTTTCATGACGGTTCCTCTGCTATGAGTTGCTCGCGTACGATGCACGGGCGGCTGAGCTGCGTTGCTCGGCGCTTTGTTGTGCAGAATGTACTATGACACAACTTATTGTGGTTGTGTGTTGACAACCATACCAGATATTGTCGATAAGTCGGTCGACAACGTTGTTTGGGCGAGCAAACCCGCAGGTGAGGGAAGTATCTGGTTTCGCATTGTTTCGCTCGCTGATTCTTCTGGATTTCCGCGAACGGCAGACCTTGTACGCATCACTGATGGACAGCGAGTTTGGGCAGAGTCCTTCTTGGCCTGCGATGATGGCGGCGTATCGCACGGACGGTTCTTGGGCGCAAGTCATCCGTGCGGATGGTATGCGCACGGAGATTGTCGCGCATGGACGTTTTTACGCAAAAAGCCCTCCGTGCGGACACGCCGCATCTCGCGGGTGTCGCAGCGGAGGGCCTTGAAGAGTCGAAACTACGCGAAGGTGCGCTTGATCTTGATTCTGTCGTCGCTATCGGTGAGGGCGATTATCTCGTCTCCCCCGCTGATGACGGTGTTCCCGTTGGGGATGAGGACATTCCCGTCCGGCTTCTCGATGGCGATGAGGATGGACTTCTCGGGTAGCTTCAGGTCCTTTACGGAACGGCCGACGACCTGCGAGTCCGAGCTCACTTCGAGCTGGATGATCTCGTTGTCGCCACGCGCGAGCTTCATGAGCGTCGAGATCTCCTTGGGGTTGAGCCCCTCCTCCACGAAGCGCGCAAGGGTGGATGCCTGGTCGATGCCCACGTCCACGCCCATGCCCGCGTTGAACATCCAGGAGTTGTTTGGGTTGTTGACGCGGGCGACCACGCGGCCGACGCCGTACTCCATCTTGGCGAGCATGGAGACGACGAGGTTCACCTCGTCCTCGCCCGTAACCGCGACCACGACGTCCGCGTGAAGGATGTCGGCCTCCTCCAGTACCGTGGGATCCGAGCCGTTGCCGCGGATGATGTTCGCGGAATCGATGTCGCAGGAGAGCTTGGCGACGGCCGTCTTCTTCTGCTCGATGACCTTGATTGAATGGTTTTCGCTGGCGAGGAGCTTGGCAATGTAGGATCCGGTCTTGCCGCCTCCGACGATGATGATGCGCATGATGGTCTCCTACCTGTTGTCGCCGAGCATGTACTTGAACTTCGCGGTCGAGTTTGCGGAGACGGCCGCGAAGATGACATCCCCATGACCGAGCAGAGTGCCAAGGGTCGGGATGAAGGTCTCGTTGTTGCGAGAGATGGCGGTAATCGTGATCTCGCCGACGATGGTGAGGTCACGGACGGGGTGCCCCTCGAGGAGTGTCGGCACGTCTGCACGTACGAGCTGCACGTCTCCCGTCCCGATCTCGGCGACCGTGTCGAGTTCGCGGGAGGACAGGAGCTCATAGGCGCGACGGATGCCCCAGCTCGTGGTCGAGATCGTCTGGATGCCCAGACGGCGGTAGGTCTCCGCCTTCTCGATGTCATAGAGGCGCGCGATGACGCGAGGTACGCGATAGGTGCTTCGCGCGACGTGGGCGATGACGATGTTCGCCTCGTCCGAGGTCGTGCAGGCGATGACCGCGCTCGCGCGTTCCACCTTCGCCTTCGCGAGGACCCCGCGATCGAACCCGACGCCAACGACCTTCTGGCCCATGTAGTCCTCCCCGAGGGCATCGAACTTCTCCGGGTCCTGGTCGATGGCGGTGACGGCGTATCCCTGCTTGTCGAGCTTCTTGGCGAGCCCGCTTCCCATGCGTCCCAATCCCACTACGATGACGTTCATTGTCGGGCCTACCTTTCTGATTCCTGCGGCGTGGCAGAGTTCCTTGACTTCCTATGGTACGCACGAACGATGGCCTTGCGTGTCTCCTCGATGGCGAGTATCACGAACGGCATGACGGCGAGCAGTGCGTAGTCCTCCAGGTTGAGGGGGCACGTGTGGAAGACGCCTTGGAGCGGTGGCAGAAGCGTGATGAGGACGATGAGGAATATCTCGAAGACGATGCCGATGTTGATCTGCTTGTTGGAGAAGAGGCCGACGGAGAACACGGAGGCCTCCTCGGTGCGGCAGTTCCATACCTCGCCGATCTGCGTGAAGACGATGGCGGCGAGGGCCATGGTGGTGGCACGGACGTAGACGGGGTCCAGGTCGGCGCCGATGCCGAACATGGGCAGGCCAGGATGCCAGCCACCCTGTATCTGGGCGAAGAAGTAGGCAAGGAGCGAGCCTGCGGCACCAAGCATGCCGTACCAAAGGAACGCGCGGCGCATGACATGTTTGTTGAGCAGCGATTCGTGGGGGCTGCGGGGCGGGCGGTCCATGACCGTGCTCTCGGGAGGCTCGGTACCAAGGCCCAAGGCAGGCAGCATGTCGGTGCCCAGGTCGATGGTCAGGATCTGCATGGTGGTGAGGGGCAGGGGTACGGCGCCGCCCGAGAGCAGGAACACGGCGGACGGCACGGCTTCGGGCACGTTGGAGTTCAGGATGTAGAGCAGGAACTTGCGGATGTTCGAGTAGACCGCTCGGCCCTCCTCGATGGCATGCACGATGGAGGCGAAGTTGTCATCGGTCAGGATCATGTCCGCGGCCTCCTTGGCCACGTCCGTGCCCGTGATGCCCATGGCGACGCCGATGTCCGCCTTCTTGAGGGCGGGGGAGTCGTTCACACCATCACCGGTGACGGCGACGATCTCGCCCATCTCCTGCAGCACCTCGACCACGCGAAGCTTCTGCTCGGGTGCCATGCGCGCGAACACGACCTCGTCCTTGAGAGCCACCTTGAGATCGTCGTCGGAGGTCTTCTCAAGTTCTATGCCAGAGAACACGCGGGGATGCGAGCTCTTGACGATGCCGATCTTCCTGGCGATGGAGACGGCCGTGAGACCGTAGTCGCCGGTGATCATGACGACGCGAATCCCGGCGCGACGGCACTCGGCCACGGCGTCGGCCACCTCGGGACGGGGCGGGTCCTGCATGACCTCGAGGCCCACGAACGTGAGGTGGCACTCGATGTTGTCCGGGGTGTATTCGCTCATGGCGCGGGGGATGGACGTGTCATCGGCGGTGATGGGGCGATAGGCCACGGCGAGCACGCGCAGGCCCTCGGAGGCGTAGCCATCGTTCGCGTCCATGATCTTCTTGCGTAGCTCGTCCGTCAGCTCGACGGACTCCCCATTCACCCGCACGCGCTCGGAGAGGCGCACCACCTCGTTGGGCGCACCCTTGACGTAGGCGACGCGGGAGGCACCGTCAAGGGGGTCCTTGAGCTGATGGATGGTGGTCATGCGCTTACGGCGGCTCTCGAAGGGCAGCTCGCGCATGCGGGGCGTGGCCTTCTCCTGGTCCTTCGGATCGATGCCGGCCTTCTGGGATGCCACGAGCAGGCATGCCTCGGTCGGATCGCCGAGGACGGTGTAGCGACCGCCCTCGCTCTCGGGGGGCAGGAGACGTGCGTTCGAGCAGAGGGCACCGGCGGCGACCAGAAGCGACAGGTCGGGGTCCCTCTTGACGTTGACGGCCTCCCCATTCAGGCAAACCTCGCCCTTGGGCGCATAGCCAACGCCCGTTACATCGTATTCGTTGCTGGCGGTCCAGAGGTGATTGACGGTCATCTCGTTCTGCGTGAGGGTGCCCGTCTTGTCGGTGCAGATGACGCTCGTCGAACCGAGCGCCTCGACCGAGGACAGCTTCTTCACGAGGGCGTTGCGCTTGCTCATGCGCTGGACGGCCATGGCAAGCGAGAGCGTCACCGTGGGAAGGAGCCCCTCGGGAATGAAGGCCACGACCATGCCGAGCGAGAAGATGAACGATGCCGCGAAGCTGCTGTGGACGATGAGGATGTTGAGCATGAAGAAGGCTATGCCCATGCACAGGGCGAAGATCGTCACCTGCTTGGTGACGCGGTCGAGCTGCTTCTGGAGTGGGCTCTCGGCCTCCTCCATGTTCTGCGTGAGGTTGGCGATCTTGCCGAACTCGGTGTCCATGCCGATGCGGGTGACGATGGCGCGACCGTTGCCCTCGGAGACCGAGGTGCCGGCGAAGATGAGGTTCGGCGTCTCTGCTGCGGTGAGGTTCTCCTCGAGCACGGCGTCGGCGGTCTTGCGCACGGGGTTCGACTCGCCCGTGAGCGTGGACTGGTCGACCTGCAGGTCGGCGGAGCGGATGACGCGTGCGTCGGCGGAGATCTTGTCTCCCTCGGCGAGAAGCATGATGTCCCCGGTGACGAGGTCCTCGGCGAGGACCTTCTGCTCCGTGCCGTCACGAATGACGTTGACGTAGGCGGGGAGCATCTTCTTCAGGGCCTCGGTCGCCTTGCTCGCACGAAACTCCTGCCAGAAGCTGAAGCAGCCGTTGATGACGTTCACGAGCCAGACCGCCACTCCCAGCTGGGGCATGCCGGCACCAAACGCGATGATGCCCGCGACCCACAGGAGAATGGCCATGAGGTGCGTGAAGTTGGAGAGGAAGACGATGATGGGCGACTTCTTCTTGGCCGTCTCGATGAGGTTCTTGCCTTCCTCGGCCTGTCGTTCCTGCGCCCCCTGCGAGGTGAGACCAGCAGGAGCTGACTTGAGCGCCGAGAAGACCTCGTCGCCGTTCAGTCTCTGTATCTCCTGCGCCTCCTGGAGAATTGAATCGACCACTTCTGCGCCGACCTTTCGTAGACGGGACGCGGCCGGTTGGTCGCGTCCGCTCGGACGTGCGTCCGTGAGGATAAACCATTTGACCATGAAGGCAAGGTATGTAAAAAGAAGATGCCGTTAAGCATAAAGTTGGCATAAAGGAGGCATGAGGAAGCGATTAAGCGTCCAGCTTCCGAGCGGTGGCATTCAGGCACCCGAAAGGTCGAAAATGGCCCTTAGACGCGCATCATGCGATACCCGATCCCGACGCGCGTCTGGATGTAGCGCGGGTGGGAGGGGTCGGTCTCGATCTTCTTTCGAAGCGAGCCCATGAAGACGCGGAGCGACGCGAGGTCGTTCTCCTGGCTCTCGCCCCAGACCTGTCGGAGGATGTACTGGTGCGTGAGTACCTTGTCCACGTTTCTCGAAAGCAGGCAGAGCAGCTTGTACTCGATGGGGGTGAGATGCAGCTCGTCTTCTCCGACGAAGGCGACGCCGGCGGCATAGTCGATCCTGAGGTCGCCGTTCACGAAGGACGACGCAGCCGCCTGATTGTCATCGGAGAGGTGCTCGAGCCTTCTGAGCGTGACGCGGACCCGCGCCAGGAGCTCCCCCACGGAGAAGGGCTTGGTCAGGTAGTCATCCGCCCCTGCATCGAGCGCCTCTATCTTGTCGGTATCCTCGCAGCGTGCGCTCACGACGATGATCGGCATCTGGGACCAGGTTCTGACCTTACGTACGACGTTGACGCCGTCCATGTCGGGAAGGCCGAGGTCGAGCAGCATGACCGAAGGGTTCTGGGTCGCGGCGGCCGCGATGGCTGCGTGTCCCGTGGTGGCCGAGATGTGACGATAGCCGCAGGAGTCGAGCGTGGTGGATATGAGATTCCTGACAGCCGTGTCGTCCTCGACGACGAGAATCTGTGGTCCAACGCTACTTGCCATCAATCGGGACCTCCTCCACGGGCAACGTAAAGCAGAAGACCGCGCCATGAGGCGCGTTGTCACTAACCGTGATGATACCCCCGTGGACCTCGATGACGGTACGGCAGAGCGCAAGGCCGAGCCCGACCCCCCTGCTACCGTCGGAGAGCCCGCCGCCAGCGGTGTAGAAGAGGTCGAAGATGCGATCCTTCTCCCCGTCTGGGATGCCCGGGCCGTCATCGGAGACGCTGATGCTCGCGAAGCGCCCTTCTCGCTTGGCGCGGACCGTGATGTGCGACCCAGCCGGCGTGTGCGTGATCGCGTTGTTGACGAGGTTGACGATCACCTGGACGATCAGGTGGGAGTCCATCCTCGCGAGGAGAGGGACGCCCCCGGGCACGACCTTGACCTCGTGGCGCGCGACGTCGGGGTTCACGTGTCGGAGGGCCTCGTCGATGACGTCGCCCACGAGTTCGCAGGTGAGCGAGAGGTGCACACCGCCGTTCTCGAGCCTCGTCACGGTGAGGAGGTTCTCCACGGTGCCGTTGAGCCACTGGGCGTCCTCGTAGATGTCGGACACGAGCTTGGTCTTGCTCTCCTCCGAAAGGGACGAGGAGGCCGTGAGGAGGATGTCGGCATTGCCCGAGATCGCGGTCAGGGGGGTTCTGAGGTCATGGGAGATCGACCTGAGGAGATTGGCTCTGAGCTGCTCGTTCTTTGCATGGACGGCAGCCTCTTCACGCTCGCGGATCGCCTGTTGGCGCTCAAGGGCAATCGCCGCCTCGCCGACCACGGAAAGGCAGGTCGCCTTCTCCGCCTCGTCGAGCGCCTTGCCGCCCACCATGACGCCCACGACACCAAAGGTCTCGTCGGACGTGTGGACAGGCAGGTAGAAGCCCCGTGCAGAGCCAAAGCACGTCGTGCCCGCACCAGAGGGCGCGAGGTTTAGCAGGGCCCTTCGTGCGACCGACGGCTCATCGGCCAGTGGGAATCCCTCGTGGGAGGCAAGGGCCTGCAGGCCTCCCAGCTGGTCGCCAACCGAGGGAAACCAGAGCACGCTCCTTTCCAGCAGCGTCTCGAGCTGGGTTCCGACGACCTCGACGATCTGGTCGGCGCTACCGCAGTCCGACAGCAGCTGATCGGTCTTGAGGAGGATGCGCAGACGGCGGGACGCCTCCCTGGCCGCCTCGGCCTGCTCGCGCAACCTCGTGGCGAGCGAGCTGGCAAGAAAGGCGACGATGAACATGACGATGAAGGTACCCGGATACTCGGAGCCCCAAGCCAGGAGGGAATAGCGGGGTGTGGTGAAGAAGAAGTTGAACGCCACGACGCTCAGGGCGGACGCCACGAGGCAGTAGACGTGCCTCGAGGTGACCAGGGCGATGACGAGGACGCCGAGCACATACGTGATGACGATGCTTGCCTCGGTGAATCCCAGGTCATCGAGGAGGGTGGCCACCACCGTGACGGCGGCTATGACCCCGACCGCGCGGAGGACCTCCGCGCACACGCTCGGGTGCCTGTCCGTGTGATCGGTTCGCCTTTGGAGCGAGAATGGGCCGCAACCCCGTGCGTCCTCCCCTGTCATGGACATCCTCCTCGCTCGACCGTTGGCACTAGATGATAGCCGAGCGCCCGGAGGATGTCAGACCCGAGTCCTACCCACGCATCGCCCAGAGGCTCAAGGCGACGATGAGGATGAGGAGAAGCAGGATGACCACGGCAAGGACAGGGCTGAGAAACAGGGAGTCCGTCTCGTCCTCGAAATCCTCGGCCTGCCTGTCGATGGGGTGCATCTCGCTCTTCCGCGAATCGGCGTGGCAATGGGTGTCAACGCCATGTGCGGCAGTTACGTCCGGCTGCATCTCGACGCTCCCTTCGCGTACGCCCAGTGGATGTGCCTGCAAAACCTACAGCACGATTGGACGCCCTTGGGAGTTAAGAGGAGATGAAGGTCATGGTGGCGAGCTAAAGCTGCGATAAAGGGCACCTTTGGGACGAAAGGGCAGCTTGGACCCCCCGTATCCCTGACACCCTATCGCAATGACTCCAGGCCCAGCAAGGCTGCGCCGAGGGCACCGCAGAGCTGGGAGTCGGGATGGGTGCGCACCTCTGCGCCGAGTGCGTTCGCCGCCGCTGCGACCACGCCCTCGTTCTGGGCTACGCCGCCCGTCATGAGGTAGGGAGGCTCGGCGCCGACGCGATGTGCGAGCGTGGCCGTCTTGCGGGCCACGGATTCGTCAAGTCCGTGGATGATGTCGGCGACAGGTGTGTCGGCGGCCACGAGCGAGACGACCTCGCTCTCGGCGAATACCGTGCACATGCTGGAGATGCGTACGTCGTGCTTCCATGCCAGGCCCGTACGGCAGAAGTCGTCGAGAGACATCTCCAGGACGCGCGCCATGGCCTCCAGGAACCTTCCCGTACCTGCCGCGCATTTGTCGTTCATCACGAAGTTGACGACCTCGCCCGTGGGGGAGAGGTGGATGACCTTGGAGTCCTGGCCACCGATGTCGATGACCGAACGCACGTCAGGCGCGAGCTCGTGCGCTCCGCGTGCGTGACAGGTGATCTCGGTGATGGAGACGTCCATTCCAGGGACCACGTCGCGACCGTATCCCGTGGAGACCCTGAGTGTCACATCGGCATCCACGAGGCCGGCGCGTTCGAGCACCTCCAGCTTCGTCCTCGCGGCGGACTCGCTCGCTCGCGCGCCCGTAGGCAGGATGACACTGGCGACCATCCTGCCCTCGCCGTCCACAATCACGGCATCGGTCGAGGTGGAACCGGAGTCCACCCCCATCACGAAGGTGCCGCGCCCGGCCCCGCTGCGCTTGTCCGCCGCCTCGTGGGCCGCCTCGGTTCCGCGCAGCATCTCGCCGAACGCCTCGAGCCTCGTGCGAAGCTGTCCGGCGCTCTGTGACGTGCCGTCCGTCTCGATCTTGACCATGGGAATGTCGTCTTCTCTCATGACCTCGCCGTACTCGAAGCCGTAGTAGTCGCAGAACTTCATGGTGTGGTACACGATGCCGCGTCGCCCGTCGCGTTCGCGCAGGGCCGCCCTCGTCGTGACGTCATCCATGCGCATGCACGGCATCTGGTCGAGAAGCGCGTCGACGTACCAGTCGAGAAAGGCGTCGAAGGAGTCCTCGCTCTCCTCCTGGCCGCATGCCATGCAGGCCTGCGGCCCCTCTGCCCGTGCGAGTTCGGGAGGCGGCGTCACGAGGAGCTGACGGTTCGTGCAGGTGGCGTTCTCCACGGTGCAACCCAGGCTGCATGACACGGCCTCGAGCAGCGGTGCCGTGGCGTGGGCACCAAGGAGCGTGACCCGCGGGTCGGTTCGCGTGACGTGGGGCTTCACGCCAGCGAGTGCGACGCCGACGTCGAAGCTCGTCCCGGCAAACGCGGCATAGCTTCGTGCGAGGTCGGCCAGGCGTGCGCGGAGAAGACCACGCTCCGCCTCGCCCCGCTTGTGCGGGAGGTCGAGCAGATACACGAAGTCGAGCCGGTCCTCGCGGACGAGCACGTCGTACACGCGCCGCATGACGTCGCAGCAGTTCACGATCACGGCCTCGTGCGCGTCGGACGCCGTCATGCGTTCGATGAGGGCCTTGCCGTAGCCGCAGAGGTTGGCATGGGCCAGACGGTCCGCCTCGTCGAACGACGAGACGTCCACCTCCGCGAGCTCGCAGCGTGCCCCAAGGCCCCGCAGCAGCTCAAGGGGGGTGTACTTGCAGGCATAGAGCACCACGTGCCCGTCACGCCCATGCCTACCCGATGCCGCGCTCATGGCGTCTCTCCTCCCTCTGCTCGCCGACCATCTCGAGGAACGCCGAGAAGCGCGTTCCCATCTGGCCCCCCATGCAGTTGGACCGGTCGCAGGCATCGCCGTCGAGCACGAGCACGGGATAGCCCGCCTCCTCCAGCGACTGGCGGACGACCTGTGCGGCGCCTGCGGTCTGCTTGCAGCCCCAGTGGCAGAAGAAGACGACGGCGTCGGCGTCGGTGGCGTCGGCCAGGCGCCTCAGGGTCTCGGCGCGCCTCGACGCAGGCCCGTTGAAGCAGTTCCTCACCACGCGCTCCGCCATGAACTCATAGGGATGGTCTGCGGAGAAGAAGGCGCCCTCGTCTGGCGGCATGTGCGAGAACATCATGTCGGTGGCCACGACCTGCGCCTCCTGGCTCACGTTGAGCCTGGAGGCGACCTGTGTGACGAAGTAGGGCGTCACATGGCCCCACACCAGGCTGATGCCATCGTAGCGCGGTGCCTGGTTGTAGTCGCGCGCCATCTGGCCCACCATGCGCTCCACCTCGGGCGTGCCGAGCATGAGGTGGAGGTCGAGCATCTGCATCTCGTCGATCGTCATGGTGGTGGCGAGATAGCGGCCGCGGCGTGCGGGTAGCGTGCGCATGAGGTCACGCTCCGTGCGCATGGAGCAGGCGCAGAGTTCGAGCAGCCTGTCGCCGTCGAGACGCGCGTGACAGCAGTCCTGCGCCATCGATGCCATCTCGCGGAGCTGGTCCGCCACGTATCCGACGGATTCGCGCGTCACGTCGATAGGGACGTCCACATAGTAGCGATCGCAGCCCCAGTGGTGCGCAAGCGTCTTGAAGGTGAGGTTGTTGGCGTCGCATACCGCCGACGTGCTCGCGAGCATGCGTGGTCGCCTGAGGACCCCAGAGGTGGCCATGCCCATGAGGATGCGGTGGAACGAGCAGTACGTCTCGGGCACGCCGCGGCTCTCCGCAAAGGAGATGAAGCCCGATTCGGCCTGAGCGCCGCTCGCGAACGAGGCCACGGCCTCGGCGGTGGCTGGATGCACCCCAAGGGCGTGGAAGATCTCGTTGGGGCAGAAGATGCTCGTGATGACGGCGCCTCGCGGGTCACCCAGCGCGCGCGTGACGCTGTCCATGAAGATCGAGTTGCCCATCTGGCCGGAACGGTAGAGCCTCCCGTCGGGGATGACCCTGCCCTTCTCGGTCATGATCCGGAAGCCCGTCATGAGCCAACGGCGTACGAAGTCGGGCCTCTTCTCGATGCCGTCTGCGGCGACGTTGCCGTACCAGCCGATGACGCGCTCCCCAATCGACCCGTCTGCCACGGCTACTCCTCGCCGCGTCCAATGAGCTCGGTGATCTCGAAGTCGACGTTTGATGCCTCGATGGCCTCGCGTGGGCCAAAGACGCAGATGCCCTGGGAGCACGACCCATCCGACAGTGCCCCGGCAAGCGTACGGACCGCTTCGGGCGTCGCGGCGAGCTCCTGGCGGCGTATGTCATCTCGCCAGCCTGCCGGCCTGCCAGAGAAGGCGAGCATATCCTGGCGGCGAGCCATGGCCTTCGGTTTGGTGGGGGCATCGTGGCTTGCCACGGTGGAGACCACGTAGCCGGAGAGCTCGTCGGCCTCGGGACTCCAGCCGCGCAGCCACTCGGTCGCGCCGGCATAGCGTCCGAGCGTGGCGTCGACCGATGGGTCTCGGTACGACCAGAAGGTACGGATGCCCTCGGGCTTGCGCTTGAAGCCCACGCCGTAGGCGCCGCCCTTCACGCGGACCTCGTTCCATAGGTAGTCGAGGGAGAGGGCGCGAGTGGCGACCTCCCAGGCGCCGAGGGTGCCAGTGTCGGCGGCAGACGGCGAGAAGCCCTCGCAGACGAAGCTCACGTTGGCAGGGATCACGAAGCCCTCGCACCTGGGCTTGGGTGTGGGGATCCGCAGGACGTGCGAGACGGTGCCGGATGCGGAGAGCCCGAGCGTGCCGCCCGTCTTCCAGAACCGCTCGCGGTCCTCGGAGGAGCCGACGAAGCTCACCGTGACCTCGTCGGAGGTGAAGATGCTGCGGCAGAGCCTGGAGAGCGTGGCCGAGAGGTCCTCGAAGCGCTCGTCCCAGTGGGCGAGCAGGTCCTTGAGGAAGAGGTAGTAATCGATACCCGACATCTGCCCTGCAGCGAGCGAGGCGGACGAGAAGTACGTGGAGACGCGACCCAGGGAGGCTGCGTGTCCCGACCCGATGAAGTACTGTTCGAGGCCGATCCTGCGCTGGGTGAGAATGTCACGCATGTCGGCGGCATTGGCGAACGACGTCCGCCCCCAGACCTCCTGGGGTATCTCCGCCAGGCGGTCGACCTTCTCCGCCAGCGCGCTTGCGCCCACCACGAGCATGGGACGTGCATAGGAGAGGTCGGAGTCGTGCGCGTACGTCTCGGCGAAGAAGGCGAGACCGCCGAGGTTTCCCTCGATGAGCGTGTCAAGGTCGGAGGCGGAATGGTCCGCGGTGTCGAGCTTGCCGAGGAGGTCGCAGAGCGCGCCCACGTAGGGCAGGTCGTCAAAGCCTATGCGCCGCAGGTCGAAGTAGTGGTAGACGTAGTCGATCCTGTGGGTGTCGAGCTCGTGCGCGATGCAGGGGAGAGGTGCGTCGGGCTGCGTGGCCTGGGGCTCGGGCTTGGGCCGTCCGATGTCTGCCACCGTGAGTACGGGCAGGGTGGCCAGGTCGTCTGGTGCGTCGGGGCGTCCCTGCTCCTCACGCAGGGAGGCGACCTCGTCCATCACGTGTTGTCGCTCCTCACGTGTCATCGCGGCACGGCGCGCGGCGAGCTCGGCCGTCTCCTCGCTCGCGTCACCCTCGGTCACGGGGACGAGGGTGACCTCCGCGGAATGGGGGTTCTCGGACACGAGCTCACGAAGAAGCCGCTCGAAGTAACCCTCGTCGAGGCCGGTCTTGATGTCTGCGAGTGCGTCCTCGTAGCGTACGTAGTCGTAGGGACGGTCATCGTCGTAGAGCCAGCTGGACATGACCTGCATGGAGAGCGCGACGCCATCCGGGTAGCCACCCCAGTCGCCCTCGCGCAGGTTGAACTCCGCCTGGGCGAGCGAGGCCGAGAGCTTGTCACGTGCGATTCCGCCCTCGGCGAGCTCGGCGCAGACGGATTCCACGAGCGAGCGGAACTCCTCGGCGACTCCCGCACGAGCGCCCTTGAGCTGGAAGAGCACCTGCGGTTGGTACACACCATCGATCAGCATGGCCAGAAAGTCGTCAGCAAGCCCGGCGTCGAGGATGCGCCTCTTGAGCGGCGCCTCGTTGGAGCCAGCGAGCGCATCGAGAAGGATATCGGTCGCCAGGACGCGTTCGCGGTCGGCGGAGGTCCCTACCACGTAGGCGAGGCCGACGGAGGCGTTCTCCGGTGCCGTCGCCATGTCGATTTGGGAGAGACCGGCAGCGATTGCGGGCTGCAGCGGCAGAGGGTTGGGCCCTCCGACGTCACGGAGCGTGGCGGAGCGGAAGCGCTTGTCAATGAAGGCGAGCTCTCGGTCCACGTCAAGGTCGCCGTAGAGCACGGTATAGGAGTTGGCGAGGGCGTAGTGGCGGGCGTGACTATCGAGGAACTGTTCGTAGGTAAGCGTGGGGATGGAGCGCGGATGCCCGCCAGACTCGAAGCGGTATGGCGTGTCAGGAAAGAGTGCGCGTTGGATTCCCAGGTAGAGGACCTCGTCCGGATCGGAGAGGGCACCTCGCATCTCGTTGAAGACCACACCGTTGTAGGTGAGCGGAGCGTCTCCGTCGTCCATCTCGTAGTGCCATCCCTCCTGTTCGAAGATGCGGGGGCGGTGGTAGATGGCGGGATGGAGCACGGCATCGAGGTAGACGCCCATGAGGTTCTCGAGGTCGGCCGTGTTGGTGGAGGCCACTGGGTACATGGTCTTGTCAGGGAAGGTGAGGGCGTTCAGGAACGTCTGCATCGACGTCTTGAGCAGGTTCACGAACGGTTCCTTGACGGGATAGGAGTCGGAGCCGCAGAGGACGGAGTGCTCGAGGATGTGGAAGACGCCGGTGTCATCCGCGGGTGGCGTCTTGAAGGCGATGGAGAACGACGTGTTGTCATCGGGGCAGGCGAGCCACAGGGCGCGGGCACCGGAGGCGTCGTGGCGAAACACGTATGCGCAGCCCGAGATCTCGGGTAGGGCTTGCGCCGAGATGACGGTGAAACCGGCATGCGTGGTTCCCACGGAAAGTGCCGGGGCCGGCGTGGAATAGGTGATGGTGGCATCTGCCATGGCGTTCCTCCAGAGCTGCTCGTATGTGCCTCGATCTGTAGAATGTAGCATGATGCGTTTGGCCCAAGAGCCTTGGCAGGCCTTTGTCACAATTGCGTCAGCCCGACTCGCTCGCGGATAAAAAAGATAGGCCCTCCACAGAGGGCCCATCCGCATTCCGTTCCTGTCTTCGTCGCTAGATTCTTTCCATCTCCGCAAGGACCGTCGAATACCAGAAGTCCGCGTTGGGGGGACAGTACTTCTTGGCGGCGGCGTAGGTGAGATGGCCCCCATAGCCGCTGGCGAGGCCTGCGGTGTGTGCCCAGATCGCCTCGGACCAAGAGCCCCAGCTGGAGCTTCCCCATCCCCAGGCGTTGTACGGGGAGAAGCAGTAGCGTCCCTTGCTGCTCTCGACGAACGAGATGGCAGGCGAGAAGCGGGGGTCAACGCCATAGTTCCATGCCGCCTCGGCAAAGGTGGCACCGTATCCTGCGAGTGGCGAGCCGGCAAGGTAGTCATCGATGCGTGCCCCCCAGCCTGCGACGAAGGAGTCCTTGTTGCTCTGCCAGTCGACCGGGGCGGCCGAACCATCGGAAGGTGTCTCGACCGGGGCGCTGTTACCCGACTCGGTGGTGAACGATGACGAGCTGGCGCTTGCGGCCGCGGCATCTGCGGCGGCCTGGATGGCGGCCTGGCGCTCGGCGGCCTCCGCGGCGGCCTGCGCGGCGATCTGGTCCTCGAGGGCGGTACGAGCGGCAACCGCTTGGTCGAGGGCGGCGGATGCGGCCTGCGCCTCGGCTTCGGCATCGGTGAGCTGCTGTGCGAGCGCATCGCGGGTCGAGTCGAGCTCCTTCTGGGTGGCGGCGAGCTTGGTCAGCGCGTCGGAGCTGGACGACTGGATGATGTCGAGGTATTCGATGACGGCGACGAAGTCGTTGAAGTCCTCCGACGAGAGGATCAGCTCGATGAGTCCCGACGTGCCCTGCTGCATCTTGTAAAGCGTGCGGATGGAGTCGGAGGCCTTCTCCCGCTGCTCGGGCAGCTGTGCCTCGAGCGCATCGATGCGTGCCTGATTGTCGGAAATCTGCTGTTGGAGGTCGGTTACGCGTCCGTTTGCCTCGTCGTATGCCTGGCTGCTCTCCTGGACCTGCTGCTGGAGGTCCTCCAGGGTCGTGGCATGTGCAGGCATGACGTTGCAGGAGAGTGCAACTGCCACCGTGACGGTTGCCACAAGTCCGATAGCCAGCCTTCTTTTATGTGCTACGTGCAACGCCAAATTACAAACCTCCGTGATCGGTGCCTGTCTGACCTAGGCAAACGCTCAAGCGTCGGGCCTGTAATTCTACTGCGATTTGCGAAAGCCCACGGTACCTACACGGTCCAGCCACCCATCGGACCAGCAAAAAGGTGCATGTATCTGCGATTATGCTAGTCGTCTATGGTTCTCGGCGAACGGTATGTCTAGCGCGGTAGGTGTTTTTCTCTATTTGATGACCAGCGTATCGCAGGGTGCCGAGCGGGTGAGAAACGTCGAGATCGAGCCCATGATCGCATACTTGATCGAGGAGAGCCCGCGCGCACCGCAGATCACGAGGTCGGGGTGGATCACGTCGAGCATCTCGTCCTTGAGCGTCTCGCGAATGCGGCCGGCCTTGACGATGACCTCGACCTTCTTGATGTTCGGCTCGTTCTCCGCAAGAATGATCTGGTCGGCGATGGAGCTGCGGAACGACTTCTCGAGTGCGGCGATGAGGTCGACGGGATAGGTTCCAGCGGTCTCGAGGGCCGTGGAGTCGATCACGTGTCCGATGTAGAGCTCCGCGTTGTGGTTGGCGGCCATGATGATGGCGCGGTCGAGCACCTTGGCCTGTGCCTCCGTGCCATCGAGCGACACGAAGATCTTGTCGTAGCCCAGATCCTGGTAGGTGGTCATGATCGGTCCCCCTTATGGTTGGGTGCATGCCACGAGCTTACGTAGCTAATCTACCCGTCGGGCCGCTCGATGCCATCGTCCCATCCGCGGACGGGGGGAAGCGTCGTTCGGTCGTGGGTTTTTTCGCGGGAGAGGGGGCGTGTGCCGTATGCCGATGCGCGTGAGGCACAATAGTGGCTTGGTTTCCCATCTTGAGGAGGAAGGCTTTTGAACATCATCGAACTTTTCAAGGCGGCGCTTTTCGGTGTCGTGGAGGGTATAACGGAGTGGCTGCCCATCTCATCGACGGGGCACATGCTGCTGCTCAACCAGTTCGTGCCGCTGGACGTGTCCGCGGACTTCTGGGACATGTTCCTCGTGGTGATCCAGCTCGGTGCCATCATCGCCGTGCTCGTGCTCTTCTTCCACAGGCTCAACCCGTTCTCGGGCACCAAGACCCGTCTCGAGCGCCGCAACACCTGGACGCTCTGGGCAAAGACCATCGTCGCCTGCCTGCCTGCCGCCGTCATCGGCATTCCGCTCGACAACTGGATGGAGGAGAACCTCGGGAGTCCCTACGTCATCGCGGTGGCTCTCATCGTGTACGGCATCGCGTTCATCGTCATCGAGGGCATGCGCGAGCGTAGGGCGGCGGCCATCGAGAGCGTTCCGAGTGGGGCTCCCAGGCACCTCGCGCTCTCGACGCAGCCAAAGAGTCCGACCGAGCTTGCCGACGCCAACGCGCGCGTGCAGGAGCTCGATGACCTCGACTGGAAGACGGCCATCGGCATCGGCGTCTTCCAGGTGCTCTCCATCGTCCCGGGTACCTCGCGCTCGGGTTCCACGATCATCGGCGGCCTCATCCTCGGCTGCTCGCGAACCGTGGCGGCCGAGTTCACGTTCTTCCTCGCCATTCCCGTCATGGTCGGGGCCTCCGGCCTGCGTCTGGTGAAGTACTTCCTCAAGGGGAACTCGTTCACGACCAACGAGGTCGCCATCCTCGGTGTGGGCTGCGCGGTGGCCTTCCTGGTCTCGCTTGTGGCCATCCGCTTCCTCATGGGCTTCGTGCGCAGGCATGACTTCAAGCCCTTCGGCTGGTATCGCATCGTCCTTGGTGCGGTCGTCATCGCCTGCTTCGCGTTCGTGGCGTAGTTGCCCTGGTCCTGGAAATTGGAAATGGTGACAGGTACCCCTGCCAGGTTTTACAAAACCTGGCAGGGGTACCTGTCACCATTTCCAGGACCGACCGAGAAGGGGTTACTCCTCGGCGCTGCGGGGGAGCTGCACGAGACGAAAGCGGCCGTCGGTACCGATGACGGTGGACATCGAGGCGTTGCGGGTGCGCATGGTCTCGCTCTTGATTTTGCGCGCAAGGCGGTTGCCCATACCGAACTCCAGAAGAACGTAGCGGAGAAATGCGCCATGGCCGACCACGAGCACACGGTCGCCGTCGGCGCTCGCGTCATACATGGCGGAGAAGGCGCTGCGCACTCGCGAGCGGACCTGCGCGCCCGTCTCGCCATGGACCGGCGAGAAGTCCTGGTGCACGAAGCAATGTGCAAAGGTGAGCCGACGACCGTCGTAGGGATGACCGTCGATGTCGCCGAAGTCGAACTCGCGTAGGTCATCGAGGGCCTGCACGGGGAGGTCGCGTCCCTCGGTGAGGATGGTGGCCGTCCGGAGGACGCGCGTCAGGGGAGAGGCGTAGCAGCTCGTGAAGGGTACGCCCGAGATGGTCGCCGCCGTGGCTCGAATGGCCGGGATGCCCTCCGGGTCGAGTGGGGAATCCGCACGACCACCCTGAATAACGTGGTCGCGGTTGAACTCGGTCCTGCCGTGTCGAACGTAGGTGAAGACAACGGTCTTCATAGGTGCCCCCCGCACGTCCCTGGAAAAGGTGACAGGTATCTTTTCCAGGTTTTTGTCCTATGCCTTGCGATTGGCGCGTAGGGTGGTTGTCTTGGTCCCACCCTAAACCTGGAAAAGATACCTGTCACCTTTTCCAGGAAGTCACCTTCTTCAAGCCACCCACTCGGGCGTGCGTCCGTCCACCAGCAGTTCGCAGACGGACTTCATGCTCATCGTGACCAGTGCCTCCGCTGCTTCACGCGACTCGTAGGCCACATGAGGCGTGACGATGCAGTGCGGGTTGTCTACGAGCCGTTTGTTGGGATGCGCCTCGTCGGCGAGCACGTCAAGGCCCGCAGCGCGTATCGTGCCCGTCTCGAGGGCGTCTGCCAGCGCCTCCTCGTCCACCACGGCACCGCGCGAAGTGTTCACGAGAAACGCCGTCGACTTCATGCGCGCAAGCTCGGGCGCCCCTATGAGCCCCTTGGTCATGGGGATGAGTGGGCAGTGGAGGCTTACGACGTCGGCCCTTGCGAGCAGCTCGTCGAGCGTATCGACCTTCTCGCAGCCTGCCGCGGCAAGCTCGGAACCCGTCTTGGTGGGTGCCCACACCACCACGTGCATGCCGAGCGCCTGCACGATGGGCGCCACATGGCGTGCGATGCCGCCAAAGAACACGAGCCCACAGGTCTGGCTCGTAGCACGTCGCATCTCGTAGCCAAAGTGCGGGTCCCAGGTGCCGGCAAGCACGTCGCGGTTCGATGTGGTCACCTGGCGCATGAGGTCGAGCATGAGCGCCACGGCGTGTTCGGCCACCTCGTCGGCGCAGTAGCCAGGACAGTTGGCCGTGAGGATGCCCCGTTCGGCCAGCGCCGCGACATCCACGTGGTTGAGCCCGATGGACATGCTTGCCACCAAGCGAATGCCCGCCGAGGACATGACGTCGGCCTCCTCGGCGCGCACGGGCATGAACTCGCCGAGAACCGCCTCGAAGCCTGCAAGCTCCGCGGCCGTGGGACTGGCCATGGGCCTATGGGCCAGACCGACGAGTACGAACCTGTCGGCAAGTCCGCGCGATGCGAGATAGGCTTCGGCGACGTCGGTCGTGCCGTCGAGCGTATACAGAAGGACGTGGTGAGCCATGCATGTCTCCTCACTGGTGGGTGTAGCCTGTACAATAGCTGTTTCCTGGAAAAGATACCTGTCACCTTTTCCAGTAGGCGAGAGGAACGAACGATGAGCGACGTGACTCCAGATACGACCCCGGCGCCGCGGCCGCCAAAGACGGCCATACCGCCCCTGCCGAAGAAGGCGGACATGGACGGGGCGTCCTGGGCCCGTCCCACGAGCGTGGGACTCACGGTGAGCATGGTGCTCTATCTCGTGGTGATCGCCCTGTGCACGATGCTTGCGATGATGGGCCGCGCGACCGAGGAGATCGTGCTGGGGACCCTGGCGAGCGTCGTCTTCATCGTGCTATGGCTTGTGGCGTGGCGCTTCGCCAAGAGGTTCTTCTCCGAATACCGCGACGAAGCGCTTTCGGCGGAGGAGCGGGACTACGTGGCGAGGCACCCGACCGCGCCCGACGCCATGCGTCTCGTCCGGCGAGAGAAGATCGGGTACATGCTCGTCGACGGGGCGTCCGGTCCCAGGTCGGCATCCACGAGTGCCGTACGTGAGGAGGAGGCCGAGAAGACCTGGGCGTGGTACGAGAGGGTCGGTGACCCGCAGATCGTTCACATCGATGCCGAAGACGGCGCCACGCTCACGGGTCACGTGTGCCTCCTCGATCCCAAGAGTCGAAAGTGGCTTCTCTTCATGCATGGCTTCAGGGGCCACTGGACCGAGGGCTACCTCTACGCGCGTCGCTATGCCGAGCGCGGCTACAACATCATCATGCCCGAGCAGCGCGCCCACGCCACGAGCGGAGGTGGCTGGATATGCATGGGCGGCCGAGAGGGTCGTGACACCGTGGCATGGACAAAGTGGCTGGTAAAAACCTATGGGCGCAACATTCGCATCGTCTTGCAGGGCCACTCCATGGGAGGCGCCGCGGTCTGCGTCGCCTGTGGCGAGAAGGACCTTGCCTCGCAGGTGAGGGTTACCGTCGAGGACTGCGGGTACTCTGACCCCTGGAACGTCTTCGTGCCCATCGTGCACAAGGGACTCCATCTTGCCGTGCACCCGCTCCTTGACCTCATGGGATTTCTTGTGAGCAGACAGGAGGGAGGCTGTGACCTCGCCGAGATTGACGTAACGACGTCGGTGGCGCATGCGCGCACGCCCCTGCTCGCGCTCCACGGCGAGGCTGACGTCTTCGTGCCCCCCTACATGGCCCGCCGCATCTACGACGCCGCAGGCGGGGCGGCTACGGGCGACGACAAGCGTCTCGTATACTTCCCTGGCGCCGGCCACTGTCAGTCGTGTCTCTCCGATCCCGAGCGGTACTTCGCGGAGCTCTTTGGCTTCGTGGATAGGTACATGTAGGGGTGCCGAGAAGGGCGAGAGGACTTTGGCTCCTTTCAGCGATGCCCTGACCTGCCGGGGCCATAATCAATACGTACTATCGATTATGGCCCCTCGCGTTTCCGCAGGTAGTCTAATTTATAAGACATTGAATCATGAGCCAAAATCCCTGCCATTCGAGGTCGCTCCCTGTCACCCGGATCTGTCACCCGAGCCCTCCGTCTGCCCATCGTCTGGAACCGTGCGAGCGAGGCCATAAATGTCCCTCGATGCGGATAGACTTTCCTTGCACAGAAGAGAGAACACCAGGAGACGCATGACCGAAGCATCAAAGACCTCGCTCTTTGGGAGCGAGCCCACACGCAGCATGCCAACGATTGACGTAGATGGCCTCAACCCCGCGCAGCGGGAGGCGGTCCTGTGTACCACGGGACCGCTCCTCGTGCTCGCGGGCGCGGGTTCCGGCAAGACGCGCGTGCTCACGTACCGCATCGCGCGCATGGTTGCCGACGAGGGCGTGCGCCCTTGGCAGGTCCTGGCCATCACCTTCACGAACAAGGCTGCCGCCGAGATGCGCGAGCGCCTCGGTCATCTCCTGCCTGGTGGTACGCGCGGCATGTGGGTCTGCACCTTCCACGCCATGTGCGTCCGCATGCTCCGCGAGGATCCCGAGCTCGTCGGCTACGCGCCCAACTTCACCATCTACGATGACGACGACTCGAAGCGTCTCGTCAAGTCGATCATGAACGACCTTGACGTCGACGCCAAGCAGTTCCCCATGCAGGCCATCCGCGCGCGCATCTCCACGGCCAAGAACGCCTTGGTCTACCCCGACGAGATGGAGGGCACCGCCCAGGCCCCGCTCGACCGCAAGGCCGCGCAGGTCTACCGTGTCCTGCAGACCCGTCTCGAACGCGCCAACGCGATGGACTTCGATGACCTTCTCGTCCGCGCCTACGAACTCCTCTCCGGGAACCCCAGCACGCTTTCCAGCTACCAGGAGCGCTTCCGCCACATCAGCGTGGACGAGTACCAGGACACCAACCACGTGCAGTATGCCATCACCAACCTGCTGGCGGGCCGCTACCGCAACCTCATGGTCGTGGGCGACGACGACCAGTCCATCTACTCATGGCGTGGTGCCGACATCAAGAACATCCTCGCCTTCGAGAAGGACTATCCCGATGCGCACGTGGTCAAGCTCGAGCAGAACTACCGCTCCTCCGGGCACATCCTCAACGCGGCCAACGCCGTCGTGGCACACAACTCGCGTCGCACGCCCAAGCGCCTCTTCACCGATGCCGGTGACGGCGAGAAGATCCGCGTGTACCAGGCGTCTGACGAGCGCGACGAGGGCCGCTGGATCGGTTCGGAGATCGAGAGGCTCCACGACACGGGTGTGAGCTACGATGACGTGGCCGTCTTCTACCGTACCAACGCGCAGTCGCGCGTGCTCGAGGACATGTTCCTGCGGGCGGGTGTGCCGTACAAGATCGTCGGTGGCACGCGCTTCTTCGATCGCCAGGAGATACGCGACGTCATGGCCTACCTCAAGGTCGTCGTCAACCCCAACGACGACGTGGCTGCCCTGCGCGTCATCAATACCCCGCGTCGCGGCATCGGGTCCACGTCGATCGGCAAGATCCGGTCGTATGCCGTCTCCAACGGCCTGTCGTTCTTCTCGGCGGCCGAGTCGTGCATCGCCGAGACGAGCCTGCTCAGCCCCAAGGTCCGCAACGCGCTCGGCGAGTTCACGGGTGCCGTGGAGGCTGGTCGCGCCATGTCGGGTGACCTCTCTGACGTGGTGGAGGCCATCGTCGACAGGTCGGGTCTCCTGAAGGCGCTCGAGGCGGAGCATTCCATGGAGGCCGACGGTCGCATCGAGAACATCAAGGAGTTCTTTGGCGTCGCCGCCGAGTTCGACGAGACGCACGACGACGTGGCCGAGACGCTCGAGAGCCTCGAGCAGCTGAGGCGGGCGGGTGCGCTCGACCAGCCTCCCGCAGTGCCCCTCGCCCCCATGGCCCCGGGGCTGCCTCCCGTCGCTGCGGAGAAGCTGCCGGCGCTCATGGAGTGGCTCGCGCTTCGCTCCGACCTCGATTCGCTCAACGGTTCGCAGAGCGCCGTCACGATGATGACCGTGCACTCGGCCAAGGGTCTGGAGTTTCCCGTGGTCTTCGTCGCCGGCATGGAGGAGGGCATCTTCCCGCACCAGGCCCATGAGGGCGATCCCGCGAGCATCGAGGAGGAGCGTCGTCTCGCCTACGTGGCCATCACGCGCGCCCGCAAGCGCCTCTACCTCACCTATGCCCTCACGCGGCGCACCTTCGGCTCCGTGCAGGCAAACCCACGCAGTCGCTTCGTGAACGAGGTCCCGACGGCCGACGTCGAGGCAGTGGGCGTGGGCTCGGTGGGCCTTTCCGGCGTGGGTTGGGAGAAGCGTGGCGACCGTCACGGCACCTTTGGCAGCGGTCGTGGCTCCGACGTCTATGGCGGGCACGTCTTTGGCTCGCATACGCGCTCCACAGGAGGTTCGTCTCGCCCGGCGGAAGCCCAGCCGGCACCCATCCGCCGCGATCCCGCCAAGGCGGCGGAGTCGTTCTCCGTCGGCGACCATATCTCGCACAAGACCTTCGGACCCGGTGTGGTTCTCGCCACGTCCGGCGATACCATCGAGGTCAGGTTCACCCGCACGGGCACGACGAAGAAGCTCATGAAGGGCTTCGCGCCGATAGTCAGGATCGAGGGATAGCATGGACCAGACAGCCATCTCGGACTTCGTCGGCAGGGCCATCGTGCTTGGCATCGCCGCACTCGTCGCGGCCGTGGTGTCGCATGTCCTCGTCGACCTCGTGAGGCGTTCCACGGCGCGGATGGAGGTGCGCTACGCCTCCATCTTCAACAACCTCGTGCGCGCCGTGGTGTGGATATTCGCGCTCCTCTCCGTGCTCGAGCCCGTCTTCAACATTCAGCCCACGGCCTTCGTCGCGGCCCTCGGCGTCACGGGCGTCGCGATCTCGCTCGGCCTGCAGGATACGATCTCCAACGTCATCGGCGGCATCTCCCTCATGACGAGTCGCGTGATCAAGCCGGGCGACTGGATCGGTGTCGGCAGTCTCACGGGCAGGATCACCGACATCACGTGGCGCTCCACCATGGTCACCGATCGCTCCGGCAACGTGGAGGTGATTCCCAACTCGGTGCTCAACAAGACCGCACTCGTGCGCCTGGAGGCCTGGGAGATCTCGCGTGTGGACGTGCCCATCAAGGTCGGTTGCAACGCCGACCTCGAGGCCGTGCGCACCGATATCATCACGACCGTGACGGCGGCCCTGGGTGCCGACCTCTGCGACTGCATGGATGTCGAGGTGGTATACTCCGATATCTGCGTCGACGGCTTCGATTGCATCGTTCGCCCCCACGTCAGGCATGGTGTGAGCGCGCCCAGTGTCACGACGCGCGTCGTGGTCGCGCTGGCGGACAAACCATGGATCGCCTGTCATGGGCCTGCAGGCGGCGTCGATGACCCATCAGAGAATCGGGAAGGGAAATAGCCATGGAGAACATCGCGAGCTTTACCATCAACCATCTTGTGCTCGAGCCTGGCGTGTACGTCTCGCGCATCGACCGCGACCCTGAGACGGGTGCCGTGGTGACCACGTACGACCTGCGCGTGACGGCACCCAACCGCGAGCCTGTCATGGACACGTCCGTCGCGCATGCCATGGAGCACCTCGTGGCCACCTACCTCCGCAACGACCCCACCTGGGGGCCGCGCATGGTCTACTTCGGTCCCATGGGCTGCCGTACGGGCTTCTACCTCGTGCTCTTTGGCAACTGGACGCCACGGCAGGTCGTGGAGCCGGTGCGTGCCGCCTTCGAGTTCGTGAAGGGGTTCGAGGGCGAGATCCCCGGCGCGAAGCCGGCGGAGTGCGGCAACTGGCATGACTCCGACCTCAACATGGCAAAGTGGTGGGCGCGTCGCTACGTCGACGACACGCTTGCAAACATCGACGACAAGCACCTCGTCTACCAGCAGTGAGTGGGAACGAGGCGTCTTCGGTCAAGGAGGAACGGATGGCGATCGGCATCATCGGTGCCATGGACGTGGAGGTCTCGCTTCTGCGCGAGGCCATGGGTTCCGTGGACGTCAAGCACCTGGTCGGCATGGAGTTCGCCGAGGGACTTCTCGGCGATACGCCCGTCGTCGTGGTCAAGAGTGGCGTGGGCAAGGTTGACGCCGCCGTGTGCGCGCAGGTACTCGCGGATCGCTTTGGCGTGACGGCGATCATCAACACCGGGGTGGCTGGTGCCCTCGACCCGCGTCTCGAGGTCGGGGACATCGTCGTGTCCATCGACGCCCTGTACCATGATGTTGATGCCACCAACTTTGGCTATGCTCCCGGCGAGGTCCCCGGCCTGGGCACGCGCTCGTTCGCGGCGGATGCGGACCTTCGCGAGAAGGCCGTTCGAGCCGCTCGCCTGGCGGCACCCGGGGTCTCGGTATGGGAGGGTCGCATTGCCTCCGGCGACCAGTTCGTGCGCACGGTCGAGGACAAGGAGCGCATCCGTTCGGGCTTCGATGCGGCCTGCTGCGAGATGGAGGGTACTGCCATTGCCCAGACGGCATGGCTCAACGGCATTCCGTTCGTGGTCGTGCGCGCGATCTCCGATAAGGTGGGGTCGACGACGACCGTGGAGTACTCGGCCTTCGAGGAGCAGGCCGCACGCCATTGTGCAGCCGTCATTCTTCGGATGGTGGGAGAGTCGGGCCGATAGCTGCGGCTAGAGCCCCTGGACGCAGATGCCCACCAGGTCGGGCCCGGTATGTACGAGGAGGTCTGCCGAGACGCCCGAGTACACCACGTCGGCGACGTTGTCGATCTGCGCGCGGAGCTTGGTCTCCAGTTCGTGGAACATCTCACAGGTGGCAGAGCAGCAGATCGCGAGACGTACCTTGGGGTACGTGCGGGCCTTCTGCGCGGCGAGCATCACCTCGGTGTCAAGCGACTTCTCCCAGCCGCGTGCCTTCCTGGCCATGACGTAGTAGCCCTTGTCATCGCAGGTGATGACGGGCTTGATGTTGAGCACCTTGCCGACACGGTATACGGCCTCGCTGATGCGACCGCCCTTGCGCAGGTAGGTAAGGGTCTTGACCGAGAACCACACCGACGTCTTTCGCGCCACCGCCTCAAGTGCCGGTCCGAGCATGCCGTAGGGTACGCCAAGCTCGATCATGTTCACCGCCTCGATGACGACGGTGCCTGCGGCTATGCCGATGTTGAGCGTGTCGACCACCGTGACGGGGAAGTCCTCGAGCGCGTCTGCCACCATGCGAACGGTGTGACAGGTTGCCGAGAGTCCCGACGAGATGCTCACGAAGATGGCCGACGTGTAACCGTCGGCGCGTGCCTGCTCGAAGGTGTCCCTGATGACCTCGGGCGATGGGAGCGAGGTGGTCGGAATCTCCTGGGGGAGACGAGCGACGAGCTCCTCGGGCGTGATGGTGACCCCGCTCTCGTAGGTGGCGCCATCGGAGAAGATGATGCGAAGGGGCACGATGCGGACGTCATGCTCCCTTACGAACTCTGCGGGTGTGTCGGTCCCGGTGTCCGTGATGACTGCGATGCGCTGCTCGTTCAACGCTGTTCCTCCCCAACCCCCTGTGAAGTCTATGGAACAATCATAGTATCGGGGCGACATAGATGTAGCTAGAGTAAAAAACTAGATAATGTAACTACACGTATTACACGCAGTTCGAGTCGTATCACAGGGAGGGACCATGGCAGGTGAAGAGGTTGGACCGGAGGTGCTCGTATCGTCTGATGCTGCGACCGGACGTGCCGTGCTCTTCTCGCATATGGCATCGATCCACGTGTCGCGCTATTCCGAGCTGCCCCGTCTCGACCTCTATCTCGACCAGCTGCTCACGCTCGTCCAGGAGGAGCTCTCGTTCATGAGCGTGCCCGGCGAGACGGTCCTCACGGGCTCGATGGTGAACAACTACGTCAAGCTCAAGCTCATCCCCGCGCCCGAGAAGAAGCGCTACTCGCGAGATCACGTGGCCTACCTCGTCTTTGTCTGCTCGCTCAAGCGCGTCTTCTCCATCGCCCAGGTGCAGCAGCTCATCGGTCTTGGTCGAGAGGCGGACGTTGACCTCGAGCAGTCCTACGACGAGATGTGCCGTGCCCTCGAGGAGGCCATGGCCGCGCGCTTCTCGATGGCTGCGCCCGTGCCCGTGGCCGTGCACCTTGCGGACAAGGCGGGCGCGCCCGTGTCGCCCGAGGTGTCCGACCTGCTCCAGGCGGCCTTGTCCGCGCTCGCGGACAAGGTGTACGTAGAGCAGCTCATCGCGCTGGACTCCCAATCGGCGCGAGATGCAAAGGCCTAGGTGCCATTCACTTCTGTAGGACATCCCCAAGGACAGCGAAGAGGTAGCGATTCATGACAAGTATCTACGGTGACTCCGCAGTCATCAGAAGGATCGAGGCCAAGTCCTCCTTCCAGAACGTCACCTCCAACGGGACGATCGCGGCCGCGGTCATGGTCATCGCAGCGCTTGTCGCCGTCGCGTTGGCCAACTCCTCGGCCTATGAGCTCCTCCACGAGTTCTTGGAGGTCCCTCTCCTGCTGGGTATCGGATCGCTTTCGGTGTCCATCACGTTTGAGGCTTTCGTGAACGACTTCCTCATGGCGATCTTCTTCCTGCTCGTGGGCATCGAGCTCAAGTACGAGTTCACCGTGGGTCAGCTCCGACGCCCGCGTCAGGCGGCCCTGCCCATGCTTGCGGCCTTGGGTGGCGTGCTTGTGCCTGCCCTCATCTACCTCGTCATCAATCGTGGCGGTGCCGTGCATGGATGGGCGACGCCCATTGCGACCGACATCGCCTTCGCGCTCGGGGTGATGTCTCTGCTGGGGGAGCGCATCTCGTGTGAGACCAAGGTCTTCTTCCAGACGCTCGCCATCGCCGATGACATCCTTGCCATCGTGGTCATCGCGCTCTTCTACGGCCGTGCACCGAGCATTCCCTGGTGTGCGGCTACGCTCGTGGTGGTGCTTCTGCTTTGGGGCATCAACCGCATGCGCGTGTACTCCTGCAAGCCCTACCTCGTCGTGGGTCTCGTGCTGTGGGTGTGCATGTACAACTCGGGCATCCACGCCACGCTCGCCGGCGTCATCCTCGCGTTCTTCCTGCCGTCCCGCTCCGACGTGCGCCTCTCCGCCCTCAAGGGCTGGCTCAACGGTCGTGCCCACAGGCTCGACGACACGTACGACGATGAGCGCCACGTGCTCGGGCAGCATGACTTCACCACCGAGGCCGCACGAGTGGAGCGCGTCATGCACCACGTCACGCCGCCGCTCCAGCGCGTGGAGCGTACCATCTCGGTGCCTGTCAACTTCTTGGTGCTGCCCCTGTTCGCCTTCGTCAACGCGCAGGTCAGGGTCGTTGGCGTTGACATCGGAACCATTCTCGTCGATCCGGTCACGCTCGGCGTGTTCTTTGGTGCCGTGGTGGGCAAGCCGATCGGCATCATCCTCACGACGTTCGTCCTCGTGAGGAGTGGCTTTTCCAAGCTGCCGCGACACGTCGACTGGACGCAGGTCATCGCCGTTGGCCTCATGGGTGGTCTCGGCTTCACGATGTCCATCCTCATCTCCGGTCTCGCATTTGCCGATCCCGCTGAGGTCATGGCGGCCAAGTGCGCCATTCTCGCCGGATCTCTCACCGCGGCGGTCGTCGGCATCGCCTTCGTGCGGGGGGCCAACGGCATGCGCGACAAGCGGCGCCTTCGCATCGACGATACCGTTGACGAGTTGAATGGGCCTTCGGGGGCGTAGACGCCCGACGCTGCCCGGCTACTCCACCGTTCCGTAGACGAAGGCCCAGCCATGAGCCGTCACGATGGAGTTGATCTGGTCGCAGAGCCGAGATCGGCGATACGAACCTGCTGGTATGAGGTCCATGACCTCCATGAGTTCTTCATCGAGATCGAGCACCTCGGCCTCGACCACGACGTCGACCTTGCTCACGCTCTTGGAGGGGCTGACGCGGTAGATCTCGTCGACAAGCCGTTGCAGTTCCCCATATTCGTCCGAGCGAGAGCTCGGCCGAATGGGACCGCGGATGTTAGGAGATGTTTTCATGGGTAGTATGGTACCAGCTTCATTGTTTCTCGCGGACCTATACTCGAAAACAGACCATTCCGAGGAGGAACCAATGCCCAACGCATACGAGCTGATGAGCAATGCCGAACTAGACGCCGCCATCGTCGCCCTCGAGGACGAGACCGAGCGCCTGCGGGCTCTTGACCTCAAGCTCGACATGGCTCGCGGAAAGCCGAGCCCCGAGCAGATCGCGCTCTCTCGCCCCATGCTTGACCTCATCGACTCCACCACCCCGCTTGACGATGGCGGACTTCCCGTCGGCAACTACGGTGCGCCCGACGGGCTTCCCTCCGCCCGTGCCCTCGCGGCACAGATCATGGGCGTCGACCCCGCGAACGTGGTGGTCAACGGCTCGTCGAGCCTCAACCTCATGCACGACCTCGTATGCCACGCCTACACGCATGGCATCGGGGGCAACAAGCCGTGGTGTCAGCAGCGCAAGGTCAAGTTCCTCTGCCCCAGCCCTGGTTACGACCGGCATTTCCGCGTGAGCGCGCACTACGGCATCGAGAACGTCCCGGTGCCCATGCACGAGGACGGCCCCGACATGGAGACGATCGTCCGCCTCGTCGAGGCCGACCCTGCCGTCAAGGGTGTCTGGTGCGTGCCCAAGTTTGCCAACCCCACGGGCATCACCTACTCCGACGAGGTCGTTCGCCAGTTCGCGAACATCCATCCCGCTGCACCCGACTTCCGCATCTTCTGGGACAACGCCTATGCCGTCCATGCCTTCACCGACGAGGACGTCCAGCTCCTCAACATCTTCGACGCCCTTGCCGAGGCGGGGCAGTCTGATCTGGTCTACGAGTTCGGCTCCACGGCCAAGGTCACCTTCCCAAGCTCGGGCATGGCGTACGTCACCGCATCCTCGGCCGACATGGCCGAGATCCGCGGCGCGTTCTCCGTCATGCGCGTCTCGCCCGAGAAGTTCTCGCAGCTTGCGCACGTGCTCTTCCTCAGGGATCTCGACGGCGTCAAGGCCCACATGAAAAGGCACGCCGCCGTGGTCGGCCCTCGCTTCGCGCTCGTGGAGCAGAAGCTCACCGAGGGTCTGGGCGCCCTGCGGTGTGCGACATGGACGCATCCCAAGGGAGGTTACTTCATCTCGTTCGATGGACCCGAGGGTTCCGCGAAGGCCATCGTCAAGCTTGCGGCCGACCTTGGCGTCAAGATGACTCCTGCGGGAGCCACCTGGCCCTACGGCAACGACCCGCATGACACCAACATCCGCATCGCCCCCACCTACCCATCCCTCGAGGAGCTGGGTCGTGCGCTTGACGTCTTCGTGGTCGCCGTCAGCCTGGTCTCCGCGCGTCTCGCCAAGGCCGCACGTGCATAGCGGCATTTGGCCGAGTTCTGTAAAATCGCCTTTCATGCACATCGCCTCGCCACCAGCGGGGCGATGTGCTTTACCCTAAAATGCTGCGGGAGTAGGTGTTCGCATCGTCGTCCGGCCGAGAGAAACTGGCTGATTCATGAACAACGGGTCGTCCAAGAGCAAGAACAAGAACAGGAATGCGAGCGCGGGTAAGAAGGGCTCATCTGCAAGCAAGGTGTCGACGAGTGCCAAGACCCAGCCAGGCGGGCTCTCGCTCGGCGCGAAGATCGCCATCGGTGTCATCGCCGTGGTCCTAGGTCTATCCATGATGCTGCCCTCGCTCTCGGCGATCTTCTCCAGCAGCAGCTCCTCGAGCGATACCAGCACCGATCAGAGTAGCTCTGCGGATACGTCCGACTCGAGCGACTCGTCGGACTCCTCGACGACGAGCACCGTGAGCACGATCGACACCAAGTACTCTCCGCTCGTCACCACGCTCGAGGCAAAGCTCGCCAACGACCCCGAGAACCTTGCCACGTTGCTCAACCTTGGTCGCGACTACATGCAGTGGGGCGTCCAGGTGATCTACAACGGCACCACCAGTGCGGATACGACGCACGGCAACGACCTTCTCAGCAAGGCCGTCTCGTACTTCAACCAGTACCTTGCGCTCAACGACTCCAATTCGGTGAAGGTCGACTGCGCCCTCTGCCAGCTCTATGGGGGCGATACCTCGGGCGCACTCGCTGCGCTCCAGAAGATCACGACCGACACGCCCGACTATGGTCCCGCCTGGGCCAACCTCGGCCTGGTCTACGAGATGTCGAGCGACACCGACTCGGCGGTCTCCGCGTACGAGAAGGCCGAGGCGACCGACGCGGACAACGAGTACGGGGCCAAGTCATACGCGGCGCAGCGCATCGCGGCGATCAAGTCGAGCTCGACGACCTCGAGCAGCGGCTCGTCGACCACCGCATCCGGCTCGTCGACCACGTCGTCCAACAAGACAACCGGGCTGTCAGACACGCTGGCAGGCATCTCGGACACCAGTCTATAGAACGTTTGGGGGTACCATGAGTCTGACCATCAACACCACCGCACCTGAGGGCGCGCGTCTCGTGAGCGTCTCGGGCGAGGTCGACGTCTCCAACGCATCGGAGCTCCGCGATGCGATCGACGCCTCGCTCTCCGAAGGCGCCTCGTCCGTAAGCGTTGACATCTCCGATGTGTCCTATATCGACTCCACGGGCATCGGAGTCCTCGTGGGTGCCGCGCATCGTGCCGCTGACGAGGGCATCGCGTTCTCGGTGGCAAACCCGCAGCGCAACGTTGCGCGCATTCTTTCGCTGCTGGGTATGGGCGAGGAGCTCAACATGCGCGGCGGAGACCAGGTCATCGGGTAGGCTCGTCCGCCCTTTGGGTATAACTAGGCTTCACAAGCACACGACGCGGGAGGTAGCACAGCCGTGTTTGGTATCGGAGAGACAGAGTTCGTCCTGATCCTGCTCTTTGCGTTCATGGTTTTCGGTCCCGACAAGCTGCCGGGTATCGGTCGTACCGTCGGCCGTGCCCTGCGGCAGTTCAGAGACGCGCAAGAGGGCTTCACCAAGGTCGTCCAGACCGAGATCGTCGACCCCGCCACCGAGGCGATGAGCGATGCGCCCAAGAAGCCCAACCGCAAGCGCGGCGAGGCTGCGGATGACGACGCGGACATCGATGCGTCCACGGAATCCTCGACGCGCCCCGTCAAGTCGGAGACCTTCGCCGAGCGGAAGAAGCGCCTGGCTGCCGAGAAGGCGGCTCGGGAGCTGGAGGCCGCCGAGGCGACGACGCCCGCAGACGACGCAACCGCCTCCGAGGCGGATGCGGACGCAGATGTCGATGTCGCGGCTGCTGGGGAAGCTCCTGAGCCTGAGCCCGAGCCGGCCGAGGCCGAGGCACCAAAGCCCAAGCCCGCGAGTGCCCAGGACCTCTACTCCATGAGACCCTCGCGTACGGTACGCGCCAAGAAGGATGTTGACAGCGAGCCCGCGCCTGCCGCGGAGACCCCCGCCGAGGAACTCGCCGCAAAGACCGGGAAGGAGGATGGGAGCGAGGAGGCCTAGAGCCCATCTGCACCCAACCAACTCATGCCTATCGGACCAGCACGCATGCCCCTGACCGACCACCTCGGCGAGTTTCGCCGCAGGTTGACGATCATCGTGGTCGCGGTTCTCATCGTCACCGTCGTGGTCTACGAGGCGACGCCCACGCTCATCGACATCATGATCGACCCCATCCGTGATGCCATGCGCGGCAGCGCGCTCACCGTCACCACGGTGCTCGGCGGCTTCACCATCCGCTTCAAGGTGGCGTTCTTCTTCGGCTGCATCATCTGCACGCCGATCATCATCTGGGAGATCATGGCCTTCTTCCTCCCTGCGCTCAAGGAGAGCGAGCGCAAGTGGGTCGTGCCCACCGTGGGTGCCATGGTCGCCCTCTTCTTCCTGGGCATGATCTTCTGCTACTTCGTGATCCAGCAGGCGGCCTTTGGCTGGCTGCTCGACCAGACCTTCGACTTTGCCCAGAACCTTGCCGACGCCGAGGACTACCTCAACATCTTCATGCTGCTCGAGATAGGCTTCGGCATCGCGTTCGAGATTCCCCTTGTGATCTTCTACCTCTCGATCCTCCATCTCGTACCGTACAAGACCTTCCGCGAGCAGTGGCGCTACATCTACGTGGGCCTCATGGTCCTCTCCGCCGTCGTCACGCCCGATGCCTCACCGGTCACGATGGTTCTGATGTTTGCCGCGCTTATCGCCCTCTATGAGATCGCCCTTGCCGTCGCGCGTTACGCCATCATCGCTCGTGACGGCAAGGCCGCCCTCAAGTGGTCGCGCGAGGATTACGAGGAGCATGAGTTCGAGAAGGAGTAGTCCGTCTCGCCATCGTTCGTGCCGTCCACGACCCAGAAGGAAACCGACTCTTGATCCTTGTTGTCACCGAGAAGAACGATGCCGCGCAGCAGATCGCGCGACTGTTGTCGGAATCAGGCAAGCCCACCGCCGACAAGGTCTACAACACGCCCATCTATCGCTTCCGCCACGGTGGCGATGACTGGGTGACCATAGGCCTGCGCGGGCACATCCTCCAGCCGGACTTCCCACCGGATCTCAAGTACGACTCGAAGGAGGGCTGGTACGGTCTCACCGCTGACGGCGACCACCTTCCCGCCGACATTCCCGATACCCTCGAGCGGCCACCATACAAGAGCAAGCGCAAGCCCTTCGTCGCCGATGGCGTCGACATCAAGGGCTGGAAGATCCCAAGCCTGCCCTACCTCGTCTGGGCACCCATCGAGAAGCAGCCTGTCGAGAAGGAGATCATCCGCTCGCTCAAGAACCTCGCCAAGAAGGCCGACGCCGTAATCATTGGCACCGACTTCGACCGCGAGGGCGAGCTCATCGGCTCGGACGCGCTCAGGCAGATCCGCTCCGTGGCACCTGACGTCCCCGTCTCGCGTGCCCGCTACTCGGCGTTCACCAAGGGCGAGATCGACCATGCCTTCGCGAACCTCGTCGAGCTTGACCAGGATCTCGCTGACGCCGGCGAGAGTCGCCAGTACATCGACCTCATCTGGGGCGCGACACTCACGCGCTACCTCACCACCGCTCGATTCTCCGGCCTGGGCAACACCCGGTCAGCCGGTCGCGTGCAGACGCCCACCCTCGCTCTCGTGGTCGAGAAGGAGCGCGAGCGCATGGACTTCGTCCCCAAGGACTTCTGGGTCATCTCCGGAGAGGCCAAGAAGGGCGGGGAGGCCTTCAAGGTCGTTCACGCCACCGCGAAGTTCTGGGACAAGGATGCGGCTGACGCGGCGTATGCGCACGTGAGAGATGCGAAGACGGCTACCGTCACCGCCGTGACCCACAACAGCACGACTCAGAAGGTGCCCGCTCCGTTCAACACCACCTCGCTCCAGGCCGCTGCCGCCTCGGAGGGCATCTCGCCCGCCCGGGCCATGCGTCTCGCCGAGAGCCTCTACATGAGCGGTCTCATCTCGTACCCGCGCGTGGACAACACCGTGTACCCCCCCTCGCTTGACCTGCGTGGTTGCGTGCGTGCGCTCTCCTCGGTGCCGCAGTACGCGGCGGCCTGCAAGGAGATCCTCGGCCAGGACAGGCTCCATCCCACGCGGGGCAAGACCGAAGACACCGACCACCCGCCCATCTACCCCACGGCAGCGGCGAATCCCGATGACCTCCAACCTGCCGAGTGGAAGCTCTACAACCTCGTCGCGAGGCGCTTCCTCGCCACGCTCATGGACGTCGCGGTGACCGATCACACGAAGGTGAGCCTCGACGTCTCGGGCGAGCCCTTCTCGGCATCGGGATCGGTGCTCGTGAAGGCCGGCTATAAGGCCATCTATCCCTATGGTCAGAGGAAGGACGACCTTCTCCCCGCACTTGCCGAGGGTGATGCGTGCGACGTCACCAAGATGGGCTTCGATGCCAAGCAGACCGAACCCCCTGCGCGCTACAGCCAGGCCAGGCTCATCCAGGAGATGGAGCGTCTCGGACTGGGTACCAAGTCCACGCGCGCCTCGATCATAGACACGCTCTACCAGCGGAAGTATCTCAAGAACGACCCCTGCGAACCGAGCCGTCTGGGCATGGCCATCATCGATGCGCTCTCCGCATATGCACCGCATGTCACCACGCCGAGCATGACGGCCGAGCTCGAGGACGACATGACCAAGGTCGCCAAGGGAGTCGACACCCAGGACGAGGTCGTCACGCATTCGCGCGCGCTTCTCGCCGGCATGATGGACGGTCTCATCGAGCACAAGGACGACCTCTCCGAGGCCATCGCAGACGCGGTGACCGCCGATGCCAAGATCGGGACCTGCCCCACGTGCGGCAGGGATCTCGTGGTCAAGACCTCCGCCAAGACCCGCGGAAGCTTTGCGGGCTGCATGGGCTGGCCCGACTGCGACGTCACCTACCCCCTGCCCCAGGGAAAGATCGAGGCGATCGACGGCGATGGCGCCGTCTGTCCGGAATGCGGTGCGCCGCGCGTCAAGGTACACCCCTTCCGCAGCCGCGCGTACGAGACCTGCATCAACCCCGCCTGTCCCACCAACCAAGAACCCGACGTCGTGGTGGGTGAGTGTCCCGCGTGCAAGGCTGCCGGAACCCATGGCGATCTCGTCGCGCACAAGTCCGAGCGCACCGGGAAGCGCTTCATACGCTGCACCAACTACGACGTCTGCGGCACGAGCTACCCGCTGCCCGCGCGCGGCACGCTGCACGCCACGGGTGAGGTCTGTCCGGATTGCGGGGCGCCTGTGGTCGAGGTCATCACCCAGCGAGGTCCTTGGCGCATCTGCGTGAACATGGACTGTCCCGGCAAGGAGAAGGCTGCCGCCGCGAAGGGCTCGCATGCACGTGGCCGTGGGAGCTCCGCGAAGAAGCCCGGTGCGAAGCGTCCTGGCACCAAGAAGGCGAAGTAGCAGGAGGGCTCCTTTGGGAGCCCTCTCGTTTGCGTGGGCATCCGAGCCTTCGACGGCCGTCCCCATGCGCTTTTGTCGCGACTACGACCGTCCGGCGAGGGCGAGGTCGTGCGAACCTGCTAGCATCTAAGGCTCAGCCTGCCGCGCCGATGCGCCGCACCATATTGGGGAGGGATCAGCATGCCAGTCGAGCCTACAGCCGCCACGACGCGTCGCGGCACCCTCGTCACCTTCGAGGGCATCGACGGCTGTGGGAAGTCCACGCAGGCGGAGCTCGTGGCTCGCGTGCTCGAGGATGCGGGCGTCCCCCTCGTTCGCCTGCGAGAGCCTGGTGGCACGGCCATCTCCGAGGGCATCCGCGCGGTGCTTCTCGACCCGTCCAATGCCGAGATGTGCGACGAGTGCGAGCTTCTCCTCTACGAGGCCTCCCGTGCCCAGCTCGTGCGTCAGGTCATCGAGCCCACGCTTGCGGCCGACATGCTCGTGGTGTGCGATCGCTTCTACGACTCGACCTATGCCTACCAGGCCGGAGGCCGTGGTCTCGCGCCCGACCTTGTCGCTCGTGCGAACGCGCTTGGCAGCTGTGGTCTCGTCCCCGACCTCACCGTCGTGCTCGACCTTGACCCCCGCGATTCGCTTGCCCGTGCCACCAAGGGCGGTGCCGATCGGCTCGAGGGGGAGGGGCTTGCGTTTCAGCGTCGCGTGCGCGAGGCCTATCTGCGACTTGCCACGACAGAGCCCGCACGTATCCGCCTCGTGGACGCTGCAGGTACCGTGGGCGAGGTCAACGCGCGTGTGGTCGACGTCATCGCCGAGGTCGTGCCTGCGTTGAGGGGGTGCAGGGCGAATGCCTAGCGACGTTTCGGTCGCTCCCGCCCTCGATCGCATCATCGACCAGCCGCGGGCCAAGGACCTTCTCGCCGCAGCCGTCCGCGAGGACCGGCTGAGCCATGCATACCTCTTCGTCGGTGCCCCGGGTAGCGGTATGGCGGATGCCGCCGAGGCGCTGGCCATGTGCGCGATCTGTGCCGATGGTGGTGACGGCAGCTGCGACGAGTGCATTCGTGTGGCGCACCGCACGCATCCCGACGTGCGTTGGCTTGCTCCAGGAAGCGTGACGGGCTACCTCGTGGATCAGGTCCGCGACGTCATCGCCGACGCCTCCCTCTCGCCCGCACGGGCGACCCGGAAGGTCTATATCGTCGAACGCGCGGAACTTCTCCGTGGTGCTGCCGCAAATGCCCTGCTCAAGACCATTGAGGAGCCACCATCCGACGTCATCTTCGTCCTCATGGCACGTGCCGAGGAGACCGTCCTACCTACCATCGTGTCGCGGTGCCAGGTGGTTCGCTTTCAGGTGATTGCCCCTGACGTGGCCCTCGCCGAGCTCGTGCGCTCTGGTGCCACGGAGCGGGAGGCGAGGATCGCCCTTTCCGTGGCGGGCACACCCATGCGGGCGACGGAGTTTCTCTCGTCCGCCTCGCGCAGGCAGGTGCGCCGGATCGTCGTGCGCATCATGGGCGAGCTCGCTCGTGACGACTCGTGGGACGTGCTCCAATCCGCGCGCGAGCTTCTCGATGCCGTCCGCGTACCGCTCGCCGGCATGAAGGATGCCCAGGAGGCCGCCCTCAAGGAGAGCTCCGACTTTCTCACGTCCACTGCGCTCAAGCAGGTGGAGGCCGCCAACAGACGCGAGCTGTCCGCCCGCGAGCGTTCGGGTATGATGGAGGTCCTCGCCGCCATCGACTCCATCCTGCGCGACGTCCTGCTTCGTTGCGAGGACGTGGCGGAGCCTATCGTCAACGTGGACGCGGCAGACGTCATCGACCGTCTTGCCGCCGCAACCAGTGCACAAGGTGCTCTCAAGGCCCTCGGGGCGAGCAGCCATGCCGCCGATGACCTCGAGCACAACGTCTCGTCTCAGCTGACTCTCGAAGTCATGCTCTTCAGTATCAAGGAGGCACTCGCATGCCCACCGTCATTCCGGTGAAGTTCAAGTACGCCGCTCGGGACCTCTGGTTCTCCCCGGCCGACACAGGCGCCCAGGAGGGCGATCACGTCATCTGCACCACCGAGCGTGGGCAGGAGATCGGCCTTGCCGTGGGCGACGCTCACGAGGTGACCGCCGAGCTGCTCTCGGAGACCATCGGCCATTCCCAGCTTCGTGACGTGATGCGCATTGCCACCGACGATGACCTGGACCGTGCCGAGGAGCTTGCCGACAGGGGCGAGAGGGCCATGCCGACGTTTCGTCGCCTCGTCGAGGAGAACGGCCTCGACATGAAGCCCGTGGGCGTGGAATACCTCTTCGACGGGGACAAGGCGGTGTGCTACTTCGCCTCCGAGGATCGCGTGGACTTTCGTCAGCTCGTGCGCGACCTCGCGCGCGAGCTTCATGAGCGCATCGACATGCGTCAGATCGGCGTCCGTGAGGAGGCTGCCGTCGTGGGCGGCTACGGCCATTGCGGTCAGGAGCTCTGCTGCCAGCGCTTCGGCCTCTCCTTCGAACCCGTCTCCATCCGCATGGCCAAGGAGCAGGACCTCCCCCTCAACTCGACGAAGATCTCGGGAGCCTGCGGTCGTCTCATGTGTTGCCTGCGCTATGAGTTCGAGGCGTATCGCGATTTCAAGGGTCGCGCGCCCAAGCGCAACGCCGTGATAGACACGCCGCTCGGCAAGGGCAAGATCGTGGAATACGACACGCCCAAGGAGCAGATCTGCCTGCGCCTGGAGAACGGCAAGCAGCTCCGTGTGCCGCTCGCCGACATGACCGCATCGGAGGCTGCCACCAAGAAGTCACAGGAGCTCGGTTGCGCCTGCAGACCAGATACCGTCACGCGCGACGTCCTTGACCACCTGCAGTCCGCCGACGTGCAGATGGCCCTTGCCGAGCTTGACCGCAGGATGGGTGTCGTCCCCGCCGAGGCGGTCGACCAGTCCGACATCTTCGTCGAGCCCAAGCGCAGACGCCGCCGCGGGGGTTCCCAGGAGGGTCAGGGCGCCGAGGTGCCCGCCGCGACCACGGCCACGGACGAGACGGATGGCTCCGCCACCCCGAGCCGTCGTCGCCGTCACAAGAGCCGTGGCGCTCGCGGTGCGCAGGGCGAGGGAGCCGTAGCCGAGCCGCAGGCAACCGAGCAGGCTGATCCTGCCACGCGGGCCGAGGAGGCTCCGCGCCGCCGCCGTCATCATCGTGCCGCCGACACGGATGGGGGTGCGCACGAAGTCACTGACCAGGACACGCAGCCTGCGGCCAAGCGCACGGTCAAGCGCACCCGTCATCCAGGTGACAGGGGAGGTGCGGTCTCTCGGCAGCAGCCGGGCGGACAGCAGTCCAGGAATCAGGCGTCACAGGCTCAGCAGCAGGGCGAAGGCGAGGCCAAGCCCAAGAGGCGCCGGCATCGCGGCTCCCGTGGAGGCGGCAATGCCGGTGGCAGCGAGGCCGGGGGCGGCGCCCCAAGCGCAGAGTAGCGTCTGCCGACGGTTTTGTTGGGCCGCGCGTGACGCCCCTGTCCCGAGACATGGCCGAGAGGAGCCTGGATGTACGGACTCAAGACGGAGAGCAGCTTTGATGGCGCGCACTTCCTCACTGACTACTACGGCAAGTGCGAGAACCTCCATGGGCATCGCTGGCGCGTGGTGTGCCATCTGCGCCAGGAGTCGCTCGGCGCCGATGGTACCGGTCGTGGTATGGTGGTCGACTTCGGTGTCTTCAAGCAGGCCCTGCGCGACCTCACCGAGGAGCTCGACCACACCTTCCTCGTTGAGGAGGGCTCGCTCATGCCCAAGACGGTCGAGTGCCTCGAGGAGGAGGGCTTTACCCTCTCCGTCCTACCGTTTCGCACCACGGCGGAGAACCTCGCACGCTACTTCGCCGAGCGCATGATCGAACGGGGCATGCCCGTCTCGCAGGCGGACGTCTACGAGACGCCCAACAACTGCGCGAGCTATTTCGTCGACTGAGCCGGGGGCGTCACGGGAAGAGCGTGCGGGCACGGCTATACTTCCTTTGGGAAAGCTTGAGAAGGAGAAGGGTATGGCCGAGAGGGTACTCCATGGCGTCAACCTCACCGGTTGGCTGACGCTCGAATCGTGGGTCACGCCGGAGATATTTGCGGGCTCTGGTGCCCTCGACGAGCCCTCCCTCATCACGGCGCTCGGTGGGCGGGCGTATGCCGAGGTGGTCCGTCGCCATCGTGAGACCTTCGTCACGGCCGATGACTTCGCGCGCATCGCGGCGCGTGGCCTCAATGCGGTGCGCCTGCTCGTCCCCTGGTACGTCTACGGTGCCGATGGCCCAAACCCCGGCCTCTACGTGGGCTGCATCGAGCATGTCGACCATGCGCTCGAGTGGGCCGAGGAGTACGACATCAAGGTCATCTTCGTGCTGGGCATCCATCCGGGCAACCCGTCCCCCGACAGCGAGGACGATGCCGTCTTGGACCCGCGAAGGCTGCGCGAGCGTGCGCTCGACGTGGTCTCGTCGCTTTCCAGCCGCTACGCGTCGCGCGTCGGCTTCTTCGGAATCGAGCTTGCCGACGAGGTGACGCCGCAGGTGCGTCACGGCCTCACGCTCACCGATGGCACCCCCGTCCACTTCCTGCGCAACTACTACCGTGAGGCGTACGAGCTCGTCCGTGCGGCGGCGGGGACAGATCCCGTGGTCATCATGCCTGACGGTGGCCATCCGACGGTCCTGCGGCGCTTCATGGCGCAGAGCCGCTACGTCAACGTCTGGCTCGACTGCCACCTCGACCGCACGAGCCTCAAGCTCGATGTGACCGGTCCTGCCGGCGTACGCAACCTCGTCGCGAAGACCCGCGGACGCATCGCCGACGCCAAGCGCTGCGGCATGCCCGTGATGGTCGGCACATGGTCCGCGTCGCTGCCCATGCCCGACTCCGCGATGACGCCCGAGGGTCGCATCGCGCTCGAGCGCATCTATACGTCCGAGCAGCTCGGCGCCTACGAAAAGCTTCCCGCGTGGTTCTTCCAGACCTGGAAGACGTCGGGGCTTCTCGTGAGCTGGGACGCGCGTCTCGCACTGGCCACCTTCGAGCGGGGAATGCTCTCGTGACGATGCCGAGCGAAGGAATCCTCTCGGTGGTGGGAACGCCCATAGGCAACCTCTCCGATGCCTCGCCTCGCGTCCTCGACGTGCTTGCGCGTGCCGACGTCATCCTCTGCGAGGACACCCGCGTGACGGGCAAGCTCCTCTCGGCCTTTGGCATCCACGTGTCGATGCAGCGCTGCGACGAGAACGTCATGGCCGAGCGCATCGCGCCGACGCTCACGCGCATCGCCGCCGGGGAACGCGTGGCCTTCGTCTCCGATGCGGGCATGCCGGGCGTCTCCGACCCGGGGCAGCGTCTCGTGGATGCCGCGCTCGATGCCGGCCTGCCCGTGGAGGTCGTGCCGGGCCCCTCGGCCGTCACCTGTGCCGTCGCGGCGTCGGGCATTGCCTGCGAGCACTTCTTCTTCGAGGGCTTTCTTCCGCGCAGGCGCGCGGCCCAGCTCGAGCGCCTGCGCGAGCTGACCGCGATTCCCGGGGCGCTCGTGGTCTACGAGTCTCCCAGGCGCGTCTCGGCAACGCTTGCCGTGGTCGCCGAGGTCATGCCGGCGCGCCGCGTGGCACTCGTCCGCGAGCTCACGAAGGTGCACGAGGAGGTCGTGCGCGACGTGGCGCCTGCCCTGGCGCAGACGGTCGCGGGTCGTGACGAGATCCGAGGCGAGTGCGTCCTCGTCATCGCACCGCCCACCGACGCCGAGCGCGATGCACGGCGTCAGGCGACGTCGGACGTGGCGGGGCTCACGCTCGACGAGGCGATCAGGCGAGAACTGGCGCAGGGCGAGCCAAAGACGGCGCTTGCCAGACACCTGGCCAGGTCCTTCTCCCTTGGGAGGGCCGAGGTGTACGACCGCGTGGTCGAGCTTGCGGCAGAGGGGTAGGGTCCGGGGGTCCCATGGGCTTCTCGCCGGACCTCGTGTGTTGATACGTGCCCCAGAGACCGCGACACATGGCCCGTGCGATACAATCGACCAGTTACGGAGCCAGAGAACTGTCGTGAGGAGACGCGTGTCATGGCCCAGACCGAAAAGCAGCCGTTCTTTATCACCACGCCCATCTACTACGTTAACGCCGCGCCGCATCTCGGCACCGCCTACTGCACCATGCTCTGCGACGTGCAGGCGCGTTATCGTCGTGCTGCCGGCTATGACGTCAAGTTCCTCACGGGCATGGACGAGCATGGCGAGAAGGTCGCCGAGGCCGCCACGTCCCACGGCATGTCGCCCCAGGAGTGGTGCGACTCCCAGGCCCCGCTCTTCAAGGACCTCTGGCGTGAGCTCGAGATCTCCAACGACGACTTCATCCGCACGACCGAGCCGCGCCAGTACCGGGCGGTCCAGCGTCTCTGGAACCGCATGAAGGAGTCCGGCTATCTCTACAAGGGCAGCTATGACGGGTGGTACTGCGTCCCCGACGAGACCTACTTCACCGAGAACCAGGTGCGCAAGTCCGATGAGGAGCACCATACCCCCGGACAGCACCTCTGCCCCGACTGCGGTCGTCCGCTCGAGCGCGTGCAGGAGGAGTCCTACTTCTTCAAGCTCTCGGCCTTCCGGGACCGGTTGCTGGCGCTCTACGACGAGCACCCCGACTTCGTCCAGCCTGACTTCCGCATGAACGAGGTCCGCTCCTTCGTGGAGGGTGGTCTGCAGGACCTCTCCGTCAGTCGCACGAGCTTCGACTGGGGCATCCCCGTGCCCTTCGACGACAGGCACGTGACCTACGTCTGGTTTGACGCCCTGCTCAACTATGCCACGGCCGTGGGTTTTGGGAACCCCGACATGGCGGCGGAGTATGCGCGTCGCTGGCCGGCGCAGTACCACGTGGTGGGCAAGGACATCATCCGCTTTCACTGCGTGATCTGGCCGGCCATACTCATGGCCATCGGCGAGCCCCTGCCCGAGCACGTCTTCGTCCATGGCTTTCTCACGGTGCGCAACCTCGAGACGGGCAAGGCCGAGAAGATGTCCAAGTCCCGTGGCAACGCCATCGCCCCGCAGGACGTGGTGGACCTCCTCGGCGTCGAAGGCTACCGCTACTACTTCATGACCGACGTCATCCATGGCGAGGACTCCGCGATCAGCTTCGATCGCATGGAGCAGGTCTACAACGCCGATCTGGCCAACAGCTGGGGCAACCTCGTCTCTCGTTCCTTCAACATGAGCGTGAAGTACTTCGATGGCAGGACGCCTGCGCTCGTGGACGGCTGGGACGCGCGCGAGAACGCCCTGCGCGACGTCGCCCTCGGCATCGAGGCACGCTACGCCGAGCACATGGACAGGCTCGACTACGTGGGAGCCAAGGATGTGGTCATGGAACTCGTGCATGCTGCCAACCACTACATCGAGGACACCGCCCCCTGGGCCGTAGCCAAGGACGAGGCGCGCGGCGAGGAGCTGCGTGACATCATCGTGAACCTCCTCGAGTCCATCCGCATCAGCGCGCACCTGCTCTCGCCGTTCATGCCCGAGTCCTCCGCCGAGGTCCTGCGTCGCATGAGCCTTGCCGACGAGGTCTCGACCGATGACCTCGCTGCCGCATGTGCATGGGGCGGTCTGGTGGGCGATGTGCCCGTGACCAAGGGCGAGGCCCTCTTCCCGCGCCTCCAGTCCCAGAAGTAGACGGCATGGGCGCGTCCTGGCTTGCCAACCCACGCGAGACCCGTGCGGTCCTCGACCGCTTCGGACTTGCCACCAAGCACCGCCTCGGCCAGAACTTCCTGGTCGATGACGGCGTCATCGCGCACATCCTCGACCTTGCCCAGATAGATGGGGATGACGTGGTGCTCGAGGTGGGACCGGGCATCGGTACCCTCACCGTGGCGCTTCTCGAGCACGCGTCGGCGGTCTGCTCCATCGAGGCCGACCGCGAGCTCGAGTGCGTGCTCGCCATGACCTGCGCCAAGGACTCCGACCGTTTCGCCCTGGTGATGGGAGATGCCCTGCGCGTCGGCGAGGGGGACGTGCGTGCCGCGCTTGCCGCCCTGGGCACAGACGTCGCACCGCGCAAGTTCGTCTCCAACCTGCCCTATCAGGTGGCGACGGCCCTCATCATGCGCGTACTCGTTGAGGTTCCCTCGGTGGAGCGTCTCGTGGTGATGGTGCAGGCGGAGGTCGCGGATCGCATCTGCGCCGTCCCGGGCTCGCGCGACTACGGAGCTTACACGGCGAGGCTCGGGCTCTACGGGCAGGTCACGGGTCGCTTTGGGGTGGGCCCCGAGAGCTTCACGCCACAGCCACGCGTGAACTCCGCCGTGGTGCGGATAGACCGTCTCCCCGAGCAACCCCTCTCCGTCCAAGGGCTCTCTGGCGCCTCTGCCGTCATCGACGCGGCCTTCGCGCAGCGTCGGAAGACCATCCGCAACTCCATGGCCGCCTCCGGCTATGACAGGTCAGCGCTGGACGTGGCCTTCGCAGACACGGGCATCGCTCCCACCGCCCGTGCCGAGACCCTCTCCACCGCGCAATTCGTCTCGCTGGCAGCTGCGCTGAGCTAGGGACGTACGGACGGCCCCGGATTTCCCGCCAGCTCGGCGCGTCTCTCGGCGATTCGTTGTGGTTGAATGTATGGCATGCGGCCAAGCATGACGGTGCGCCACGTACAGCCAGCGAGAGGAGCCCCATGCTCATCGATGACAGGATCTGGATTGCACAGGGAGACACCCCGTGCAACCTGCTGCTCAACCAGGCAAACCGACACGGGCTCATAGCCGGTGCGTCTGGCACGGGCAAGACCGTGACCCTCAAGGTCATGGCCGAGGGGTTCTCGGCGGCGGGGGTTCCCGTCTTCATGGCCGACGTCAAGGGTGACGTCACCGGCATGGCCGAGTCGGGCCAGATGACGAGCTTCATCGAGAAGCGGTGCGCCGACACCTTTGGCCTCAACCCTGCCGACGTCAGGTTCCGGGGCTGCCCCTGCCGCATCTGGGACATGCTCGGCGATACGGGCATCCCCGTGCGCGTCACCGTGTCTGACATGGGCCCCGTTCTCCTTGCCAGGCTCCTCGGCCTCACCGACGTGCAGGAGGGCGTGCTCAACATCGTCTTTCGGGTGGCCGATGACATGGGCATGCTCCTCATCGACCTCAAGGACCTTCGCAGCATGCTGACCTACGTCTCTGAGCACGCGAAGGAGTACCAGACGCTCTACGGCAACGTCTCGCCTGCGTCGGTGGGGGCCATCCAGCGCACGCTCATCTCCGTGGAAGACCAGGGTGGCGATGTCTTCTTCGGCGAGCCCGCGCTCGACCTCGGTGACTGGTTCACGTGCGCGCCCGACGGTCGCGGCTATGTGAACATCCTCAATGCCGCCAAGCTCATCCAGATGCCTCAGATCTATGCCATGTTCCTGCTCTGGATGCTCTCGTCGCTCTTTGACCGCCTTCCTGAGGTAGGCAATCCCGACAAGCCCACATTCGTCTTCTTCTTCGACGAGGCGCACCTACTCTTTGACGACATGCCCAAAGAGCTTACCGACAAGATTATCCAGGTGGTTAAGCTCATTCGCTCCAAGGGCGTGGGCGTCTACTTCATCACCCAGTCGCCCTCCGACATCCCCGACGAGGTCCTCGCCCAGCTCTCCAACCGGGTCCAGCATGGACTGCGCGCCTACACGCCCACCGAGCTGAAGTCCGTGAAGGCGGCCGCGGCATCGTTTCGCCCCAATCCCGCGTTCGACTCGGCCGAGGCCTTGCAGGACTGCGGCACCGGCGAGGCGCTCGTCTCGTTGCTCGACGCAGACGGCAAGCCCTGCATCGTGCAGCGCGCCAAGGTCCTCTTCCCGCAGTGTCTCATGGGAAGGGCGTCCGACGCGACGATGGACCAGGTCTACCGTGACCAGCAGCCGTTGCTCGTCCGCTATGGTGATGCCGTCGACCGGGAGTCGGCCTACGAGCTGATCGGCAGGAAGCGGGCCGATGACGAGGCAAGCGACAAGCTCGCTGCCGAGCGTGCCGCCCTCGAGAAGGACCGTGCCGCCGCTGCCGAAAGGGCTGCGAAGGAGCAGGCGAAGGCAGACGAGAAGGCGCGCCGCGACGCCGAGAGAGCGCTCGAGCGGCAGGAACGCGAGCACGAGAAGCAGCGGGAGCAGCTGCGCAGGCAGACGGCCTCCCTGTTCGGCTCCATAGGTCGCGAGGCGTCACGTCAGCTCGTGCGTGGCATCTTCGGCAGTCTCAAGCGCTAGCCATGTCTCACAAAGAGGAACTCACCACGGCCGTCATCGATGGGTTGACCCTCGATGACGGCATCCTCTTCCACGACAGGAGGGGTCGCGCACGCGACCTGCGTCGTGCGCAGGTTCCCCTGGCTGACACGCATGGTCATCTCACGTGCTTTCGCGGGCACGACCCTGCCATGGCGATCTGCCGCGCTGCCCTGGCGGGTGTTCGGTTGCTCGTCGTTCCCGTCGATCCCGTCGACGAAATCCCTCGCAGGTTTTCAACCCCGCGCGTCTTCCTCGACTGGCTTGACGAGCAGGTCGAGAAGGCCGCCGAGAAGATCGAGCTTCTCGCGCGCGCAGGCCTTGTGCCTCCGGCGTTTGGCGGTGACGTGCCCGACCTCGTGGACAACGTGCACATCGTCGCGGGGGCCCATCCCTACGGTGCGGCCGAGCTCGGCCCAGAGGCGTGCAGGCGACTCGACGAGCTTCTCGCCAGCCCGCGATGTGTGGGAGTGGGCGAGATCGGACTTGACTTCGGGCCGTACAACGAGCTGCCCGCAGGTGTCCAGGAGGCGGCCCTTCGCAGGCAGCTGCGCGTGGCGCACGAGCATGACCTGCCCGTCGAGCTGCACGTTCGCGATGGCGCAGATGATGCCACGCACGCCGCGCACGCGCTTGTCGCCCGCGTGCTGGCCGAGGAGGGCGCAGGCAAGGCGGGCTGCGACCTCCACTGCTTCACCCAGGGGCCGGAGGTGCTGGCTCCCTTCGTCGAGCTGGGCTGCCACATCGCCTTTGGTGGTGCCGTCACGTTCTCCCGCTCCGATGACGTGCGTGCCGCTGCGGTGGCCTGCCCGGCAGACCTCATCCTCTCCGAGACGGACAGCCCTTACATGGCGCCGGTCCCTCTCCGTGGCGAGGAGTGCGAGCCTGCGATGGTGGCCCTCACGGTGGATCGTCTCGCCGACGTCCGTGCGGTGGCAGCCGTGGGCTGTCAGCGCGAGACGCGCGAGGCCCTCTGGACAAACGCCCGCCAGCTGTTTGGCGTGTGAGGCCAGGAGGGCCGTACGCGAGACCCGTCGAGGCGCGCATGTGCTACTCTCTTCTGAGGATGACCCCCGTCTGCACAGCCGATGGGGGTCGTATGCGCATTCGAGGTGCAAGGCTCGTCCGTGGTCTCGCGCTCGGCGCGACCGAGCTGGTCTGGCCCACCCGATGCGTGGGCTGCGACATGCCTGGCGACCTCGTCTGCGAGGAGTGCCGGGATGCCCTCTCGTGGATCTGCCAGCGCTGGGCCTGTCCCTCCTGCGGCGCCCCCTTCGGCCACCTCACCTGCACGGAGTGCGACCATGACTGGGAGACGCGCGCCGTGATATGCGCGATGGGCTTCGAGGGGGCTGCGGCGCACATGGTCACCTACCTCAAGGACGCCCATGAGCTCCGGCTGGCGCCCGTGGTGGCGCTCGCCATGCTCACGGCGCTCGAGGAGGCTGCGGCGTGGCCCTCGTCGGACGGCCTTCCCCGCTACGATCCCGCTGCCGTCGACGCCGTCTGCTTTGTCCCGGCGACGTCCTCCGCCTACGTGCGCCGCGGCTTTGACCATATGGAACTCGTCTCACGGGCACTCTGTGCGGAGACGGGCCTGGTGCTCCACGACGCCCTCGTCCGCGAACGCGCCCGAGACCAGCGCGTCCTCGGGCGAGACGAACGCGCGGCAAACCTCGGCGGCTCCATGCGCGTATGTGACGAGGTCGCGGGCATGCGGCTTCTCCTGCTCGATGACGTGGTCACGACAGGCTCGTCGGTGCGCGAGGCGACCCGTGTCCTGCGTGCGCGAGGAGCCGTCTCCGTGACCGCCTGCGCCCTTGCCCGGGTGTGGTGACGGTTTCAAATCTGCGTCAGTCTCGATGCCATTGGCCTAGGGCGGTATAATCACTCCAGCCTCACCCAGGTCTGTGGTTGCGGGGGTGCGCCCCCTAGTCCATGGCAGACGAGGCCAAAAGGATCCACGTAAGTCCGAGCGTGCGCGTTCGGGTGAGCATGGCTCGTCCTAGAAGTCAGTCGTACCGCCCGTCACATTCAAGAGGCATCCGGCCTCGCGGGCGAGAGGGTTACTAGTGAAGGCGCCACGGCGTCCCGAGCAAAAGCCCCCGTACGCGAGTGTGGGGTCAAATACCAGGTCAGCTGGGTGAGACGTAGGAGACTCGGGGAGAGGCGAGGTAGAGATGAAACTAAGGAGAACGCCCCGCGCGCTTGCGGCAATCGCCGTGCTTGCAATCACCGTCATTCTCGCTGGCTGTTCGATCGGGCCCTTCAGCTTCGACCCCAGCTCCTTCATGACGCCCACGTCGGTCTCTGAGGCCAAGGCCGCCCGTCGCTCAGGGCGCACGTGTACCGTCCCCTCGGGTACGACCATCGAGGATGGGACTCTCACGGTTGGTCTCAGGGTCTCGAACAGCACTGCCCCCCTGTGCTACACCACTTCTGATGGCGAGTATGCAGGCATTGACGTCGACGTTGCCGCAGCCATCGCTGACCAGCTCGGTCTTGACGTCAAGTATGTGAGCGTCTCGGGCGTCAGCGCCAACCTCGGTTCCACCTGCGACATCGTGATGGACGTCAAGTCGTCCGAGGACTCGAAGTGCACGGTCGTGGGCTCATACGTCGAGACCGCCTCGGCACTCTTCCATCGCGGTGGTGCCACCACGCTCGCATCCTCGGACCTCAGCGGCAAGAGCGTCTCCCTCCAGACCGGGTCGGTCTCCGCGCGTACGCTCTCCAACACCACCCTCGTGCTCACCGAGCGCTCGTGCTCCAACCTCAACGAGGCCTTCGAGTCCCTTGAGGCCGGTTCGGTGGACTTCGCGCTCTGTGACGCCTATGCTGGCGCCTACCTCGCGTCCGCGTACCGCGACATCTCCCTTGTCGGCACGCTTGACGCGCCGCTGCCTGCCGGCATCGCCGTCGCTTCGGATAGCACCGATTTCCAGACATCCATCCAGGGCGCGCTCAACTCCATCCAGGCCAACGGGGTGATGGGCATCATCCGTTCCCGCTGGATTGGCGGGATGAATGACCTCACCTCGTCCGACCAGATCCAGGGAATCGCCTCCTCCAGCGACACGGCAACGACTACCAAATAGGGGCTTGCTCTCGGCGCATCCGTAAAAGAGGTTATTCTTCCTGCGCCGTTTGGGTAAGAAGGCAATAGGGCGTCGCCCATCCCTGGGCGGTATCGTCCTCAGGCAACCAACGGGAGGCACACATGGTGGACATCAAGATCTCCGGCCGCAAGGTCACCGTTTCCGATACGCTGCGCGCGCATGTCGAAGAAAAGGTGGGCAATGCACTCAAGGTGTTTGATATCCAACCCATGAACTGTGACGTCGTTCTCCGTGTTGACAAGAACCCCTCCAACCCCGACAGAAAGACCGCCGAGGTAACGGTCTTTGTCCGCGACAACGTGGTGCGCGTGGTCGCCAGCTCGGACGACATGTACTCTGCCATCGATGATGCCGCCGACAAGGTCTCCCGCCAGCTCCGCAAGTACAAGACCCGCGTGGTCGATCGCCGTCAGCGCGCTGCCGCACCAAAGGTGCCCGTGTCCAGCGTGGATAACCTTGCGAGTCTCATCGAGCCTTCGCCGCTCGGAGACGACGAGGACAACCAACTTGTTCGCGAGAAGTACGTCGATCTCGTGCCCATGAGCGAGGAGGAGGCACTTGTCCAGACCGACCTGCTCGGTCACGACTTCTACGTGTTCACGAACGCCACCACGGGTCTGGTGAACGTCATCTACCACCGTAGGCACGGTGGGTATGGCATCATCAAGCCCAAGATTGAGGAAGAGAATGAGCAGTAAGAACGGCTCGGAAGCCATTGAGTCTGCTCAGGTCGAAGGAGCCTCCAATGCCCAGGCGACGCAGGAGTTGGCGCGCCTGGGCAAGGCCTATCACAAACGTCGGAACGTGAACATCATCGTGGATTCCTGTGCCGACTTCGCGCAGGGGGTCGCCGAGCGCCTTGGCGTGCAGGTGATCGAGTTCTCCTACGTGGGTCCCGATGGCGAGCATCTCGATGACAACTGGAGGTCGTGCACCCCTCACGACTTCTACGAGGGCATGCGCAAAAGCAGGGACTTCCACTACACCACGGCTGCGGTCACGCCCGGACGCTACCTCGAATACTTCGAGTCGGCAGCCAAGGAAGGCACCCCGACGCTCTATCTGGCGTTCACCGCGGGCCTGTCATCATCCGTCTATGCCGCCGAGCAGGCCGCACAGCTCGTCCGTGACAAGTATCCCGACTTCGAGATCTACGTGCTCGACAACGTATGCCCCTCGTCCGCTGCCGAGTTACTTGCCATCGAGTGCGTGCATCAGGCATCGATGGGACTCAGTGCGAAGGAGCTCTACGAGTGGGCCATGGATGCGCGGTACTTCGTGCATGGCTACTTCACCATCGATGACATGAAAGTCCTCGCGGCGGGCGGTCGCATTCCGCCGGCCGCGGCCAACATCGGGGGCAAACTCGACGTCAAGCCGGAGCTTTCCTTCGATACGGGCGGCGCGCTTACGGTCAACGGCATGTGCCGGGGTCGCAAGAAGGCGCTCCGGGCCCTTGTCCAGGAGTTTCGCGACAACTACGCACACGAACCGTCCCTGCCCGTCGGCATCATGTCATCCGACTCCGAAAGGGACGCCGACTGGCTGGAGGGACAGATCCGGAGGGAGAAGGGCTGCGAGGACATCACCGTGATTCGCAGCTCCGTCGGTCCCACCCTCGGTGCGCACGTCGGTGCAGGAATGGTGGCCATCACGTTCTGGGGTACCGACCGTCGCGACAAGATGTCGCTCAGCGATCGCATCGCATACAAGGTCCGTGGTGACAGACCCGATTCCAAGCAGTAGCCCAGCCATTTCGGAAGGATCATGTCCATGCACATCACGCGCAACAGCAAGGTTGCCTTCGTCGGTACGGGCATAATGGGCGCACCCATCGCAGGCCATATCATGGATGCGGGCTATGACGTCACGGTCTACAACCGCACCAGGTCAAAGGCCGAGGACCTTCTCGCTCGTGGCGCGCACTGGGCCGACAGCCCCGCAAAGGCGGCCAAGGACGCCGATGTCGTCTTCACCATGGTCGGCTACCCCACGGACGTCGAGGATGTCTACCTCGCCAAGGACGGCCTCATCCGCGCCGCCAGGCGCGGGGCGTACCTGATCGACCTCACCACCTCCTCCCCGCAGCTCGCACGTGACATTCACGATGCCGCCGAGGTGGAGGACAAGCATGCCTTCGACTGCCCTGTCACCGGCGGAGACGCGGGTGCCATCGCAGGCACGCTCACCCTCATCGTGGGAGCCACGGAAGAGGACGCCGCACCCGTGCTCCCCATCCTCCAGACCTTCTCGGACAAGGTCTTCTACATGGGCGGCGCCGGCAAGGGGCAGACGGCCAAGCTGTGCAACCAGGTCTCGCTCGCCTCGTGCATGGTAGGCTATGCGGATGCCATGGCCCTCGCCGAGCAGGGAGGTCTCGACGTGGCACAGATGCTCGAGATGGTGGGCTCGGGCATGGGTGGCTCGGTCGCGCTCTCCAGGCTCGCGCCCAAGTCCCTCGAGGGCGACTATCGTCCCGGATTTCTCTGCGAGCACCTTCGCAAGGACATCGGGCTTGCGCTTCAGCAGGCCGAGGATCTCGACATAAGCCTTCCAGGGGCAGACACCGCCTTCGCGCTCTATGACACGCTCTGCGAGATCGGCGGCAGGCGGCTGGGTACCCAGGCGATCACGCTGCTCTATGCCGATGCGGCCGACCAGACCGCATCCGGTCTCGACTGGTCGCTCCTCGAAGGCGAGGACTCCGAGGAAACGCCCGCAGCCGACCCCGACCCAAACGACCCCAGGAACTTCTACCACCTCCCGCACCGCCACGGGCAGGCGTGACGCATGATTGACTTCGCATTTGCCATACTCTTCATCCTCTTCCTCGGCTTCGGCATCATGCTTGGCATGAACCTAGGAGAGGGGTGGGCGCAGGGGTGCGTCACCAGGCGTGACTACCTCATCGCCAACCTCAAGATCTATGGCATCGGCGTGGTGGGCATCGCCGTCTGTATGGCGCTTACCGTCTATGTGGTCACGGGCATCCCGTTTGGGATCATCGTGGGTGGCATGGCAGGCTGCAAGATGGGCTTCGGCGAGAGCGTGGGTCCATGGAAGTTCATAGACAAGACCTTCAGGGTCAACAAGGACCACCTTCGGAGGTCTAAGAACGGCAACGCCGAGGCGGTTCGCCGTGCTCGCAAGGAGGGCACACCCGAACCCGAGCTCATGAGCGTCGCAGGCTCCGGGACCCCCGACAAGAAGAAGCCGAAAGGAAAGAACTGACACATGAATGATACCGATGTCCCGCAGAGCTCCATCGCGGTGTTCATAGACTACGAGAACCTCGCCCTTGGTACGGGCAAGCGAAAGCGCAACGGCCATCAGGAGCCCGGACCGTTGCCTGACGTGAAGCTCATCTTCGAGCGTCTTGTCGACAAGGGTCGCATTACCACCAAGCGGGCCTATTGTGATTGGCAGCGCTTCTCCGATGCCGTCACGCCTCTGCATGAGCTCGGAATCGAGCTCATCGAGATTCCTGACCGGGCATTTACCGGCAAGAACTCCGCTGACATTCGTCTTGCCGTCGATGCCGTCGAGGCCTGCCTCACGAAGGACCACATCGATACCTTCGCCATACTCTCGGGCGACTCCGACTTCTCGCCGCTCGTCTCCAAGCTCAAGGAGTGCGGCAAGATCGTCATCGGAGTGGGCATGAAGGAGGCCACGAGCTCGCTTTTGGCCGAGGTCTGTGACGAGTTCATCTTCTACGAGGACATCGCCAGCAAGACGGGCATCCCCGGCTTCCAGGGCAAGGTGCCCAAGGAGAAGGAGGAGTGCTACCAGCTTCTCTTCGAGACGATCGACGCCCTCCAGCGCGAGAACGACAGCTTCATCCTGGCCTCTCGCCTCAAGGACACGATGCGCCGCAAGCGCCCGCAGTTCTCCGAGGCGTCCTTTGGGTACCGTTCGTTCTCGGCACTCATCCGCGAGGCGGCCAAGCTAGGCTTCATAGACATTCACCAAGACCCAAAGAGCGGCACCGTGGTCGTTGATGGGTTCTGCGAGTAGAGAGAGGTGCATCATGGCCGAGGAGAACGAGGGCGTGGCTGCCGAGCAGGACCTCGACGCCATTGTCGACGAGCTCGTGGAGGGACTCTCGAGTTCGAGCAGGCGCAGGCGCCAGGAGGTCTCGCACGAGCTGGCGACGTATGCCAAGTCCGACCCGGACAAGGTCGCGGGGCACATCGCCGAGCTCGTCGATGCGCTGTACCGTCCCGAGGCGCAGACGCGTTGGGAGATCCTCGACGCGCTCACCGCGCTCGAGCCCACGTACACCGAGGACATCGATCCTGCGTTCGATGGCGCCGAGGCGTCGCTCTTCGACGATGACTCGTTCACGGTGAGGCTGGCGTCGTTCCTGTTTCTCTGTGCCTATGGGTCGACCTCGTCCGCGCGCTCCGATCGAGCCTGGCCTCTGCTTGACGAGGCGATCCAGTGCTTCCACGGCGATGCCGAGTACCATGACATGCTCGTGGGCCTTGTCGGCTTTGCTCGAGGTGACATCTCTGGGCAGACCGCCAAGGCGCTCGCCGCGCGCGTGGAGTTTGACTCGACCAATGGCACCAGCTACATCAAGTCCTTCTCGGCGGAGATCATCTCGGCGCTCAAGGCCCATTCCGCGTAGTTCAAGGTTGTCGACAACCTTGTGTGAGGGTGAGGGAGTCTTCCTGCCGATGTGAGGGGCGTAGAGGGCTTTGCGATAAAATCATTACGTTTCGGACATGTGAGCGCGTGGCGCACCGGGTTCTGGTGCTCACCGACCAAAGAGGTGAATCTATGTCAGAAGAGATCGACAAGAAAGATGCTGATACGGCCAAGAAGGGCTCTGGCAAGGGCAAGCTGTCCACTCCCATCTGGGCGGCCATCGCCGTTGCAGCGCTTATCGTGGGTGTTCTCGTGGGTCGTTTCGTGCTTGGCCGCTCCACTGCCGTCTCGCTTGACGGTGCAACCACCTTCTCGCAGGACCAGCTCGACAACACCATCGCGACCTATGCCTACAATGGCAAGACCTACAACGTGACCGCTCGCGAGGTCATCGAGGCAAACACCTCGCTTGACTCCGCCGCCAACGACGACGGTACCTACAACGTGCCCACCGCCGACAACACCATAAGCTTTGCCCGCAACCAGATCGTGCTTCAGGCGGCCAAGGATCAGGGCTTCTCCGTGTCCGATGACGACGTCTCGCAGTACGCCACCGATACGCTCGGCACCGACGACTATGCCACGATCGCCTCCAACTACAGTCTTGACGAGGACACCACCAAGGCCATCCTCTCCGATGCGGCGCTCATGAAGAAGCTCCGCGACTCCGTGGTCACCACCACGGTCCCCACTGCTCCCACTGCTCCCACCGCACCCAGCGACGGCAACAGCGACACCGCTTCCGCCGAGTACGCGCAGTACATCATCGCGCTCGCCGGCGACGAGTGGGATTCGACCAACAACACCTGGGCTAGCACCGATGGCACCTACTACGCGGCGCTCTCCAGCTATGCGATCTCCAACGACTCCGCGACCTACTCGGCTGCCGAGGCGGCCTACTACGTGGCCTACAGCGCATACAGCACGGCATCCAGCTCGGTTTCGACCGAATGGACCAACTACGTCAACACGCTGCTCTCCAACGCCACGATCCAGATCGGTTCGCTCGCGGTCTAGTGCTTGCGCATGGAGCTCGACTCGGCGGGGTCCTTCGGGGCCCCGCTTTTTCCTGCCGAGGGAGGGTAGGTGTGGGGGAGAGGGGCACATGGAGCGGGCTTGGTGCTAGCCCCGACCTGAACACCCTGTGACCCCTCGGGACGGAATCGTATCGCACGATACAATTGCGTACAAAAAGCTGTCGCACGACACACTCAAGAGGCTCTGGTGTGTCGTGCGATACGTTTACGTACCAAATCCTATCGTGCGACACAATCCTCGCCGGTCGTCTCGGGCGATCGGTCTTGCGCGAACGGGTACCATGGGACCAGTGACAAGAGGGGAGGGTCGCATGCGCGTGGCGATAAGCAGCTGTCTTCTGGGCGCTCCCGTGCGCTACGACGGGGGAGCGAAGCCCAACGCCGCCGTCCTCGGGCTTGCCGAGAAGGTCGACGTGGTTCGCGTGTGCCCCGAGACCGCGGCCGGCCTGCCCGTCCCACGGCCTCCCGCGGAGCAGCGCGACGGACGCGTCTGGTTGCGTGACGGCACCGACGTCACCGAGGACTTTGCCCGTGGTGCCGAGAAGTGTTTCGGTCCCGTGATTCGCTCTGGCGCACCGCTCGCCATCCTCAAGGCAAAGAGCCCGTCCTGCGGACACCGTGTCATCTACGATGGAACATACACTGGAAGTCTGATTGCAGGCGATGGCGTGTTTGCCCGTCGCCTTGAGAAAGAGGGGGTCTGCGTGGTTACCGAGGAGATCGTCGAGTCCTGCAAGCCGTCCGTCGAGCATCCCGTCGCCATCGTCTTGGGAAGCGGCCTCGGGCATCTGGGAAGTCTCGTCAAGCCCGTCCGTCGTATCGACTACCACGACATCGAGGGCTTTCCGACGGATGCCCGTCCCGTACTGGGGCATAGCTTCGAGGCCACCATCGGCACCATCGATGGCGTGCCCGTAGTGGTCTATCCTGGCCGCATCCACCTCTACCAGGGCTACTCCGCCGCTGAGGTTACCGCCATCGTGCGCCATGCCCATCACCTGGGCTGCCGTGACATCATCTTCGCGTGCGCCACGGGTTCTGTGCCGGGCAACGCCCACAAGGGCCTCGGCATTCTCACCGACCAGATCAACCTCACGGGCCACAACCCGCTTGCCGAGTGGGACGGCCTTCATGACGTGGACACCCCCTTCATCGACATGAGCGAGGCGTACAGCCCCTTCCTGCGCACGATCGCCCGCGGCGTAGCCGACGACCAGGGAATCTCCGTGGAGGAGGGCGTGCTTGCGGGCACGCTCGGCCCCTGCTTCGAGACGCCGGCAGAGGTTGCGGCACTGCGTGCCATCGGGGTCTCGTACGTGGGCATGTCCACGGTGAACGAGGTCATCATGGCCAACGCGCTTGGGATGAACGTGCTCGGGCTCACGCTTGCCGCCAACGAGTCCGGTGCGGCCGACACCACGCACGAGAGCGTCCTTTCCGAGGCCACGCACTATGCCGACGACTTCGAGCGTCTCGTTTGCGGGGTCCTGCACCTGCTGTAGGTTGACGCGCCTGTGGATGGCCCGAGAATTGCCAACTCGGTCTTGAAATGTGGGGAGGTCAACCGTATAGTAATAACTCGCGCCAGCTTAGCTCAGTTGGTAGAGCACCGCTCTCGTAAAGCGGGGGTCATCAGTTCGAGTCTGATAGCTGGCTCCAGAAGAACATGCAGGTCAGGGTATGAATTGCTCTGGCCTGTTTTGCTGCCGAGAGCCCAGAAATGGCCGTAGGGTCAAATTCAGGGTCAAATAAACGGGCATCATGGGGACAAGCCCGAGACGTCTCGTCCGGAATCGGCGAACGGTAGCGCTCTTGGTACCGTCACGTGACTATCCGTTCCGTCTTCGTCATACCTGCCATCTCCGCCAACGTCGCCCATCGCGCCAGTCCTCCCCCATAGCATCTGCCACAAGGGGACATAAGACGAACCGACGCACCTTGTGCGGTCGGGAGGGGACGGGATGCGACATGGACAGGACCGTGACGGGCGATATGGTGGCAGAGCCCGTGTGCGAGAAGCGTCTCATGAGGACAAGGGACGTGGCGGCATATCTGGGCCTCTCAGAGCGTCAGGTATTGAGGATGGCGCACGGCGGTAGGATCCCTGCCACCAAGTTCGGCTGCAACTGGTTCTTCTTACCCGAGCGGGTCGTGAGACTCGTGGGCATGGACCGGTAGCGAGCCTTGGGCAGCTACCGTTTCTCCGAGAAGGTCGCATGCGCGCGTGGTGCCAATGCTCCCATCCTGCTCGACCGCTTATGCGAAGCTTCGCATAAGCGGTCGCAAACACCATTCCATCCAGATACCATGCATCATCGTTTTTCTGGCCGTTGCAATTGGAATGAAGATTCAAGGAGCAAACAGCGGTTATTGAGCTCTCCGATACTTCTGCAACCTGCTCTTGGGCTTATCGGGAATCGTTCGCTCAATCAACCCAGACTCAAGAGCGGGATCAAGGTAGTTCTGTCGAAAGCTTTTTCTATCCGAAAAACCCAGCTTATCCATTATTTCTACGGCGCCGAGAGCATCTCTTCCGAGGGCCTCAAGAACGGTACTGACTTGGGGGCTGACTTGGGGGCTGACTTGGGGGCTGACTTGGGGGGTCGTGACCTTTCCTTCGTAGTTCATATCCCAGAGAACCACCGTGAAGAAACCGTTGTCATCCTCGAACTTCGGCAGGAACCTTTCCTGGTAGTTTGCCTTCGCCATGGTCTCCTGGCAGATCTTGCGCAGCCCGCTGCCACGACGCTCCATGAAGGTCATGCGTTGGAACAGGTCAGCTAGGATTGGGTTACGGCGAATGCTCTTGATCTCGGTGTTGACGACATCCTCCGGCAGTCGGCCGTTCTTGGGCATGTCGCCTGGTGAGCTTATCGACATGCGGTTGTCGTAGATGTCGATATGCACCTCGCTGCCGAGCACTAGGTAATCACGGTGTATGAGGGCGTTGACCAATGCCTCGGTTATGGCACGCTCTGCATAGCTCGGGCGATCGATGCGTGACGTTGGCGTCTTTTCCCATGAGGTCCGGTTGTGGCGCTTGGCGAAGGCCTCACCTTCCCGGAGCAACGTGAGCAGGCCACCGCCGAACTCGGCGTCATCGATGGCGTCATCCTTGAACAGGCCGTTCCAGCGCGTGCAGAAGAGGCGCGAGTGACGGACGAGTGGCTCGTCGGCCAGTAGGGCACCGCCGTAGGTGAGATAGTTGCCGCTGTCCACAAGGCCGAACGATGAGAAATCGCTTTCGGTGAAGGTGTTGCCGGTCCGGCGTTTGTAGGTCGCATGCAAGACGGTGAAGCTCGCGTCGGCCAAGGGGATGTTGCTGCAAAGCCCGTCGTAGGTTTGGTTCGTCCCCTTCAGGACGAGTTCGTTGAGCACCTCCGAGGGAGCTTCCCTGCTGGTATCACCGACACGGATGAACGCCTCACGACGTCCGTCGGCATGGTAATAGTGCGGTGTCTGCATGTCGGGATCGACCGTTACGGAGACGATTGAGATGCCATGGTTCTCCTCGAAGGCATCGACTCTGAAGTGAGGAAGTGGGTTTATGCGCTCTTGGATGAGGCGTGTGATGAATTCGACGTCACCTTGGGGGTTCTCAAGTCCGACGGGCTCATGGGTCGCGCCGTCCACGCCGAACAGGAGCGTACCGCCGACCGTGTTGGCGAATGCGCAGACGGTCTTCAGCCAGTTCTTCGGCTTGGACCTCTCGAGCGCGACCTTGTATTCGACATCCGTCACCTCGGCGATAAGCTGTGCTATCACTTCTGCTCCGCTGTTTCCTCGCTCTTCGATTTCGTCATCTTTCATTATACGATGAGTGTGCACGTCCTCATCACACCCTCCGAAATGCGGGGAGAAGGGGGCATAGAGTGGGGCGGATGGTGTCTGCCGACAAAAACTAGGCGGGACCGCTTTCGCGACCCCGCCTTACAAAAAGGAACCATTTCAGTGCATTACATATCCAGAGGGCAAAGCAGATAGAAAACGAGCCCCTTAAATCGCATTCTGATCGCGGAAGGTGGAGAAGTGCGCTGCGAGCAACTGCGGAGCAGGCCTGTCCTCTAGGTTGTCTGGGACTCTGATTCGTCTCTTGTTCCACTCGCCGTATGAGGTCTTGGCCAGTCGGTTGTCCATTCTGATGCTGTTGTCATCCGGGCAGACCGAGATGCGGTAGGCATCATAGAGGAGATGCAGGTCGGCTCGCAGAAGAATCCCGTTTGAGGCAAGCTGGCTCTGAGGACCTCGATAGGGGCTGATGTGCGCGGCTTGAAGTGCGGTTTCCACATCGCAGCCAGTGACTGCGCAGGTGCCATGATAGGCATCTAAGAGCTCCTTCCTGAATGAGCCTTGTCGCTGTCTCTGGACCTGTTCCACTGCCTTGACGATCCTTTGGTCCTCGTCAAGAAAGGCATAGTCCTTCTCGACCTGCCGCACCGCATCCTTAAGCTCGTTTGATGGGACGATCGCCCACATATCCGCATTTTGTTTCGAGTTCACAGGGCCGTGAAGTATGAACGTGTGATCGGAGGGGTCATATCGTTCGATGAAGGCAAGGCCGAGGCAGAGGTAGTCCGACCCCTTATGCTTGACGAACACTCCTATGGGGACTCCGTCATGAAAGTTCGCGGACAGCGCGCTGTTGTAGTCATTCGACGAATGTCCGCCGTAGCTGTTGGAATGCTCGCTGTACTTGAAGGTCCATGTACCATCGCCGAGATCCTGCACGGGTTGGTCATCATACGCTTCGTACCCTGAGGAGGTGATGGATATCGCATATCTCTGCTTTGAGGGCTTCTGGATCCCGCTCTGGGCAACCATGCAGATTTCAATCCCAGCTGGCTTGCTCTTCTGCCAAGGTCGTGGACCAATTATCCCCTCATGCTCCTGGAACCAGCGATACGGGAGCAGGTAGCTGCTGGGGACCACCTTCTCGGCATCGACCAGGGAAAGCATGTTGAGTGTGTAGTCTTCGAAAGGCATGAGGTCACCATCCACTCTCGTAAGTTGAGTAGTTGAGGTGTTTGGTTCAAAACAAGGATCACACTGAAATCCACTACGATCAAGCAATCCTCCACGCCAAAGAGAAAAAAAGATGGAAGTCCGATTTCTTTAGATAGCTTCTGGCCTAAATGTTGTTGGCCAAGACGTTGTTTGCACGTGACATCGGGGAGAAGGCCCCCGCAGGTGCTGTTCGACCTATCGTAACTGTAGTGGTCAAGGAGCGCCGGGAGCGGCCGCCGACCTCTCTGCGTTTGTTGCATACAGACGCGCGCAGGCCCACTTGCGGGCAAGCGTCTGGTTCATGCGCTCCAACTTGCTCTTCTATTGGAAAGCTTTCTATTAGAAGGGTGCTAACGAGAACACCAATGGTCTCATCAGGCAACTCTTCCCAAAGGGGATGGAGTATGCCAACGTCACAGCCGAGCGGGTCAGCGAGGTCCAAGACCTCCTCAATGGCAGACCGAGGGAGACGCTTGGATGGAGAGTGCCTGCCGAGGATGTCATTAAGATACTATCTAGGTCATCGTGAGCTTGTGGTGCCATGATTATCTGACTCTGCCAACCTTTAGCCAGATATTCGGGTTTCCCCGAAGGCATGAATCGTGCGTGTCCCCGCAACGCAGCTGCCGCCCTGGAGCGTTCCCGCCGGTATGAGCACCTCATCGCCAGCGTGCAGGACACGTGTTCGCCCGTCGATGGACACCGTGTACTCGCCCTGCACGCAGATCATGTACTCATCGTAGCCGTGCACATGTACCTTCGATTCCCGATCGGCGTTACATGTCCAGAAGGCCATCTGACTTCCATCTTGGGCGGTGTAGTAGCAACCGTCGATGTCGGGGGTGTTCTGCTGCCCGGTCGGAACGCGGTTGGTGGTTCTTCGCATGAAGCTTGGGAACTCTTTCATAGGCGGCTTCTTCATCTGCGAGGTTTTGTAATGAAGGCATTGTAATACTGGAAAAACGAACACTGTCTCAAACTATTCTGCATGGTCTGAGGACAGGTCATCAATCCCTCGACCAGCGGTTCGAGCGTCTCAGGAGACGGTATCAGCCCTTCGTGTGGAATATCCTGGTTCCCGGCTAAGAGGCTTTCGGGTACCCGCACGCTATCCTACTTTCGGATATCTCAAACGCGGTGGGACTAGCACGCCATGTCTGAGGCGTTTCATTTTGCATAGCCTGCGACAGCGGTCTCATACATTACGTGTTACGCTTATGACACTTGAAATCTCACTGCGAGCGCAACGCTCCGTGAGTTGGGAGAATCCTTGATGCAGAGGTCGTCGGAGCATACGATAGTCTCAATAGGAAACCTCGCAAGCGTCTGAGCTACCGGATCCCATATGATGTTTCCACTCGGTGATGTCGCACTTGATTTGAGAATTCAAGCGTCAACCTGACCCGCTACTGCATGACACGCAGTTAAATGATGGAGCGGAAAATGACAACACTGAAAGAGGCACCCGATCAGGCAACGTTGAACGAGTTGATCGGAAGCTCCCTATTTGAGGTTTGGCAAAAACTGCGTGTCGCCATCGACGGAAACTACGACATGGAGCGAACATGGAATGCCGGTGGCAAGAAATGGACATACGAATACAAATACCGTAAAGGTGGGAAGACGCTTTGCTGCCTGTATGCGAAGAGCAGCTGTATCGGCTTCATGATCATCTTCGGGAAAAACGAGCGAGCAAAGTTCGAGGAGATCAGGGGAGAGCTGTCTGTCGAGATTTGCGAGCAATATGACGCAGCCGAGACCTATCACGACGGGAAATGGGTAATGTTCGATTCAGAGGATACAAGTGATTTCGATGACTATCTCAAACTGTTGTCCATCAAAAGAAAACCGAACCGCACGTAGTACGCCAATGTCCAGGTCCCCCGATCGCATCGCGGGCTGTCAGATGAGCTCCCGCACGATCCTGGCCAGCTTTTCGATCCCGCTCGCGAATTCACTGGAAGACGCATAGGAATAGGAGAGTCGGAGAGAATTGGTCGCTTTGAACCCATAGATGTCACCGGGATTGAGCAGGATACCGGCGGCGAGGGCCTTCGAGAACAGTTCCGCCGTGGGAACCGGGTGTCGGAAGGTCGTCCAGATGAAGAAGCCGCCGGTCGGTCTGCGCCAGGTTGCCAGATCGGCGAAATGAGACTCGAGCGCAGAGAGCGCGGCGCGTCTTCGTGTGCGCAGCTCGGCGAGAAGGTCTTGCAGGTAGCGGTCGTAGTCACCAGAGGAAATGAGCTGGGTCAGCGCCACCTGAGATACCGAACTCGCCCCATAGTCACTCTGCATCTTCGCATCACCCAGCCGTTCGACCACAGCGCGCGATGCAATCATCCATCCCACGCGAAGCCCCGCTGCGAAGGACTTCGATGCCGTCCCCAGATAGATGACCGAACCTCTCTCATCACGTGCTTTCAGGGGAGCGGGCGGCGTGTCATCCAGACAGAGTTCGCCATAGGCATCGTCTTCGATGACGGGAACGCCGCGCCTTTGGCACAGTCCCATGATCTCCTCGCGTCGCTGCTCGCTCATGGTCACTCCGGTCGGGTTGTGGTTTGTCGGAATCGTATAGAGTGCGCGTGGCGTTCGCGTCCGTTCGGGCAAGGCGCGCTCCAAGGCCTGCACGCTCATGCCCTCAGCATCCATGTCCACACCGGCCAGGGTCATGCCAGCTGAGGGGAATACCTGAAGTGAGCGTGCATAGGTCGGCTCTTCCACCAGCATGAGCGTACCCGGTTCGAGCAGACAGGCAGCGATCAGTTGCAGGCCTTGCAGTGAACCGGAGGTGATCAGTATCTCTGACGGGCTAGCGCTGATGCCGCGCCGCATAAGACGTTCGGCCAGCTTCGCGCGCAGTTCCGGTGATCCCAACGGTTCGAGATACCCGAAGGACTGGGGGTCATCAGCGGCATTGACGAGGGCATGCCGCCAGGCATCATGCGGGAAGAAACGAGGATCGACCTCTGAGGTTCCCAGTCGTATGACGCCTTCGTCAAACTCATGGATGTTGATCGACTGCACGATCGAGGTGCTCGCCTGCAGGGCACCTGCCGCGATTCGTTCGCGCCAGGTGCCGCGGCCGGGAAGGAGAAGCGACCAGGTGTCGTCGGCAATGACGGTTCCGGCGGATCCTCGGCCCTCGACTACGCCGAGTGCGGCGAGTTCCTCCATCGCTGCGACCACCGTGCTGCGATTCACGTTGAACAGCCTTGCCAGGTCGCGCTGAGGAGGTAGCCGTGTTCCGACGGGCAGGTCCCCCGCAGTGATCATTTCCTTTATCCGGGTGACGATCTGTTCGTGAAGCGGACAAGTGGAGTGACGATCAGGTTTCCAGGACTCGTCAAACGCGATCCTCTTCGGCATAGGATAGGTCTCCTTGGTTGGTTCAAGTCGGTTGATTTTGGCTGGTCTGTAAATCCAAGATGATACGTATCATATGCACCGTTGGTTCTCATGACAAGAAAGGTTTGGTGGGTTTCATGTCGTTTTCGGTTCTGCTTCAAGGTCTCACGATGGGCTTTGCCTATATCGCGCCTATCGGTATGCAGAACCTCTTTGTCATTGATTCGGCTTCAACACGTCGACGTACTGGAGCATTGCTCGCAGTCATCTCGGTCACCGTGTTCGACTTGTCGCTCTCGCTGGCATGTTTCTTCGGCATCGGTCTTGCAATGTCGTCGATTCCCTGGCTCGGGCGTGCCATCCAGCTGGTCGGTGGCGTGTTGGTCATCGCCATCGGCATCGGGCTCGTGATACCGAAGCGAAAAGGGGATCCAGATGCAGTTCAACATAGTCGGATTGGCGATGGGATCCTCAAAACCGTTGCCACCGCTTTCATCGTCACCTGGTGTAATCCACAGGCGATCATCGATGGAACCATGTTGCTCGGCGCATCTCGGATGACGTTTGGAGACAACGGCGTGGTCTTCATGTCAGGTGTCTGCATGGCCTCGCTCATATGGTTTCCCTCGCTTGCCCTTGTGGTGTCGATGCTTGGCAAGCGGCTCAACGCGCGTGTGCTGCGCATCATCAATCTGGCCTGCGGTCTTGTGGTGATTGTCTACGGGGTAAGGCTGCTCATCGCGTTCTTCTTTGCGGCGTGACGGGGGGGTTGACCGGTCGTCTTGACAGATCAGGCAGTCCGTTCGGCACTTTTCCGGACCGGGGCGGTGAGATCGTCGAAGGCCCTGATCGTGCTCCATGTGCACGGCGTGTCTAGTCTCGTCCAAAGGCGATGCCTGCCATTCCGGCCGCGATCAGGACGGCTGCAATAGCTGCTGATATTGTTGCCGAACCAAGGGTTGGCGTCGCCGCAACGGTTCCTACGAGCAGGAGCAGCGAGGCCTCAAACCATATCTTGCGGTATATGAACGGCACTATGACCACGGCCAGTCCACCGCAGACGACGGTACCGACGTCGATAAGAAAGGAGAGCACAATACCTGTCCCCACGCTCCCGAAGGCGCCGAGCGTGAGCACGCAGCCGACGGTCGAACCTACACACGCGACGGCAAGCGCGGGCAGTGAGTCAATTGCCAGGAGCGTCAGGGGGCCGAACGGAAGGTTTGACCGGAGCATCCGGTTTCCTTCATCGTCATCAAAGACCCTGCTCATCTCGTGCGGCTTCCCTGAGCTTCTTATGATGAGGAGCATCCATGGCAGGAGGAGCAGGGAGGGCCCGAACCCTAGGACGAACGGCATGCCGGCAGGTACGATGATCGCCGACCACACGAGCACGTCGCCAAGTCCCTCAAAGCGTCGAATGGCCGAGAGCGTCGTATGAGAGAGCAGGGCGCCGCGTCCCATGCCAATGCGGAGGGAGGCGAGAGGACCCCTTCTTTCGTTCTTCCTACGGCGAATGATCTGGGTATAGGTGCGCGGAGAGACGAGCGCGATCGACCGTATCGCCATCGTCTCTGCGTAGACCTCGCTCTCGTCGATCATGGACACGATGCTTGTGAGGGGTGCGATGAGAACGATCGCAACCCATTCGGCAGCGATTCCGCACCCAAGAGCAATCGCGGCCGGCAACTCGAGCCTGCAAGCCGCTGCCATCAGCTCGCCTTTTGGGGAAGTCACGACAACGGCGAGCGGGATGAAGGCGCTGCCGATTGCCATTGCCAGAAGCAGGCACGATACCGACAAAGCGAGGGCCTTCGGCCGAATCGTAGGGGAGACGCGCGAGAGACCGATCACCCATGGCAGGAGACGTCCCGCCATCATTGCAAGCGCACATGTGGCGATGATGGGAACCGCCGACTCGGTCGGGTTCAGGCCTCCGACAACGAGTATCCCGACGAGGGCACCTACGACGCCATAGCCGAGAGCCCCTCGTGCCGCGTCGAGGAAGATGGCGGTGCGGACGCACTCGCGGTCAGAGCCAAGATAGGCGATGTCTTGTTCGGTCATCTTGTAAGGCGAGGTCAGCAGCGCACGAATGCTAGGGACGAGACAGATGACAGCCGGAACAAGCGGGAGCGTTGCAAGCAACAGACCGGCCGTGTCAGGGGAGAGCAACGTAAGGCCTCGTGCGGTGAAGCCCATGAGGGCGTTCCATGACAGGAAAGCCCACACCACGATGATGACGGCGATGTACAGGAGATACATCCTGTCTGTGAGGCTCGTCGACTCGTCGAGGTCCGTGCCGGCCACATTGAGGAACCTGTTGGTTCTTGTCCTGAGATGTCGGACGCGTAACCAGAGGACCTCACGAGCTCCCCAACTCATGGCATCATCTCCGCGGTGCTTTTCTTGACATCGAGGACCTTGTCCTCCAATTCGAGCTGCATGGTCGCAGCAAGCTCCGGAGGGACTTGGTGACAGCTCAGGAGCACCGCCGAGCCTGATGCTGCGAGCAATTCGATCTCGTGGCTGAGCAGGACCGCAGAGGTATGGTCGATTGGCCCATAGGGCTCATCCATGAGCAGCAAGGCCGGGGCGAGCGAGAGGGCAAGGACGATGGCGAGCTTGTAACGCATGCCTCTCGAGAAGGAGGACGGGTACGCGTCGAGCGACTCGGCCAGGTGAAAACGGTCGGCAAGCTCCAGGGCGTGGGCCTCCCTGTCGCTCAGACCGTTCGCGCGGAGCAGGAACAAGATGTGTTCGCGAGCCGTCAGGTCCTCATAGAAGGGAGGCGTATCGCTCACGAAGAAGACGTCCGAGCCCTCGCGACGCGTTGACCTTGCCAGGTCGCGACCACACACCGCCACCATGCCCTCGTTCGGGCGAGACCATCCCGCAAGACATCTGAGCAGCGTCGTTTTTCCCGCGCCGTTCACGCCCCAGAGCAGGGCGATGTCTCCGGGCGAGAGCGAGAGGGACACGTCATGCCAGATGGTTCTTCTTGCATATGAGAAGGAGAGGTTCTTCGCCTCAAGAATCGTGTCCATGACCACCCTTCCGAAGAGATGTCGCAATGGTGTTTCAATCACGACGTCTGGGATGCCGTGGTGTTTGAAGTTCGATTTCCCATGATACACAGCCTGGATTGTGAACGCACAATCAGCCCTGGTCTCCGCTTGGGCGAGTTTGGGATTTGGCTCGACACTGAGGCCAGCACGTGCGAGATGGGGGAGACCGAATCCCTCAATGGCATGGCCGTCCACGGGTGAGAGTATTTAATGGCTGACTGTAGATTTGCTTGTATCGCTGTGCCTACAAGGGTCATATCAAGCCGGCTTTTACTAGAAGCGGAAAAAGTCACCAAAACAATTCGGAAAAAGCCATACAATATATTCGGAAAAAGTCTTAATAGGTGTCTTCATTTGGAAGAGGGACGCCATGCCATTAACTGGTCTTGCCCCTGAAGGATACATGCCGCGCATTGCGGATTCTCAGATTGAAAAATACCTCTCCGTCTTTGGAGCTGTCGAGGTCGCTGGCACCAAGTGGTGCGGAAAGACCTGGACGTCGTTGGCGCACGGGGAAAGCATCAGCTATATCGACGACGACTTCGACATCGCCAAGGCAGACCCCTCCCTCATAACTCTCGGCAGTCAGCCCCATGTCATCGACGAATGGCAGCTTGTGCCATCTATACGCGATGTTGTCAGGAGAAGGATTGACCAGAAGCGTGGCGTGCGTGGTGGGTGGATTCTCACGGGATCTTCCTCTCCTATTGATCAAAAGAGAGAAGATGCTCCAAAGCACAGCGGGGCTGGCCGCATCGGCAGGGTCAGGATGTACCCCATGTCCTTGGCGGAATCGGGGGACTCTGCATGCACGGTCTCTCTCGGAGGCATCTTCGAAGGCCACTTTGCTCCTGGCATGTTGGGTGACGATTCGAAAAATGCGACCGCACTTGCAGAGCTTGCGTGCAGAGGGGGTTGGCCGGAGGCTGTCGGGATGGACTGTACCTCTGCTCAACTTATTGCGAAGGAGTACCTCAAGGCCCTGCTCGAAGAGGCCGAGAAGCGCGGATTGCGTGGCGATACCGTATCGAGGCTCCTGTCGTCCATTTCGAGGACGCTCGGTCAAGCGGCAACGCAGAAGACGCTCATCGAAGATGTGACGGGCGAACGCCAAAATGCGCTCTCCTCATACCAGAAGACGACGCTAGGAGAGCAGCTTGCTTTCCTCAAGTCAATCTACCTACTGGAAGAGATACCTGGTTGGGTGCCTCCCTCCCGATCTCCCAAGAGGCTCTCCATAAAGCCCAAGCGCTATCTGGCCGATCCGTCATTGGCCATAGCCCAGTTGGGGATGGGTGTAGGGGCACTCCTGAAGGATTGGCAGACGTTCGGCCTTGTGTTTGAGAACCTGTGCATACGCGACATTCTGGTCTATGCATCAGCGCTACCCAACGTGGGTGTGGAGCCGGTGAGGTATTATCGCGATGATTCCGGGCTGGAGACCGATGTCATAATCGAGCTTGCTGATGGGAGATGGGCGGCGATTGAGATTAAGGTAAGCGAAGACAAGGTCGCCGAAGGCGTGGAGAACCTGAGGCGTCTCCGGAAGAAGCTCTGCGAGAACCCAAGGGCAAAGACGAATCCCCCCGAATTCATGGCCGTCGTCGTTGGGCTCTCTGCTTACGCTCGAGAGGTGGATGAGGGCATCTACGTGATACCAATCAGGTCGCTTTGCCCATGAGCCGCTCGTCGGTGACCTCGTGGCTTCTGGCGCATTCGTGCATGATAACCTACGTGGCCGTGTGCGTGACGGGTGCGGTCCTCGCTGTCCAGGGCACCATCGAGTTCGGCGTGATAGTTGCTTCATGATCTATGTGCGTCTGTTCACCCAGCCGCTCCAGAACATCTCGCAGGCCGCCACGAGCGTGCAGAGCATGGCCGCCGCATGCGAGCGCGTCTTCGAGTTTCTCGCCGAAGACGAGGTGGCTGACGAGTCGGGCAAGACCGACCGCATCCATGACCTGCAAGGACGCGTCACGTTTCACCATGTGAACTTCGGATATGAGCCGGGGCGCACCATCATCAACGACTTCACCGCTACGGCCCAGCCTGGTCAGAAGGTGGCCATCGTGGGACCAACGGGCGCGGGCAAGACCACGATCGTGAATCTTCTCGAGCGCTTCTATGAGGTCGACGGAGGACGCATCACGCTCGACGGGAGATCCACGCTCGGGGTCCCGCGTGAAAACGTACGCGAGCAGTTCGGCATGGTGCTCCAAGACACGTGGATATTCGAGGGAACACTTCGCGAGAACCTCTTGTTCGACACAATTGATGTCACTGAAGGCCAGGTCGTCGGCATCATAGGGAAACGCTATTTCCCGCGTTGGGACATCATGCCAAACCCGGCGATGTCGACGAATCCAATCCTGTGATATATACGAGCGGCGACTGGGTTCTCGTAATAGAGACAAACATATTCCAATCCATGGGCGAAGCAGTCCTGGCAAAGTGTAGTAACAACTGTGGTCGCTAACCCCTGCCCTCGCTCTGACGGAAGAGTTGCCACGCCAGTCAGCATCGCACCGACAGACGTCGCTGCCGAAGTTGCCGCAGTCGATATGAGCATTTTGTTCCGGAATGCCCCAAAGACTTCGCATCCCGCCTTTTCCGAGGCCTCTTTGCGCTCCCGCGCCTCCCTGCGCTCACGAGGGCTTTCGTAGTGCTGGGAAGACTCGTCTATCCGTGAGAGCAAATCGAACAAATCATCGTACTGTCTTGAGGACAGGCGTTTTATGGCAACGTTCTCTGCAAGGTCCACCGTGATGTCGTTGACGCGATAACATGTGGCAAGGTGACAGGGGGATAGCGACATCTCTGGGAAAAATGGATTGAGACTAACGGCAATGTCGAGACGCGCATTGATGTGACGCGGCGTGCCGTCATCGGCGGCCCCGCGTATGTACTCTGAGATTTCTGCCGAGTCGTACTGCTGACAACGGCTATAGACCACGAAGTTGTTGAAGAGGCTCAGTACGATTGCCTCCCAACCATTCTCAGGTCCGAATGCCGCAACGGTCACCGGATATTCGATTCCATATGCCTCGATATCCCCAAGAATGTACAGGTTCACCTCTGGTTCGAAAGAAATGTAGCTAAGGATCCGACCCCTGTCCTTTTCGCTGCACAGACGATGCATGAACTGGTTCCTCATCATTTAGTAATTATTATTGGTTGTGATATGAATGACCGACCGAGAATACATACAGTATATCTACAGGCCGGTAGTTTAATCCGATACGTATGGCAAAAAAGAATCCGTGACGGTGCCCGTGACGAGCCATCGCCGCATTCAAAGCTTGAGAGGAGCATTGGGGACGTCCACGTTGTCCCGTTTGGTGAGCTAAACGCAAGTGGATTCTGTTAGAGAGCCATCCAGAACTGTCACACCAGGATCTGTCGCACCAGTTGTCTCAGAGGATGGGGTTACCAGGTGTTGGTCGGAGCAACGCATTGGGGCATCTTTTGATATCACCTCTAGAAATCGAAGAAAGGCCAGAAGGGTGTTGCGGGCAGGATGCATGCCCCAACTGTAGGGGAAAGGTGTTTTGTGATGTCTCCTAACAGTTCAAATCTCAAATGGTTCAGGACGGCGTACTTGTTGAACAGTACGGCGTTGGTGATGCCAGTCCTTCCATTTTGGTGGACGGAGCAGCTTGGAATTCCGATGAATGCCTACCTGGGCGTTCTGGCCATTGCGTCGACATGTGCTTTGCTGCTCGATTTTCCATTGTCGGTATTAGCGGACAATATCGGAGCCAAATACACCTTCGGTGCTGGACTTTTGCTCTTCTCGCTCTCTTTCGTCCTCGTGTCGGGTGGAAATGGTGTTCAATCCTTCTATCTATATGCGCTTACAAATGCCTTTGCAGAAGGTCTGATGTCCGGCTCAAACAACGCTCTCCTTCGTGAGATTGTCGGGGAGAGTGGATATAGGGCCGAGCTCTACCGGTTGAACAGATGGTATTACCTTGCGACAAGCGCTTTGTTCTTCGTGGGTGTGGCATCTTATCTCATTAACCCTCGTGCCCTGTTCGCTGTTCAGGCTCTGCTGCTTTTGGCATCTTCGGTATGCATTTTTAGCGTGAGGACGTCATCGAGGCGGACGAAGGGCATGGGAAAGAAAGGTGTCGAGAGGCCAAGCTTTGGGAAGTTGCGCAATTGTGATCAAGGCACGCTTCGCTTTTTGGCGGGGGCATTGGCGCTCTGTTTGCTTCTTGGCTACTTCAATGGTTTGATGCAGTTTCAAAACAGGACGATTCAGTTGATGTCTGGCCGCTTTTCCATACTTGGGGGAAATGCCCTATGGACAGCAGCGGTCTTTCTGTTTGTTGGTAACGTTGTTACTTCCCTTGGCGTAGGCAAGCAGATAGAGACACGGCTGCGTCAGAAGTCAACGTTGCTGATTACGACGCTATTTCTATTAGCTGCCGCTGGGGCGAGTGCGCTGATATCTGGCAACGCGTTCTGGGGCGTCCTCGTGGGCTATTTGCTCATTTGCATATTGAAGGGTGCATATCGAGCCGAATACTCGGACATGGCGATCCGTTCCGTTCCCTTTCCGCACTGGACGGCGCGATGGGTAAGCCTGGTGAGCACCATTGCCAGTCTAGTCGGGTCTGGGATGAACCTGCTTGTGAGCGTTCTGGTGAATTCAGACATGGCTGGCGTGCAACTCTGTTGGACCGTAATGGCCCTGGTGCTGCTTGTGGTCGCAAACCTATTGATTTTTGTCTCGCAGGGCGCATATCTACCGTACGTAAGGCAGGGTATGAGTGGGAAGAAATCGATTATACGGTTCTTTTACAATGCGCATGAACCTCCGGCGCTTGGACAGATGTATCCAAATGAGCACTACAGAAGGGCGATCGAGGAACGCTACTCCTCGATTGTGCCCCAGAGCGGTCTCAGGGCTGTTCCGATGGCTCACCTGGGGGCGCTGCCCGCAACGAGGAACGCTCGTGATTTTGAAGTGGACTTTCGATACATTGATGCGCCGTCTCTTTGCGAGGTTTCTGCAGATGCGCGATGGAGTTGGCTAGAAGGATCCGGCTTGTTGCGCGATCTAAAAGCAAGAAGTGCAGTGACGTCGAAACGACAAAAAGGTGGTGCAGAGACATCCGCTACAGATAATTTGCTTGCTGCGTCACAGACGGTTTGTACATGTGATGCATGCTGCCATGGGAATCTGGATCCGGGTAACGTCCTTGTCGCTGATGACGGCTATCTGCTGGTTGGCTGGGATTTGGCCCGTGTAGCCCCTCGTGTCTATGACGAGTTTTCCATTGTCTTTCATCCTGATATTCCGACCAGCATCGAAAACAGGCTTGTACAATTTGAGGATCTAGTGGCGAGGCATGATGATTCCTGTCCGCTACGTTCGGCGGACTCCGTAGATGTGGCCTGCATGCTGCTGGAGGCAAAAATCAAGGACTGTGCGTCGTGGGGGGATTCTCCTGAGGCGAACAGACTGGTGGCGTCCTATTCTGACATGCTCATTGAGCTGAAAGGATACAGGGTGTCGACAATGGCTGAAAACTGACTCCTTAGCAACGGTCGAATTCTGGCCTCTGTTCATTTTCCTTCTGGGGTTGCCCAGCCCTAGCTTGAACGGTACTTGTGGCGCGCGGCGGCAGGCTGTCCTGTGGATGATACCATCGAAGAGGCAATCGGCATTTGCATTCTCGCATAGGCAAGGTGGCCATCATCGCAGCCGCAGACGAAAGGACGATCCGTGTGCACCAGCATTGTCTCGAATGGGAAGAAGACCATCGTTGGCTGGAACCTCGACATCCTCGACATGGAACACAAGGTCGTGGCCGAGGGCGAGAGGGTCTTCATCGCGATAGACGATGCGACCGAGGGTTGGCTGCCCCTGTTCGGCGCGAACGCGCGCGGTGACTTCGTGGCCATGCCGACCTGCTGGCCGTTCGACAGCCGGAGCGACCCGACGGGCGTCGAGCGCCCCAACATCATCAAGCTGGACATCGACCTGCTGCTCGGCAAGAGGACCTTGGGAGAGGTCAGGCAGATCGTCGAGGACGGACCCGTCTCCAGCGTTCCCGGGGTGACCTTCCAGTCCCAGCTCTCCGACGAACAGGGAAACGTCCTTCAGATCGTTCCCGGCCAGGGATACCGTTACCTTGCGCGCCCGCCGTACTCGGTCATGACGAACTTCTCGCCGTTCAAGGGGGACAGCGAGAAGCATCCCTGGATGGGGTGGGATCGGTACAACACTGCCGTCGGGATGCTTGAGGCGTCGGGTGACGGCTTCGATGTCGCGGAGTGCTTCGAGCTTCTGAGGGCGACATCGCAGACCGTGTGTCCGACCGTCGTGTCGATGGTCTTCGACGTCTCCGCACGTACGGTCCACTGGTGCGAGGACAGAAACTGGGACAAGGTCGAGAGCAGGACGATGGTATCGTCTCGTTAAGACGGCAGAATCGGGGAGCTCATGGCGATACGTACCATGACAGTCGATGACTACGAAGATGTCCACGCCCTGTTGGTCAACACCCCGGGGATGGGTCTGAACGACGTCGATGACTCTCGGGAGGGCATTACAAGGTACCTGTCGCGCAATCCGACATCCTGCTTCGTGGCCACCGACGAGGGCCGCATAGTCGGTGTGATACTGAGCGGCCATGATGGGCGGCGTGGATACATCGGGCATACGGCCGTTGCGACCTCGGCCAGACGCAGGGGCATAGGCACCGCCTTGGTGGATGCCGCCCTCGAGGCCCTGCGCATGGAGGGGATAAGCAAGGTCGCCCTCGTCGTCTTTGACAGGAACGAGACGGGGAACCGCTTCTGGGGGCACCGCGGGTTCACTCAGCGTACCGACCTTGTCTATCGGAACAGGGCGCTCGTCGAGCTGAGAAGGTTCGACACATAACCTGACGGTCGGCTCCGAGTTCATGACCCTTGTCACGCCCCGCGCTCGAAAGGTCTGCTTTTCCCGACGAACGGTTTTGAGAATCCCGAATTCAATGTCATCTACCTGCAGCGTTCCGTTAGGCGGAACATCGGTTCCGTCTCATGAGACCGCAGGACAAAACCTGTCGTGGTACCCCTCTACCATACCCTTAGCAGGAGTATGTCACCCCTGGTTTCATGAGGAGGAGATGCCATGTTCAAGGCAAGCGTAGGCGCAAGCAGCCAGACTGATCCTAGGAAAGCCGTGGCAGAGGTCGTAGGGAAGATGCGGCAGGCCGACGAGGGTCTCGCAAGCTCGGCGGTGGTCTTCGCCTTCTCAAGCTGTGCGTATTCCCACAAGGACATGCTCGGTGAGTTTGCTGCCGAGCTCCCCGGCGTTCCCGTCATAGGCAACACCTCGCATACGGGAGTCATCACATCCGACGGTTTTGTCGGCGGAGCCGGCTTCCTTGGCGCGATGGCCATCCACGACCCTGACCTTGCTGTCGGGGTGGCTTCGGTCGCCAAGACGGATTCCAGCCAGAACGCCGTCGAGCTAGGCGAGAAGGTCGCCCATCTTGCCATGGCTCACGCAAAGAGAAGCGAGGCGCCGGCCTATTACTTCATGGCGGCCTCTCCCGCCGAGGAGGAGTACTACGTCAAGGGCATAACCCGGGTGATTGGGCGCGTGCCGTTTTTTGGTGGCAGCACCGCAGATGATGCCATAGCGGGAGACTGGAATCTCTACACGTCTGACGAGGTCTTTCCCGACGGCGTCGCGGTCGTCTTCTTCTATACCGACAAGCCCATGGTTGATGTCTACACCGGCGCCTATCGCGAGACGGGCGACGTGGGCATCGTCACCAAGGTCATCGGCGACCGGACCCTTGCCGAGATAGACGGTGTCCCTGCGCTCGAGAAGTATGCGGATTGGCGGCATCTGGACGTCGACAATCTCAGAGGCTCTGCGTTGCTCGCACAGTCCGTCGTCTCGCCTCTCGGTGTCAAGGATCGCCTGGGAGACCTGACAGCCATCCGTCACCCGATGAGCGGCAACGCTGACAACACCATAGGCCTTGGCAACAAGGTGGCCGAGGCGACGGCCGTCATCCGCATGGAGGCCACGGTGGACGAGCTCATCGACTCGACGGGCTCTACGCTGAGGGACCTGCAAGGCAAGATGAGCAACCCCGGCGCGTATCTTCTGGTCCATTGCGGTGGACGTCGAGCGGGCATAGGAGATCGCATCGGAGAGGTCGCGGAGCAGCTCAAGGATGCTGCTGGCGACGTGCCTTTCCTCACCGAGTTCACCTTCGGAGAATACGGACAGGTGGAAGACGACCGCAACACCTGCGGCGGGCTCATGCTCTCGTTCGTGGGTCTGTCGAGATAGACCCCAAGTACATCAAAGGAAGGAAACCAACATGCACATGCTGATCAACGGCGAATCCGTCGACGCCTCCGATGGCGCCGTCATCGACGTCATCAATCCCGCCACAGGCAAACTCGTCGACACCGTACCCTCTGCCACACAGGAGGACGTAACCCATGCCATCTCCTGCGCACAAAAAGCGCAGCCTGCGTGGGCGTCGGTTCCCGTGCACGAGAAGGTCGACATACTCCTTAGGTTTCTCGACCTCGTCCATGAGAACCACGAGTCGCTCGCCCAGACCCTGTGCGCCGAGACGGGCAAGCCGATCGTCGAGGCGCGCGCCGAGATCTCGAACATCCCCATTGCGTTCAGGGCCTTCTGCGAGCGTGCCAAGCACTTGTATGGCGAGACGATCCCTGCCGGTATGGAGGCTGGACAAGAACACCATGTTCTCATCACCCGCCGTGAGCCCCTCGGCGTCATCGTGGCGGTAATCCCCTTCAACTTCCCCTGCGACCTCTTCGACCAGAAGGTGGCTCCAGCACTGCTGGCAGGCAACGCCGTCGTGGTAAAGCCAGCGACGGACAACCCCCTCACGCTTTGCCGGCTTACCGCCCTTCTCAACGAGGCGGGCGTGACGGCCGGTGCCTGTCAGATCGTGACCGGCCGTGGGTCGACGGTGGGCAACTGGCTGTGCACCGCCCCTGGCGTGAATGCCGTCACGCTTACGGGTTCCACCGAAGTCGGAATCGAGACGGCGCGTCACGCAGCCGACCATCTTGTCCATACGGCGTTGGAGCTGGGCGGAAACGATGCGTTCATCCTGCTGGAGGATGGGGACGTCGATCTTGCGGTCGAAGAGCTCGTGTGGGGCCGTATGTACAACACCGGCCAGGTGTGCTGCGCCTCCAAGCGCTTCCTCGTCCATCGCAGTCGTGTCGAGGAGTTTGCCAAGAAGGTTGTGGCACGCATCTCGTCTCTCAAGCAGGGCAACCCGGCCGACGAGGATACCCAACTTGGCTGTCTCATCTCTGAGAAGGCAGCAAGCAAGGCCGAGAAGCAGATAGAGCTGACTGTCGAGCAGGGAGGGAAGATCATCTTCGGCGGCCACCGCAACGGTGCCTTCCTTGAGCCGACGGTCATCAGGGACGTTCCGGCAACCGCCGACGTCGCGAAGGATATGGAGATATTCGCCCCGGTCGTGCCCATCATCGCCTTTGACACGGTCGAGGAGGCGGTGCAGATAGCCAACAGCTCGAAGTTTGGCCTCTGTGGCTGTGTGTTCACTTCCGACATGAAGGTTGCCGCCAAGGTCGGTGCCGCTCTGGAGTGCGGCGGAGTGGTTATCAATGGGGCAAGCTTCTTCCGCAGCTTCGAGATGCCCTTCGGTGGTTACAAGTACTCGGGCATCGGGACGGAAGGCGTGATGTCGACCTTCGATGAGGTCACGCATACGAAGACCATCGTCCTCAAGAACATCATCTAGGAAGCGTTTCTACCGCTCGGTCGTAGCCGTCTGCAGCGATGCTGTGGACGGCTACGCGCCTTCGGTCATGGCTCCGCAAATCCCATACGACGCGAGAGATGTCGGGCCGCACTCTTGACCTCTCGCTTCACAATATCAATCTTCTCGTCGGTAAGCTGCGATATGGGACCGCTCGCGCTGATGGCGGCCACGGCGCTTCCTCGGTAGTCGAAGACCGGTGCCCCAATGCAGCGATGTCCGAGCTGGTACTCCTCGTTATCCATGGCCCAGCCGGCAACGCGTACCTCCTTGAGCTGCCGCTTGAGCTCATCCTTGTCCACGATCGTGTTTGGCGTGTATCGGTGGAAGTCGCAGCAGCTCAACGTTCGGTCGAGCTCCTCTCCTGAGAGGCAGGCCAGCAGGCACTTGCCCATGGATGAGCAATAGGCCGGAGATCGATAGCCGACCTGCGTGTAGAGACGGGTGTTGGGGTAGACGTCCATCTTCTCCATATAGACCACGTTTGGGCCCTCCAGCACGCCGAGGTGCGTGGTGAGGTTGAGATCCCAGAGCATGCGAGAAAGAAGCGGTTTTGCTTCGGTGATGAGCTCGAGGTTGTTGATGTGGTTGCTTGCGGTCTCGATGAACTTGTAGCCCAGGGTATAGCTACCGTCCTCGTTGCGTTCGACATACTGGCGAGAGGTCATGGTCGACAGGAGACGGTGAACGGTACTTTTGCTCATGCCTGTCGTGGCTGCGATCTGCGAAAGGGATGCCCCGTTTTTGTGGGTAGCGAGCACTTCGAAGATATCGAACACGCGGTCTACGACACGAACGCCATCGCTCATGAATAAGCTCCCATCTGATTTGGCATGCGCCCACAAATCGGATACTCCGGTGCTCGTCGGAGTCACGATACAAGATACACCGTAACCGAAGGCACGGGGCACAAAAACGCGCATGTCAAGGGTGCTGGGCGCCTGACATGTGAGCGTTCGCACGAGCGCTCTATGTCGGTTGGCCTCTCCGGTTCTTCTGGTCCAGGTTCCCCGCCATGGCTTCCCAGGAGGGACATGATTCTTCCCGACGAAACCTGGCGAAGCCTCCTATTTACCTTCGTTTATCAAAACGGAAAAGAACGCATGGCACAGTCACATTGGGGTTGCGCAGTGGTGACAACCCAGGAATGCGATTGGCCGATCTGATGTATTCCCAGCACAGAAGAGAAGGGACGTGTATGAGTACTTGTCCATCAGAACAACGGGAACAGGGCGCAATGGGAAGGGTTGTGGCCATCGTCGTGCTCTATGTCGTAGCTAGTGCCATCACGCTTGCTGGTGTGTATTTTGGCGTGCTTTGCCTGCTCGGTGGTGTGACCATCGGCGTGCTTGGCTCCCAAGTGCCCGCTGCGCTTATTGGCGCTGTGATTGCTTTTCTCGGTGTGCGTTATCTCATCACTGTCGGACGACTGAGGAATGAGCTTAATGACTCCGGGGCGACCTTTTCATGGAGCAATTTCAGACGTGGTGCCAAGACATACGAGAGAGAGTCGTGAGAACGTGGCGACGACATACGCAAAAACTCAAAGGGGGAAAGAATGAGCACACATACAAGAACGCTCCTCAGTAAGAGGGCACCTCTCGTTGCATTTTTCGTGATTGCCGCTGCAATGGTGTTGTTCGGCACGACGGCATTGGCGGAGGGGGCCGATTCGACCGGCGCATCCTATAGCGTCTACTCCTCGCTTGACGGGGGACAGACCATGGCCAACATAGCCGACGTGGCAAACAAGGCCTATTTTGGTGCCAACTTCACGTGGGTCATGATCTGCGCCTTCATGGTCTTCTTCTTCCAGTGCGGCTTTGCGATGGTCGAGACTGGCTTCTGCCGTGGAAAGAACGCAGCGCATACCATGACCATGAACTTCATGGTCTTCCTCGTGGGTGCCGTCGGCTACTTCCTTGTGGGCTTCGCCCTGCAGATGGGCGGCTCGGGAGGTGCTGCGACTCTTGGCGATGGCGGCTCCTCGCTTGGCAGCATGCTTTCCATACCAGGACTTGGTGGCATTCTCGGATATTCCGGCTTCTGCCTGAGCGGTACGTATGATGCCGGCGTCTATGTCCTGTTCTTCTTCGAGATGGTGTTCATGGACACCACCGTCACCATTCCGACCGGTGCCATGGCCGAGCGTGTGAAGTATTCGGCAGTGGTGATCACCTCGTTCTTCATCTCGATGGTCCTCTATCCGCTCTATGGCAACTGGGTGTGGGGCGGTGGCTGGCTTGCAACGCTCGGCTCGAACTTCGGCATCGGTCATGGCGTCATTGACTTTGCCGGGTCTGGCGTGGTCCACTGCATGGGCGGCATGATCGCGCTTGCTGGTGCCATCGTACTCGGGCCGCGCATCGGCAAGTTCAAGAAGGACGGAACCGCACGGGCCTTCCCCGGTCACAACATCCCGATGGCCATCATCGGCACCATCATCCTGTTCTTCTGCTGGTTCTCATTCAATGCCGGCTCCACGCTCAGCGCGGCCGACTCGAGGCTTGCCATCGTCGCAACGAACACCATGATCGCCGGGGCCGTGGGTGGTCTCGTCGCGATGTTCTACATGTGGGGCAAGTACGGTAAGCCCGACCCATCGATGACGGCCAACGGAACCCTTGCCGGACTCGTTGCCATCACCGCGCCCTGCGCCTTCGTGGATGGTGCCACATCGGCTTTAATCGGCATCATCGCCGGAGTGCTCGTCTGTGTCGCTGTGCCGTTCTTCGAGAACACGTGCAAGCTCGACGATCCCGTCGGAGCGATTTCCGTCCATGGCGTCAACGGTATGTGGGGCATCATCGCGACGGGTCTGTTCGCGAACGGTACCTACGGAGATGGTCTCAATGGCGTTGCAGGCAACGTCACCGGGCTCTTCTATGGTGGCGACCAACTTGGCGCGCAGCTCATCGCATGCTGCGTCCTCATCGTCTGGGGCTTTGGCGTCTCGTACGTGTTCTTCCGCATCCTCGACAAGGTCTGGGGCCTCAGGGTCTCTCCTGAGGTCGAGCTCGAAGGTCTCGACATCCCCGAGATGGGCGTTCTGGGCTACCCAGACACGCAGCTCATCAGGGGTGACCTCGACTTTGATTCTTCCGACAACGCTCCGATAAAGCAGCTCGAGCGTTTTGGCTATGTCCCGGCCGACGAGCCCATGCCGGCCATCCAGACCGTTCCTGTCGAGCATGTCCCTGCTCCTGCTTCCGATATGCCGATCACCAAGATTGACATCGTCATGCGCCAGGAGCGCTTCGAGGCCCTGAAGACCGCGATGGTCGGCATTGGTGTCACCGGCATGACCGTCACCCAGGTCTTGGGTTGTGGCACACAGAAGGGCAGAACCGAGCACTATCGTGGCGTCGAGGTCGAGGTCAACCTCCTGCAGAAGGTGCAGGTCGAGATCGTCGTCTCGAAGGTTCCTGTCGAGGACGTGATCAAGACCGCCAGGTCCGTCCTTGCGACTGGTCACATCGGTGACGGAAAGATCTTCGTTTACGACGTCATCGATGTCGTCAAGGTTCGTACGGGCGAGCGCGGCTACGATGCCCTGCAGGGAGAAGACTAGGCTCCGTACGCTAGGACGCTATTCGCAGGATAGGATATGACCTACAGGAGGACTCCCCAAAGCCGTGGCCCATCGAGGTCTGCAGCGAGGGGAGTCCTTCCTTGTCCCGATACCACGTCAGCTGCCTCTCTCCTGATGGGTCACCACACCTCCTGCGAGAGCGTCGCGGCGTCCTGTGCCTCACTGGCGTTGTCCCTCGTGAGGCTATGACCAGCAACGGACTTGGGTCTGAATACAGGGCATCGGATTTCGCTGTGGCCGCCTTGGCGATGAGTGTGTCTTGCGTGCTCTCCAGGCCCTACGACCCGTGGCAGAAGGGCAGGGCCGAGCGGATGTACCGAGACGATCGCATGTGAGTTGGTCTGCGTCTGTCTGTGCCACAAGCGCTGAGAGGTCCGAGACCCTCCCGGCGTTCACATATAGACCGGCCACGATTGTGCCAGATCGCACGACGCCTGTGGGAGTCTTCTCTACCGATGTCATGTACGAACAACGCCCTGGCGTGCAACGGTGACCACGCGCTACTGCTTGGCCACGGCCTTCTCGGCATCGCTGGCCCTGCCCGTTTTCTTGTGACATACGAGCAGGATGTAGATGCACCCGACCACAGCCGAGGTGACGGAACCTGCGAGGATGGCGCACTTTGCCGCGGTGATCTCGGCTGCGCTCGTGAAGGTCAGGCTCGAGATGAGAATCGACATGGTGAAGCCCATGCCACCCATAATGCCCACGCCCACCACCTGGCGCCAGTCAACGCCATGAGGAAGCTTGGCAAAGCCGATGCCGACAAGCAAAGCCGTCATGCCGATGATTCCAAGGGGCTTGCCCAGGAGCGCACCAAGGTAGACGCCTCGGGTCACGGGGTCGGTGACAAGGGCTCCCATGTCGACGCCCACAAGGCTCACCTGCGCGTTCACGAAGGCAAACAGCGGTAGGACAAAGAAGTTCACGGGCGTCGAGATGGCGCGCTCGACACGCTGCAGGGGAGGGGTCACATGGTGCATGATGCGCTCCACGCGCGCTGCCCCTTCGGTGACGTTGTGCTGTCCCAGGATGTGCATGTCATCGTCATAGGCATCGTCCATCTCGTCCGCGCGTTCGCCCAGCCAACGCCGGAGGTTGCCTAGATGGAGGTCTGACTGTACGGGCAACGAGAAGGCGAGGATGACGCCTGCAAGCGTGGCGTGAACGCCCGAGTTGAGCATGCAATACCAGAGTATGAGTCCTACGACGATATAGATGCGAGCCTTGTAGATGTGGGCGTGATTGAGTGCGAAGAGTACGGCAGTCACCGCTGCGGAGGCCGCAAGCCAGCCAACGTTAGGGGTCTGGCCGTAGAAGAGCGCAAGCACAATGATGGCGAGCACGTCATCGGCGACGGCGAGGGTGGAGAAGAACGTCTTGGTAGCCGGGGCCACGTGGTCACCGAGCAGACTCATGGCGCCCAAGGCAAAGGCGATGTCGGTGGCCATGGGGATGGCCCACCCACCGACCGATGCAGTGCCGGTGTTGATGATGAAGTAGATGATGCAGGGACCCATCACGCCGCCTACGGCCGCAAGGACAGGCAGGGCTGCCTGGCGAGGCGTGTGCAGCTGACCTACGGTCATCTCATACTTGAGCTCGATGCCCACCAACAAGAAGAAGACAGCCATCAGGAAGTCGTTCACGAAGTCCTTGAAGGACAGGCTCAGCGTGAGGGGGCCGAGCATAAGGCCGAGGGGTTGTTCGAGAACAGCCTGCACTGGCCCATAGGCCGGGGAGTTTGCCACGATGACAGCCGCCACGGCCGCCACTACCATGGCAGCGGCCGCAATCGTGCCGTTCGAGGTGATGCGAACCCGGGCATGGCGGCGTGCGACAGCGCGTTCGGTGGCGGGCTCGGCGATGATGCGCGTGGGAATCTCGGCTACAACGGCGTCCAGCTCCGTTGCGAGCTCGGTATATGAGGCACAATCCATGTTCAGCGTCGTCGAATCCATGTGCATCACTCCTTCGCTCTGTACCTGAGACCACTTTAGGAGCGTCATAAGAAAACCCCGTTGACGGCGGCTTGCGATTCTCTTACATCCAGTTTTCCTCTTGGTAAACAGGCACGTGGCGACTGATATCTCGACGCGGTCGGCAAGCGCCGCGTGACGGTCGTGTACGACGCCAGCGACACGCAGAAGGTGGCAGGGATTGCCCGTAGCAGGGGGGTGACGCCGTCCGAGGTTTACAGAGACGCGCTCGACTACTACCTCACCACGCATGCGTGAAAGTCATGTGCCCCGCTTGCGTGGTATCGGCACCTTCATGCGAAGGGCGGCCCCAACGGAGCCGCCCTTCGGTCATTCGATGGGTTGTCGCGTCGATGCTACTTCTCGAGACCGGACTCCTCGGGAGGCAGAGGCTTCTTGAGGAACGAGAGGATCAACGCACCGACGATGGAACCTGCGGCCAGCGCGACGATGAACATCGGCCAGTTGGTGATCACAGCAGCGACCCAGAGTCCGCCGTGGGGTGCGGGGCTTGCGCAGCCAAAGGCCATGGACAGGCCGCCTGCCACAGCAGAGCCGATGATGCAGGATCCGAGGACACGTGCGGGATCGGCTGCGGCGAACGGGATGGCTCCCTCGGAGATGAAGGAGATCCCCATGATGTAGTTCACGATGCCCGCCTTGCGCTCCTCCTCGGTCCAGCGGCTCTTGAAGAAGGTAGTGGAGAGGGCGGTGACGATGGGCGGTACCATGCCGCCGACCATGACGGCAGCCATGATCTCCTGACTGATCAGGTCACCATTCGCGAGGGCTGCAGTGCCGAAGACGTAGGCCGCCTTGTTGATGGGGCCGCCCATGTCGACGGACATCATGCCGCCCAGGACGAGTCCGAGAATGATCTTATTGCCGGTGCCGAGTCCCGAGAGCCACGCGGTGATGCCCGCATTGATGGCTCCCACGATCGGGTTGATGAGAAACATCACGAAGCCGATGGCCAGGATGCCGACGAGCGGGTAGAGCAGGACGGGCTTGATGCCCTCGAGGGAGTCCGGCAGCTTGTCAAAGAGCTTGCCGAGCCATAGGACGAGGTAGCCGCCGAGGAAGCCGGCGACCAGCGCGCCGAGGAACCCGGAGGGGATGGGAGTGATGGTCGAATCCATGATGCTCTGGAAGGTATAGCCGCTCGCTGCGAGTGACCCGCCGACGAAGCCCACGGCGAGACCCGGACGGTCCGCGATGGAGTAGGCGATGTAGCCCGCGAGAATCGGGAGCATGAAGTTGAACGCGACGCCGCCGACGGTCTTGAAGAACGCGGCTGCCGGGGTGCCCATGCCGAACGTGCTCGTCCCGGCGTGAGCGCCGTCGAGTAGGAACGCGATGGCAATGAGGATGCCGCCACCCACGACGAACGGCAGCATATGGCTGACGCCGCTCATGAGGTGCTTGTATATGGTATGACCGGCCGATTCCTTCTCATTCTGGGTCGTCTCGGCCTTCTTGCCCTTGCCCTCTGCGTGGTAGATCGGGGCTGCCCCGCTCGTGATCATGTCGATGAGAGCCCCGGGATCGCTGACGCCCTTTGAGACGGTCGTGACATAGACGCGCTTTCCCTCAAAGCGACTCAAGTCCACGTTCGTGTCGGCGGCGATGATGATACCCTCCGCCCCTCTGATGTCCTCGGCGGTCAGGACGTTCTTGGCGCCGACCGATCCTTGCGTCTCGACCTTGACGGGAATGCCCAGTTCGTCGCCTTTCTTGGCGATGGCCTCGGCTGCCATGTAGGTATGGGCGATGCCCGTGGGGCAAGCGGTGACGCCGAGGATCCGGTAGTGTGTCTGTTCATTCTTCTCTGCCATAGTGATCTCCCTGTCTCCCTTCGTTCTTCCCTGATAGGCCCTCATGCGGGCTGATCACATGCTTCGATTTGGTCTCATATCGCATGCTGTGATGTTCGGACGTCCCTCCCTTCCATGGTTTCGATGATGTTTTCGTGTCCCTTGAGGCGTGCGTCGTGCAGATGGCCCGTAATGACGGTTGCGTCATCGAAGGCCGCAAACGCGACGGGAGATATCTGATTGAACTTACTCACGTCGCAGAGCACGTAGCATGTGTCGCAACGCTCCATGGACCGGCGCTTGATGTCGGCCTCGTTGATGTCCGGCGTCGTGAAGCCGTACTCCGGGCTTGCCCCATTGGTCCCCCAGAAGCCCTTTGTGAAGTGGTATTTCGCAAGGACCTCGAGGGCGTCTGGTCCCACCATCGCTCGAGTGAGGTCCTTGAGCTCCCCACCCAAGACGATGGTGCGGCAGCCCTTCGAGACCAGCTTGCTTGCGATTGCGATCGAATTGGTGACGTAGGTGGCATACGTTTCCGTGATGCTGTCACAAAGTGCCTCGGTGGTGGAGCCGGCGTCTACGTAGACGAAGTCATCGGGTTTGATAAGCGCAGCGGCGTACGAGGCAATCGCTCGCTTCTCCGTCATGCTCATCCCGTAGCGTTCGTCGAGCTTGAGGTCTTTGGTCGTGTATTGGCAGTCGATGCTGGTTGCTCCGCCGTGGACTCTGACGAGCTTGCCCATGCGGTCGAGGGCCAGCAGGTCACGTCGGATCGTGGACTCGGAGGCACCAAGTCTCTCGGAGAGGTTCGTGACGGTGACCGTCCTCTGCTGGTCGACCAGCTTGAGGATGTCCTCGTATCTCTTCTCGGTAAGCATGGCTCGTTCTCCATCTCGTGTGCCTGAACTTGACTGAATTTTGTTGATAATGAGAGTTTAGTGAGGTAATTGATTAGAATCGGTCAATGTCAGTCAACGGTAGCCATACGGAGGCGAGCGGCTGACGGCGCCCTCAACCTCTCCGTCGCGTGGTAGGAGGGATACAGTTGCCCCATCGGCAGGACGAATCGGCACGTCATCTCGCGCAGGTTTCTTCGGAAAGAGGACATCATGATCTACACGCTCACGGCCAATCCGGCGCTCGACATGGTTGAGCGCTGCCATGGCCTGGTGGCAAATGCGGTCAACCGCACCTATGATGCGAGCTACAACCCCAACGGCAAGGGGCTCAACGTGAGCTACACGCTCAAGCATTACGGCGTCGACAGCGTGATCATGGGATTCTTCGGGGGCTTCACGGGAGACTTCATCGTGAACGGTGCCCAGCAGCGCGGCTGCAAGGTCCGTCCCGTCTACGTCGACGGCATCACGCGCGTGAACGTCTCCATCAATGACGGCACCAACGAGTACCACTTTCCCAACGAGGGGTGTGTCGTCCCGCGCGACAGGCAGATGCAGCTGCTCAACCTCATCGATGATATCGACGACCTCGAGTGCCTGGTCATCTCCGGAAGTCTTCCCCCTCAGGTCGCACCTCGCTTCTATGACGAGGTCATTGACCGCGTGAAGGCCAAGGGTGCCGACTTCGTGCTCGACATCTCGATTCCCATGCTCGCCGACCTCGTGCGGAAGCGCCCCCTCCTCATCAAGCCCAACGACGACGAGCTCGCCACGATCTTTGGTGTCGACGTGAGCTCGGAGGCAGCGATGGGACGCGCGCTCATGGACATCTGCGGCATGGGCGCCCAGAACGTCCTGCTCACCCTCGGAGGCGACGGCGCGCTGTTCTGCGATGGGGTGCACCTATGGAAGGCGACCTCGCCAAAGGTCAAGGTTCTCTCGACGGTCTGCGCGGGCGACGCGACGCTGGGCGCCTTTCTCAGCCTGTGGGGTCGCGATCGCGGGGCCGTGAAGCCTGCCCTGAGACGGGCGATGGCGACGGGCGCCAACGTTGCCATGAGCGCAGGGCTTGGGGACTTCGCGGCAGTCGACGAGTTCGCGAGCCTTGTCGAGGTACACGAGGTCGAACTCTAGGCCGGACGGAACGTGCGCATGGCCAAGATCCTCGCCGTATGGTGCAAGATCGACAGGGACGCGACCAATGACGAGCAGGTCGTCATGGCACCCTCTCACTAGGCAGCCATTGCGGTTATTATGGGTCGTCGGCATACCAAGGACGCAAGAGGGGATAGAGAGCGGATGGACAAGAACACTCTCGTCGGGTCAATCGAGAGCTACGTCGACGAGGTCTGGGATGACGTGCTGGACGACATCGCCGCCCTCGTCGCCATTCCGAGCGTCGAGGATATGAACACGGCCGCCCCTGGTGCACCTTGGGGAACCGGCCCGCGACGCGCCCTCGACGAGGGGCTCGCGATTGCGCGTCGCCTAGGACTCGAGCCCCATGACCTCGACGGTTATATCGGCTATGCTGACCTTTCGGGAGACTCTTCCCATCAACTTGCCACCATCGCGCACCTCGACGTGGTTCCCGCTGGTGACGGATGGGCTACGGACCCGTTTTCCATGACGCGGCATGATGGCTATCTGCTCGGCAGGGGAGTCCTCGATGACAAGGGCCCTGCTGCCGTCACCCTCTGGGCTGCACACTACTTCGTACGTCGACGCGAGCGGCCTCCCTATACGCTTCGCATCCTCCTCGGTGTGAACGAGGAGACGGGCATGGGGGATGTCGGGCACTATCTCGCCAACAATGATGAGCCCTCGTTCCTCTTCACGCCCGACGCGGAGTTTCCGGTGGTCTGCGGTGAGAAGGGTTGCTTCAATGCCGAGCTCTCGTTTCCCGTCCAGACGGACGGGAGGGTCATCCACATGGAGGGAGGTACGGCACAGAACGCCATTCCCAGCGCGGCGAGCGCACTCGTGCGCGCCGAGGTTGCCTCACTGCCGACTAGCCCGGGCATCACGCTTGAGTCGGCTGGCACGGGGCTCGTCCGCATCCAAGCCGCAGGTCGAGGTGGGCATGCGGCCTTGCCGCAGGGAACCGTCAACGCGTTCGGCGTGCTCTTCTCCTATCTGCGAGACAACGTGCTCTTCTCGGCTTCGGAGCGGAGCTGGGTCGACTTTGAGGACCTCGTCTTTTCCGCATACGATGGCTCGCTCCTGGGGATTGCTGCGACGGATGACGTTTTTGACCCCCTGACCTGCATAAGTGGAACCTTCCGAATGGAGGGTGGGGCGTTCGTCCAGAGCATCGACTGTCGCTATCCCAAGTCGACCAATGCGGAGAGAATTGCCGCCAGGCTTGGCCAGACGGCATCCGACCATGGTGTCACGATGCGCGTGACCCATGAGGGGAGACCGTTCTTCGTCGACCCGGACTCCAACGTGGTGCAGGCGTTGCTTGGGGCATACAATGAGTTCACCGGTTCAGACGCGAGGCCGATGACCATCGGTGGCGGAACCTATGCCAGACGCTTCAGTCGGGCTGCGGGATTTGGTCCCGTCGAACCAGATGCACACGATCCCGAGTGGGTCGGTCAGATGCACGGACCCAATGAGGGGATAAGCGAGGAGCTTCTCCGCCAATCCCTCAAGATGGACATCTACGCGATCGCTCGACTCATGGAGTTGGAGCTCTAGGTGGGCGCCGTCCCCCCCCTGTCTGATGCTGGGACGCTGCAGTCCCATCCGTCATCTACTCTCCTGTAGATGCCGTCCGTATCCAACAGGCTGGCGGTGTCTCCGATGATGATGTCCATCTCGAGATTGCTTGCGTCCTTGATTTCAGCGTGTCCTCTCCCCAATACGTCCTACCACTACCCTCCCATGACGAGCAGTGCCATGTTAAGCGCTGCGACGGCCGCACCGATAAGGACGAGCACGGTGACGGTCAACCTGCCGTTCGCATACCTGCCCATGACTCGCTTCGAGGAAGTCAGATAGATCTGCATGAAGATGGTCAGCGGCAGCTGGAGGGAGAGCAGTACCTGCGACCAGATAAGTCCTTGGAAGGCATCTTGCACGAACAGGATCGAGATCGTTGCGGCGACGAAAACACCAATGATCCCCCACGCACTATGCTTGTCATGGATGTCATATGGCTCGCCGACCATGCCCGCCGTGATGGTACCCGCTGCCATACCGGCGGTGATGGAAGAGCTTACCCCGGCGAAGAGCAGCGCGGTGGCAAAGATGACAGCCGCTACCGAACCAGCGATGGGGGAGAGGGTCGCGGCTGCTTGGGATAGGTCATCGACCCGGATTCCCTCGTTGAAGAACGTCGCGGCCGCCATGATGATCATTGCGCTGTTGATTGCCCAGCCGATGCCCATGGACAGGAGCGTGTCGACGAACTCGTTCTTCAGGCGTTTCCGTATCGCCTCGTCACCCTGCTCGTTGATTCTTCGACTCTGGATGACCTCTGAGTGGAGAAACAGATTGTGGGGCATGACGACGGCACCCAGGACGCTTATGACGATGACGGCCGAGCCCATGGGAAGCGAGGGAGTCACCCACGAGACGGCTGCTGCCGACCAGTCGACAGGGACCATCAGTATCTCGACGAGGAAAGACAGGCCGATGAGGGAGACGAACCCAATGATCCAACGTTCGATCTTTCTATAGGAGTTTGAGAGAAGCATGGAAGCGGCGAGGACACCAACCAGCACAGCCCCAAGTTTGATTGGGATACCGAACAGAATCTGGAGTGCGATCGCCCCTCCGAGCACCTCTGCCATTGCGGTGGCGATGCAGGCCGCAAGTGCGGTAGCCAGGAGTGGGCGACTCACACGCTTTGGCAGATATGCATTGGCCGCCTCGGCGAGGCATAGCCCCGTGGCGATTCCCAGGTGGGCGGCGTTGTGCTGCAGCACGATGAGCATGATGGTCGAGAGCGTCACCACCCACAGCAGGGAATAGCCAAACTCCGAGCCAGCAGCCATGTTGGAGGCCCAGTTTCCCGGGTCGATGAAGCCGACGGTCACCAGGAGTCCTGGGCCTATGTACTTTATGATGTCCAATCCGCCACGATGGCCGTGCGTGATCTCATTGTGTAGCTGCTCAAACAATGTTTCGTTCCGTCCCTTCTCGTTGTGATGCAGACAGGGTCCTTGCCAGCTTACCTGTTTGCCCGCCGTACCGCCGATAGCCTTGTGACCCTGGTCCCCTTTCCTCGGTAGTAGTCCCGGGCGGGGGGCTATCTCATGCCATGGGCGCACTCGCGAAGGTAGTGTCCGCACCGTGTGCACGACCCTCCGGTTCTTGCACACGGTGCGCCGACGGTCTCCGGGGAATCGTTCTCGCCGTGGGTATAAGGGAGCCAGAGCACAACAATCTCTAACACGAAAGGGGATCTGACATGGACGCAAGGCAGCTGGAGCGCATGGCACGGGGAAAGGGCTTCGTTGCGGCGCTGGACCAGAGCGGTGGCAGCACGCCCAAGGCCCTCGAGCTCTATGGTATAGGAAGAGATGCGTACGGATCCGACGAGGAGATGTTCGACCTTGTGCATGCCATGCGCACGCGTATCATCACGAGCCCATCGTTCACGTCCGAGCACATCCTGGCGGCCATCCTGTTCGAGGACACGATGGATCGAAAGGTCGATGGCGCCTATACGGGCGACTACCTCTGGGACGAGAAGGGCATCGTGCCTATCCTCAAGGTCGACAAGGGCCTTGCCACCGAGGCGAACGACGTGCGGCTCATGAATGACATTCCCGGTCTCGATGGCCTTCTCGAACGTGCGGTCGGGCGTCACATCTTCGGCACGAAGATGCGCTCGGTCATCGGTCACGCCAACCGCGGGGGCATCCGTGCGATCGTCGACCAGCAGTTCGCGGTCGGCGAGCAGATCGCCGCGCGCGGTCTGGTCCCCATCCTCGAGCCTGAGGTCTCCATTCTCAGCGAGGACAAGGCGGACGCAGAGGCCATGCTCAAGGAGGAGGTCATCCGGCATCTCGTCGCGCTGCCGACGGATGCGAGGCTCATGCTCAAGGTCTCCATCCCCTCCGTCGATGGCCTCTACACTGACGTGATGGAATATCCTCAGGTGGTCCGCGTGGTCGCGCTCTCGGGCGGCTACAGCAGGGACGAGGCGGACGCGCGTCTGGCCAGGAATCCCGGTCTCATCGCCAGCTTCTCCCGAGCTCTGCTGCAGGGCCTCACGGCCCAACAGGGGAAGGAGGAGTTCGACCGCACGCTCGCCGAATCGGTGGGCGAGATATACCGGGCATCGGTCGAGAAGTAGATCCTGCTCGAAGGGGGAACTCCTACGTCAGCGTTGATTCTCCGACGAAGAGGATACCCGAGGAGACAGGCCATAAAGACTCGTTTGACACCGCCAAGGCATGGGTACTACACTGATAATGTGGATAAATGTATCATACATTACATACATTTTTAGGAGGTAGAAATGACCACGAGGGTCGAAGATGCGGTCAGCCGGCACGATCGAAGGTACAACTGCGCCCAGGCTGTGGCCTGCACGTACTGCAGCCTGTTCGACGTGGACGAAAGATTCATGTTCAAGCTGATGGAAGGGTTTGGAAGCGGCATGGGAGGCAGGCGCGGCACGTGCGGAGCGTTGTCGGGGGCATGTGCAATCGCCGGTCTCGCCAGCAGCACTGGTCACATCGAAGCACCAGAATCAAAGGCTGGGACCTATGCGATGTCGAGGACGATCCTGCAGAGGTTCCAGGAAGAGAACGGTAGCACCACCTGCGAGGATCTCAAAGGGGCCAAGGACGGGCATCCTCTGTGCAGCTGCACGAAATGCGTGCATGATGCAGCCGCGTTGGTCGAGGACGTCATCCTGGCCGCCCGATCTGATGACAAATGACGACATTACGCACGTACGCCCATCATGAAGCCATCAATTTGAAATAAGGTTAGTGATGCCCACAAGAGTAAAAGTTAAAATAAATGATATATCTGAGCTTCGTGGTGAGCTTGATACAATTTGTGATGAAAAAATGCAGCTTCAGCTGGCACAATGGGCATTGAAACTTGCAGAGCACATCCTAACGCTTGTTGGATACAACTATGAAGCTGACCCAGTTATTCAAAACGGTTTCGATACAAACAGGCAGTGGCAAGCTGGAATAGCACGGATGTTTGATGTCCGCCAAGCAGGATTCAAGGTGCACCAACGGGCAAAATCATGCAACGACCCTATTCAGCAGGCCGCCTTGCGTGTCACAGGTCAGGCTGTCGGCACCGGGCACATGCGGGAACATGCTATGGTCGCTTCTGACTATGCAATCAAAGCTATTAACTTGAAATGCCCTGGCGACATACGTGCGGTAAGAGCAGAACGCGAATGGCAGATTAAGGCCTTGAAACAAGTGCCATGCGTGGACGTTTGCTCTGAGGGGTAGGAATCTGTCTGTCTCCCGGTCAGACCTTTGGTAGGTCTTGCTCGCCCAGGATCATGTCGACAAGAGTATCCACATGGATGCGCAGCGTATCGAGGCAAGGCACGGGACTCGTCTCGTCCGAGAGGAGCATGGGCAGTTCCGTGCATCCCAGCACGATTGACTCGATACCCTTGTCTGTCTGCATGTCTGCGATGATGCGCTGCAGTTCGACGAGGGTCGCAGGCCTTTTGATGCCGTGTTCGAGCTCGTCCGAGATACGCCTTGCCACGAGGGCAGCGTCTGCCATATCAGGTGTGACGACCTCGATGCCCGCGTCCTTGAACGGCTCCTTGAAGAAGCTCCTTGTCATCGTAGGTGTCGTACCGAGCAGGCCGATACGGTGGTAACCACGTGCGACGGCCTCGTCACGGGCACACTCAATGATGCTCACGAGTGGCAGGCCCGAGCGCTCGCGCAGCTGGCCGAAGACGACGTGTGGCGTATTGGCAGAAAGAGCGGCGAAGTCGGCACCAGCGGCCGCAAGATGGTCGAGCGCGCGCGAAAGATAGTCAACAAGATCGTCGAGACGGTCCTCCTCCTCGTAGCCCAGCATCCGGAAGACATTTACCGACTCGATCGTGAGTGGTGGGAACTCATCGCGGCCGAGCTTGCGCATCACGCCATAGACGAGGTCGTGGTAATAGACGAGAGTCGACTCCGGGCCCATTCCACCTACGAGGCCGAGCTTGCGCATGTGTCTCTCCTTCGGTCAAGTTGCCGGTATACGAGAAGGGACGATACGCCTGCACTTTATGGTGAGCAAGGGAGTGGACGAGAATGGGACCGGTTTACTTTCTGCCGACTAGGCCATGAAAGATATGAGAAGCGAGGCAGGCAACATTCTTGGTATACGGCAGCTAGCCTCGCGTCTCGTGCCGTGAGTCCTTGCGGTCTGTCAGGTCGGGATGGGTTGCCGCGAAGAAGCTGCTGCCACCCGGATAGACACGGACGTCTGAGAATCCGTGTTGGACGAGGATGCGTGCGGCGTTATAGGCACGCACTCCGATGGCACAGAAGACGATGACCTTGCCGTCCTTCCAGCGGGCAAGCTCGTCGAGCCGTCCCCTGAGCTGTCCGAGGGGGATGTCGAGTGCGCCTGGGATTGCGTAACGCGCAACCTCGGAGGCCTCGCGCACATCCAACAGCAGGGCATCAGGAGAAGTGCCCGGCTCGTCCCAACGGGCAAAGGCGACCAACCCGTCGAGCAGGTTCTCTGCGACGAAACCGGCCATGTTCACCGGATCCTTTGCGGACGAGAATGGCGGCGCATAGGAAAGCTCGAGCTCCGCTAGGTCATGCACGCTCCCACCGAGGCGCAGCGTGGTCGCGATGACATCGATGCGCTTGTCCACCCCGTCTTTGCCTACGATCTGCGCCCCGAGAATGCGGCCGCCGTCCAGCGAGAAGAGCAGCTTGATCGTGAGGGGCGTGGCACCAGGGTAGTAGGTGGCATGCGAATTCTGAACGATGGTGACCGACTCGAAGTCGCGTCCACGCTGGAGCCTGCGTCTGACGAGCGTCTTCTCGCTGGCGCCTGTGGTGGCGATTGCAAGATCGAACGCCTTGGCGATTGAGGTTCCCTGCGTGCCGCGATAGCGCTTGTCGGCCCCACAGATGTTGTCGGCGGCCATGCGGCCCTGTCTGTTGGCGGGTCCCGCGAGCGGCACCATCGTCGGCTCTTCAGAGACGAGGTCCGTGACCTCGATGACATCGCCGACGGCGTAGATGTCCGGGTCGCTCGTGCGCAGGAGGTCATCTACTTTGATGCCTCCACGCTCGTTCACGGCGAGTCCGGCAGCGCGTGCCAGCTCGCCGTTGGGCCGTACTCCGATTGCGAGCACGACAAGACCTGCCGTGACGGATGCCCCGCTCGCGAGATGCGTCGTGACGTCATCGTCGGTGGTTTCGAAGGAGGAGACGCCATCACCGAGATGCAGGTGGATGCCCTCTGCGGCGAGCTTCCCGTGGACGATCTGGGCCATCTCGGGATCAAGGGGAGGCATGACCTGGTCCGTGGCTTCGACGAGGGAGACGTCGAGTCCTGCCGCGACGAGGTTCTCTGCCGCCTCGAGGCCGATGAAGCCTCCTCCCACTATGACGGCCGAGCCCATCGGCGTCCTCTCCCGCTCTCTGCGCGCGAGCGCTTTCAGCCCGACAGCATCATCCACCGTCCAGACGGTGCGGATGCGCGGGGAGTCGATGCCAGGGATAGGCGGCCGCACGGGTGAGGAACCGGTTGCGATGACGAGGGTGTCGTAGGGTTCGTCATATGTCCTGCCGTCAACGGCCCGTACCCGCACGGTCTTTGCCTGCCGGTCGATGAGGACGACCTCGTTTCGCGTGCGTACGTCGATGGCGAACTTTGCGCGCAGGGCCTCGGGCGTCTGGAGCAGGAGCGCCTCTCGTGACCTGATGGTACCTCCCACGTAGTAGGGAAGGCCACAGTTGGCGTACGAAACGAACTCGCCTCGCTCAAGGACGACGATGCTTGCCTGCTCGTCAAGCCTGCGTAGACGTGCTGCACAACTCGCGCCTCCAGCGACACCGCCGATGATGACAATCCTGTGCATGGCATCCTCCTCGTTCGACGTGCTGTGGATAAGTATCCCCCGTAGCTGTAATCGGGGTAGACTTTCATTCGTCTGGGGTAGTTGCGGAAAGGGTGGACGGCGGATGTCTTTCGAGCAGGATCTCCCCATCTGGGGTAGGTTGACAGCAGAAGAGAGAGCGAGTCTCGCGCGCTCCGCCACGCTGCGCAGAGTGGTTGCTGGCACCATCTTGCATGAAGGATCGACCGACTGCGTGGGTGTCTTTGTCATCAGTACGGGGCAGCTCAAGGCCTACGTCCGCTCGGAGGAGGGCAAGCAGGTCACCGTCTGGCGGCTGCTCGACGGTGACGTCTGCCTCATGTCTGCCCCGTGCATGATCAGGGATGCCCAGTTTGACCTCACGATCGAGGCGGAACGGGATACGGCGCTATGGATCATTCCGACCACCATCTGGAGCGAACTCATGGACTCGTCCGTGGCTGTCGCCACCTATACGAGCCAGATCATGGCGTCACGCCTGTCTGACACCATATGGTTGGTGGAGCAGGTCCTGTGGCGAAGGTTCGATGAGCGGTTGGCTAGCTTCCTTATCCAAGAGAGCCTGTTCGAGGGCAGTGACACCTTGCACGTCACCCACGAGGGAATCGCCTCCCACATGGGCTCGGCTCGCGAGGTCGTGACCAGGATGCTGCGCTACTTTCAGCAGGAGAATCTGGTCGAGCTCTCGCGCGGCTCGGTGCGCATCCTTGACAAGAACAGGCTTCGTGCGCTTGTCTCGCCTTCGTGAGGAAGGCCTGGGCTTGCCTTCCGATGCTAATCGAGAAGGGCGAGCACCTGGTTCTTGGGACGGGCACCAGTCGTCTGGCTCACGACCTTACCTTGCCGAAGAACGACGAGGCTCGGAATGCCTGCGACGGCGAAGCGCCGGGCCAGCTCTGGCTGCTCGTCGACGTTGACCTTGCCGACCTTGATGTCGGGTCGCTCATCGGACACCTTCTCGATGGTGGGCGACATCATGCGACATGGCATGCACCAACCTGCCCAGAAGTCCAGTAGGACCGTTTTGTCGCTTTTTGTGACCTCGCGCTCGAAGTTCTCCTTGGTGATGGTGATGGCTGCCATGATGGCTTCCTTTCGTCGTTGCTCCTTTTGTTTCGACACGAGAGTACCCGTCCACGACGCGTCTGTCTGTGACTAGGTCACGGACAGGCATACGTCTGAACGGACAACAGACGGTTCACTGGTAGATAGGGCAGAGATATACGTTTTGCGTGGCATAATCTCATCATGCGGCCAAGGATCATGGCGATTGGGGGTCATCGTAAGATTACTGGGAATTTCGTTTGACCGTTTAGTGTGTTATAAAGACGCACGTATCCTTTTCCAAAGTTTATATATCATTGAAACAGCGTTTCATTTCAGTAGAGCCAGAGCCCCATGAGATAGTGTTTGCAAAAGGCAGAGTGAGGTGCATATGCATCCATATACAAATATCGTTGATGCGATTTGTGCATCCTACGACGGTCTTTCTGACACGGAGAAGAAAGTTGCCGACTTCATCATCCAGAACATCGATGAGGTGGCGAGGCTCTCCGTACGTGACATTGCGGCACAGAGCGAGACCTCCAGTGCGACCGTCTCTCGTTTCGTGCGTCACGTGGGGTATGACAGCTTTTCTGAGCTGCGCCTTGCGATTGCATCTGACCAGTCGGGAGCGGACCAAAACGATGGTACGACCGTGACCGAGGTCTCGCTTGATAACATCGACGCCTCAATCAACTACATCCTGGACAACAAGGTGCAGGAGCTCAGCGGCACGGCCGCTCAGCTCGATGCCACGAAGATCAGAAGGGCGATGGATCTCATCATGGGATCCAGCAACATCCTGTTTGCCGCCGTGGGGAACTCGATTCCCGTTTGCTCGAACTTTGCCTTCAGGCTCGGCCAGATTGGCATCTCGGCGAACTGTCCGGTGAACACCGAGCTGATGATTCTTGCATCACTCTCGCTCCATCGGAATGACCTCGTGGTCATCGTCTCATCCTCCGGGTACTCGCATCGCCTGGAGACGATTATCGATAACGCAGAGGACAGCGGTACGCCCATCTTGTTTATCACGTCGAATCCCACGTCGATTTTGGCCCAGCGCTCCAATGTGGTGCTTACCGCTGTTTCCAGGGACCAGCTGCTGACTGGTTCTCAGTTTGCCACGCACGTACCTGAGGACTTCATCGTTGAGACGCTTTTCATGTTCTTGCTGGCACATGGCAAGAACGTGTACGAGCATGTCCGCATGGAACGAAAGAGCCTCGGACGCGACAAGGAAAACACCCCTACGTTCAGCTAGGAAATGCAGGGCGAACAAACCGCTGGTCGTCATGGGTATCGTGTGGATAAATCCGATCCTGTTGGTAAGGCCCTAAACAAAGGGCCAACTCCCCCCACTCCGCTCATCGCGATGAATCTACCGCTCACGTAAAGTGCCACGAGAGTGGGACTTTGTTCCACATGAATATGTAATCTGTAACACAGTTTCACGCGGTACGTAAAACCGAGCAACGGGGCTGTCGACAGCACGATACCGCAGATGCCATCCAAGAGGAGAGGAGAGGACCGTGAGAATTGTTGGTGTATGCGCATGTTGCAGCGGAATTGCCCACACCTACATGGCTAAGCAGGCCATCGTTGACGCTGTCAAAGCAGTGGGCGACGAAATCCACATGGAGACACAGGGGACGATCGGGGTTGAGGACGAGCTAACACCCGAGCAGATTGCCGATGCGGACTGTGTGCTCCTGTGCGTCGACGTTCACATCGAGGGCACAGACCGTTTCAAGGGCAAGCGGGTCATGAAGATTCCGACCGACCTCGCCATTAAGGCTCCAAAGCAAATCGTCAAGAAGCTGCACGAAGAGCTTGAGGGAACTGTCTAGGGGTTGAACACAGAGAAGGTAAAGACGTCTTGTATCAGAGGAGTTGTCGGTATGCCAAAAAGAATGAAAAAAGTCGGTATCAAAGCGCCAATTCTTACTGCCATTAGCTATCTCCTCCCACTCGTTGTCGCATCAGGCCTGCTCATTGCGATTGGTAACCTTACTGGTGGCCAGAATGTCAAGACGCTTGACGGAATAACCGTTCCTGACGCGCTTACGACGATTGGCGTTTTTGGCATGGGCTTGCTGCCGTCGTTTATCGCCGGCTATATCGCCTATGCAATCGCTGACCGCCCGGGACTTGCCCCAGGCTTCTTGATGGGGCAAATCGCATCATTTCTCGGCGCAGGTTTCCTCGGGGGCATGATTGGCGGCATCATCGCCGGCTATATCGCCCTTGCTCTTGAGACGTATATGAGTGTGCCAAAATGGGCTCAGGCTCTCATGCCCATGATGATCATCCCCACGCTCACGACCATCGTATCGGGCCTTATCATGGTATTCATTCTTGGTGGACCGATTGCCGCCATCACCGCCGCACTGACCGCTTTCATAAAGGGGCTGGACCAGAGCCAGAAGTTCATGTATGGGTTCATTCTCGGCTTCATTCAGCATCTTGACTATGGCGGGGCCATCTCTAAGGTGCCGAACCTGATCTGTGACGGGATGCTGGCCGACGGCATCTATGGGCCTGAGGCCGTGAAGGTCTTGGGGTCCATGGTTCCACCGTTCGGTGTTGCCCTCGCGCTGGTGCTCTCTAGGGTTGTGAAGAAGCCCGTCTTCAAGTCTTCCGAGGTCGAGAACATCAAGGTCGCTTTTCCCATGGGTATTTGCATGATCACCGAGGGCGTTATCCCCATCGCCATGAACGACCTTGTTCGCACGGTGATTTCAACGGCGCTTGGTGACGCGGTCTGTGGTGCCATCGCGTTTTCCATGGGTGTCGAGTCGAGGGTCCCGTCCGGAGGAATGTTCGTTGTTCCTACGATGACAAATCCCGGCTGGGCTCTCGTGGCCTTGCTCGCTGGGTCCTGTGTGACCGCAGCCCTGCTGGTTCTCATCAAGAAGCCTTTGAAGCCTGAGGAAATCGATGATATCGGGGCCGAGAAGGCTGAAGAGGAAGTTGACCTGTCTGGTCTCAGCTTTAGCTAGATGCGTGGCGTGCGAGGCATATACCTCGCACGCCCTAGCTACCGGGAAGCAACAACAGCTAACGAAAAAAGAGGGTTACTGCATATGTACACGTCTATGCGAGACATGCTCCAAAAGGCCAACAAAGAGGGCTACGCGGTGATGGCAATCAACTCCTTCAACCTCGAATCTGCGGCGGGGGTTATCCATGCGGCCACCGAAATGTGTTCGCCCATTATCATTGACCTGCATCAGGATCACGTGAAGAGGTATTTCGATTGCGATGTCATCACGAGGCCGCTCGTCAAGATGATTGAGCAGACTTCGGTTCCTGTCGCCATCAACCTTGACCACGGGAGCGATGTCGCCCTCCTCAAGCGCTGCCTTCATGCGGGGTTCTCTAGCGTCATGATCGATGCCTCCTCTCATCCCTTCGACGAGAACGTGAAAATCACGAGGTCGGTCGTGGAGTTTGCCCAGGAGTACGACGCAAGTGTCGAGGCAGAGGTCGGAAACATGGGCCTTGTCGGCGAGGGTGCCGGTTTCACCGAGTCAGGCATGTACACGGATCCCGACGTTGCCATAAGGTTCATCCGCGAGACCGGTATCGATGCTCTGGCGGTGTCCTATGGCTCAACACATGGGGACTATCCGGAGGGTTACGTCCCGACGTTCCGTTTCGACATCGTCGAGAAGATCAAGAAAGAGACCAACCTCCCCTTGGTGCTGCATGGTGGGTCAGGTTCTGGTCCTGAGAACATCAAGCGCTCTGTCGCTTGTGGAATCAACAAGATCAACGTCGGAACCGACTACATGATCGCTCAGAGGGATTTTCTTGCAAAGGCGCTCGCCGAGAACCCCGACTACGACTATCCGGAGCTCATGCATCAGTCCTATCTGGAAGCCGCCAAGGTCATCGAGGGGTACATCGAGATTGCCGGCTCAAAGGGGAAGGCGATATAGCGAGGGTCAGACACGTAGTTCGATTTTTGCCATGGTTTGATGGAAAACAGGAAGGTCACCGAAATGTTGCTCAACATGAACCAGATGCTCGAGATTGCCAAGAGGAACCACTTCGCAGTAGGCGCCTATAACGTCTCCGAGTCGAATCTCTTCCGTACGGTCGTCGAAGCTGCCGAGGAAAACGAATCTCCGGCAATCATTGCCGTGCATCCGACCGAGCTTGCCTACTGCAAGGATGATTTCGTCAAGTACATGATCGCTCGCATCACCAACAGTCCCGTGCCCTTCGTTCTCCACATGGACCACGGCGATTCCATCGAGTCCATCATGCGCGCCGTGCGTGACGGCTTCAGCTCCGTCATGATCGATGGGTCCCTGCTTCCCTTCGAGGAGAACATCGAGAAGACCTCCGAGGTCGTGCGTTACTGCCACATGGTCGACGTCTCCGTCGAGGGTGAGCTTGGTACGATCGGGCAGACGGGCGAGATGGTCGAGGGCGGTATGACCGAAGTCAAGTACACCGATCCGCAGGACGCCAAGACCTTTGTCGAGAAAACCGGCGTCGACTCCCTTGCCGTGGCGATCGGCACCTGCCATGGCCTATATCCGAAGGGCGTCACCCCGAAGCTCCGCATGGACGTCCTCGAGGACATCAAGAAAGTCGTCGACATCCCGCTGGTCCTGCATGGCGGATCCGGTAACCCGGACTCCGAGGTTGCCGAGGCGGTGAAGATTGGCGTCCAGAAGGTGAACATCTCCTCTGACTACAAGAGCGCCTTCTTCACCAAGGCTCGCGAGGTTCTCGCACGGCCCAACTCCGGCTGGGACCCCAACAACCTGTTCCCCGAGTGCATCGAGGCGGGCAAGCAGGTCATCACGCACAAGATGGGTCTCTTCAACAGCACGGGAAAGGCAGCGTTGTATCGTGAGCCAGGCGTCAGGCAGTGGAGGCAGGGCCTCGAATAAGCCCCAGCTCTTCTAGTGCGGCGACCCCGTCAGCTTCCTCGCTGGCGGGGTCGATTTCTCAAGATCCTGGCTGCGGAGCCGTTCCCGAGTGGCCCTGCTCGCGAGGTTTTCTGCCTGCTTAGCCAGATGTCGCGGATGACGACATTTTCTCGTGCGTGCGCCGTTGATAATGTCGTCATCCGTGACATCTGGCTAAGCGGGGGGGCCACAGTATGACTGGTGGCTTCAAGGATGGGGTCGATGTCGTCTTAGGTGCCATAAGTTAAGCTAGCGTAGACTAGCTTGGTACCTCGGCGTACAACGGCTGGGGGCATACCCAAGAACAGCGGGCTACGTCATGTTACGTCCGTGTCGTCCTCTGATATTCCCTCGGTCCCATCTTGAAATAGTTTCGGAACTGTCTGTAGAAATAGCTCATGTTGCATATCCCGACTTTCTCGGCTGTCTCGCCAATGGTTAGAGAGGTATTCAGAAGCAGATAGGCCGCTTCGCTCATCTGCTGACTTACTTTGATTTGACTGAAGGTCCTTCCTGTCTTGCTCTTTAGCAGGTTTCCGAGGTAGTTGGTGCTGTATCCGTACTTTGTCGCGATTGACGCGAGTGTGCATGACTTGTAATTCCGTTCGATGTGGTCAAGTATGTCCACGATCTTGTCACCCGGAGCAGGGACCCTTTCCGATGCTTCCCCTCGGTACGTGAGCCCCCTTATGAGCTCGAGCATGATTGATGTGACATAGCTGGCTTGTAGATGGGCACTATATCGGTCCGGGAAGAAGTACTCCTCGCAGAGCAGTCGCATGAGGTCGTCCATGTTGCCAGCGTATTTTGCTGGAACCAGAAGGAACTTATCGTGTCGCCGTCGTTTGGAGATGTACTCGAAGAGGAAGTTGGTCAGGATTCCCCCGCCTGGCAGGCGGCTGAGAAACATCGAGTCGAAGAACTCTTTACGAAATACCATCGAGATGACGATGTCATCCACCGTCTTATAGCTGGGAGACGAACGTATGACGTCTGTGTCGAAGATGATGACGTCCCCACGCGAGAGCGATATTCGTTTTCGGTTTACGAGGAAGTCGCAGGTCCCGTCATAGACGTAGCTCAACTCCATATCGTGGTTCACATGGGGTGGGATGGTGGTGAAGCGAGTCTCCTTCACAAGGGCGATGCTCCGCTCGAGCAAGGTGTTCTTCCAGTCAAACAGCATTACCTTCTGATCTTCCACATTGACGGTGGGAGTCGTCTGGTAGACGGGACTCGGCTCTCCAGGATGCTGGACATGCCAAGTCTCGGAGTTGGTTGTCTGTCGGAGAAATGAGTCGAGCTTGGCTTCGTCCAAAACCGACCTCTCTTCCTTAAATATGTGAATATGTCACAAGAAACAATAATATATGACATTTACCACTATTTTGCGACCAGATAAACTGCAAGGCGAGAGGCTGTTCGGATGAAGGCACAGAAGAGGTCTCGGAAGAAGGAGGATGACGAATGTTGAAGAGTGGGTTCGACGAGGACTTCCTTTGGGGTGGGGCCATTTCGGCGTCCCAGGCCGACGGTGGCTGGATGCAGGGAGGGAAGGGAAAGAACACCCAGGACTGTCGTTGGCTTGACGGTACCTGGAGCCATGAGCGGGTCGAGGAGAAGCACCAGAACAATCCCTTCTCGTCCGTGGAACTCGAGACTGCGCTGTCTGACGACGGTACTGATTTCTATCCCTTTAGGCGCGGCATCGACTTCTATCACCATTACAAGGATGACATCGCCCTGTTCGAAGAGATGGGCCTGAGACTCTTCAGGACCTCGATCTGCTGGTCGCGAATCTTCCCTAATGGAGACGACGCAGAGCCGAACGCAGAGGGCATCGCCTTCTACCGCGACATGTTCTCTGAGTGTCACAAGAACGGGATAAAGGTCTTCTGCACAATGCTGCACTATGACATCCCCGTGAATCTGGTTACGAAGTACGGAGGCTGGAAAAGCAGGAGAACCATCGAGTTCTTTACCCGTTACGTCGAGACGATCGTCGACGCGCTTGGTGATGTCGTGGACTTCTGGCTTCCCTTCAATGAGTTCAACGCGGGACGCTTCTCCCCGTGGGACGGTGTCTGCCTTGTCCGAGATGTTGAGGGGAACTCCTTTGACCAAGAGGTTTTCCAGTGTTTGCACCATGAGTTCGTTGCGAATGCAAGGGCGGTCCAGATCGTCCATGAGAAATTGCCCGGAACGCCGGTTGGAGGAATGATTGCGCGCTTCTGCACTTATCCAGCGACGTGCAAACCCGAGGACAACCTTCAGGCCATCCAGGATGACCAGTATGCCAATTGGTTCTACACGGATGTCATGACCCGAGGCAAGTATCCGGCATACATGGATCGCTACTTCGACAGGCTCGGAATCAAGATTGAAATCGAGGAGGGAGACGAGGAACTTCTTAGCGAGAATACCGTCGACTTTCTCGCCTTTTCATATTACTTCTCGCAGATCTCCACGACGAGTCAGGGGTGGGAGAAGACGGCGGGCAACCTGGTCATGGCCAACAAGAACCCCTATCTGGAGACCTCTGAATGGGGTTGGCAGATGGACCCCATTGGACTGCGTGTGACTCTCAACCAGATGTGGGATCGCTATCAGCTTCCTCTCTACATAGCGGAGAACGGCCTTGGTACGGCTGACCTCCTCAACGAGGATGGGACCGTTCACGATGGCTATCGCATTGACTACCTGCGGCGTCACGTGGAATGCCTGAAGCAGGCCGTCATCGACGGGGTCGACGTTCGAGGCTATATGGTCTGGGGCTTCATAGATGTGGTTGCTTGCGGGCCCCTCACCATGGACAAGCGCTATGGGCTCATCTACGTAGACCTCGACAACTGTGGAAAGGGGTCAGGAAAGCGCTATCGCAAGGATTCGTTCTATTGGTACCAGCGCTGCATCGCGAGCAATGGCAGGGACTTGGACTAGCTCCCAAGCGATGGGAAGTGCAGGCAAAGAAGAGAAGGGATGCATCATGGTTGGCAAGAGCAAGAGAGAGCTCGCGGAGAGGATCCTCGAGCTCGTCGGTGGGGCGGACAACGTCGTCATGGCGACGCATTGCATCACGAGACTACGTCTTAATCTCAGAGATGATTCGAAGGTCGATCTTGAGGCGCTTAAAGGTCTCGAGGGAACGCTGGGGGCACAGGTCAAGGATGGGCAGTGGCAGGTCATCATCGGGCCACAGGTCGAGAGCGTCTACCGCGAGCTCGAACCGCTGCTTGGGAGTATGAAGCTCAGGGGAGAGGTCGGAGTCGATGATGACCAACCCGAACTCAAGAAGAGTGGCAGGGTTCAGATATTCGACATCATCTCTGGAATCTTCTCGCCAATCATCCCCGCCTTGGTCGCGGGTGGCATCATCAAGGGCATCCTAGCGGTCTTTGCGGGCTTCGGCATGGACACCTCTGCCGGGGACTGGGCAATCTTCAGCATGATCTCCGACATCCCGTTCTACTTCCTACCGTTCCTTCTGGCAGTGAGTTGTGCGGACAAGTTCAAGGTAAACCGTTCACTGGCGTTGTGCGTGGCGGGGTCGCTCATGTATCCCACGATCGTCAATGCTATCGGCACGGGAGAGACGCCTCTTACGCTGTTCGGTTTCGCGCTCCCGATCTTCACCTATGCGGACTCCGTCTTCCCGGTCATCTTCGGAGTCGCCGGGCTCGCCCTCGTGTATCACGCAATTGACAAGCTCGTACCCGACCTGTTCAAGCTCGTCGTTGTTCCAGCCGTCTCCCTCGCGATTGTCATCCCGCTGAACCTTCTCGTCCTGGCTCCGATCGGAGCATGGTGTGGCATCGGTCTCGCAAATGGCATCGTGTGGCTCTTCAGCACTCTCGGCCCCATCGCTGGATTTCTATTGGGCTTCTTCATGCCGCTTATTGTTCTCTTTGGCATGCACCAGTCAACGAGTCCCATCCAAATCTCGAACATCGCGACCCTTGGTTACGACTATCTGCTTCCCGTCTCGTTCTGCCATAATCTTGCCGAATCGGGTGCAGCCTTTGGAGCGGCCCTGCGCATGAAGGACGAGAAGCTCAAGTCCGCCGCCTTCACCTGTGCGTTCTCCGCATTTATGGGAATCTCCGAGCCAGCTCTCTTTACCGTGCAGGTTCCCAATCGTACCCCGCTCTACTCCGCGATGATTGCAAACGGAATCGGCGGGGCGCTTACCGTGGTTCTTGGCGTGAAGTGCTTCGGCTTCGTCATGCCCGGAATCACCTCGCTTCCCGTCTACATGGACCCCTCGGGCAATGCGTGGAACATCATCGCCATCGTGATATGCATTGCCCTGACGTGGGTGATTGCCATGGCATGCTCCTTCGTACTATGGGGCAAGAGCAAGGGCAGCCTGAAGGCCAAGGGCGAGGTGGCCGCATAGCGCAGGCTGCGAGTCCGAGGCGTTCTGCGACCTTGAGCTATGTAAGTAGAGCGGTACCGAATAGCCCACCATCTTCGTTGGATGGTGGGCTATTTCGTGCAGGAATATGATCGCTGGTTCAGTTACGACGAACGTCCATCGTGTCTGTGAGTGCAACTTCTGTCTGAAACAGATCTACCTTGGGCTGAGGTGATAGCGCCTTCGAGACATGTGCAGGGTGGCAAATGCATAGGCGTTGCGAGAGGGTTGACCTGCGCTGATTCCATAGCCTTGCTGAAGTGATTTGTTTGCCCTGTCGGATCATTCGTCACACTTCACTCTTTCACCGTCATTATTCATCCATTCGGCGATTATTCTCGCGCTCTCAGTATTCTGCCCCAAATCACATGCTAATAGATACTAATAACATAATGTAATAACAAATGAGAGGAGCAAAAAGGAACTAC
>Ga0183095_10382_pt1 | contig 161656 bp, 132 predicted proteins | sample BioMet4_FD_130346 | JGI IMG/M metagenome (GOLD analysis project Ga0183095, IMG submission 130346) | Microbial communities from bioreactor (seeded with sewage sludge) at LBNL, California, USA - Biofuel metagenome 4 (v2) (version 3) | ecosystem: Engineered > Bioreactor > Anaerobic > Unclassified ...
ATGTACATTATTTCAATTACGAAAGGCATGCTTCGGCTTTAAACTACAAAACCCCGATTCAGTTTAAAACTGAATCAGGGTTTTGAGTTTCGTTTTTATTGGTGTCTACTTTCTCTTGACAGATGCAAGTTCCTTATAGGAACCGCTCTTTTTTTATTGTAATAAAGAAGTGAAATAAACCTAAAATAGGTCTAAAGTTAAGAATTGTTATTAATTTGGTCTCAAAAAATGACCACTTTTGTCAAAAAACGACCACTTTTGTAGTGAAAGGTAAAAATGACTTGCTTTTGTTGTAAAATATTTACGTGGTATTTAGAAAAGAAACATAAATGCTTAAAAAATTAACAGAAATTTAAATCTTAAGCAAAGGATGTTGACGTGATGAATAAAAAACAAAGAATAAGTATGTTGACTTTAGTAGTGTTGGGGACAGTACTAAGTGGCAGTATGGTACTAGCTGCGCCAGCTGCACCGGTTCAGGGCAGTTTGCCTGGAGTAGAAATAAGCAGGACTAAGGAGTATTTGGAAAGAGAGCACCTTGCTCAGCAAATAGCGGAGGATATAGCCAGGAAAAAGGCCAAGGTTGAAGGACAAGGAACAGAGACCTCTACACCGGTGAAGGCAGAGGTTACTTTTGTCATAACTAGTATCATTACCGATAAGTCTCAAGTCTTAAGTGAAGAAGAAATCAAAAAGCTCACCAACAGTTACGAGGGCAAGACCCTGGTAGTCCGTGATTTATATGAGCTGGTAAATAAAATAAATAAGCTCTACAGCGATAAGGGTTACCTTACTTGTAGAGCAGTTTTGCCACAACAGACCATTAAACAAGGTGTTGTACATATTCGCCTGCTAGAAGGTAAGACAGGGAAAGTTACAGTGGAAGGTAATAAAAGCACCAGAGAAAGATATATTACCGACCGCCTGTCTTTGAAACCAGGCACTATCGCCAACATTAATACCTTGAATAAGGATCTGTTGTTATTTAATGGTACCAATGATGCTCAGCTGCGGATTAAGATGAAAGCCGGCGAGCAACCTGGTACTACAGACTATGAACTTACTACATGGGAGCCGCAACAACAGACCTGGTCTGTGTATAGCGATAATGGTGGTAATACGAACAGTGGTAAATATAGAGGTGGATTATTTTTCACGGACCGTAGCCTAACAGGGACCAGAGATGCGCTTACCTTAAGCACCTTAAATTCCAAGGGCATGAGATCTTTTAGTACTGCTTATAGCAGGCAGGTAGGTAGAAGTGGAACCAAGCTGAATTTGATGTATAACACTAACAGCGTACATATTGTGGCAGGGGACTTGGAGCCACTGAACGTACGTGGTCATGCCAGTGCTTATGGCGTAGGAGTAGTCCAACCGCTGGTGGTTAATGAAACAACCAGAGCGGAGGCCGGTTTAGAATACAATTACCAAAATTCTAAAACAGATTATTTGGGCATTCATTGGATAGATGATACGGAAAAAGATGTAAGTGCTTCCTTTGCTCTTACTGATTACGGAAGAAGCCATATTTTCTACCAGAAGCATAGTTATGTGGCAGGCGGGTATGATGATTTAAATGATGCCAATAAAGATTATGGCATATATAAGCTTAGCAGCTTATATCAAAAAAGTTTTAGGCATGGTCAGATACTAACAGGACGGCTGGATGCCCAATTGGCTTCTGCACATTATCTGCCAAGTGCTAAACAGTTTTATATAGGTGGAGCCTATAGCGTACGCGGTTATGAAGAGAACCTTCTAAGTGGTGACGATGGTTATAGCTTTAATGTGGAATATGCAGTACCGCTTAATACCAGAAACGTTTCTGCTTTTGCATTTTATGATCAGGGTGGTGTATATGGGGACAGTTCTTTTGAAAACCATCTTCTCAATAGCTTAGGAATTGGAGTAAAGGCTACCATAGCTAAGAAAATTTATGCTAATTTGTCGTTAGGCTGGCCTTTGCGGAGAGAAGTTAATGGAAAGGTTGCAGATGGTAGTAGGATACATTTTATAGTTAATGGCACTTTTTAGGGGAGGAAGGATACACACATGAAACTGAGCAAAAGAAAAAACACCTTAGCGCAGCAAGTTCTCCAGACTATGGCAACAGTAGGTTTTGTCATAGCTCCATTAGCTACAGGTTTAGCGGCTGATGCAGGGACCATTCAAAAAGTCAATGGCACTGAATATTTAAAATCCAATGAAAAGCTGGCAAATATTTATGCTGATGCTGTTTTGGGGACAGGTAACAACAGTGTAGCTCTTAATACCTTTAAAACCTTTAAGGTTGATGCAGGTAAAATTGCTAATATGCATTTTCAGAAAGAAGGCGGCACGTCTGCCAATAACCTGGTCAACGTTGTAGGAAGCAAGGTTGATATTAATGGTATAGTTAATGCGGTAAAAGATAATAAAATTGGCGGCAATCTTTATTTCTTAAGTAACCAAGGTATTGCGGTAGGACCTACCGGTGTTATTAATGCAGGTTCTCTAACCATGATGACGCCTACTAATAAATTTTATGTAGAGGCAGGCCTGGCCAGTTGGACAGATCAGAAGGCAGAGAATGGCGTTAATGGTGCTATTGAGCTAGTGGGTAAGGATGGTAACATTGATGTTGATGGTTTGGAAAAGGGCTTTTTAGTTGCCAACTGGGGCAATATCCAAAAGCTCAATATTCCTCTTAATAAAACAGGCACTATCACTATCGAAGGTAAGATTAATACCGTAGATGGCATTAACCTCTTGGCAGGCAAGGATATTACTGTGAAATCTACTGCCAGCTTAACCAGCAAGGCTAGGGTGGACTATGCCAGCCTGGTTAATATTACTGATGCCGGAGCGGCTGTTGATGCCGGCTTAAGCGGTGATTTGGTAGCAACTCAAACAGGTAGTGGCGATATTACTTTGGCAGTAGCTGCCAATACTGTTAACTATAATGATGAAAGCTTTGCAGATTTTGCAAAAAATGCTGAGGGTTTTAATACAGTTAAAACCTCTCTTACCGTAGAGAAGGGGGCAGTTATTGACGCGGTAGGTAACGCTTCTCTTACAACAATTTCTTCTGTAGGTTCAGGGCAGGCCGGCTTCTTTGGTACTGATTTACAAGCTGCCAGTGCTGATGACCTGGTAGGAACCATGGCTAAAACAGTGTCTGAAATAAACATTGATGGTGCTGTGTCCGGTGAGCAGGTGGCAATCACTGCCGATGCTTCTAATGTGTATGTTAATGGTTCCTTAAGCAACTTTACAAATTATGCCGGAACAATGATAAAGAGCTTTATCCCTTTGGATTCTGATCTTAACTATGTAGTTATGGATAACCAGGCCTTGGTAAATATTGGTGCTGATGCTGTAATTACAGCCAGGTCTACCATTAAGGATGCTGTAACTCAGGAAAATGGTTATTCTTTAGGTGGAATTGAGTTAATTCCGGCTACGGAGAACAGGGACTATGCTTTAAATATTAAAGCCAATGCTTATTTAGAAGTGGGTGCCGGCAGTGCGGCAGCTGCTACTAAGCTGTCTCAGAGAAAAACTGTTCCTGCAGGAAGTGATCCCGGACAATTTATACCCAATGCCGGTGTAACCTACCTAGAGGCTAATAACCAAGCTAATGTGGTAGTAACAGGCAAGGTGGATGCTGCAGGTGACACTAATATGAATGCCACAGCCTCTATGTATGCAGAAGCTTCTGCTGCAGCTGACGCTCCTACTCGTACCACCAATCAGGAAGTTAATAATTTCTTGAATATGGCAGCAGTAATAGCTGATTTGCAAAATACAGCTACAGTTAAGGTAGATGGTGCTGCCAAGACTATAGGTGGCAATTTAAATGTAGAAGCTAATTCTGATGGCCAATCTTATGCTACCTCTGCCATAGTTGGTGCAGGTGAAACATCTATGGCAAATACTGCTCTTAACATTACTGATGTAGCTACTAAGGCAGATATTACTATTGACAGCAATTTGACAGCTGATTCTTTTGATATCCATGCTGATAACTCTGTAAGCAATAGCTTTACTGCTAATAACGCGGTAGGCCTTAGCAAGAGAGGCGTCAGGATGGCTAGCAAAACATGGACGCCTCCTTTTAGTACGAATACTAAAAAAACTAAGGCGGGCTTAAAAGCACCTGAAGGCTTGGAGAAACTGGGAGAGTTCTTCTCAGCAGGTGCCAGCATAGCTCTTATTAATGAAACTAATGCTTCTAACGTTACTATGACTAAGAATGCTAAGCTAACGGCACCTAACGATATTAATGTTAATGCCAATACTACTTTATCAGGTAGTTATATTAACGTATCAGGCACAACTAATAACTTTAATACTAAGACTAATAATCAGGCTATAATTAGCGCTGCGGTATTAGTTTCTGATATGGACAATAGTGCCAATGTGGTAATTGAGGGCGGAGATACTACTAAGAAAGCCCAATTATCCGGTGCTAATGTGAACATAAAGGCCAACAGCCAATTCCTCTATGACCGTCCGGCTACTATCTGGGGAGACTTCCAACAGCTCTGTACAGATATTCAGTCCGCCTATCAGGGAGATAAAGCTGTAATTGATGCGGTAACGAAATTGTTAGGAGTTTCTCAAGATGATGGCTTTGCCTATATGGAAGACCGTTCTACCGAAAAAGCTATAGAGTTCTTCGAAAATGTACAAAATTTGGCTAATGCTATTAATGTAAGTACTATTCAAACTAACTTGGATGGTTTAACTGCTCTTGTTTCTATTCCTTCATCCCTTATGGCCTTTATTGATGGCGCTAATTATGCCAACGTCTATGTTTCTGCCAGTACCGGTGGTAAGACTACCGCTGGTACAGGTGGCGGTAGTGGAACAGGCGGCAGTGGGTCAAGTGCCAAGCTGGCGGTGGCAGGAACAGTTAACCTAAGTACTTTGAATAACAATGCCAAGGTAGTTGTAGGCAAGAATACTCAGCTTACTGCTGCTAAGACTTTGGATGTCAATGCTACAGCTACCCAAAGCGATGTTACCTTTAATGGCAAGGTTAAATTGTTCATTCCTAAGACCAGTTCTATAGGCGGTGCTGATACTGCTGTAGGTGGCAATGCAGGCATATATGAAACAAATGTTAATAGTATTGTGGTAGTCGGTGAAGGTGCAGAGCTTACCGGACGTACGGTAGACCTTAGCGCCAACAATGATGTTTTACATATTGTTGCTACCTTTGGCGGCGGTACAGGAGGTACCACCGGTGTTACCGGCATGGCTTCCTATATGAGTGGTACAAGTGACAGCATTGTAGCAGTAGATGATGAAGCCATTCTAAGAGCTACAGCAGCTGCTGTGGATGCTAATGATTTTGCGGTAGCAGATACAGCCACAGCTGATGAGAAGGCTGAGGCTAAGGCCGCTTATGATAAGGCTGTAGCAGAAAATGGTGCTATTAATCTTAATGCTACTAATAAAACAAATATCCAAAATATTGTCTTTGATAAAACCGGTGCCGGGAAATCTGCAGTAGGAGCTTCCGTAGGCATTGTTAAGTATGCCATCAATAACATTGCGGGTATTACTGATACGGATCAAGGTGCAGTACGTACTTCCTCAGAAGTAAGCAATCTTTCTACCTTGCTTGCTACCAAGCTGAATACTCCGGCTCGTACTGTTACCTATAATTTGGATAATTATAGTGACTATCAAAATGCTAATAAGAATATTAGCTTTCTTAATAATTTAACTCAGAGTGATATAGATAAAGTACAGGCTGACTATGAGGCAGCTACTGATGAAACAACCAAAGCAGGCCTTTTGGCCCAAAAAGTGCAAATGGATTACCAGCTGGCTAATAAGACGTTGTTGGTAAACAGACTGCAAACTGAACAGGCTGAGATGAAGTCTCAGGATAAAGCTAATGCAGATAAGTATATTGCTGAGACAGAAAGTGATCTTGTTGCTTTAGACAAGGAATATTTAGATAAAACAGATGCAGAATACATTGCAGAGAAAGCTTATCTGGATGGTAAGAAAACTTACTTTGAAAATTTAAAAACAGATGTCTCTGTTATTGCGGCTACTCCGGAAACACCTACTAGCGGACCTGACTTGACTACCCATTTGGGTACAACCGCTAACAAATTAACTACAGGGAGTGTTACAGCAGGCGACGTAACAATTAACGCTGTAACTAATGGACTGATTGACAACATTACCGTAGCCGGCGTTACCGCAGGCAAGAGCCAAAAGAGTGGAACCAAGACCGGTGGTTTTGGTTTACCATTGGATATTGCTGCTTCCGGCAGTGCTTCTGTAAACATGATCAGTGGCAATAGCGCAGCTCTCTTGGAAGGCGCTAATGTTAATTTAGTTACTACCGATGCTGCAGCAGATACCAAGCAGGTAGCTGTTTCGGCTAGCGATGCTTCTATAATAGGTGCCTATAGTGGTGCAGCTGCAGTTAAAAAAGGCGGTGGCGCAGGAGGCAGTAGTGGTTTTGCCACAACCTTGGCAGGTGCAGTAGCCTATAACCAGACTACAACCGGCGTAGTTGCTCAGATTAAAGATACCGCTATTGATAATGCTGCAGCAGTGGATAATACTGCTACTAAAAAGGGTGCCCTAGTGGCGGCAGGACTAGCTTTGGGTAAGCAGTCAGGTGGAACTAGCGGTAGTGGTATTGCCGGTGGTGCCTCTGTTTCTTATAACGATAGTACTAATACCATTCATGCCGTAGTTGATAATACTAAGGTTAACAAGGCTGCCGATACTACAGGTGCATCCACTGCTTTAAATAACATTGCTTATGACAAGGATATTCAGATAGCAGGCGGCATTACTGCTCAGTATGCTAAAGCTAATCTTGGCCTGGGTGTAGCCGGATCTTATTTAGATGTAAATAATGATGTTAAGGCCCTTGTAACGGGCAGTAATTTGGCTCAAATGGATACCGTGAAAAACTATGCGGCTACTAACTTAATTCAAGTGGGAACAGCCATTAGCGTAGGTATTGTTTCCGGCCAAAGCTCTAATGGTGTACAGGGTGCAGCTGCTATCAATAATCTGACCAATAATGTAAATGCTGAATTGGCTGATACAACTATCAGTGCTACGCAATTAGAAGTGAAGGCCTTTGATGGCAAGCTAAGCGTAGGTGAAGCTGACAATAGTCATAAGTCAGAGCTTTTAGGCACAGATGGTGAAGGCTTTGATGTAGCCGGTATTGATGCCATGGCTGACGTTAATGCTTCCAATGATGGAACTAAAGGTGGTTCTGATGTAAGCGTAGAGGATAGCAACCTGGGTGGTTCCGATGGTACTACTAGCGACGAGGCATATAAAGCAACTACCTTTACAGCAAATGATAATGCAGGCAACCTTATCATTACCGGTGCAGTAGGTACGACTTTAAACAATGGTAGCCAAGGTACTATTACTGCAGGAGCTGCAGTGGTTTATAACAATATAAATAACAACTTTACTTCTGCTATTAAAAACGGTAGTTCTATAACTGCTACCGGTACAGATGGCATTGTAGTAAGGTCTGATTCTGATACTCTCCTGGTGGGTGTAGCGGCAGGCGCAGCTGCCAGCAAAGGACAAAATGGGTTAGCTGCCTCCGGTTCTGCTTCTGTGCAGAAGCTCAATGCTGCTACCACAGCTACCGTGGAGGATTCTACCCTGACAGCTGATAAAACTAATGTTGAAGCAGAGAGTACTTCCAGGCTTATTGATGTGGCAGGGCAAGTTAGCGCTACCAAGGGCAATGTGGCGGTAGGCCTTACTACGGCTGATAATGTACTAAATAATACAACCGGTGCTTATGTAAAGGGCAGTACTCTTGCTGCTAATAATACTGCAACAGGCTCCAAAGTTACTGTGAAAGCAACTAACGATAGCAAGAATTATGCTATTGCAGTAGGGGCAGCAGCCAGCAGCAATCAAACTGGTGCAGTTTTGCAAGGCTCTATGGCTATGAATAGTGGCGCCAATAATACTGAAGCGGTAGTAGAAAAGAATGCTGACAAGTATGATGAGACAACCGGTGCAGGCAAGAGCAAAATTACTAATGCTGCCGGTATTGATGTAACCAGTGCTGATAACACTATCATGAAGGCTATTGCCGGCAGTGTCAGTGCTACTCAAGGTAGTGCTGCTGTGGGTGGTGCTGTAGCATACAATACTATTACAGGACAAGCCAATAGAGCGGCTTTAAATGATGCGGATGTAACTACGGTAGAAAATACCGACGTTAATGTGAAAGCTACTGACAACTCTGATCTTCTGACTATTGCTGCCGGAATTGCTTTAAAGAGCGGGCAAACCGGTGGTGCAGCAGAAGGTAGCGTTGCTATTGCCGATACTACCAAGAGCACCACAGCAGCTATGGATAATACAAGTATTAATAAAGCTGCTGCAGTGACCGGTGTAGTGGCAGATGTAGAAGCTAATTCAACGAATAAGATTACTACCAGTGCAGATGTGCTGGCCGGGACTACCAGTAACGTAGCCATTGGTGTTGGCGTGGCAGTGAACAAGAGCCACAATGATACCGTGGCACAGGTTACAGGTGGAACCTATAAAGTTCAGGATTTAAAAGTGGCAGCAACTTCTTCTGCCAAGCTTGTTGATATAGGTATAGGTGTCGCAGCGACAACAGGACAAGGTGGTTCCTTGGCCGGTAACGTAGCTGTCAATAATATTGGCAATAATACCAAGGCTGTTTTGCAAGAGAGAGTAATTAAAGATGTCAATGGTAATGATGTAGCTACTAATGTTGATGTTGCTGCTACCGGTAATGTAGCAGTATTAGCTAACAGTACCGAGCATTTGAAAAATTATACCGGCGCTTTGTCTGCTACTGTAGGTAGTGGCTATGTGGCAGGCGGTTTCTCTGTGGCTGTCAACAATATCAATGGTGAAACTTCTGCAATGGTAGATGGTGCTACTTTAGAAGCTCAGGGTACAGGGAATGGTATTGAGGTATTTTCCTATGCTACAGATAATGATAGAAATCTTACTACTACAACCAATACTCTGCATGGCTTAATCGTCAATGCAGATGCTCACCATGAATTGGACAACGTGGATGTTACAGGCGTTACTGCTTTATCTAGCGAAGCAGGTGTAGCAGGTGGTGGTACGGTATCTGTTAATACCCTGGAAGGGTCCACTCTGGCTAAGCTCAGCAACTCTGATGTGAATAAGAGCGGTGCAGCGGCTACTGCCGATGTTAATGTATTGGCTAAGGACAATACAGAAGTAGATAGTCATCTGGGTGTAACAGCAGTAGGTATTGGCATGGAGGGTGCCGGCGCAGCCGGTGCAGCCGCAGATACCAATATTTTAAAACGCAGTACCAAGGCTCAGATTTTGGGAAATAGTACTACGAAAAATACCGTTAATGCCAACTTGCTTAATGCACAAGCCTTCGACCGTCAGGACGTAGTAACCAATGCTATTGGTGTAGCTGCCTCCGGAGGTATGTATGGTTCAGGTACTATTGCAGGTACCATTTCTGTGAGCAAAAATGCAGCTGTTACTCTGGCTGAGATAAGTGATATCGATAGTATCAATAATGGCTTAAATGTTAATGCTGATCATAGAAATAAGCTACAGCTCTTCGGTAATTCTGTAGCTTTATCAGGTGCTATCGGCAGTGGTTCCATTGGCTTGGGTATAGGTGTTGTTAATGATGACAGCGATACTCGTGCTAATGTCATAAATAGCATAATTAAGCATAATGAAAATGGTACAGCAGTTGATAGTGTCACTGCTCTTAACGATACTTATCTACTTACCGAAGTAGCTGATGCAGCAGCGGCTATAAGTATAGGTGCAGGAGCTAGCGGTAGTATTACTGTTAATAACATGGACAATATGGTAATGACTACCATACAAAACAGTACGGTGGGTACAGCGGATAAGCAGGCTGCTTCCTTTACGGCCAGTGCTAATAATTCCTTATCTACCAAATTTGCTACGGCCACAGGTGCAGGTGGACTAGGTGCTGCTGCCATAGGTATTGGTGTTACTACAGTAGATACCTCAGTGGTAACCGGTGTGGATAATAGCCGAATTTATGCCAATAGTATTAATTTGTTAGCCAATGAAGACCGGGATGTTACCCAATACGGTGCAGCAGGTGCTATTAGCGGCGTGGGCTTGGGTACCAATGTGATGATAACCAGTATTGGTAGCAAGGTAGATACCCTGATTGATTATGCTGGTTATAAGGATAAAGATGATAAGAAATTAGTAGAGCTGGATATGTCTCAATATCTGGGTACAAGTGGTTATGTGAACACTTCTGCTGAAAAACAAAGCAACCTGGTAACCAGCGATTCTACCGCCGGTGCCGTAGGTAACTCCGGCACACAAACCGGTGCTATCAATTCTCTGGGTAGTTTATATACAGAAGAAGGAAATACCACCACTGATACCGGTACTATGTGGACGGATATTGGAAATAATTCCGGAAAGGCTTCTATTAATAGCGGCTTAACTGCTGATTCTACTAAGTCAGGAGTAAGTGGTAAATTAGGTGGTAGCACTACTGCTCAAGGCGTTAAGGTGGAAGTAAAGAATGGCTCAGCTTTAATCGGTAGCGAGGCAGTGCTTAATGCTAATGCTAATACAGATGCTGATATTGAAGTATATCAAGGCAACTTCTCCGTAGTGGGAGTGAGTGTTTCTGTAGGTGTTTTGGATGTAAAACGCAATAGCGGTGTTACTCTGGATAGCTCTACCATAACAGCTGATAATATTACGATAAGCTCCAATCAAAGTGGTACAACTAAGCAAAATGTCTATCAAGGTGCCATTGGTGGCGTAAATGCCAACGTGGCCTATGGTCGGGCAGGTACCAGTGGTTCCAACCAGATTGATATTACTAATAATAGCAAGCTGATAGGTCAGGGAAATGTTGCGGTAAGTACCGCTGATACAACTGACACTAATGTTCACATTTATGGCGTAACAGCAGGCGCAGTTAATGGCGGTGCCTTAATAGCCGATGCCAGCAACACCAGTACCAATACTATCAATGTTTCTGACAGTACTATTACTAATGGTGTTACCTATCTGAATGAAGCTGACGATGGTACAGTGACTGATGCAGCCGGAACGGTTTATACTACCTACGAACTGGATGCAGGCGGCAAGCCCTATCTGGCTGCCGATTCTACTACCAGTATTAATGCTACCAAGAATAATTCTGTTACTGCCGATGTAAAGGCAGGAACACTGGGAGCAGCTAGCATTTATGGCATGGTGTCTGTAGCTAATGATGATAGTGCTGTGATAGTTAATCTGGCCAAAGCAAGTGGTACAGGTTTTGCTGATGGCAACAATACTATTATGGGTAAGACTGTAGATGTATTGGCAGAGAACAATCCCAAGGTCAAAGCTGTACAAGATAGTGTGGCCGCAACCTTGGTAGGCGGTATTGGTGTATCAGTAGCAACTGCCAAGGCAGAAGGTTCTGCAGAGATGCGCTCGCTGGGTAATACCTACTGGGTGGATAAAGCTGAGCTTGGCGCTCAGGTGGGTACGCAAGATGGTGATTACACAGCTGAAGCCAAGGCTCTTAGCGTTAATGCTTCCGGTGTAGCAGCAGTGCAGGCTAATGCGGCTACCGCTACAGCAGCGATGACTGCAAGTACTGATATAGGTGCAGATACCTATAAAACGGTTACAGTGGCTGAGCTGATAGATACGGCTATTAATGATGCCGGAGAAACAGTTAATACTTACAAATTTACCAAGCAAGGCAAAACTGATTTGGCAGTAACCGCTAATAATGGTACCAAGCTACATGCGAATGTAGAAGGTATTACTGTAGGCGGCATAGTAGCTAGTGGAACTAATTTAGCTTTTACAGAAAATACTACTGCGTCTAATATTAACCTTGCAGGGTCGGATGCCAAGCTGAAAACGCTTACTGTCAATGGCAATGGTGCAGGGGATAGTACTGCCATAGCCAAGGGCTACGGTGGTGGTTTGGTTGCCTTTAGTCCTGTAGCAGCAGAGAGCAAGAATAATTCGGCTGCTAATGTTACTGTTAATGTAAGCGGTGATTTTACGGCGGTGGGTGATGTTCTGGTTACAGCTATGCAAGGCGATAAGAGCAATATTTTGGCAGATGCCTTGACAGCAACGGTAGTTGGTTATAGCGGTACCATAGGTAAGAGTACTCTGGCCGGTTCCACAACTATCAACTTTAATAAGGCTCAGTTAACCACAGAGGGAAGTCTGCAAGCTAATGCCGTGAATACCATGACTTTTGGTGATACTCAGGAATATGCTGTGAAAGGCAGCGGTTACGGCGGTATTGTAGGTGCCGGAGCAACGCTGGACAACACTATTGACAAGACGGCTGCAATTAATGTGAAGGATGGCAGTACCTTAGCCAGTGCCGGTGAGCAAATTCTAGAGGCCGGTTCTACCGGTAATATTGTGGCCAAGGGCGTTATTAAAGCAGCCGGTGCCGCTACGGTAGCAAATATTAATGTTGACAATACCATTACGGTTAATAATCAGATTAATGTAAACGACAATAGTAGCTTAAAGACTACTGCCGCTAATAGCTCTTTGAGCCTGGCAGCTTCTGATAATATGAATCTGACTGTAGGCGGTGCTTCCGATATCCAAGGTGCTGCTGTGGGCGGTAATGCTGCAGATGTGACCAGTAAGTATAATCGCAATAACAGCATCAATCTCAACAAAGGATCCTTAGCCAGCAAGGATGATCTTAACCTTTATGCCGGCAAGGACGCGACAGGAGCGGCTTCCAGGCTGGAATTTGTAGGTGAAGCAGAGGCCTATAATCACAGCGGAATAGCTTTTGGAGCAGATCCTATGCTGAATAACAGCATAATACAAAAGAACCAGATTAATATTTCCAATCTGAGCAACGGCAGCAGTGTAGCAGACATTAATATGTTTGCTGATAGCGGTGTGGAAAAAATTCGGGAAACCACTATTACATATACTTGGTTACATAGTGAAGGAACTAGTGATTATACCAGCTCTAACATGGGACAGAGATCTACCAGTGTTGCTTCCGACAATTTTATTAAAACAGATGGTACATTGACGGCAGGTGTCCAAAACAAACAGAATATTGTTATTGGTGGAGAGAACAACCAAGTAGTTGTACTGAATCCCACAACCCTGGCAGCTGTTCGCAAAGTAAAAGGCCAAGAAGGTGCCGTGGGTAAGGACGGCATAATTATCAGCCTGACAGATGGTCAAGGCGATGCTTTGACTAATATTACGGCCGCTGATTTCACGGTAGGCAGTTTTAACTATGGCGCTGCTCTTTATCAACGTTATCAGGATTTGCTGAAATTAATAAATGGTTACAGTGATGACAAGACTTCCACGGCTTATCTTGGTTATAAAGCGGAATTAGCCAGAACAGAAGACAAGCTGCGCTCGATGAATCTCTATACTTCCAACAAATATGATGATAATGGCAATATAGTACAGCTTGGGCAGGTAGTAGGTAAGGTTAATGTAGATTATATTTCCCTGCCTGATTTGGTGGCTTCCGGTGGTAACATCAATATTCAAACTGATAATTTAAGTGGAAACGGTACCTTAGAAGCCAAGGGTTCACCGGAAATTAATATTACTAACAATACCAATCTTTATCTAAAGGTAAATGATATTACCGTAGGTGAAGCCGGCGGCAAGGTAATCTATAATGATAATATCTTAAGTACTACGGGCACTACTCAGACCATTGGTCAACAGATTGCCTCCATAAATGTCAACCCCGATATTACTCTTACTGACGTAAAGATGGAAGAAGGAAGCAGTGGCAAGATAAACATTAAGGGTAATTATGGTGGGGCAAAAATTAGTGCTCAGGATTATGCTATTGATGGAACTACCTATGCAGTTGATAAGACGAAGGTAGCTACGTATGAGATGACACCTATGGCCGACATTGAGATTAATGGCCATATTGACAGCTTAAAGGGTGAAGTAAATATAGAAAGTGCTCACGATGATATCATTATTCAAGGAGATACTGCCTACACCAGTGCCGGAATTGATGCGGCGAAAATTACCCTGACGGCAATTAACGGTTCGGTAAGTCAAGGCTATCACGATGGCATTACCAATATTGGCGGTAGTGTACAGGCGCAGTACGCAGACTTGTATAACAAAACTAAGACTGAGCTTGATAACTACTATGGTTATGATACCCAAAAGAGTATTACTGACGTAAAAACTTCAACTGCTACAGTTAGTGCCACCGGTGGTAATACCATTGCCGGCAATAGTATTTATATTAATTCTGCCGATATCAATGTCAATGGTACACTGCAAAGCGGCTATGCTAAGTACGCTGTTGATATTGACAGTACTGATACCTATACCTATGAGTATAAAGAAAAGGTTCCTGTGTACAGAACCAAGTGGGGGCTTGGTGGTAGGACAAAGATTGTGATAGGCTATAACGAAGTCAAGAAGACCAAGACAGTTACTGTTGCAGAACGTCTTGCTGAGTTGCAAACAGCCTGGGAAAATAGTGGCAGCAAGGTTTTATCAGATGCTATAGTTACTACGGGAGATGCTTACAAAATTCTCAATGGTGGTACTGATAGCTCCGATAGTACTATTTATAATCTGCCTGTTTACTACAATCCTTCTACCGGCAAGTTGGTTTTGCCGGACGTTGATGCTAATGGTGGCAAGATATATCTGACGGGACGAGTAAGTAGTACAGGTGGTGGCACCATTAAGGTGCTGGATGGTGCTTATGACATTGACGTAGTAAGCAATATAAGCAATGATGTGCAGGTGGGCAAGCTGTTAGTCAATGATATATCAGGCCTTATCAGCATTACCGATGCTAACAAAAATACGGTAACAGAAATTCGCAGAGATGGTACTACCTATAAGAATTTGGATGGTACTGTTACCGGTACAGGTGCGTCTATTACCAGCTATACTCCGGAAGCAGGTATTAGATACAATTGGACTACAGGCCAAGATAGTGTTACCACAGAGACCTATGTGAAGACGGTAGAAAAGGGTATGTGGGGCAAGAGAAGCCTGAAAAATTTTACAGACTTGACAGATTCAGAATTAGCTCAAATGCCTCATGATAGTGCTACTCATGATGATTCAACTAAAGTAGATAAACCTAATGGTGAATATGTAGGAGCTGTGGGCAGTAATGTTGTTCGTGTTACGCCTTACTATACGGATGCCTATTACAAATTAAGTGAAGCTGAAAAGAAAACACTTGCTTGGTTTGGTTCACTTGTTGGAACTAAATATGTTGCTTATAAAACTTCCTATGGCCTTACTGATGCTGAAAAGGCTGCTGATTTCCTGGTGATCTACAATAACATAATGACTGATCACAGCTATACCAGTCCTAAGGAGATTGCTTCTTGGACAAGTGGCGTTTTTGGTTGCCACCAGTGGACTAAATACCAATGGCAAGAAATAACAGGTACTTCTCAAAGCTATGTAGGCAGCGTAAAGGCAGACAAACCTATAGCTATTAACTTCTTTGGAGTTACTCCTGACCAGTCCTATGTATCTGTTAAAGCTCAGGGCAATATTAATCTCACTGATAATATTGGTAATAAGGCGCTTTATCAGATTACCAATACAAGCGGCAATGCAAATACCATTTACGGCGGCTTGAAACTTACATCTACTGCAGGCGGCATTGAGCAAACCGGTGGTACGCTTTACGGTGCTAATGCTACCTTAAGTGCTAAGGGTGCTATTGATCTTAACAATATTACAACAGGTCAACTTTTAACCATAACGGCTAAAACAGGAGCTACTAAGGCTGGTTTGAGAGGTGCTTTAATGGCCTTGCCTAGCAGCTCTTCCGGAAATGCCGGTCAGGATATTAATTTGAATGTTCATTCTGCTTATGGAGCCAAGGGTGACGTTTCCGTAGGAAGTGTTGGCTCCACCAGTGCAGGTGTAGTTACGATTACGGCTGATGGTAATTTAATTCAGACTAATGATACAGATGTTATTACCGGTCAGAGAATTAACCTGTCTAGTACAAATGGTACTATTGGTCAGACCGGCAAGGCTTTGAAGGTATTTGCCGGACAGACACCTACAGCGACAGACAGCTTGACTGCCAGCCTTAATGCCACAGCTTATGGCGATATTAATCTGGAGCAAACTACCGGGGATATGAGAATTGGAACTATCAATTCTTCTAATGGTGATGTAACGCTGACCACTTCCGGCAGCATTGTAGATGCATTGCCTTATGCAGATAAGATTGATAGAGGCGAGACAGACCGTTTGATTCAAAAGTGGAAGGATTTGAACTTAGTAAATGATTACGGTGCAGAAGGTAATGCTGGCTGGACTGTTAATGGATTACTCTACGCAATTCAGGATAATATAATTAACCCCAAGGCAGGCGTAGATACCGGCACCAAGGCACCTAACATCATAGGCAAGGATATTACCTTGAATGTAGGAAATAGTGCAGGCTTGAATGGTTCTACCATTACCACTATTGACTTAACTACTTTAGGTGATACGGATCATCTAACTGAGCTAAAGACTTTAGCTGGCGCAGATGCTTCTACCGTAACCTGGGATGCAACAGCCAAGAAGGCTTATATTAATGAAAAACTTGCTCTTGGCATTGAATCTAAAGAAGGCAATATTACTGTTAACTCTACAGGAGCCAACGGTAATGTTTATCTGCAAGGACGTGTAGATAGTACTGATCCTAACAGTGCTGAACACAAGCAGGTAAATATTGCAGGTATCCAGGCAGCTGGTAATGTTTTGGTACAAAGCCTTGGCGATATTACCAACACTCATACTGGTACCACTGCCGCTATCACCGGTCAGGATGTTTACCTGATGGCAGCCGGTGCTTTAGGTAGTGCAGATAAGGCTATGACCACAGCGGCTAAGGGTGCTGTCCTAGCTACTGCTGTAAATGATATTTATTTGAACCAAATTAGTAATGATCCCTTGCAGATTAAGTCTATGAGCAGTGGCAAGAAAATCTTCGTCAATGCTGTGGGAAATATTGTCGGCTATATAGATCCTAATGCTACTGCAGGTGAAGCTCTTGGTTATATTCGTACTGAAAACGATGGTACCCTGCAACTGGTTTCTCAAACCGGCAGTGTAGGTACAACCGATGCAGCTGTACGTATTTTTAACAGCAACATTAGCGATGAAGATGACAGAACCAAGAATGGCATTACCATTAGTGCAGAAGAAGGCAGCGTAAATATTACAGGCGTTAGCACAGAAATAGCTGCTAAGGCTACTCCGCAAGGCGGTTTGTATTTAAGCACTGTTACAGCTAAAGATGGTATTAATATTGCTGACAACGGTACTGTGAAGGTACTGGGTGCAGTAAATAATACCGGTAGAGGCAGTGTTAATATGACAGCTCAGAGGGATTTGACAGTAGGTGCACAGGGCAGTATCAATAATAAAGGCACCGGACTTTCCTTAACAGTCGGCCAGATTAACGCAACCGATTCTACTAAGAACGTAACCGGTAACATTACTTTGCGTGGTGATGTTTCCAATGCTAACGGTACCACAGTGCTTGATTCTAAGACTGGTGCTATTTCTCAGACTTATGACAATACCAATGCTGCAGCGGCTAATGCTCAGCTGACCGCAGCTGATTTACAAGCTACCGCAGTAGATGGCATTGATCTTGGTAATAAGGCTAACGTGTTGGCTAAAGTAAACCTTACCAATACTAATAATGATGTGGTACTGGGTAATGGTGGCAGTGCTGATTTGGATATTACTCTAAATCATGCTGTAACCGGAGCTATTGATCTGCATAACTATGTAGGTGGTGCAGTTAATGACATGACCGTTAATGGTGTTGTGCAAGCCGGTAAAACTCTCAATGCTGTTAATGACGAAGGCAAATTGACCTTTAATACCAATGATGTTTTAGCTAGCGCTGAAAGCGTTGACCTACATGCCGCAGGTGATGTAATTAACAATCGTATCATTCTGGTAACAGGCAAAGGTAACAACATTGATATGACGTCTGATGCAGGAAAGGTTGTTAATAACAAAGACGTAAGTGCTGATGACGGTTATGTACATATGACTGCAGCTGAAACTGTGGAAAATTATGGTAAAGTTACGGCAGCCAAAGATGTTGCTTTAGTTGCCGGAGATGGTAATCTTACCAATACAGGTGTTATTGATGCCGGCCAGGATCTGACCATGACTACTAAAAATGGCAGCATTGAAAATACCGCCAGCCTTACTTCTCAAAATGGCGGTGTAAGCTTGACAGCTACTAATGGCAGCATTGCTAATAATTCTTCTGTAACAGCCAAGAAAACAGCAGACTTTGCTGCTACCGGTGATATTTCTCTCCTGGGAACAGCCAATACCATTCAAGGCAGCGCTATCAGTGCAACTGTGACCAAAGCAGGTAATATTAATGTTGAAGCTACCTTGAAGGCCACCGATGGTAATATTAGTCTTACTACAATTAACGGTAATATTAAGACTGATAATGCTGTTACTGCAGCTCAGAACGTAACCGCAACCACTGGTAATGGCAATATCGAAGTACAAAAGCCTATGATTGCTCAAAACGGTAGCATAGATCTGGAAACTAAGAGCGGGGCTGTAACTGTTGCTGATAAATTAACTGCAGCTCAGAACGTAACTGCAACTACAGATAATGGTGATGTAAATATTAGCGGAGCTGTGGAAGGAACTAATGGTAATGTGAATATTAGTACCAAGGCAGGTAATGTTGTTGCTAATAGTACTGTTACCGCAGGTCAAGATGCTAAGTTGCTGGCACAAAACAATCTGACTGTTAACCAAGCTGTACAGGCAGGACAAAATGCTAACCTGACTACTGAACTAGGTAATTTGGAAGTAGTTGGTAGCGTGACGGCTCAGCAGGGCAATGCTATTCTAAGTGCAGGTGGTAGTGGAACACTCCATACGCAAGGTGATATTTTGGCAGGCAAAGATGTTAATGCTACTACTAACAATGGCAATCTGAATGTGGATGGTAGCGTGACGGCTCAGCAGGGCAATGCTATTCTAAGTGCAGGTGGTAATGGAGTACTTCATACTCAGGGTGCTGTTTTGGCAGGCAATAATGTCAATATTACTACTAACAATGGCAACCTGAATGTGGATGGTAGCGTAACTGCACAACAAGGCAATGCTAATTTGCAGGCCGGAGGGGATGGAGCAATTCAAACCCAAGGTGATGTTTTGGCAGGCAATAATGTCAATGTTACTACTAACAACGGCAACCTGAATGTGGATGGTAGCGTAACTGCACAGCAAGGCAATGCTAATTTGCAGGCCGGAGGGGATGGAGTAATTCAAACCCAAGGTGATGTTTTGGCAGGCAAAGATGTTAACGTTACCACTAATAATGGTAACCTGAATGTAGCCGGTAACGTGACGGCTCAGCAAGGCAATGCTAATTTAACAGCCGGAGGCGATGGAGTAATCCATACCCAAGGTAATATCTTGGCGGGCAACAATATTAATGCCAATACCAATAATGGCAGTTTGACTGTAGATGGAACGATTACTGCTCAGCAAGGTAGCATTAATTTACAGACCAATAATGAAACTGATGCTAGTCAAGGAGCTATTAACTTAAACGGTGCAGTGCTTACTGTCACAGCAGGTAATACCGGCGACATTAATATCATTACCAATAATGGCAATGTAACTTACAATAGCGATATTACTGTAAATGGAACCGGTGTTCTTAACATTCAGGTAGGTAAAGGCAATATTACAGCAGGACGTACAACTCAGCCTGACGGAACTGTAGCAGGTGGTAAGCTGCAGTCTATCAATGGTTCTGTGGATATATTCACGCAACAGGGTGATGTGGACTTGTACGAAGTGTTTGCCCAAAACAAAGCTTCTGTCGGGTCTCAAAGTGGTGATGTGAAGATATTCAAGATTAATGGTGATATTGTGGTATTGCAAACCAAGGATATGGACAATAATCTTCATGTAAATGAAACCGTAGCCGGTTCTCAGGTTATTGTTAGCAGCAATAGAATTGGCTTAGATGATATTCAACAACGTCCCGGCAAGGATAATTTACTTCTCATGTCTGTTGACAGTGCAGATCCTAATGAACCTATTGATAATCTGACCATGAACTTCAGCAAGGTAAATAGGGGCATTGAGTTCAACCAATTATGGCTTAACAGCGGTAATGTTGATGTGAAGGAAGGCAAGTTCTTTATTAATAAGCTGGTAGTAAATAATAAAGCCTTGTTTACCAATAAGGGCATGACTACATCCGTGTATGGTGTTGCACCTGTTCATAATAGCAGCACCTCCATTTACTGGAATAATGTAGCAGCAACCAATCCTAAGCTTGATTTAACAGGCTGGCATGATACTAATTACCCAGGCAATTGGATGTATCTGTTCTTTGGCAAGGACGGACGTCAACAAATTAGTAATGGTGCTTTGCTTCATCTGACTAATTACAATTATGTTTTTGATCAACGTTATACCGGCGAAGATTTACTCAGCTTCTTGCTGGATAGCAAAGCGCAAAATTCCTATCGTGATAGATTTGCTCCCGATATCCCTTATTTCAGAAGAAACTATTTATATGAACTAAACGATAATATTGTTAATTCTTCTGTAAAACAAGCACCTAGTGCTGAAATCAAGATAATATAATAAGTAAAAGCTACTAACAAAATAAAAGGAGTGTATAGACTTGAATAAGAAAGCAGAAACTTTTAAAAAATATTTGGCAGAGAAAAAAATCACTTGTTTTAAAGAAGAAAAGGTAAAAGATGATGAACTAAATACCATTGTCTATCGTTCCTTTATTGAAGTAGATGGTCAACAACTACCAACGTTGGTAATTTTGGACAGCAGTATTTACTGTATGGTCAGAGTTAAGCTGGCTAATAGTGTGTTGAAAGAAGACAAAGCCTTAACTCTTTTAAAGCACATTAATTCCATTAACAGCAAGTATAAAATTTTCAAATATTATTTTGCCGAGGACGGGTCCTTATTTCTGGACAGCTATGTGCTGAACCAAAATGGTGAGGTTGACTGTGCCATGATTTTCACCGTGTTGGATGTAATCATCAAACACATTACTGAAGAGTACAAAAATGTTATGAAGGAAATTTGGTGCTAAAGTAAAGAAGGGGCAGTTCCCAAAGGGAACTGCCCCTTCTTTGTTTTTATGGTATAATTATTATTGCTAAAAGAAATAATCTGCAAGCTCAGTACTTGTATAGTACACGAAGGGGTGTTGTTTATGAAACTGAAAAAAGCTTTATCTGTGTTAGCCTTAGGGTTGGTTATGATACCTACCTTAGCTAGTGCCAAAGAAAAAATACTCTTTATTCCTATTGATAATAGACCGGTGTGTCTCAGCTATACTGTGGACACTTTAAAGGCAGCCGGCTGGGATATTGAAACTCCTCCTGACGAATATATTGCTTCCTATAATAGAGTAGGCGATCCTGATAAGCTGTATAAATGGCTGGAGGATAATGCTCTTTTGGCTACGGATGCCGTTATTTCCACCGATAGCCTGATTTATGGCGGCTTAGTGCCTTCCAGAACTCATAATTTAGACCCAAAGGTGTTGGAAGATAGAACCCAAAGACTACTTAATTTTAAGAAAAAATACGATTGCCTGCGCATTTATGCTTATGATACAGTAATGCGTTCTCCTCATGCCAGCAGTGCTCCTGTAGAACCTGCTTATTATGCCCAGTGGGGACCTCAGATTTTCCGCATGGGAGAATTAAAAGATAAGCAGGAAATGAAGCAAATAACTAAAAAAGAAAGCATGGAGTTAACTGAACTTATTAAAACTATTCCTGCTGATATTCAAACTGACCTTTATACCCGCAGAAATAAGAATGTGAAGGTAACTGAGCAGCTACTGGCCGGCGTGAAGAATAATGCTTTTGATTATTTTCTTTTAGGCAAGGACGATACCGCAGTGCATTCTGACGCTCATCGGGATGCCCGTCATATTGATACCATTATGAAGGATTTGCCGGATTATAAAATCCGTTTCTTTGTAGGAGCAGATCAGCTAGGTCTCATCCTTTTAAATCGCGCTGTTAATAAGATTCACGGCACTACACCACTGGTTTACCCCTTCTATACAGAAGGCCAGGGCGAAAACACCATACCAAGCTATGAAGATACCACTGTTAAAAATACTCTCCGGGAACATATTTTAGCAGCAGGAGCCTTCCCGGTAACTAAACCGGACAGAGCAGATTTAGTACTGGCAGTTAATACCCCTGTAAAAGGACCTACACCGTCTGCAGCAGGACCTTTAAATAATGGTGTTATTAAACCTGCCACTGAACGTTTCCTGAATAAGATTGAACAATTTGTCCAAAAAGGCAAGAATGTTGGAGTAGGTGATATTGCCTATGGTAATGGTTCAGATAATGCGCTGGTGAAAGGATTATTTACTAAAACTGAGCTTTTTAAAGTAAAAATGCCACCCAGAGCAGGAATTGGACCTGTAGCCAGAAATATTCCCTTAGCTTGGACCTTAGGCTCCTATGCAGGCTGGAATACCTGCAGCAATTCCCTGGGCTATGCCATTGGTCAGGGCCTCTTAAGACCATATCTGAATGAAACTGACAAGAATTTTCTCATGAAGACCCGTTATTTGGACGAATGGGCTTATGAGGCTAATGTTCGTCAAACCGTGCGGGCTGACTTGATTTACCCCAAGCAATGGGTGGATGGTTCTTTAAAACCGGACCAAAGAGCTCAGGCTGAGGCCGAAGTACGTAAAGACATGACTGCCTTTGCCGGCAAATATTTTGACCCTAACGAGTATGGCAAAGTAGAATTCTACCTGCCTTGGAGCAGGATGTTTGAAGTTGATGTGAGAAAAGTGGAGAAATGAGCTAAAATCTAGCTTTTCGTTGACTTTTACAGGTCACCGTGTTAAACTAATACCAGTTAAATATTGCAAACCTTTAATCTAGTCCTGTGAGACTAAGAAAGGGACTTTTATCTTATTTATAGAAGCATTTAGAAGCCTTCTTGTCTTGGGACGAGAAGGCTTTATTTTTATATCTAAATTAAGGAGGCATTTAAATGGCGAAAGCAGCAGCAAATTTGTCAGGCAAGGATATCCTGGACCTGGCATCCTTAAGCGTAGATGAGTATGAACTCATCATGCAAACAGCCGCAGAGATGAAGAAAATCATGAAAAGGGACATTAAAAAGGTGCCCTCTCTCCGAGGCAAAGCTATTATCAACATGTTTTATGAAAACAGTACCAGAACAAGGACCTCCTTTGAATTAGCAGGCAAGTATTTAGGTGCTGATGTTATTAATATCAGCGTAGCATCTTCCAGCGTAGCTAAAGGGGAGTGCCTAAGAGATACTCTGATGACCGTAGAAGCTATGCACTGTGATGCAGTAGTAATGCGCCACCCGGTAGAAGGTGCAGCCAGATATGCAGCTGATATTTTAAAGCCGGTAGTACTTAATGCCGGTGATGGTGCGCATGCTCATCCTACCCAAGGTCTCTTGGATATGTTTACCATCAGGGAACATGGCAAGAATTTTAAAGGCCTGAAGATGGCTATTATCGGCGATATTCTCTTTAGCAGAGTGGCCCGCAGTAATATTGCAGCCTGGACTAAGCTAGGCGCAGATGTACATGTAGCCGGACCTATGACCTTAATGCCTCAGGATATAGAAGCCCTGGGTGTTACTGTGCATAAGAGAGTAGAGGACGCCATTGAAGGTGCTGATGTAGTAGATATCCTCCGTATTCAGCTGGAAAGACAGAAGAAGGGAATGTTCCCGACTACACGCGAATATGCCAGAATTTATGGCATAGGAGAAGACAAGCTGAAATTAATGAAACCTGATGCTTTAATCATGCATCCGGGTCCTATGAACCGAGGCCTGGAAATTTCCTGGGATGTAGGCTATTGTGACCAGGCAGTGATCAGAGAGCAGGTAGAGAGTGGCGTAGCAGTAAGAATGGCACTCTTATTCTTAACCTTGATGGGGGGTAAACAAATTGAAAACGCTAATTAAAAACGGCAGAGTGGTTGACCCCAGTCAAAATCTTGATGCAGTAATGGATCTGCTGATAGAAGATGGTAAGATTACTGCTTTAGAGAAGAAAATTACTGCTAAAGCAGATGATGTTTTTGATGCTACCGGACTTGTGGTAGCACCCGGTTTCATAGATTTACATACCCATTTACGTGATCCCGGTCTAGAAGCTAAAGAAGATATGAGAACCGGAACCATGGCAGCAGCAGCCGGCGGTATTACCAGAGTAGCTTGCATGCCTAATACCAAGCCGGTTATTGATAGTGCAGTCCTAGTGGATGGTGTTAAAGAAAGAGCTGCTGACGTGGGCTATGTCCATGTAGAAGTTATCGGTGCCATTACCAAAGGCGAGCAAGGCAAGGAGCTGTCAGAAATGGGCGATATGGCCCTGCACGGCGCCATGGCTTTCTCCGATGATGGACACTATGTGGATAGTGCCTCCACCATGCTTTTGGCGGCTAGATATGTAGGCACTTTTAACAAAGCGCTTATCTGTCACGACATTGTTACAGAATTTAATAAAGAAGGCTTCATGCACGAAGGAGCTGTTTCTGCCCTTATCGGTGTGCCCGGTATTCCCAGTATTGCCGAGGATATTGCGGTAGCACGGGATGCTATTATTGCTAAATATACAGGCACCCATATTCACATTGCTCATGTAGCAAGTAAAGGTGCCTTGGATATTATTCGCAAGGCTAAAAAAGATGGCATTAACATTACCTGTGAGGTTACTGTACATCACTTAACCTTAACAGATGAAGCTTGCCGCACCTATAGTACAGCAACAAAGGTTTCACCACCCTTGCGTAGTCGTGAGCATGTAGAAGCCATGCGAGAGGGCCTCAAGGATGGCACTATTGATGCCATTGTGACAGACCACGCACCTCATGCTCCTGAAGAAAAAGATGTAGAGTTCCGTTATGCACCTAATGGCTTCTGCGGTTTGGAAACCTCTGTCGGTGTGATCCTTACTGAGCTTTATCACAGCAAGCTTTTCACTATTAATGAACTGGTAAATAAGATGAGTACTGCTCCTGCCAAGCTGTTTGACCTGGATGCAGGTACTCTTAAGGTTGGCAAAAATGCTGATGTTACCATTCTGGATTTAGACAAAGAATGGGTTGTTGATAGCAGCAAGTTCTATACCAAAGGCAAGTTATCACCCTTTAACGGCAAAGCTTGTAAGGGCAAAGCAGTAGCTACCATGGTAGATGGCAAATTCGTTATGAAAGACGGTGTCCTATGCAAAAAGTAAAAGGTAAATTAGTTCTCAAGGATGGCAGTGTCTATGAAGGCGAGTTGTATGGTAACAGAAATGCAGTAGGTGAGGTTGTGTTCACTACCGGCATGAGCGGCTATCAGGAAACCTTAACAGATCCCTCCTTCTGCGATCAAATCGTAGTGTTTACTTATCCCTTAATTGGCAACTATGGCTGCAACAAAATTTTCAATCAATCCGACAAGTGCTGGTATCAGGGCCTTATTGTCAGTGAGCTGTGCGATGAGCCGAGCAACTGGCGCAATGAAGAAAGTCTGCCTAATTTCATGGAACGCTTAGGCGTGCCTGTTTTAGCTGGCGTGGATACTCGTGCCATTACTAGAAAAATTAGAAACTACGGTACTCTGCAGGGTGTAGTTGTACCTGCGGATATGCCTGATGACCAAGTGCAAAAACTCTTGGCAACACCAGAGGTACATGATCAGGTAGCTAAGGTTACTACTCCTGAGGTTTACACCATGGGCAGCAATGGCAAGTACCATGTAGCTGTGATGGATTATGGCATTAAGAGAAATATTCTAAGAGCTTTAGTTAAAGAAGATTGCAAATTAACCGTGTTCCCAGCCGAAACTTCTGCTAAGGATGTACTGGCTGTTAAACCGGATGGAATCTTCCTCTCCAATGGACCGGGAGATCCTATGGATTTGCAAATTGAAATAGAGAACATTAAAAAAATGATTGGCAAATGCCCGATTTTTGGTATTTGCATGGGCCATCAGGTTATGGGTATTGCTAACGGCGCTAAGACCTTTAAGATGCTCTTTGGTCACAGAGGTATTAATCAGCCGGTGAGAGATTATGTAGAAAATCTTATTACCATTACCTCACAGAACCACGGCTTTGCCATAGACGAAGAGTCCATTAAGGACTTACCCATTGAAGTAACCAATAGAGCTTTAAATGATGGTACTATCGAGGGAGTGCGCTATCTTAAGCACCCTACCTTTACTGTGCAATATCACCCGGAAGCATCACCCGGACCGAGCGGACATACCTACTTGTTTAAACGTTTTATAAAGATGATGGAGGGAAAATAAGATGCCGAAAAAAGCTGGTGTAAAGAAAGTAATAGTAATCGGCTCCGGTCCTATCATCATTGGCCAAGCTGCCGAATTTGACTATGCCGGAACTCAGGCTTGTCGTGCCTTGAAAGAAGAGGGCATTGAGGTCGTACTGGTGAACAGTAACCCTGCAACCATCATGACCGATGTGCATATTGCAGATAGAGTTTATTTGGAACCATTGAATGTAGAGTTTATGGAAGCTGTCATCCAAAAAGAAAAACCAGATTCCCTCTTGGCAACCTTAGGTGGTCAGGTAGGACTTAACCTGGCTATGGAGCTGGATGAAAGAGGTATCTTAAAGAGATACCATGTAGACCTTTTGGGTACTCAGATACCTAGTATTAAAAAGGCTGAAGATAGAGAGCTGTTTAAGGAAACCATGCAAAAGCTTCATCAGCCTATTCCGGAAAGCACTATTGTAGAAACGGTATCTGCTGCTAAGGAATTTGCTAAGAGAGTGGGCTATCCTTTAATTGTTCGTCCTGCTTATACTTTGGGCGGTACCGGTGGCGGTATTGCTTATAACGATGAAGAGCTGGATGATATTACTAACCTAGGCTTGACCTACAGCTTAATCGGCCAGGCTCTGATTGAGCGCTCTGTAGCAGGCTGGAAAGAAATTGAATTTGAAGTGTTAAGAGATAGCGCCAATAACTGTGTTACCGTCTGCAACATGGAAAACCTGGATCCGGTTGGTATTCATACCGGTGATAGTATTGTTGTGGCACCTTGTCAAACCTTAACTGATAGGGAAGTACAGATGCTGAGAACTGCAGCTATTGATATCGTTCGTGAATTAGGTGTAGAAGGCGGCTGCAATGTGCAGTATGCCTTAAACCCGGATAGCGAAGAATATATCGTCATCGAAGTAAATCCTCGTGTTAGCCGTTCTTCTGCCTTAGCTTCTAAAGCAACAGGCTATCCTATTGCTAAGGTAGCAAGTAAGATTGCAGCAGGTTATACCCTGGACGAAATAGAGAACGCTGTAACCAAGAAAACCTCCGCTTGCTTTGAGCCTACCTTGGACTATGTGGTAATGAAGATTCCTCGTTGGCCCTTTGATAAATTCGTCAATGCCGATCACACCCTGGGAACCCAGATGAAGGCTACCGGTGAAGTCATGGCTATTGAGAGAAATATTGAAGCCTCTCTTTTAAAGGCTGTACGTTCTTTGGAAATCGGCTTGATTCACTTGGATTTAAAAGATTTAAGAAAGCTTAGCGACAGCGAAGTATTTGAAAGAGTTAAGAAACAAAACGATGAGAGGTTCTTCGTTATTGCCGAAGCCTTCCGTCGTGGTATGGAAATAGAAGCAGTACATGAAATCACTAAGATTGATCGGTTCTTCTTAAGAAAGATTCACAACATTGTGGACATGGAGCAGTTAATTAAAAAAGGCCCCATGACCAAAGAGCTGATGCTGAAGGCTAAGAAGATGGGTTTTGCCGATGTTACCATTGGTGAATATATTGGTAAGAAGGGTTTAGAAGTAAGAGAGATGCGTAAGGCTTGGGGTATTATCCCGACCTACAAGATGGTTGATACTTGTGCTGCAGAATTTGATGCAGCTACTCCTTACTACTATTCCACTTATGGTACAGAAGATGAAGTGGTGGATTCCAAGAAGAAAAAAGCTATCGTACTGGGTTCCGGTCCTATCCGTATCGGCCAGGGCGTAGAGTTCGATTATTGCTCCGTGCACTCTGTGTGGGCACTGAAGGAGCTGGGTTATGAAACCATCATTATTAACAATAACCCGGAAACAGTAAGTACCGACTTTGATACCTCTGATAGATTGTATTTTGAGCCTCTTACCGTAGAAGATGTTTTGAATGTTATCGACAGAGAAAAACCGGAAGGCGTCATCGTCCAATTCGGTGGTCAGACTGCCATTAACCTGGCAGGTCCCTTGGCTGCCTGTGGCGTTAAGATTCTAGGCTCTTCTGTAGACAGCATTGATAGAGCAGAGGATAGAGAGAGATTTGATGAGCTCTTAACTGAGACCAATATTCCTCGTCCCAAAGGACATACCGTCTTTGATATTGCCGGTGCTATAAAAGCTGCTAACGATGTAGGTTATCCTTGTATGGTTAGACCCTCCTATGTATTAGGTGGTAGAGCCATGGAAATCGTATATAACGATGAGGAATTAAAATACTACATGGCTAACGCCGTAAAAGCTTCTCAGGAGCATCCTGTGCTGGTAGACCATTATCTGATGGGTACAGAAGTAGAAGTAGATGCTATCTGTGATGGCAAGGATGTATTAATTCCCGGCATCATGGAGCACATTGAAAGAGCCGGCGTACACTCCGGTGATAGTATTGCCGTCTATCCGCCTCGTTCCTTAAGTCCTCATATCATTAAGACCATTGTGGACTTTACCAATAAATTGGCACTAGGCTTGGAAGTACATGGCATGATTAACATTCAGTATATCGTCCGTGATGAGAAGCTGTATGTTATTGAAGTAAATCCCAGATCCTCCAGAACCGTACCCTTCATTAGTAAGGTTACCGGCGTGTCCATGGTGGATGTAGCAACTAAGTGCGCTATGGGCGTGTCCATTGTGGACCAGGGTTTAAGACCGGGGCTGAGACACTTCCCGGATTACTATGCAGTTAAAGCACCTGTATTCTCCTTCAACAAGATGACAGATGTAGATATCTCCTTAGGGCCTGAAATGAAATCTACCGGTGAAGTAATGGCCATAGATTATCAGTTCCCCAGAGCTTTGTACAAAGCCTTTGTGGCAGCAGGCACTAATATTCCTGAAGAGGGTACCATTCTCTTTACCATTGCAGATATGGATAAACCGGAAGCAGCTTCCATCGCCCAAGGCCTGTCTGAACTGGGTTACGAAATCAAAGCTACCAGCGGTACAGCTGCTTTCTTAAGATCCAAGAATGTTAAGGTAACAGAAGCTAAGAAGGTAACAGATGGCGAGCACGATTTGTTAGACGACATTAAAGAGGGCAACATTGGTATGGTTATCAATACCTTGACTCATGGCGGCGATGTAGCCAGAGATGGTTTTAAGATTCGTCGTTCCACTGTTGAGCATGCTATTCCCTGCCTTACCTCCATGGATACCGCTAACGCATTGCAACATGTTATGACAGCTATGAAGGGACGCAGAATCGTCAGCATCGTAGCGTTACAAGACTTAGACTGGGAGTAAAACATGAAGAAAGTAATTGTTACGGCAGAAATATTGAGCCAGGAACAACTAGCACCTGAAGTACATAAAGTGGAGCTGTTAGCTCCTGCTATTGCAGCTGTTGCCCAACCGGGACAATTCGTTACCGTAGCAGTAACCGAACAGGCGGCGCCTTTACTACGCCGCCCTTTCGGCATTGCTGATGCTAATAGGGCAACGGGTACCATTACTCTTATTTATAGAGTACTGGGACCTGCTACACATTTGCTTGTACAGCTTTTGCCTCATGCTACAGTTAGCGTCATGGGTCCCTTGGGACATGGCTTTAACTTAAATGGCAAGAAGCCACTTTTGGTAGGCGGCGGCATGGGCTTGGCACCACTGCATTTTTTAGCAAAAAGCTTTGCTAGTCCCGTGGCTGTTTTAATGGGTGGCAAAACCCAGGCTGAACTTTTCTGGCAGAGTTTATTTGTGGGCCAAACACAATACTTAACTACTGATGATGGTACCTTGGGAACGCACGGTACTGTGCTGGCTCTTTTGCCTAAGCTATTGGCAGAGGGGTATGACAGCATTTATGTGTGCGGACCAATTCCCATGATGAAGGCAGTAGTAGAGGAAGTAAATAAAACTAATATACCTTGCGAAGTATCTTTGGAGAAATATATGGGCTGTGGTTTGGGAGCTTGCTTATCTTGCTCTTGCCAAGGCCTTGGTAAACGCCTTAAGGTATGCACCGATGGACCTGTGTTTGAGTCCGGGGAGGTGGTAGAATGGTAGACACTTTGTATGAGGGCAGATTGGCTGTAGATATTGGCAAGCTCCATATGAGAACGCCTATTACTACTGCATCCGGAACCTTTGGCTTTGGCCTGGAGTTTACGGATTTTCTGGATTTAGAAAAACTGGGAGCTGTTACGGTAAAAGGCACTACCTTAAAACCACGTAGCGGCAATAAGGGCCAGCGAGTAGTGGAAACACCGGCAGGTATTTTGAACTGCGTAGGCTTAGAAAATCCCGGCGTGGAATATTTTCTCAGTACAACCTTACCTAAGCTTCGTCAGTATAAGGTTCCTGTGATTGTGAACATGGATGGAGATTCTCCGGAAGAATATGGCCAGCTGGCCGAATTATTAAATGTAGATGGCGTAGACGCTTTAGAAATAAATATTTCCTGTCCTAATGTAGCACAGGGAGGTTTGGCTTTTGGTACCTGCCCGGATGCTGCAGCAGAAGTGGTGCAGGCAGTCAAAGCTAAGAGTAAGAAAGTCATTATTACCAAGCTATCACCTAATGTTACGGATATTGTAGAGATAGCCAAGGCGGTGGAGGCAGCAGGTTCTGATGCAGTATCTTTAATTAATACTCTTTTAGGTATGAAGATAGACGTGGAAAAGCAAGCTCCTGTATTGGGCAACATCATGGGAGGCTTGTCCGGTCCTGCCATTCATCCTGTGGCAGTGCGGATGGTGTATCAGGTTGCACAAGCAATCAAGCTTCCCATCATTGGCATGGGAGGTATCATGTGCGAAGAAGATGCCTTAGAATTTTTCTTAGCTGGCGCTACTGCTGTAGCCATTGGTACTGGAAATTTTAGAAATCCTGCTTTGGCAGAAACAATCAGTAAAAATCTTTTAGCCTATTTAGACAAACATGGCATCGAGAGTATTAACGATATTCGCGGTAAAGCATTACCACGTTAAATAAGGATGGTGAAGATATGCAAGCAGATGACAGAATCATAGTTGCACTGGATTTTCCTACAGCGGAGGCTGCCCAAGCAGTAGTTACAGAGCTGGGCGACGCCGTCAGCTATTACAAAGTAGGTATGGAATTATTTTATGCCGCAGGACCTGAGATGCTGAAATTCTTAAAGGCTAACGGTAAAAAAGTTTTCTTGGATTTAAAACTGCAAGACATTCCCAATACTGTAGCCAAAAGCTTGGCAGTGCTGACCGGTCTTGGTGCCAACATCATGAATGTGCATGCCGTAGGTGGTGCTAAGATGATGCGGGAAGCGGTAGCTTCTGTGCATGCCGAGGCTCAACGTCTTAATATAGAGTGCCCTAAGCTTATTGCGGTAACTGTTTTGACAAGTATGGATGACGAACAATGGGCTCAGTTAAATTATGCCAAGCCTATTGCCGAAGAAGTTGTAGACCTAGCTAAGCTGGCTAAAGCTTCAGGCATGGATGGCGTGGTTGCCTCTCCTCAAGAAGCAGCTGCCATTCGTCAAGCTTGTGGACCGGAGTTCTTGATTGTAACACCGGGAGTAAGACCACAAGGAGCTGCGACTAATGATCAAAGTAGAATTGCTACTCCTTCCGGAGCTCTACAGAATGGCGCTTCTCATTTAGTAATAGGCAGACCTATTACTAAAGCGGAAAATAAAAAAGTAGCAGTAGAAAATATTTTAGCAGAAATAAGAGGTGCTAAATAATGGATGAAAATGAAGTACAAACCTTATTAGAAAAAACTGATGCAGTGTTACATGGACATTTTCTTTTGACCAGTGGCTTACACAGCCCCATGTATGTAGAAAAATTTAACGTGCTGAGAAATCCTGTTTATACAGAAAAACTTTGCAAGGAAATTGCAGCTCGTTTCATTAATGATAATGTTCAATTGGTAGTAGGACCTATGACCGGCGGTATTTTGCTTTCTTATGAAGTGGCTAAGAACTTGGGAACTATGTCCATGTTTACAGAAAGAGTAGACGGCAAGATGACCTTTAAGAGAGGCTTTGGTTTTGCACCTGGTACCAGAATTTTGGTAGTAGAAGATATTGTTACCACCGGTGGTAGTGTAGAGGAAGTCGTTAATGCCATCAAAGATTTAAAGGGTGAAGTAGTTGGTGTTGGTCTTCTGGTAGATCGTAGCGGTGGCAAGGTTAACTTTGGCGTACGCACAGAAGCTTTGCTACACCTTAATGTAGAAACCTATAAACCGGAAGAATGCCCACTTTGCGCTAAGCACATTCCCATGACTCAACGCGGCAGAACAGGAAAATAAAAAGAGAGCAGGTTTATTGCCAGAGGGTGACCTCACCGAGGACCGGCCAAGAAATAAGTTGTGCTCCTTAAAGCCGGCCGCATGGTGACAGGCACCCGAGGCAATAAACTGCGAGCTCTTGTTTTTAGTGGCTTACCTTGTTTTTTTAGATTTATATGTTATAATAATTCCAGTTTCTCAATAAGGAGGATTACCAAAATGGCAAAAATTACTAGAGATAGCGGCATTATCGAGGCTGTGCAAGCTCATCCGGAAATCATAGAAGTTTTCCAACAATATGGTCTAGGCTGCGTAGGCTGTATGGCAGCAAATTTCGAAACCATTGGTCAAGGGGCTAGCGCTCATGGCTTGGATGTAGATGCTTTAATAGCTGATATCAATAAGAAAATCGGTGAATAATTCTCGCTGACAAAGTAAGAGAAGGACTTAAATGCCTAAGGCATTTAAGTCCTTTTTTTTATGCCCATTTTTATATTATAAAAGTTGGATAAACCGCAGAAAGACGCCATAAAAAATATTTACAAAAAAAGTGAAAAAAAGGCTTTAAAAGCATTGATTTTTATAAAAAAAGGCATTATAATGGTGAAAAGTGGTGAAAAGTGGTGCGAATTGAGGTGGGCATAAAGATGTTGATGGGTGAGTTTGAACATAGCATTGACGCCAAAGGGCGCCTATTTATGCCTGCTAAATTACGTGAATCTTTAGGTAAACATTTTATTGTTACCAAAGGTGTAGACGGTTGCTTAGATGTCTTCCCTTTAGATGAATGGGAAAAATTAAAAAATAGTTTCGCCACTAAAATGATGCCTAAGCAAAAAGAAAGAGATGTTTCTCGTTTTATCTTTGGTGGTGCTGTTGAGGCAGAACCGGATAAACAAGGACGTATTCTTTTGCCGATAAATTTACGCACCTATGCAAAATTGCAAACTGTGGCCTTAATTGTAGGTGTGGGCGGTAAAGCAGAAATTTGGGATGCTAAACGTTACGCTGCCTATAATAGCAAAGTGGAAAAAGATGTAGTGGCTATGGTAGAAGAATTAGATTTTGAATAGGTGAGAATATGGAATTTATCCATAAAAGCGTTTTGCTCAAGGAAAGTGTTGACTGGCTCATAACTGATCCAGATGGCATATATGTAGATTGCACCATGGGCGGAGCAGGGCATTCCTGGCATTTTGCGCAGCAGCTTTCTGCCAGGGGGACCTTGATCGGCATTGATCAGGATGCAGATGCCATTGCGGCTTCTACTGAGAAGCTCAAGGGACTTAATTGTCAGCTCCACATCGTGCGTGCGAATTTTAAAGATTTTAAGGAAGTGCTTACTTCTTTAAACATAGACAAGATTACAGGTATATTTTTTGATTTGGGAGTATCTTCTTACCAGTTAGATACCCCGGAACGTGGTTTTTCCTATATGCATGACGGACCTTTGGATATGCGTATGGACAACCGCAAACAGCTTACTGCCCAGTATGTGGTAAACCACTACAGGGAAGATGAGCTGGATAACATTATTCACAGCTTTGGCGAAGAACGCTGGAGCCGGCGCATTGCTCAATTTATCGTGGCAGAGCGTCAGATAAAACCGCTTACGACTACTGCAGAATTGGTAGCTGTAATAAAAAAAGCAATACCAAAAGGCGCAAGGCTGGATGGTCCTCACCCAGCGAAGCGTACGTTTCAGGCTATCCGCATCGAAGTCAATAATGAACTAGGTATTTTAGGTAATGTTGTAGAAGATGCTGTGGATAGCTTGGCACCGGGTGGACGGATAGGGGTCATAACTTTTCACTCTCTCGAGGACAGAATAGTGAAAAACACCTTGAAGCGATTGGCCAAAGGCTGTACCTGTCCACCTGAATTACCGGTGTGTGTATGCGGTAAAAAACCTGTCATTAAAAAACTGAAGGAGTTTGTTCCTACTCCCCAGGAGCTTGAAGATAACCCAAGAGCCCGCAGTGCTAGACTCCGTGGAGCTATAAAAATCTAATTGAGGAGAATCTTCAATGTCATCATTAGCTAGAAAATACGATTACGATTATACCTATAGTCGTTATTATGATTATAAAGAATACCAACCTAAAAAATTCGAGCCCCGCCAAAGAAAAGTCAAGAACTATAGGGCTTTCAGGCATCAGGCAATTTTCTTGTTGGTAGTTGGTATTATGTGCTATTTTGGCAACGTAGTATTAAGCGAGAGCTACGTGGCTAGAACTAATGCGCTAGTTCAACTGAAAAAACAGGAAGCAACTTTGGTCGGCGAAAACCAGACCTTAAAAATAGATGTTGATAAGCTGAAGAGTCCTGAGCGTATTACCTCATTAGCAAGTTCTAAATTAGGCCTAAGTACAGCACGAAGCAATATTTATATGCATGCAGATAATAGCAGTGATAAAAATGCTAGCTTGCAAGTTGCCAAGAAATAAAGTGCTGCCCAGTGTGCTGAGTTAATAAAGCAAGAGAGCAGCCTTTGGGCTGCTTTTCTTTTAAGCGGAGGGAGATTTTTATGGAGAAACAACTGAAAGACTTATTAAAGCTATTGCCTGAGGCAAAGGTACTTAGTGGTACTACGGACAAAACCATTACCGACTTAACCATTGATTCACGTACAGTGAAGAACGGCAGTATGTTTATTTGTCTTAAGGGTGTCCATACCGATGGTCACAAGTATATTGATAAGGCTGTTTCTTTAGGAGCTACCGCAGTTTTGGTTGAAGATGCAGTAGAGCCAAAGGCAGGCCTTACCATTATTCAAGTAGCAGACAGTAATGCTGCCATGACCGCCATCGCTCCCTGGTTCTATGACTATCCCGGACAGAAAATGCGTATCATTGGAGTTACCGGTACTAACGGTAAAACCACTACTACTAATATAGTAAGAATTATTTTAAGACAAGCAGGCTATCGGGTAGGTATGATAGGTACTATTAATACCATTATTGAGGATGAAGTAGAAACCTCTCACAATACCACTCCTAACGTAGTTGATTTGCAGAAGGTCCTTTATCGGATGCTTCAGGCTAAATGCGATTATGTTGTCATGGAAGTATCTTCCCATGCCTTAACCTTAAACAGAGTGGCAGGAATTGAGTTTGATGTGGCTGCTTTAACCAATATTACCCAAGATCATTTGGATTTCCATAAGACCTTTGAGAACTATCGGGAAGCCAAGGCTCTCTTGTTTACTCATCTCCATGAAGGCAAGAAGCCGAACAAGACTGCTATTTTTAATATGGATGACCACAGTTCTTCCTGCATCTTGGCGAGAACTAAAACCAATATCTTAAAATATGGCAAGAACACTAACAATGATATTTATCCTATTAGTTTTAAAGTAGAAGCTACTCATATGGAGCTTCAGCTCCATACACCGGCAGGCGAAATGAATCTCTTGCTTCATATTACCGGTGAGTTTAATGTTTATAATGTTATGACGGCTGTGGCTATTTGTTTAGCAGAGCAGATTCCTGCCGAAAAAATCAGCGGCGTTTTGGATGGTTTCCAAGGCGTAACAGGAAGATTCCAATTGGTCAATGCCGGGCAGAAGTTTACTGTTATTGTGGACTATGCCCATACTCCTGATGGCTTGGACAATGTACTTCGTACGGCTAGACAGATTACTAAAGGTAAGCTCTGGGTAGTGTTTGGCTGCGGTGGCGATAGAGACAATAAAAAGCGCCCCATAATGGGACGAATTGCTTTGGAGCTGGCTGATAAGCTGGTAGTAACCTCCGATAATCCTCGCAGTGAGAATCCGGAACTGATTATTGCAGATATTGAAAAGGGCTTGGCCGGAGCTCCCGCTACAAAAGAAATTCACAAGATTACCGATCGCCGGGAAGCAATTTACTACGCTTTAGCTCATGCCGAACCTACTGATGTCATCATGATTGCCGGCAAGGGCCATGAGAATTATCAGATTCTTAAAGAGAAAACTATTCATTTTGATGATCATGAAGTAGTACAAGACTTCTTTAAACAGGAGAAGAAATGATATGTTTACAGTAAAACTGGTTACAGAAGCAACACAAGGCAAAACCCAATTACCTGCTAGTTTAGAATTTACAGGTATTACCACTGACTCTCGGGCTGTACAGCCTGGGCAGCTTTTTGTGGCTTTAAAAGGTGAAAAATTTGATGGTCATTTCTACTGCGCCAAAGCTCTCCAGCTTGGCGCAGCAGGTGTTTTAGTAGAAAAAACGGCAGGGTTGCCACAGGATAAGACTATTCAAGTGGCAGACACCTTAAAGGCCTATCAGGCTATTGCTCACGCCTATAGGAAAAGTTCACCCCTTGTTAAGGTTGTAGCTATTACAGGCTCTAATGGTAAGACTTCTACCAAAGACTTAATAGCTACAGCCTTAGCCTCTAAATATAAGGTCATTAAGACAGAGGCTAACTTCAATAACGAAATTGGTTTACCCAAAACCCTCTTAACCATAGCACCGGATACCCAGATCGCAGTTGTGGAGATGGGTATGCGGGGCTTTGGACAAATCAGGGCTTTGAAGGCTCTGGCCGAGCCTGATACCGTAGTTATAACCAATGTGGGCGAAACCCACATGGAGCTTTTGGGCAGCATGGAGAACATTGCCAAGGCCAAAAGCGAGATATTGGAGAATTTAACAGCAAAAAACGACGCTATTTTAAATGGCGACGATCCTTATATCCAAAAAATGCACACTGGCGCAAATACCACTACCTATGGTATAATATCAGACAGTGCAGTTAAGGCTTCCAAGGTTGAAGTAACTGGAGTTGGCACCACTTTTACTTACACAAGTAAGGTGAGTGGTAAAACACAATATGTGGATATGCCCCTTATTGGCCGACATAATGTTATGAATGCTCTGGCAGCTATAGCTGTTGCTGAAATTTACGGGGTAGAAGATGAGGCGATTGCCGCAAGTCTTCACCAAGCCGTGATGACAGAAAAACGTCAGGAAATATTGCACTTTGGTGACATTACCGCTATTAACGATGCTTACAATGCCAGCCCTGCTTCCATGCAGACGGCCTGCAACACTTTGGAAAAAGTAGTGGCAGCCCAAGGCAAGGGTAGAGGTATTGCTGTTCTGGCCGATATGCTGGAATTAGGCAAAACCTCTCATGATGCTCATGCCAGAGTAGGTGGCTATGTGGCCCAGGCCGGTATCAAGGAGCTTATTACCTATGGTACTGAAGCTAAGGCTATTAGCGAAGCAGCAGGTAAGCTGGGCGTTAAGGTTCACCAGGTAGAAAACAAGGAAGCAGCTGCTGTGCTGCTTAAGCAAATTATGCAGCCTGATGATGTTATTCTGTTTAAAGGTTCCCATTCCATGGCCGTAGATAAAGTTATTGACTTGGTTTTTAAAGGAGAAGGGAAATAATGTATCTAACAGGCTTAGAAGCTCTACTCACCGCCGTGGCTATTACTGCCGCCTGTGGGCCTTTCATCATTAAGGCTTTGCGCACCTGGCATTTTGGCCAAAGTGTGCGTGACTGTGGACCTGCTGAACATCAAAAGAAGAACGGTACTCCTACCATGGGTGGTGTGATGATCATCATGGCTATTGTAGTCTCTACCTTCTTGTGGTGTACCATCACACCCAGATTAGGCGTAGCTCTCTGGTTGTTAGTTGGTTATGGTCTTATTGGCTTTTTGGATGATGGCATTAAGATTGTTTTTCATAGAAATCTAGGCTTAACTTCTAAGCAAAAACTCATATTGCAAATCTTGGTGGCTGTTGTGTACCTTATACATCCCGGGGATGTAGGCAGCAACACGTCCCAAATATGGATTCCCGGACTTAACAGTACTGTTGATCTGGGAATTTGGTATTATTTGTTCGTAATTTTCCTGTTGGTTGGAACTACCAATGCAGTTAACTTAACAGATGGCTTGGATGGTCTTGTTTCAGGCGTTACAGTGCCGGTAGCCATAGCTTATGCTTTTATAGGCTATCGTAATGGTCAGGAATTAGTTGGTATTTTTGCCTTGATTATTGTCGGAGCTGTTTTAGGCTTTTTAATTTTTAATCACTATCCTGCCAAGGTTTTCATGGGGGACACCGGTTCTCTGGCACTTGGCGGCGGGGTGGCAGCCTTAGCACTCTTAACTCACACAGAACTGCTGCTGGTCATCATCGGTGGAATTTATGTAGCAGAGGCTTTATCAGTTATTATTCAGGTTGCTTATTTTAAGCATACCGGCGGTAAGCGTATTTTTAGAATGGCTCCTTTGCATCACCATTATGAATTAGGTGGCTTAAGTGAAGTCAACGTAGTTAAGCGCTTTACCTTGGTTAGTTGTATTTGTGCCTTACTAGGCATGTTGTTGTTTGCATTGAAATAAGAGGAGATGGATAAGCCATGACTGAGAAAAAATATATATTTGTCTATGGCGCCGGCATTAGTGGCCAAGGCGTTGCTGAAGTTCTGGCCAGACATGGCAAAAAAATCATTCTCTACAATGATGAGTTGAGAGAGGTTGACCCTCTGGTTGCCAACATCATTAAGAAAAGTGGCGGAGAGGTTGTTATGAAGAAAGAACCTACGCCCTATTTAAAAGAATCCTTGTATGTCATTATTTCTCCAGGTATTCCCTTTACCACAGCTACAGCTCAAAAGGCTAAAGCATTGGGTGTGGAAGTAATAGGAGAGGTAGAGCAGGCTAGCCGTTTATACAAAGGTAAATGGGTGGGAGTTACCGGTACCAATGGTAAAACCACTACTACTACCTTATTAGGTGAGATGTTAGCTACCTTGCCGGTGAAAACTGCCGTAGGTGGCAATATTGGTTTTGCTCTTTCTAAAGAAACAGAAAACCTAGATGCCAATTCTTATATTGCTGCGGAGCTGTCCAGCTTCCAGCTGGAAGGTATCAAAAGCCTCAGAGTTAATATTGCTCTTATTCTTAATATTACTCCTGACCATATAGAACGGCATGGCAACATGACCAATTACATTGCTGCCAAGGCCAATATTTTTAAATATCAGACTAAGGACGATGTGCTGGTGCTTAATGCCGATGATCCTATTGTGAAGGGTTTTGCTACCGGTGCTAAAGCCAAGGTTTGTTTCATTAGCTGTAAAGAAATCTTGCCATCTGGCGTGTATATTGAAAATGGCAATTTTGTCATTAACCTGGATGGAAAGAAACAAGTGGTATGTGCAGTCAGTGATATGAAAATATTCGGTGCCCACAATGAGCAGAATGCCTTGGGGGCCATTGCTTGTGCCTACTATGCCGGCGTAACGGTAGAGAACATGGCCAAGATCTTAAAAAGTTTCAAGGGCGTTGAGCACCGCATTGAATATGTGAAAACTATTAATGGAGTGCCTTATTACAACGATTCTAAAGCTACTAATACTGATTCCACCATTAAAGCTCTGGAAGCTTTTAAGGATGGACATATTATACTTTTGGCCGGCGGTCACGATAAGATGACTGACCTGACTGAAATGATGAATTTGATCAAGACCAAAACAGATGCTTTGATTTTGCTGGGAGAAGCCAAGGAACGTTTTAATGAGGCTGCCATTAAAGCCGGCGTTAAGAATATCTATTTGGTGGATTCTTTCCAGGCTGCGGTAGATAAGGCTCATGAGTTAGCCAAAGCGCCTCAGGTAGTATTGCTATCCCCGGCTTGTTCTTCCTATGATATGTTTGATAATTTCCCTCACAGAGGCAAAGTGTTCAAAGAGATGGTAAATAAATTATGAAAATAGTTGTTTCCGGTGGTGGTACCGGCGGACATATTTATCCTGCCCTAGCCATTGCCAATCAAATAAAAAACATAGATTCTACTGCAGAAATAATTTTCGTGGGAACAGAGCATGGTCTGGAGAAAAACATTGTGCCACGCTATGGTTATCCCCTGAAATTTATCACAGTAGCAGGCTTTGAAAGACATCTCAGCATTGGCACCATGGTGTCAGGCATGAAGCTGCTAGTGGGCTTAAAGGATGCCAGAAGTTTATTGAAAGAAATCAAGCCTGATTTGGTTATTGGTACCGGTGGCTACGTATGTGGTCCTGTGCTTTTCTGGGCAGCCCAGATGGGCATACCTACCTGTGTGCAGGAGCAAAATGCCATGCCCGGTGTTACCAATAAAATACTTGCTCACTTTGTAGATACCATTTGCTTAGGCTATAACGAAGGTGCCAAATATTTTAGCGGTAAAGCCAAAAAAATTTTTACTGGGAATCCTGTTCGTCAGGAAATTTTACAAGATGAAAGAGAAGCCGGCCTGGCCAAATTCTCTTTAGACCCAAATAAGAAAACGGTACTGGTTTTCGGTGGTTCCAGAGGCGCCCGCAGTATTAACAACGCTATGCTGGAGCTGGAAAACGCCATGGCAGGACGGCAAGATGTGCAAATCCTCCATGCTACCGGTGAACTTGATTATGAGAAATATAAGGCTAAGCTTACGCCTCAGGCTCTACAAGCTGATAACATTAAGGTGCTGCCTTATATTCATGACATGCCCTTAGCTCTTTCTGTGGCAGATGTGGCTATCGCCAGAGCAGGTGCCATAGGTCTGGCAGAATTAATGGTAAAGGGCATACCTTCCATTTTGATTCCTTATCCTTATGCTACAGCTAATCATCAGGAATATAATGCCAGAGCCATTGAGGCAGAAGGTGCTGCTCAGGTTATTTTGGACAAGGAATTGACAGGACTAGTGCTTAGAGAAAAGATTGAAAAACTTTTAACACAGCCGGCTACCTTAGAAGCCATGAAAGTGGCAGCTAAGAGACTGGGTAGGCCTGATGCAGGAATGGAAATTGCCCAAACTGCTTTAAGCTTAGTTAAGACAAAATAGGGGGAAGTTTAATTGGTAGATTTAGACAAGATTAAGAGGATACATTTTATCGGCGTAGGTGGCGTTGGCATGAGTGCCTTAGCCTATGTGCTGATTAAGAGAGGGTACATGGTAAGCGGCTCTGATGCCAAGTCAAGTTTTATGGTAACTAAGCTGGCTAAGGAAGGCGCCATAATGTTCATTGGACATGCGGCTTGTCAGGTTGAAGGCGCAGAAGCAGTAGTTGTTTCCTCTGCCATCCATCAGGATAACATCGAACTGGTAGAAGCTAAAGCCAGACAGATTCCTGTGCTGCACCGCAGCGATGTATTAGCTTTCCTCATGAATAAACATAAAGGCGTGGCTGTAGCAGGAGCGCATGGTAAAACTACTACCAGTTCCATGCTGGCCTGCATTACTCATGAGGCTGACGTTGATCCTACTGTAGTGGTAGGAGGCATCGTTCCCAGCCTGGGTGGTAATGCTTTAAATGGTAAGAGCGATATCGTAGTAGCAGAAGCAGACGAAAGTGATGGCTCTTTCCTCAAGTTCCACCCCTTCTATGCAGTCATTACCAATATTGAAAATGATCATTTAGACCATTATGGCAGCGAAGAAAAAATTCAGGAAGCCTTTGCTCAGTTTGTAGAAAATATTAAGAACGAAGGCAAGGCCATCCTGTGTTTCGATAATGCTAAGATTAAGGCTTTGGCTGAGAAGACGACTAAATCCTTTATTTCTTATGCTTTGAATGATCCTGATGCTGATTATACAGCCAAGAATATTGCGTTTGGTCAGGATGGTACACACTTTGATGTGTATCACAAAGGGGAGAAGCTTGGTACCGCTCATCTGGTAGTGCCGGGTAAGCACAATGTGCTCAATGCCTTAGGTGCCATTGCTACTTCTCAATTAATGGAAATACCTATTAATAAGGTGTTGGCTTCTTTGGAAAAATTTACCGGAGCCAAGCGCAGATTTGAAACTAAGGGCAAAGTTAATGGTATCTGGGTAGTTGATGATTATGCTCACCATCCTACAGAAATCCAGGTTACTCTGGCAGCAGGCAAGCAGACTAAACCTAAACGCTTAATCTGCGTGTTCCAGCCTCACCGTTATTCCAGAACCAAGTTACTTTTAAAGCAATTTGCTACTTGCTTTAAGGATGCGGATGAATTAATTCTGGCTGATATTTATCCGGCCAGTGAAGATCCTATTCCCGGTGTTAATACGCCACTGCTGAAAAAAACCATTGAAGAAGCTACAGGACAAAAAGTAACCTATCTGCCCACCTTTGAGCAAATAGAAAAATACTTAGTAGAAAATGTGAAGCCAGGAGATTTAGTGATGACCGTAGGTGCCGGTGATGGGTACCGCATCAGTGAATATCTGGTAAAAGCACTAGAAGGAGAGAACAAGCATGAATAAAAACACCAAAATTGCTGTAGTAATGGGTGGTCCGTCCAAAGAAAGAGATATTTCCTTCATGACAGGCAATGCTATTTTGGAGGCTTTAAAAAGCAAGGGCTACAATGCCGTTGCCATTGATTTAGATCCTAAAAATTTTGCTAACCAATTACAGGAAAATAAAATTGAAGTTGTATTTAATGCTATTCATGGTTTGTATGGCGAAGACGGCAGAATGCAAAGCGTTCTGGAAATGCTAGGCATTCCTTATACCGGTTCCGGCGTTTTATCCAGCGCTATTTCCATGGATAAGGTTTATAGCAAGAGAATGTTTGAAGCTATGCATGTTCCTACTGCTAAATGCATTTATCTGAATAAGAAGGATAAACTGGATTTTGTAGCAGAAGTAGAAAAGAATTTTACCTTGCCGGTAGTAGTAAAGCCTGCTGCTCAAGGCTCCAGCATTGGCGTAACCATTGTTAAGGATAAGGTAGCTTTGACCAAAGCCTTGGAGGATGCATTCTCCTATGGTGAGGAAGTTCTGGTAGAAGCTTTCTTTAAGGGCAAAGAAGTAGCAGCCGGCGTCATGACTACTGACGAAGGTGTGGTACCTATGCCTTTAGTGCTTATTGAACCTCATTCCGGTTCCTATGATTTTCATTCCAAGTACACCAAGGGTGCTACCACTTATACTTGTCCCGCACCTTTCAGCAAAGAAATTACCCAGAAGCTGCAAGCTATTGCCGTGGCTGCTTATAAATCCTTAGGCTGTAATGGTGTAGCCAGAGCGGATTTACTTTTGGCTGAGGATGGAGATGCTATTGCCCTGGAAATCAATTCCGTACCGGGCATGACTGCTACCAGCTTGATTCCTAAAGCTGCTGCTGCCATGGGTATTACCTTCCCGGATTTATGCGAAATGATTTTAAACGGAGCTAAATAAACAAAGGGGGAGGTGGCCTGTCGTGCACAGTAGTGTGGAACGAATCAAGGCTGACAGACTGCGCCAAAGAAACGCTCACCTTCGTTTGTTTTTACGACTTTTTTGTATAGCAGTAGTTTTAGGCGGCTTGTATTATTTGCTGCATCGGCCCTGGCTTACCTTTGGTAAGATTGACGTAGTTGATGATGGTAAAGCCTTTCCGGTGAGCGAAGTGATTAAGGTGGCTGATATCAAAGAGCCTATTAATTTATTTAATGTTAGCCGTAGCCATATAGAAGAAGTTTTGCATAATGATTTGCGAGTGGAAAACGTTAGCACTGGGTATGCTTGGCCTAACATCTTAAGAGTTACCATTCAGGAGCGCAAGCCGGCTGTGTATGTGGAATGCGCTTATGGTGGTTATGCCAAAGTTTCTTACAAGGGTGTGGTGCTGGAAGTCAATAAAGGCATCAAGGATTCCATGGCACCTTTTGTATCAGGCTGGCAGTTAGGCAATCCTTATACCGGTGACCAGGTAGATGATTCCAGCATGATGGCACTTTTAGCTTTCTTAGGCAAGATTGATCCCACGGTTCATGCCAGAATTGCTGAAATAGTCATGGAGTCAGGGAAAAAAGTTAGAATTCTCTTAAGTAGTGGCGTGCCCATTATCTTAGGTGATTATGAAAATTTAGACAAAAAGGTGGATACTTTTAATACAGTGTATAAAGAATTGGAAACTAAAAAAGTTAAGGCAGCATATATTGATTTATCCTTTGATAAACCATATATAAAATTGCGCTAAGGGGGGAATAATGATGTTGCATGATAAACTACCCAAAATTCTTCTCTTTTTAGTGTGTGTTGTTTTAGGTGTCATGATCTCTACGCAATTTCGCAGTACAGAAAGTGCTAACCACTCCATTGCTCAACAAAGAGCAGAGGATTTGTCCAGTAGATTAAAAGCTACGGAAAAAGAAAACGAAACATTAAAAGAGAAAGTAAAGTCCCTGGAGGAAAATAACGGGGCAGATGTTAAGGGTGAAGAAATTACTAAGTTAAGAGCTGACTCCGGCTATACAGCTATGGAAGGTCCGGGTGTCATTGTTACTGTAGATGACAGCAAGGTCATTCACAAACCTGGAGATAATCCTAATTTGTACATTATTCACGATGACGATTTGCTGAGAATCATTAATGAATTACGAGCATCAGGAGCAGAGGCCTTGTCCTTAAACAAGGAAAGAATCATCGATGTTTCAGAGGTTCGTTGTGCAGGACCAACCGTTTCCGTGAACAATACTCGTTTTTCACCACCCTATGAGATAAAGGCCATTGGTAATGGTAAGACCATGGAAGGTGCCTTAAAGCTCAGAGGCGGTGTAGTGGAAACCCTGAAGATGTGGGGAATTTCCGTTGAAGTTGTGCAAAAAGATAATATTAGCATTCCGGCTTTCAAGGGTCCCAGACATTATGATTATGCTAAGATAAAGGATGGTGACGCAAAATGATCTATCCAATACTTGGTGTAATTTTAGGCTTGGTAATAGGACATTTTCTACCGATAGTTCCTCAGGACTACATGAAGCTTATGTCCGTAGCTTTAATGGCATCTCTGGATGCTGCCTTTGGTGGCCTGAGAGCTGCCAAAGAAGGAAGTTATGATCCAACGATTTTCATTTCAGGTTTCTTCGTAAATGGAATCTTTGCTGTTTTTCTTTGTTACTGCGGTATCCGCTTAAGCATAGATTTGTATTTCGTAGCTGTGTTAGCCTTTGGGCTAAGAATTTTTAACAATATTGCCATTATTCGCAGACTATACCTAAAAAAGTAAAAAAATAGTAATATTTGGTCGAATTTTGCAGTAAATATGGTATAATATTGTGTGTGTATTATTAGGATAGTACTACATTTAGTTTAGGGAGGAGCATATATTATGTTCGAAGTTGATGACAAAAAAGAAACCCCGCTGTGCAAGATTAAGGTTGTTGGTGTTGGTGGCGGCGGAAATAATGCAGTTAATAGAATGATTGAATCCGGTCTACAAGGAGTAGAGTTTATTGCTATCAATTGTGATGCACAAGCTCTGCTTTTATCTAAAGCGCCTACTCGTATCCAAGTTGGCGAGGAATTAACCAGAGGTTTAGGTGCTGGAGCTAACCCTGAAGTAGGCGAAAAGGCCGCAGAAGAATCCCGCGACCAAATTACCGAGGCTCTTAAGGGAGCAGATATGGTATTTGTAACAGCAGGTATGGGTGGCGGTACCGGTACCGGTGGCGCTCATATCGTAGCTGAATGTGCTAAGGAAGCAGGTGCTTTGACTGTTGGCGTTGTTACCAAACCGTTTACTTTTGAAGGTAGACGTCGTTATAACGCAGCTGAACAAGGCATTGTAAACTTAAAAGCTAAGGTTGATGCTCTGATTACTATCCCTAATGATCGTTTGCTCCAAGTAGTTGATAGAAGAACTTCCATGTTGGAAGCCTTCAAGATTGCTGATGATGTATTACGTCAAGGCGTACAAGGCATTACTGACCTGATTAGTGTTCCCGGCGTTATCAATGCTGACTTTAACGATGTTAAGACCATTATGACCGATGCCGGCAGTGCTATGATGGGTATTGGTTCTGCTAAGGGTGATGGCGGCGCTGAAGCTGCTGCTGAAGCTGCTGTGAAGAGTCCTCTGCTGGATAGCACTATTGATGGTGCTCATGGCATACTACTCAATATCACCGGTGGTAAGGATTTAACCTTGGTTGATGTTAACGAAGCTTGCAAGATTATTACCGATGCAGTTGATCCTGATGCAACTATTATCTTTGGTGCTAACATTGATGAGTCCATGGATGATGAGATTCGCATTACTGTTATTGCTACCGGTATTGATGGTCAAAAGGCACCTTCTTTGACTAAGGCTAAAGCAGTACCTTTTGTTAAATCCGAAGCTGAAAAGAATAAAGCTAAAGCAGAAGGCAAAGCAGCTTTGGGCGGATTTGCAGCTCCATCTACGGAGATTCCACCCTGGATTCGCAGCAAATAATACAGCAAATATTTTAGGAGCGAGGTAAAAATATGAAGTGTCCTTTTTGTTCATATGGTGATAGCCGAGTAGTTGATTCCCGTTCCATTGACAACGGTACATCCATTCGTCGTAGACGGGAGTGCCCAAGTTGTGGCAGACGTTTCACTACTTATGAAAAATATGAAGAGACTCCTCTTTTGGTTATTAAGAAAGATGGACGGAGAGAACTTTTTGATGCTCAGAAATTAACCAGCGGGCTGTTAAAAGCTTTCGAGAAAAGACCTTTTTCCTACGAGAAAATTCAGGAGATTGCTTCTGATATCGAGCGTCAGTTAAGAGCCAAAGGTGAAACTGAGATTAACTCCAGTATTATTGGCGAAACTGTCATGAAAACCTTGCAGGGTATTGATCAAATCGCTTATGTGCGTTTTGCTTCTGTGTACAGACAGTTCACAGATATCAATAGTTTCATGCAGGAGATTCAAGGCATGTTGAAAAAGAGTAAAGAAGAGTAAAAATTTTAAATACCGTTCTTGCTAAGGCAAGAACGGTATTTTTTTGCGTAAAATTCCCAATTATGACATAGAATTCCCCTTTATTACTAAAGTTACTTACGAAAAAAGGAAAATATAGGAAGAATGAGAAAGTTGCTGACAGCCTAAAAGAAAGGAGAATATGATAATTTGCAGGTATATCGGTGGCAAGCCCGTAAGCGTAATGGTGAACGCCTGAAAGGACGGCTGCAAGCAGCTAATCTTCAGGAGGTAGCCATGCATATCCAAGCCAAAGACTGTTATGTAACTAGCATCAAGCCCACCTGGGCTTGGAAAAAGCTTTGGCCTTGGGAAAATAAACGGAGAATGAATTTACAAGAAATAGAATTATTTTTTCGCCAGCTAGGCATTTTGCTGGACAGTGGTGTACATGTTTTACGAGCCTTGGATTTAGTGGCTTTACAAGCTTCTGCTACTGTTCTACGGGTAGACAAAGCTTTGCATAAAGATTTAGAAAATGGCCTTTCCTTTTCCATTGCCATGCGTAAATATCCTGATGATTTTTCGCCCTTGGTGATTAGGCTGGTCGAAGCAGGAGAAGCAAGTGGTAATCTGCCCTTGCTTTTTAAACAGCTGGCTCAATATCATCAGGGAGAAAGAGAAGTCCGGAAAACTATCTTTACGGCTTGTCTTTATCCAGGCTTAGTACTCATTAGTGCACTGCTTACCATTACTTATTTCTTGTTTAATATTCTTCCTGTTATTCTGGAACTATATGAAGCGCTAAATTTAACTACCGGTGTTTTCTTTCTGACGATTGCTGCTTTAGTAGAAAATAGCAAGCTATATGGTAGACAGCTGTTTGGCTTGGGACTGTTGCTAATGGGAGCGGTTTATCACCAAAGGCATAAGGTGCCCAAGTGGTGCCTTAAGCTACCTTACCTTAGCACATTGTACCAGGCTGTATGGGAAGTACGTTGCTGTCGTATTCTCTCCTTGCTATTGTCCAGTGGTATTACCTTGGTGCAAAGCTTACAAATGGTAACAGCCTTGTTACCAACTGCCATACTTCGCGCCAAGGGTGCTGCCATTGGCAGGGCAGTGCTCAAGGGCATGCCTTTTAGTAAGGCGGTAGAGCTGCATTCCGGACTTTTTCATGCTCTCAGCACAGAGTTCATTGCTTTGGGAGAAGAAAACGGTTCTTTAGCAGAGATGCTCCGGGAAGCAGCTAATATTTTAGAAGACGAGCTGGCTGTTAAAATTAGACAAAGAAAAATAGTTTTGGAACCGTTTTTAGTGTTATCGCTTACAGCTTTGGTAGGAAGCGTAATTTATTTCCTTATGACGCCGATTTATGGGCTAGTTACGGAGATTACCAACTATAACTAGAAGGAGACGCAGCAATGTTGGAAAATCACAAGCACAAGAACTGCAGGATAAAGCTGACCAGTGGTTTTACCCTGATAGAAATAATAGCCGTGGTGGCTATTATCGGAGTAATGGCCACAGCTCTGCTGCCATCTTTGGAAACTGCCATGCAGAAATCTTGTGATACTAAGCTTATTACTACTTTGACAATGATTGATGGTGCCGGTCAAATTTACAAGCTGGAACATGGCCAATTTCCGGAAAGCATAGCTACTTTAGTAGAAAACAACTATCTTCCTGCTAAGGACTATACCTTGATAAGCTACGACAAGACTACCGGTGTTGCCAGTGGAACAGGAAGCAACGGTAAACAGCTTTCTTCCAGTCGAAAATAACAGCCGGACTATTTTGCTCTAGGGGTTTTTCTCTTCTTCATCTTATTTTGAGCTTGGCCTGGGCAGCCGGCCTGTTCTTAACTTTTGCTCCTTTCCTTTTAGGCTTAGAAAGAAAATACGAGGAACAAAAACTAGGATTGGCACAACAATTGCTGATGGGCAGACTTGCTTATCTGCAAACCCAGGCTCTCTACGGACATATGTTTTCCGCCTATTTGATCGTCATGAATACGGGTGATGGTTACCTCTTGAATAAGCAGACCAATGCTCGTTTGCCTTTTACCTACTCTCAACAAGGCTTGGGAAGCTTGCACCTAAACGGACCTGCCAGCTTGAATTTTACGTCAACAGGTTCCTCTGACAAAAGAGGCAGTTACACCTTAGCGCATCGCAGCTTGCCTCTAGGTGCCAGATGTATTAGCGTGCAGCCTGTTACCGGTCTTACGGGAGAAGAGAAAGACACTGAATGAAAAGGGGCTTTTTATATCTGGAAGCTCTGGCAGGAGTGGGCATTTTTATGGCAGTCCTAGTCTGCCTGGTAAGCTGTTATTTTACAGTCTTACACATGATGCTTAGACATGAGGCTAAAGAAAAAGCGGCCCTCTTAGCTGAAACAGCTGTTATCTCTCTGCAGCAGACAGGCGTGTTTGACGGGCAGAGTGAACCGGATTTTCAAATCACGCTGCAAACCAGGGAAACTCTTTGGCAAGGCAAGCTGCAGACTAAGGAGTTGAAGGTTTATTACAAAAAGGAACGAGAGCCCCTGTATAATCTCTTTATTTATGAGTAAGGAGCGAGGGGTGCTGCTTTTGGAGATCAACTTCGTCTTGCTGTTGGTTTTTATCCTTTTTACTACCTTCTACGAACCGCTTTTTCAATTCATCCTGGGTTTAAAACATATGAAAGAAGACATGGCTCTTTGCATGCAGGAACGTTTACTGTTGGCACGATTGGAACAGGAACTAATCTACGAAACCCGCGAGCTGATACTGGAACAACAGAATGAAGAGAGAACTCTCTTAACTTGCCGGTTTCTCAACTCAAACAAAACCAGACAATTCTTCTGTCGTCCCCACAAGTCGGGCAGCGGCTACACACTCTACCAAAGCACTCAGGTAATAGGCAGGCAGAAAGGCATAAATCCTTTAACTCCTCCTCATGTTAAAGTTACCACCTTTTTGTTTCAGCCCTTAAATGAGCATAGCCTGAAAGTGACTTTGGGCTTGAGCTTGGTTTCTGCCTCAAGACAAAGAAATACTACCCGTTATATGAAGCTGGGCAATGGCACGATTAGTGTCCACCGGTAAAACCGGTTTTATTCTAATGCCCCTTCTTTTCCTGTTGCTTATTTTGGCAGGCTTAACGCTTGGCGTCTGGCATTTAATTCTGGATGAAACCATCTATCAGCAGGAATTCATGCGTTATCGACAGTTTCTGCGTTTGGGATTTGACCTTATGGAGGCAGTTGAAAGCCAGCCTAGGCTTCCCCGAGCCGGTACTTATCAACTGCCTGGGTTAGAACTATATCCGGGTAAGGAGACAGTGCAACCTCTCCTCACCGTGGACTGTAAGCCCAAGCAACAAGTGCAAAGCATTACTGTGTCCTTTCCTCACCGGGAAGGAAAGTGGAAATTGCGCAGATTATATCTGGAGCCACCGGGAGGTAGTAACCATCCTCTTTATAAATCAGCTGCCCTTACCGGCTTTGCGGTAGGCGGCAATGATTTTCCGCTGCTGGAGGATACCTTGTATCAAAACTATGGCGAGCATCCTTACCCTACTTTAAGAGCGGATTTTGAAGAGGGCTTAAAGGGTTACTTGTATGTTAAGAAGGACAAGGACTATTCTTTTCCGGAGGCTCAGAAGATAAGCGGAGACGGGGTGTTTTATAACCGTACACATATGTGGGTAGGTGCAGGTAGTGTCTTTACAGGCAGAATTTGGCTTTTAGCCAGAGGAAACATTTATTTGGAGGACAATGTCCGTCTTGCCAATGCTTTTATCTTTGCTCAAGATAGCATTGTGATAGGACGTAATGTGCAGGTTTGTGGTATAATAATTGCACGCAATAAAATTACCAGGGACAATAGTTCCTTATTTAGAGGCAATGAACAGGTAGTACAAACCTTCATTACCCCCAGATATGTTTTTTAGGAGGAAAGCCAATGAAAAAGATATTGTGTATTTGTGCCTTACTAATGTGGGAGGCGGTTACGGTGTTTGCTTTCGGTCACACTACCATAGTTTCCGAAAAAGTATCGGGCCACAAGACAGGAGTAATTCCTGCTGTGGATGGAGTGGATGCCCAGAATTTGCAAAGCAATATTAACAGCATTCTGCGTACTAATGCCGATGCTGTAGCAAAGGCTGCCGGTGGTACACCGGTGTTATCCTATGATATTACGGTGAACAGACCAACTATTTTTAGCGTGGTGTTAAAAGCAGTAGGTAATAGAATCGCTTATCAAGGTGTGAACATCGATCTTACCTCAGGTAAGGAAGTCTTGGATAAAGATCTTTTCTATGTCAACGATAATTATAAGAGCTTAATTGGCAACAGAAGCTATGTGTTTGGGGAAGATGGTATCCTGCTGGAAGACAGCAAATACGGTCCCTATGACCAAAGCATGCCTTATGCTAAATTATTGAAATCCATTAATATTGCAGACGGAGCCAGATTGGTTACCAGCTATAAGCTGACTAAGGAAGCTGAAGACAAGATCCTTAATGTTAAAGCAGGTGAACTGGTGTCTGTTTATTTGGCTGCCAATCCTACCACAGGCTATGACTGGAAGGTAGTTAATGCCGAGCAAATGCCTGGTTTTGTGTCCATGGGCAGTTCCTTCTATTTACCTCAAGACCCGCGCAAAGCGGGAATGACAGGTGTACCCGGAACAACGATTTTGTTCTTTGGCTTTGATCGTCCCGGTACCTATAATGTAGAATTAGGTTACGAACGTTCCTGGGAGCAGAAAGCCCCTATTGAAGGCAAAAAGATAACCTTCATCGTAAAGTAGAATAATAAGCGAAAAGCCGTTCCCACGTGGTGGGAACGGCTTTTTTTGATGACAGGGGGACGGTCCTTTTGTCATCTTTTTTCAGGTGTAGAAAATAATAGTGGGGAAAATATTTAAAAATTTAACAAAAATTGACATGACTATATGTCTATGATAAATTATGACTATAACAATTCAATATTGCTTTTGGAGGTGAATTACATACCCCCGGAGACCAGCATCGTAAATTCGCTTTCGAGAATTTACGCTTTTTTTTTACATATGAGGAGAACTGTTAAAACGTTGAACATTTGTTGCTGTTTCTTAAAGTTGAAGATTAGGTACAAAAGGAAGCAATATGATTATTTTGGCTATAAAGATTAAATATTGGCGGTTGAAAAATTATTTGTTTCAGATTGGGAAAGCTAATCTTGCGGCTGTTATTGTTGGTATATTTATATTAACAAACAGTATAGTCAATATTAAAAATAGTACACAACAGGCAGACTATGAACTTAATATGCTTTATTTGTTTATTGGATTAAGTTTATATTGGCTTTTGGAATGCTGGAAAACAGGAATTGATAAAAAACCTATTGATCTGGATTGCTTTTGTAGAGAATTAGTTCATTTAGTACCAAAACAATCTGCTAAGATTTTTTTTCTTAATAGTATCCTTGCATTAATCAAAAGAATAAGTTTTATGCTAGTGCTAACAATATTGACACGCTTAAATTTTAAGTCGATTTTTACAGATACTGTGAGCATGGTAATTTATTTATCTCTTATTGAACTCAATAAAGATTTATATACCATAATAATTAAATCAGATATAAGTAATATTAATAAAAAGATAGCGTATCTGACGAATTTAATTTTTATGCTTTTCTTAGGTGTTATTTCTATAACATACTATTTGCCTCAAATAATGAAACCATTTAATAATATTGTAATTGTTTATGGTAGTATAAGTTTCATAGTATTTTCTTACAATTTTTGGACGGGTTTGCAAGTCTTGAGGACAAAGACATTTCATTCTTGGGCTTTTTCACATGAAGTATTTTTTAAAAATACATTGGATGGATTGAATAGTTTCTTTATGAAAACTTATTCGTTATTACGAAACTATACAAAAAATAAATATGTATCTTTTGCTTTTGCCAAAGAACTGACAAAAATTATTATGGAAAAGAAAGCACTCGGAACATCATTGTTTTTAGGGACTTTATTCGTAATCTTACCATTTGTTTCACAGTTCGGAGCAATGGGAGATAACAATATATGTGGATTATTATTTTTGAACTCTGTAGCCTTTTTTGCCATGAGTATTGCAACTAATTTTTCCGCTCGTGAGTATAAAGATGTATGGTTGTTAAGATTATGTGGATTACTTAATAGCAACCTTATTATCGGCAAATTATTGGCCAATTATTGTATAGCATCTATTTTTAGCTTTTATTCATGGTGTATATATAAAACAACCTTATTTTGGTGGTCAAGCCCAGCGATGGGAAGTGAATCAATATTAGTGTATTGCTTTTTTTTAGTAATACCCAATGCAATAGCTTTAGGTATTATTTTGGGGACTTTTATTAAGCCTAAAGCAACTTACTATAAAGGGAGGATGGATTACTCTTATAGTGGTATAGAAATACTGTACTCTTTACTATCTACATATATTGTGGCACTTCCTGTTTTTCTAGTACAAACTATTATAACTAATTATTTTTATATAGGATTAATGGTATTAATTCTTCAAATGCTGATGCTCTATTCACTTTTTATATATAGGATTAGAGAAAGACTTTTTAAATTGCAAAGTTAGAAGGAGGTAAATATGAACATTGAAGAATATTTGGATGGCTTGGAGACTTATCATGAAACATTTGTTGATATGGAAGGAGAAAAAATTGATGCAAAGGAATATTTAAAACGACATTATAATAACATGCAAAACAAGATACATAGAAATCTTATACCGAGCGTGTATCAAAATCCATTGGGCATACAATTTGAGCTGACATATAAGTGTAATCAAAAATGTATACATTGTTACAATCAATCAAATGATCTTGAACATAATGATGTTTCACAAGAGTTGTCATTAAATGAATGGAAAAATATTGCTAGACAGGTTGTAAATATGCATGTTTTCCAATGTGTAATTTCCGGTGGGGAACCTACACTTTTAGGAGATAAACTTTTTGAAATAATGGATATCTTAGCAGAAAGTGACGTACGATTTATAGTAATAAGTAATGGCATGTTACTTAATGAAGAAATGGTGAGGAGGTTTAAAAAATATAAATATAGTTGGTTCCAAATTAGTATAGATGGTTCCAGAGACTATTTACACGATTACATAAGAGGCGCAAAATCATTTGAAAAAGCACTTGAGGCAGCCAATCTTATCAAGGAAGCTGGCATACCACTAGTAATAGCCCATTCTGTTATGAAATCTAATAAGGATTATTTAGAAGAGATGATAGATATGGCCTTTCTCTTAGGAGCCGAGAAAATTATAACAGGACCATTTAGCTTTATGGGATGGGCAGTAAAGAACAGCGAAAAAATAAGCTTAACAGAGGAAGAATGTAGAAAAGTTTATAAAGTGTGTGAAAAGAAAGCTAGAGAGTATAGTGGAAAAATGGCAGTAGTTTTATCTACGGAAGAGGCAATGGGTTTAAGAATCAGATTGGCAGAGCCAAATGGCGTGATGCTAATTAGGCCAAATGGTGATGTTAAGTTTGATTGTGTAAGTCCGTTTAAAATCGGCAATGTTAAAAATAACAAATTGAAGGAAATTTGGAACTTAAAAGGTAAACATGTTTATAAAAACAAAGAGTTATTAGCATATATAAGAAGCATAAGAAAATCTACAGATTTATTAAATGTGTATCCTTTGGTGAACGTTGATAAAGATGTTTTGTTGTAATTATAAGGAGGAACGATGAACGAGCAACTTTATAAAGTCCTTCAAAATAGGGTGCCAAGACAATACGGAGGGAACATAAGGAAAGACGGCGAGCACTATATATGTATGAATATGTACGGCAGTGCAGTAATTTCACTTAATAAATTAGCTGGGGAAATATATTACTTAATTGATGATAAAAAAACAATAAATGAAATTGTTTCAGAGCTTGTTTCCAAATACCAGAATATGCCATTATCAACAATACAAGAAGATGTATGTAGATGTGTTGCTGAATTGACTGCATTGAACTTAATTACTGTTGTTAGAAGAAAGGAGTAAAATAAATGGAAAAAAATGAAATTACTACACTATTAGAAAATTCTGGAAGTTATATATCTCCAACAGCTTGTTATGTTATAAGAAGCGATTGTGGCTTTTCCCTTACGGAGGTAGCAAATATTGATAATCAATTTAGGTATGCTTCTACCGCAGCACATGATGCTTTAGCTGCTGCCGCTGCAGGAGCAGTAGCAGGAGCCGTAGGATCAATGGTTACGAGAGCTTTAGGATGAGATAATTAATACAAAAACGGGAGAAAATAAATGCTAGATATTTGCAAAATTTCTTTAGAGTATCCTTGCCATAAGATTATTGAAGATTTATCTTTTCATGTATATTCTGGAGAAATTATTGGCATCTTAGGCAAGAATGGTATTGGGAAAACAACTTTGTTAAATGCAATGGTAGGATTAAAAAGGTTAAGCTCTGGAACAATAGAATCGCATAATAATCTTATAGGATATCTGCCGGAAAATAGTGATACATATGAGTACCTTACTGGTAGAGAGTTACTACAAGTAGTGGCTGAACTAAAGAATATTAAAATGGACATGGTGCAGCAATTACTTTCTGAAATGTCTTCTTTCATTTTTTTGCCTAAATTAGATGAGCTAATTTCTTCATATTCCAAAGGAAATAAAGAAAAGTTGTTGTTTGTTTTATCTTTATTAGGAGAACCTGATATTCTGATAATGGATGAACCATTCACAGGCTTTGATCCAGATTCTTTCTTGGGTGGTAAACGATATTTGGCAAAATATGTCAAAAAGGGACATGCGGTAATTTTTTCTACTCATATTATTGAAATGGCAGCCCAGCTATGTAGTAGAATTATTATTTTAAAAAGTAAAAAAGATATGGTTGTGGTAGAATTAAAAGAAAAAGTATCTTTTACTACACGAGTATCCATACTAGAACAGTATTTTAATGAATTATCTTAAGCGAAAAGCCGTTCCCACGTGGTGGGAACGGCTTTTTTTATGTTATAATATACGATAGTGTATTATGTGGAGGAAACGATGAAAAGAGAGGATTTGGAGCTACTTGCTCCTGCTGGAACTTATGAGGCACTGGAGGCTGCGGTAAATGCCGGAGCGGATGCGGTATATTTAGGCGGTACGGCTTTTGGAGCCAGACAATATGCGGAGAACTTTGGACCTGAGGTTTTGCCCGGGGCAGTTAGCTATGCCCACATGCACAAAGTAAAAATATATGTAACTGTTAATACCTTGGTGGATGATGGAGAAATGACACAGCTGGGAGAGTATTTAGTCTTCCTGCACAACTGCGGAGTAGATGGCATCATCGTCCAGGACATGGGTGTTATTCGTCTGGCTCGTAAACTAGTGCCTGACTTGCCACTGCATTGCAGTACCCAGATGTCTGTGACCAATTCAGAGGGTGCTAACTTTGCTTACAAATCTGGTATGACCAAGATAGTAGTTGCCAGAGAAACATCTTTGGTCGACATGAAAACTATTTGCCAAAAAACTAAAGGCGACATCGAAGCCTTTATCCACGGCGCTTTATGCGTGTGCTATTCCGGTCAATGCCTGATGAGCAGCTTAATTGGCGGTCGCAGTGGTAATAGAGGACGTTGTGCTCAGCCCTGTCGTTTGCCTTACACCTTGGTAGATAAAAACGGCGAGAATTTGTTGGCTAATGTGGACGCCGGACAATATTTGCTAAGTCCCAGGGACATGAATACCTTGGATGTTCTTCCTCAGCTGATTCAAGCAGGGGTAGTGTCCTTTAAGATAGAAGGCCGCATGAAGAGACCTGAATATGTAGCGGTAGTTACGGATATTTATCGTCGTGCCATTGACAGTTATCTGGCAGGCAATTATCAGGTGTCGGAGCAGGATAAATTAAATATTGAGCAAATTTTTAATAGAGATTTTACCACAGCCTATTTGGAGAAATTACCGGGTCGGGACATGATGAGTGATCGTCGTCCCAACAACCGTGGTGTGCTTATTGGTCGTGTGGCTCAGCTGGATAAGGGTGCCAATACTGCTGTCATCAAATTGGACAAGGATTTGCATATCGGTGATGGCTTGGAATTCTGGGTGTCCGTAGGTGGCAGGGTGGGCACTGAACTAAATAGAATGACGGTTAATGGCAAAGAAGTAGATACTGCTGCTCGTGGCAGCAAGGTAGAAATTTCCGTGCCCCGTGGCGTGCGACTCAACGACAGAGTATTCCGCACTAACGATGCTCAACTGATGGCCTATGCAGGCAAATTCTATGGTGAGCATAACAAAACCAGATTGCCTATCAAGGCAGAGGTTACGGCTCATTTGGGTCAGCCTTTGCAGGTTGTCTTAACTGATGCTGATGGCAATGTGGGAACAGGTGCAACAGACTTTATTGTAGAAAAAGCTAGAAAGCATGCTCTTGATGAGGCAGCCATCAGAAAGCAAGTAGATAGATTAGGTACTACTGAATTCAGCCTTCAGGATTTAATCCTGCAAGTTGATGAAGGCGTCATGGTGCCCATGAGTGAGATTAATGAAGCAAGACGTAAGGCGGCCGAAGAGCTTACGGCTAACCGCTTGGCTGCTATTGGCCCTAATCGTAAACAAGCAGTATGGCAGCAGGAGTCCATTGTGTTGCCCCGCAACCATACTCTTAATAAGCATGCTCAGTTATCTGTAGAGGTGGATACCTTAGCCAAAGGGCAAAAGGCTTTGGGTGAAGGTGCAGATGTGTTGATTTTGGCAGGGGATAGTTTTAGCCTGCCTTTGATTAAACAAGAAGACATCCAAGCCTTAAAGCAAATGGCTGCTGATAAAAATAAGCAGTGGGGTATTGCTACGCCCCGCATTGTAGAAGAGAAACAATTAGCTTTCTTCCAAAAACAATTTGCGTTGTGGCGGGAACTACAGCCTGACTTTTTCCTCATTGCCAACAATGGTTTGTGGGAAATGGCCAAGGCTACCGGCATTGCTTTGTGGGGCGATTTTGGCCTTAACACCTATAATTCTCAGGCTCTTACCTTCTGGCAGGAAAATGGTGCTCAGGGTATGACCTTGTCACCGGAATTAACCATGAAACAGGTAGAAGCCCTAGTACAATCTTCACCGGTACCGCTGGAGTGTCTGGTAGAAGGGCCTATTGAAATGATGGTTTCCAAGTATTGTGTAGAAGGCAGCTTCCTAGGTAATCTGGCCGGTGGCAAGTGCGCTTGGCATTGCAACAAAGAAGCCTTCCTGCAGGATAGAAAGAACGAAGCCTTTCCCTTAAAGCATGACCAATTTGGCTACATGCATGTTTTAAACAGTCACAGCCTATCTATGATTACCAGTGCTAAAGCTGTAGAGAAGCTGGGCGTGAAGAGAATGCGCATTGATGGCAGAAGCCTGGATGCTATGACGCTGGCGGCTACAGTGGGCATGTATCGTCAGGTGCTGGATGGCGATACCACAATTGAAGAAAATCCTCCCGGGACAACCCGCGGACATTATTTTAGAGGAGTTTTATAATGGCAAAGTTTGCAGTAAAAACTTTAGAGTTTGAAAAAATAAAAGAAGCCTTAGGTGCGGAAACTGCTACCAGTTTGGGCAGAGCCTTAGCTATGGAGCTAAAAAGCTCCACGGTGTTTGGAGAAGTAAAGCTGCTCCAAGAGGAAACTGCGCAGATGATGCATATCCAATCCGAAGGCAAGAGGCTGCCCTTAGGCGGAGCCAGTGATATTTCACCGGCGTTAAAGAGAGCTAAAGTAGGAGCAGCATTGGACTTAGAGAGCTTGATGGCAGTAGGCAATACTGCTGCTGCTATGCGTCAGGTGAAAGCCTTCTTAGAGGAAGAAAAGGAAGTAGCACCTAATTTGGCGGAGTATGGTTTGAAACTGGGCGATTTCTCCCGTCTGGAAAAACAAATTAACAGTACCATTGATGAAAAGGGCGAGATTAAAGATACCGCTTCTACTAAACTGGCTTCCTTGCGCACCGGTATTTTCTCTTCCAAGAAAAGAGTTAAAGAAAGATTAGACAGCATTCTGCAAGATCCTATTAACCAAAAATATTTTCAGGATAAGATAGTGACCATGAGAGAAGATCGCTATGTTATTCCTGTAAAGCAAGAATACAAATTTAATTTTCCGGGACTAGTCCATGACCAGTCTGCCAGCGGTGCAACCTTGTTTATTGAGCCGACGGCAGTGGTTAATCTAAATAACGACATTAAGAAATATTTGCTGGAAGAAAAAGCAGAGATTGAACGTATTCTTCGTAATCTATCTGAGAATGTAGGTGCTAACGCCGAGGAACTGTCCGGTTCCTTAGAAACTCTGGCTCAATTAGATTTAATCGGTGCGAAGGGGTACTATGCTACCAAGCTGCATGCCGTAAGGCCTACCTTGGCTACAGATGGTATCATTGATATTCTATCTGGCAAGCATCCTTTGCTGGATCAGGAAAAAGCCGTGCCCTTAACCCTGCAATTAGGAGAGAAGTTTACCACTCTATTAATCACCGGTCCTAATACCGGTGGTAAAACAGTGGCTTTAAAAACCGTAGGCCTTTTTGCTTTAATGACTCAGGCAGGCTTATGTGTGCCGGCTAAGGCTGTAAAGCTGCCGGTATTTGGTGGTGTCTATGCGGACATTGGTGATGAGCAAAGTATTGAACAAAGCTTGTCCACCTTCTCCGGACATATGACTAACATGGTGTCTATTTTAAACGAAGTACAGCAGGGAGATTTGGTGCTGGTAGATGAAATCTGCGTAGGCACTGATCCTAGTGAGGGTGCAGCCCTGGCTATGTCCATGCTGGATTATCTGTATAACAAAAAAGTCTTAACCATTGTTACCACTCACTATAGCGAGCTGAAATCCTTTGCCTATGAGCACGATGGTATGGAGAACGCCAGCGTGGAATTTGATCCTACTACCCTGCGTCCTACCTACAAGCTGCTGATGGGTGTGCCGGGCAGCAGTAACGCTTTTTATATTAGCAAGCGTTTAGGACTGGCACCGGCAATTTTGGACCAGGCACAATCCTTGATTGGTGCTGAACATGCCAACATGGAAAATGTGTTGCAAAATCTGGAAGGGGAAAGACGAGAATACGAAAGTCGTAATAAAGATATTGAAAACTTGCAATTAGAAGCAGAGCATCTTCGTAACGAGCTTCATTATCAAAAGGTGGAGCTGGAAAAACGCAAGAACGACATTCTCCGCAAGGCCAGAGAGCAGGCTGACGAGCTGTATCGTAACGCTCGCAGAGAAAGTACGTCTATCTTAAAAGAACTCCGTGCCAATAAGTCATTGGTGGATAACGCCAAGGTTGAAGAACTAGCCGAGCTATCCAGAGCAGGTCTTAATAAGAGCTTTGCCTTGGAAGGCAAACCTGTACCGGAAGGACAGGGCTTGACTAGTGGCAATGCTGCTCTTGGCAAAGAAGTATATGTGAAGAAGTTAGGCCAGAGTGCTATTATCAAGGCCATTAAAAATAATGAAGTGGAAGTAGCCATCGGACCTATGAAGATGACACTGCCCATGAAGGACTGCATCCTGGTGAAGGAAGCACCTCCGGCGCCCAGCCACAAGGAACACAGGATTGTCCGTCACAAGGCCAACCAAAGTCATTCTATTTTCATGCAGAAGGCTCAATCTGCTACACCGGAGATAGATGTTCGTGGTAATACGGTAGATGAAGCCATTCCTTTTGTGGACAAGGCTATCGACGATGCTCTTCTTGCAGGTATGCCTTCCTTTAGATTGATTCATGGCAAAGGTACAGGCATGCTGCGAGCAGGACTTACTGAGTATCTTCATGCTCATCATAATGTTGATCATATCGAAATTGCACCGCAAAACGAAGGTGGTTATGGTGCAACCATTGTTTACGTTAAATAACTGAGGAGGCGGTAAAATGGCAGAGAAGTTTCGCAAGGAAAAAGATTCTATGGGCGAAATATTGGTGCCCGCTGATAAATACTGGGGTGCCCAAACCGAGAGAAGTCTGGAGAATTTTAGAATAGGCACAGAGAAAATGCCGCCCGAAGTAATCAAGGCTTTTGGCTATCTGAAAAAATCTGCAGCTCAGGCCAATAAAGAACTGGGCAAGCTGGATGCCAAGAAATGCCAAATCATTTGTCAGGTTTGCGACGAAATCATTGCCGGCAAGCTAGAGGGTAACTTTCCTTTGGCAGTATGGCAAACAGGCAGTGGGACTCAGTCCAACATGAATGTGAATGAAGTCATTGCACATCGGGGTAACGAAATTGCCAAGGCTCAGCTTTTGCATCCCAATGATGATGTAAATAAATCTCAAAGCTCTAATGATACTTTTCCTACCGCTATGCACATAGCAGGTGCTATGGAAATAAAGCATCTTTTAATTCCTGCCATCGACAAGCTTATCGCTACTTTTAAGAAGCTGGAAAAAGACAACAAGGGAATTGTGACCACCGGGCGTACTCATTTGCAAGACGCTGTACCGGTAGCCTTCTCCCAAGAGATTTCCGGTTGGCGCAACATGCTGGAAAAAAGCAAGGAAGATATCCTAGCTACCCAAAAGGGTCTATGTGAATTAGCACTAGGCGGTACAGCAGTAGGTACCGGACTTAATGCTCCCAATAATTTTGACAAGACGGTAGCAGCGTATTGCAAGGCTAATACAGGACTGCCCTTTGTGACAGCTAAAAATAAATTTCATGCGTTAACCAGTTTGGATGATATGGTTTTTGCTCATGGTGCTTTAAAGGCACTGGCTGCTAATATGATGAAGATTGCCAACGATGTGCGCTGGAAGGCTTCCGGTCCCAGAGACGGACTAGGGGAGATTACCATTCCTGCTAACGAGCCGGGCAGTTCCATCATGCCGGGCAAGGTTAATCCTACCCAGTGCGAGGCAGTTACCATGGTAGCAGTGCGCGTTATGGGCAATGATACCTGCGTAGGCATTGCTGCTTCCCAGGGTAATTTTGAGCTGAACGTGTTCTTGCCGGTAACTATTTATAGTTTCTTGCAATCTGTCAGATTGCTGGCTGACTGCATTACTTCCTTTAACAATAATTGTGTGGTAGGCATTAAAGCCAACAAAGAAAAAATGAGTAGCAATTTACATAATTCTTTGATGCTGGTTACTGCCTTGAATCCTTATATCGGCTACGAAAATGGTGCCAAGGTTGCGAAACTGGCCCATGCCGAAAATATTTCCCTGAAAGAGGCGGTACTTAAGCTAAAACTTATGACAGAAGCCGATTTCGATAAGGTTTTTAAACCTGAAAAAATGGTCTAAAATATTGACCAAAGCACGAAATAATGCGATAATTATTCAATAGGGACAAAAGAGCCCTACTAACTTTGAGGAGGAGATTTTTATGACAATGAATGGTGTAGCAAAACATGCCATAGGCAAGGCAGCAAAGGATAATATTTTCGGAGCGAACGCGGCGGCGGTTGAAGCGGCGAAAAAGATTGGCGCTGAGAATGTTACCAACGCTACAATCGGTGCCATTCTGGATGATAATGAAAAGTTAGTGACCCTACCAACAGTTTCCAAGGTATTCCGTACTTTACAAGATAACCAATACTTTGCTTATGCTCCTATTGCGGGCTTAGCAGATTTCCTAAAACTAGTGCAGGACGATTGCTTTGGCGCTTCCAAACCGGAAGGCTATATCCAAGCTATCGCTACCTCCGGTGGTACCGGTGCTATTCACCATACCATCTGGAACTACACAGATCCTAACGAAACAGTGCTGACTTCTGAATGGTACTGGGGTCCTTACAAGGTGTTATGCCGTGATATGAATCGTAAGCTGGACACCTACAGAATGCTTACCGAAGACAACAAGTTTGACTTTGCTTCCTTAGAAGCAAAGGTTAGAGAAATTTTGACCAAGCAGGACAATATCCTCTTGATCATCAATACCCCTGCTCACAATCCTACCGGTTACAGCTTAACTCCTGAGGATATTGCCAAGGTTATTGAGATTTTAAAAGCAGAAACAAAGAATGGCAAGAAAGCAGTTTTACTCTTAGATGTTGCTTACATTGACTACGCCGGCGAGAGAGAAGAAGTTCGTAAGATTTTCAAAAACTTAGCTCATTTACCGGAAAACATTATTGGCTTGGTGGCTTACAGCCTGTCCAAAGGCTATACCATGTATGGCCAACGTTGTGGCGCTTTGCTGAATGTAGCTGCCACTAAGGAACAAAGTCAAGAATTCTTTGATGTTAACCAATATTCCAGCCGTGCTACCTGGTCCAATATTAACCGTGGCGCTATGCAGACCTTGGTTACCATTTTGCAAGATGAAAAATTAAAGGCCGACATTATGAAAGAAAGAGATCAATATTATGCTTTGATTAAAGAGCGTGGCGATTTGTTCACTAAAGAAGCAGAAGCTTGCGGACTAAAGATGGTTCCTTACATTGCCGGCTTCTTTACCTCTATTCCTTGCACTAATCCCGGCGCTGCTTGCGATATTCTCCACAAGGATAATATTTATGCAGTACCATTGGCTAAAGGTATCAGAGTTGCTCTGTGTGCTATTCCTAAGAAAAAGGTTGCAGGTATGGCCGCTAAGATTAAAGCAGCAGTTGACGCAGTAGAGAAATAACTAGGAGTCTTACCCATGTTAAATATCAAATGCCCGGATGGCAAAATTCATCAGTATGCACCGGGAACTAAAATCATAGAGATTGCCAAAGAATTTGCCGGCAATTATGCTACTCCCATCGTTGAAGCTATCGTGAATGGCGTAAGAGTGGGGTTGCCTTATCCTCTCCCTGTAGACTGTACCTTGGATTTCATTGAGCTTAACAGTACAGCCGGCAACAGAGTGTATGTGCGTACCTTGTTCTTTGCCTTTATTACCGCTATGGCCATTAAACGTCCCGAAGTACAAATTGAGTTGCAAAATTCTTTAGGCAGTGCTATTTATTGTCACATTAAGAATGATATTGTGCTTAGTAAATATGATTTAGAAGATGTTAACAAAACCATGCAGAAAATGATAGCCCAGAAAACTCCCGTGGAGCTTAAGTGGTTATCTGTAGAAGAAGCCAAGAAACTAGTCAAGCCTAATCAAACTCAGGAAAATCTTCCTTTGTTGGATGTAGTGGAGGGTATTGATAAGGTACCTCTGTTTAAATTAAAGAGTGAGTGGGCTTTCTTCTTAGGTAATATGCTTCCGGATCTGGGTTATATCAAAGGCTATAAATTACTTAATTATAAAACCGGTGTGCTTATTTGTTATCCTTCAGGACCGGACTACAGTGTAGTTCCTGAGTTTGTGGATACGCCTAAGCTGGCAAAGGTTTATAACGAAGCAGAAGAATATGGCAAGAGAATTAAATGTTCTACCGTTGCTGCTTTAAACAAATATATTAAAGATGGCAACAGTAGAGGTATTATTCAAATCAGTGAAGCACGTCACGAAAAAGAGATTGCCAAGATTGCTGATGAGATTTCCAATTCTCAGCACAAGATTCGTTTGGTGTTGATTGCCGGACCGTCTTCCTCAGGCAAAACAACTTTTTCCCAGCGCTTAGCTGTACAAATGAGACTGAATGGTTTAGAGCCCATGCCAATTTCCTTGGATAATTATTTCAAGGAAAGGAAAGACACGCCCCGTTTACCCGATGGCAGTTATGATTTTGAATGTTTGGAAGCATTGGATTTGGACCTCTTTAATGATCATCTGCAAAGAATGATTGCCGGTGAGACAGTGAAGATTCCCCATTACAGTTTCCGTACCGGACAAAGAGAGTTCAGAGGACAGACCATTACCTTGGGAGACCAGGGGGTTTTGGTAATAGAAGGCATTCATGGCTTAAATGAGAAATTATCTGCAGCTGTTGAAAGAAATGCTAAGCTGAAGATTTATATTAGCGCCTTAACACCACTATCCTTTGATGATTACAACAGAATCTATACTTCCGATATGCGTTTGATGCGTCGTATGGTTAGAGATTCCCAGTTTAGGTCCCATGATGCACTAGGGACTCTGCAAAGCTGGCACAAGGTAAGGGAAGGGGAGAACAAGTATATTTTCCCTTATTGTGAACAAGCTGACATTATGTTTAATACCACTTTGATTTATGAGTTTGCTGTATTTAAGAAATATGCAGTACCTTTGCTTAAGGCTATTCCACAAGATGTACCTGAGGCGGCAGAAGCAAACAGGCTTTTGATTATGCTACGAGCGTCCCTGTCTATTGACGACGAGGCGGTTCCCAATAATTCCATTATTCGCGAGTTTGTAGGCGGATCTATTTTTGGTGACTTGCTATAAAAGTATCTCTAAAAAATATGGAAAAGAAGGATTATATATATGAAAATATCTGAGCGTATCAAAAAAGTACCTGCTTCACCTATCCGCAAGTTGACGCCTTTTGCTCTAGACGCTATGAAGAGAGGCAAAAAGATTTATCGTTTGAATATTGGCCAGCCTGATGTAGAAACTCCACCTGCTTTTATGGAAGCAGTGAAGGGCTTTGACGAGAAGGTTTTAGCCTATGGTATTTCTCACGGCGATCCTGATCTGATTGACTCAGTTTGTAAGTATTATGAAGGCTGGAACATTCACTATTCTCCTGAGGACGTATTTGTCACCAATGGTGGCAGTGAGGCTGTAGGTTTTGCAGTTATGAGTTTGTGTGATGCCGGTGATAACATCTTGATGTTTGAGCCTTTTTACGCTAACTACAAGAGCTACATTAATGAATTTGGTTCTGATATTGTGGCAGTACCAACCACTGCAGAAAATGGTTATCATATTCCTGACGCTGCTACTATTGAGAAATACATTACGCCTCGGACCAAGGGTATCTTGCTTTCTAATCCCGGCAATCCTACCGGTGTTATTTACACTAAGCAAGAAATGGAAACTATTGCCAAGGTAGTTTTGAAATATGATCTGGCCCTGATTGCTGATGAGGTGTACAGAGAATTCGTTTATGACGGTACCTACGAGAGCTTTGGAACTATGCGGTCGCTGGACAACAATCTAATCATGATTGATTCTATTTCCAAACGCTTTAGTGCTTGCGGTGCCAGAATTGGTTCCATTATCACTAAGAACAAAGCACTACATGCTCCTTTGCTTAAATGCTGTCAGGCTAGGCTCTGCTGCCCAACTCTGGAGCAAATCGGTGCAACAGCTCTCTACAATACACCTAAATCTTACTTTAAGGCTGTTAACGATGAGTACAAGAAAAGAAGAGACACTATCAAAACAGAATTAGCTAAGTTGCCAGGCGTGGTTTCTTCCGATCCTAAGGGTGCCTTTTATGTCATGGTAAAGCTTCCTATCGATAATACTGAGAAATTTGCCACCTGGATGCTGACAGATTTTGAGATAAACGGCGAGACAGTGCTCATCACTCCAGGCTATGGCTTTTATGAGACACCTGGCAAGGGTGATGACGAAGCAAGGCTTGCTTATGTAATTAATTGTGAGGATTTAACCAAAGCAATCAGACTTTTAGGTGAAGGTCTGAAGGCTTATCCCGGTAGAACAATTTAAGACAAAATAAAAAATCGTGAACCTTAAAGGTTCACGATTTTTTTGTTTTGTTGCTAGAGAAGTTCGCCATATTTTGCTACGAAGAACTTCTTAACTACTGCTACCAGCAACGAATAGAGCACAATTACGCCGGCTAAGTAAGCAAAATAGATGGAGCTCAAAGGCTGAGGACCGGAGCCGAAGCCTAAGAAAAGAGCCAAGAAGGTGCTGACTAAGATGCCTGTACTGGTTAATAAATACACCGGTAAGGAAGCGTTACTTTGTAAGAAGGGGATGTGCTTGGTACGGAGAGAATGAATAACCAAGGTTTGCGTCCATTGTGATTCGACGAACCAGCCTGCTTGGAACAAAGCGGCAAAACCCAGCTGTGCAGCGGGAGCAAGAGTAGAGTAGGAACCCTGAAAAACCTGAGGACCAATCACAAAGAACATCATTAAATAGGTAGTAATATCAAAAATGGAACTGGTTGGTCCGATGATTAACATGAATTTCTTTATGGAAGAGGCTTCCCATTGGCGGGGAATCTTTAGATAATCTTCATCCACATTATCAAAGGGCAGAGCCAGACAGGAAATGTCATAAATCATATTTAAGATTAAGAGCTGGATGGGCACCATGGGCAAGAAGGGCAAAAAGACGCTGGCTGCCAAAATGGACAGCATATTACCGAAATTGCTGCTGGCGGTTAGCTTGATATATTTAATGGTATTGGCATAGGTACGTCTGCCTTCCACAATGCCCCTGCCCAAAACATTTAAGTCTCTTTCCGTCAAAATAATGTCAGCAGATTCTTTGGCAATATCCACCGCAGTATCTACGGAGATGCCTACGTCAGCAGCTTTCATGGCTGCAGCATCGTTAATGCCATCACCCATAAAGCCTACGATGTGTTGCTTGCGCAAGGCTGTTACAATACGAGTTTTTTGGTCAGGAGTTAATTTAGCAAAAATATTAAATTCATTGGTAGCTACACTTAACTCTGCCTCGGACATTTTTTCCAGCTCAGAGCCCAGCACAATTCGTTTGGCTTCAATACCTACTTGGGAACAAATGTAGCGGGAAACAGCGTCGTTATCGCCGGTGAGAACCTTCACATCTACACCGTAGTCTAAGAGCTTAGCAATAGCTTCCTTGGAGGATTCCTTAGGTGGATCCAAAAAGGCCAGATAGCCGATTAAGACCATGTCTTTTTCTTCTTTTACCACTGCAGCATGGGGAACAGAGGGCAGATTTTTATGAGCAATGCCCAGTACCCTAAAGCCCTTGTTATTAAAATTAGTAGCATTTTGCAAAATAACTGCCTTTAACTCTTCAGTCAACGGTTCCACCTTGCCATTATATTCGGCAAAGCTGCACACGCTAAGCATTTCTTCTACGGCGCCCTTGGTAATCATCTGATGCTTATCGTTAGCATCCTCCACGATGACGGTCATACGTCGGCGGATAAAGTCAAAGGGCATTTCATCTATTTTAAAATATTTCTCACACAGAGGTTTTAATTCATCTTCTCCGGCATGACGAATAATGGCGATGTCCATTAAATTTTTTAAGCCGGTTTGAAAATAACTGTTTAAGAAGGCATGCTTTAAAACTCTGATATCTTCCTGACCCATAATGTTGCAGTGATATTCCAAAGCGATTTTATCCTGGGTCAAGGTACCTGTCTTATCAGTGCACAGCACATCCATGGCACCAAGGTTTTGAATGGCACTCAGATTTTTGATGATGACTTTTTTCCGGGACATGATTACAGCACTTTTGGCTAAGTTAGCTGAAACAATCATGGGAAGCATTTCGGGAGTTAAGCCTACGGCTACAGAAAGAGCAAAAAGTAGGGCATTAAGCCAACGTCCGTCTCCTGTTTTGAAGACGCCGTTAATGATGAATACTAAGGGAGCCATAACTAGGATAAACTTAATCAGCATCCAGGAAATTTGGTTAATACCGACATCAAAACCGGTATTTTTCTTTTTGCCTGTTAGGTCTTCTGCAATGCTGCCGAAGGTGGTATCCTTGCCGGTACAAATGACAATGGCTTGAGCTGAACCACTAATGATATTGCTACCCATAAAAGCCAGGTTACGGTAATCCATAAGAGCAGAGGGTGGGGCACTATCCGGCTCGGCAAATTTTTCAATAGGCTCGCTTTCGCCGGTTAGGGCAGACTGGTTAACAAACAAATCCTTGGCTGCAATGATTCGCACATCGGCGGGAATCATGTCACCGGAGGAGAGGGATAGCTTATCGCCTACTACCAATTGGTCGAAGGCACATTCTATCAGAGTATTATTGCGCCACACGGCGGTGGTGTTTTTTACCAGGGAAGATAGTTCTTCGGCAGCTCGTTCTGATTTAAATTCCTGAATAAAGGTCATCAGGCCGCTAATCAGTACCATAGATGTAACCATTACTACCGTAATGTAGTTACGCTCGGTAGGTGGCTGCATAAGAATATCGGTAAAGAGAGAGATGCCGGCTAACACAAAAAGAACAATAGTAAAGGGCGTCACAAAAGCTAAGAACAAACGCTTCGGGATACTGTCCTTGTGTTTCTTGGCTATTTCATTGCTGCCATAGAGTTGGCGATTGCTGATTATCTCCTGCTCAGTGAGGCCGGTTTCTGTTAAGCCATAGTGGGTGATAAAATCCTGAGCGTTAAGAGTAGCTGCTTCTTTTAAACGTGCTGTTGCGTTAGCTAGTATTTTTGCTTGTTTCATAATATGACAACCTTTCAAGGCAAGAGTATTGTTAAGAGAATAGGCATATTATAAAACGGGCCTAAACTGTTAGTCAAGAATAACAGCTAGTGTACAAGCGTTAGTCAGCCATAACAAAAAAAACAGTGAACCTTATGGTTCACTGCTTTTAGATTTACTAATTAACGGTTGTTTTTGAAGAAGGCTAGTGCAACTTCAGGGAAGAGTGCATAGCTTAGAACATCATCAATGGAAGCATTGGGATAGCCTTTAGCAGCTAAGTCAGCTTTCATCAAGTCCATTTGAGGAGCAATGTCGTCAGCGGGACGATGATCAATAGGTTGAGCACCGTTTAAGAGAATCTTAGATTTCAATTCTTCGCTGATAGGACCGGGAGTACGGCCGTATTTGCCACGTACGATATCCTTAACTTCTTTAGGAATCATCTTGTAGCGACCGAACATAACATTCAAGGTAGCCATGGAGCCGACAATCTGGCTGGAAGGAGTTACCAGTGGAGGGTAGCCTAAATCAGCACGTACCTTAGGCATCTCCTTTAGTAAATCTTCATACTTGTCTGCTACGCCTTGTTCAGTCAATTGCTTACGCAGATTGGAAAGCATACCGCCGGGAATCTGGAAGGACAATACTTGCGGATCAATACCCAAATTGGTATTTAGTTTGAAGTCTTCTTCCAAGCTCTTTCTTACTTTCTTAAAGTGTTCAGCAATAGGATAGAGCTTGTTGATGTCAATATGAGGATCTCTGTCTCTGCCGGTTAAGGTGTCAACGATGGACTCAGTGCAAGTATGGCTGGTGCTCATGGCAAAAGGAGAAAGACAGGTATCAATTCTGTCTACGCCTGCTTCAATGGATTTCAAAATAGCCATGTCGCCCATACCGCTGGTGCAATGGGAGTGTACATCAATAGGAATCTTAATTTCAGATTTTAAAGCAGTAACCAGGTCGTAAGCTGCATAAGGAGCTAACAGGCCAGACATATCTTTAATACAAATGGAATCTGCGCCCATGTCTTCTAATTGATGAGCCAGCTTCACGAAATCGCTGTCCTTGTGATAAGGGCTGATGGTATACACGAAGGTACCTTGTGCTTCAGCGCCTTCTGCCTTGGTAGCCTTCATAGCTGCTTCCAGGTTGCGGACATCGTTTAAAGCGTCGAAAATACGGATGATATCAATACCATTAGCTACGCTGCGTTTTACGAATTCACGTACTACGTCGTCAGCATAATGATTGTAGCCTAAAATATTTTGGCCACGGAGCAGCATTTGTAATTTAGTTTTCTTTACATGTTGTCTGATGGTACGTAATCTTTCCCAGGGATCCTCATTGAGGAAACGTAGGCAAGAATCGAAGGTAGCACCGCCCCAGCATTCTAAGGCGTAAAAACCAACATCATCCATTTGCTCCAGCACGGGAAGCATATCACTGGTACGCATACGCGTTGCAGCTAAGGATTGATGACCATCTCTTAAGGTTAAATCTACAATCTTAATTGGAGTCTTGTTTTCCATTTCGTTCACCTCTTGGTTTATTTTCTTTCCTAAATCATTATAGCATGGCCTAGTTTAACTTGACCAATAGCATAATTTTATAATTTGCAATCAAAATTTCTATAACTTGCTAGTTGGTCTTAGAAGGTGGCTTAGGCACGCTTTTAGGAACAGCAGGTGTTGATGGTTTAGAGGTAGAGGACTTAGGAGGTCTGGGTACATTAACCTGACCGCCGTTGGAGCTGCCCGGTAACTTACCGGCATCAATATTCTTGTTAGTATTTTGAGTATTGGTATCTGTCTTCTTATCGTCCTTCTTCTCATCTTTCTTCTTGTCTTTGTCACCACCACCAATATCGGCAACAGGAGCAGGCATCTTAAAGCCATCCGGCTTCTCAAAATCTGCATAGGGCAACAAATTCTCATTTACTACATTGGCCATGAAGATATGCCATAAGGTAGCAGGTTCGCCACCACCGGTCATACCGCCCAAAGGCTCGTTGTTATCGTCACCAATCCAAACAGCACAGGACAGGTTAGGAGTATAGCCTACGAACCAGGCATCATGGTACTCACTGGTAGTACCGGTCTTACCTGCGCAAGGTCTGCTGATAGCAGCACCGGTACCGGTACCACGCCGCATAACATCACGCATCATATCTACTAGCATATAAGCGCTGGCAGGTTTGCAAACCTGCACAGGGTTAGGTTCATGTTGGAAAATTACCTTACCGTTACGGTCAACAATCTTAGAAATTGCTATAGGCTTGTTGAATTTACCCATATTAGCCATGGCACCGAAAGCACCGGCCATCTCCAGAGGAGTAACACCGTGGGTTAAACCGCCCAAAGCCATGGAGGGGTTAGCATCAGTAAGCTTGCCGCTTTCTACCAAGGTAGTAATACCCATCTTCTTAGCTAAAGCAACTACTTTATCATTGCCATATTGATTACTCATCTTAATGGCAGGAATGTTGAAGGAATTGATGAGAGCAGTTCTCATGGTAATCTTGCCGTGGAATCTGCGGTCATAGTTCTGGGGATTCCAAGCACCTGGGATAGGAGAGTCATCTATCATGGTGTTGGGAGTGGCGCCCTGTTCCAAAGCATTTAAGTAAACAAAGGGTTTAAAGGAAGAACCGGGTTGGCGTTCAGCCAAGACAGCTCTGTTGAATTGATCCGTACCGCGGCCACCAATCATGGCCTTAATATAACCTGTCTGAGGATCAACTGCTACGATAGCAGATTGAGGTTGCTTTTGTTTGTTCTTGTCGGTGTAGTAGGTAGGAGTTTCTTTGGCTGCTTTTTCAGCACAAGCCTGCATATCAGGATCCAAAGTGGTATATACCTTTAAACCTTGCTTGTAAACTGCATCAGGACCATATTGGTCAATTAACAGTTGAATGCAATAATCTACGAAATATTTCTTGGAGCCAAGGTTGGTAGTCAGGCTCTTGTAAACAAGCTTGGTTGCTTCAGCCTTGTCCATCTGAGCTTGGTTAATGAAACCGTACTTTACCATCTGCTCCAGCACTGTCTTCTGTCTGGCTGCAGCAGCCTTAGGGTTGGCAGTAGGAGAGTAGTAGTTAGGACTTTTGGGAATACCGGCCAGCATTGCGCATTCAGCCAGATTCAAATCTTGTACGTGCTTACCAAAATAGGTATTCGCTGCGGTTTCTACGCCATAGGCGCCGGCACCAAAGTATATTTGATTTAAGTACATTTCAAAAATTTCTTGCTTGGAATATTTCTGTTCCAACTGAAGAGCAATGAAAGCTTCGTGAATCTTTCTGGCAATAGTTCTATCCTGAGTTAGGAAGTAGTTCTTAGCCAGTTGCTGGGTGATAGTACTGCCACCTTGCATTTCGCCATACAGAACGTTGGTATACAAAGCTCTGGCGATACCTTTGAAATCAATGCCACCGTGCTCGTAGAAACGAATATCTTCTGCGGCCAGGAAAGCATTCTGTAAGTCCTTGGGGACTTTGGCAATAGGTACAGGTAAGCGATCTTCTTCAGAATCTACGGTGCACAGTAAAGAACCCTTGGCATCAAAGAACTGAGAAGAAGCAGGTTGAATCATATCCTTGGACAGCATATTGGCTGTGCTGAATTTGGCCAAGCCAAAGAAGGCTGCCACGGAAAGCATACCTGCCATAACGATTGCTAATAAGCAAGAAAAAATTGTTCCCATAATTGACCTCTTCTTTTTTCCATTCTCTTGATTAGACATAATAATGAAAGACCTCTAAACTATAAATAAGTGCATTAAACCTCATAAATTACCCTCTATTATACCACAAACAGGGCCTTTTCAATACAAAAATTGCTACTATTATATGAAATTGCACAATTTTTTACAAGTTTACACCATTTGGAAGGCTAAAGGTTAATTTTTTGCTATTTGTATACTTTTAGTGCTATAATATCTAAATATATGGCATAATATTGCCCAATGGGCAATAAATTCACAAGCAGGGGGAAAGCAAAGTGGCTTTAAAAACTTATCACATTCCTATTGGCAAAGGTTCGCAAGCTGTGGACTTACCGGAGGAAAAAGTTATTTATGATATTCACGGCAACAAGGCAGCGATTAAACCTGACCTGAAAGCCGAAACCTTGCGGGCTATCAGAAATCCTATTGGCACCAAACCGCTAAGGGAATTAGTCAAAAAAGGCGATACAGTGGCCATTACGGCCAGCGACTTAACCAGACCGGTACGCAGCAAGGATTTCTTGCCGGTTATTCTAGATGAACTTAATGTAGCAGGCGTACCGGACAGTGACATTTGTCTGGTAGTTGCTACAGGAACCCATAGAGGTCATACACCGGCAGAAGATTTAGAAGTGTATGGCGAGGAAGTAGTTAAGAGAATAAAGATTTACCAGCATGATTGTAAGGCACCGGATTTGGTGTATAAGGGGGAAACTTCTCGTGGCACGCCTATTTGGCAGGATGCCAGAGTAAGTCATGCGGATAAGATTATCATCACCGGTGGTGTTTCTCTCCATCCTTTCGCAGGTTTTGGCGGCGGACGGAAGGGCGTTATGCCCGGTGTATCAGGATTGAAAACAATTAATCACAATCACTTGCTAGCATTAACAGATGAAGTGGGTGGTGGCTGCAATCCTGAAACTATTTGTGGCAGGTTAGATGGTAACAGGGTAAGTGAAGATATGGAGGAAGTGTGCAGGGCTTTAAATCCTGCTTTCCTGGTGAACGTAGTATTTACTCCCGATGGAGATGTACATGAGGTAGTAGCAGGCGATTGGTTTAAGGCTCATCGTCAGGGTTGCGCTGATCTATTCACCATGTCCAAGGTGCCTATTGACCACAAGGCAGATGTAGTTATTGCTTCAGCCGGCGGTGCACCGAAGGATACTAATTTGTACCAAGGGACCAAGGCTCATATGAATGCTGACTTTGCCGTAAAAGACGGTGGTATATTAATTGTAGCTTTGGATTGTCCTGATATTAAAGAACCTCCTATTTTCAGTAAATGGATTTCCATGCCGGGAACTCTTCTGGAAATGGAAAAGGCAGTACGGGCAGATTTTTCCATTCCTGCCTTTGTAGCTTTTAAAACCAGATGTATTTGCAGTAGGTGCAGGAAAACTTATTTAGTGACCAGGCCTGAAAACTTTGACTTTGTTAAGGCTACAGGAGAGATTCCGGTAGCTACGGTTGCTGAGGCTTGGGAGTTAGCACAAAAAGAGCTTGCGGCAGAAGGCAAAACCAATTATGATATTATAGTTATGAGTCATGCGGCAGCTACATTTCCTGTAGTACAGAGCAAACAATTATAATTAGCCATCTACGTTGTCGGATTTTACGTTTGTTTCGTGACGTGGACCGCGAGAGTCATGCTACAGCTACTTTTCCAGTAGTTAAAGAGTAATAATTAATTTAGCTCGCGATTTATTGCCACGGCGTCTGGTGCCATGCGGCCGGCTTTACGGACAGAACTTATTCTTGGCCGGTCCTCGGCAAGGCCGCCTTAGGCAAGTAAACTCGCTCACTTTTGCAAACTGGCAATAAGCTGCGAGCTAAATAATAAAAAATAAAAATAAAAAATTCAATGAGGATGAAGAGGGGAGAACTACCATGTATCAAACAGATTTGCTGTACACCATTAAACCGGAGGAGCATACTCCGGAAAAATTGCGTTCCATTTTAGAGGAACACAATGAAGTTAAGTTTGTATCCTTCATGGGTATAGATTTTGCCGGTAACGACACTGACGAGAAAGTTCCCATTAAATTATTTTTAGATGATTTGGATACCATGCTCTATCATCATACTGCCCAAACCGACGGTTCTTCCGTAGTGCTGCCCGGTATCGCTTCCTTAAACGATGCCAGAGTAGATATGGTAGCTGACCTGGAAGTTAACTGGTACGTGGACTATAACTATGAGCACTTTGATCAGGATACAGGCAAGATGGTTGGTACCTTGCGTGTACCTTGTTTCCTACTTCACAATGGCGAGTATGTAGACTCCCGTCGTATTTTGAAAGAAACCTTACATTATGTAAGAGCAGAAGTTTTGAAGATTTTAAAGAGCGATGCTAATATTCCCGGCTTGGAACATATTAATAGAGATGAAATTGAGCAAGTAGTTTATACCTGTGCAACTGAGCTGGAATTCTGGGTAAAATCTCCTACTGAGGATGTGCCTATTGAAGCACTGTCCTCTTCTCAAATGATGCAGGAGCAATATTGGCAACGTACCCGTGGTAATGTGCGTACCGCTTTGGAACAAGCTGTAGAAGCAATTGACCTCTACGGTCTGGATGCTGAAATGGGCCACAAGGAGTGCGGTGGTGTGCGTGGTCAGATGGACAGCAATGGTCACATGACTCACGTTATGGAACAGTTGGAATTAGACTGGAAATTTGCTAAAGGTGTGCAAACCGGCGATAATGAAATTCTGGCTAGAACCGTAGTTAAAGAAATCTTCAGAATGAATGGCTTGGAAGTTTCCTTCCTGGCTAAACCTATTACAGGTGTAGCAGGTAGTGGTGAACATACTCACGTAGGCATGGCTGTCAGAATGAAGGATGGCAAGATCATCAATCTGATGTCCCCAACCGATATGACTAAAGATTTCTTGTCCGCTATTGGCTACGGCATGCTGATGGGTATCTTGAAGAACTATGAAGTTTGCAATCCCTTCGTATCTGCTACCATGGATGCTTTCCGTCGCTTAAAACCTGGCTTTGAAGCACCTGTTTGTATTGTTACTTCCCTAGGTCAGGCACCGGACATCCCCTCCAGAAACAGAACAATTCTGGCTGGCTTGGTAAGAGATATAGATAATCCTAAGTCCACTCGTATTGAAATGCGCTCTCCCAATCCCTTTACCAATACCTATATGGCTATGACCGCTTTCTATCTGGCAGCGCTAGATGGTATTAAAGCAGTTGTTAATTCCGGTAAGAGCCTGAAGGAACTGGAACAGGAATTGTCTAAGAAGCATGGCGAGGAAGGCTTCTATCTGGAAAAGGATAGAGAATATAGAACAGAGTCCGACGTGTTTGAAGACTTTACACCGGAGCAAAGAGACCAACTCTTTGGCAAACCTCCTGCAACTGTTTGGGAAAACATGCAGGCTTTGAAGAAATATCCTGAGAAGGCTAAAGTTCTCACTGAGGGTAATGTTCTTAAGCAAAAATTCATCAACTCCTTCTTGGAAGGCGCTTTGGTACGCTGGAGAACTGAGCTGGTAAGCCACTTTATTCCTGACTGCAGAGATAAGCTGAGAGACTATAAACCCTTGCATAATTTAGACATGGCTAATAGTCCGTGGGATGAAAATAAATGGCAGGAAGTAGATAAGCTCAAAACAGAAATTGGCAAGAATACAGATATGGGCGATTGCCTCTTCACCAAGATTGAAAAAGCAGTGGCTGCAGGGGAGTATAGCAAGGCTTCTGATACACAATTAATCTTGATGGACAAGATGGAGCAATTAGACAAGCTGTATCATGCTTACGCAAATAATATTATCTAATTAGTACCAGGGGGTGCCCTATGAAAAAGCTGGGACCCGGTTTACTGCTCATTGCCTTTTGCCTATGGCTGATACCTCAGGTTGCCTGGGGTGCCAGTGCCATGGTTAAGTATGGTAACAAGGGCGTTAAGGTAGAAGAAGTGCAAGCTATGCTGTATCATTTGCACCTCTATAACGATCTTGTGGATGGTGAGTATGGCAGTAAAACCTTAGCCGCAGTAAAAAAATTTCAGCTGCAATGTCGCAGGCCGTCCAACGGTATGGTGGATGCTCAGCTGTATAAGCTGATGAGCAAAAAAAGCGGTTTGGACTTTGCCAAATACAGGAAAGTCTGGGTAATGGAAACTACCGGTTATACGGCTCATGATCCGGGTTGTAGTGGCATTACCTCTACGGGACTGCCACTAAGGCGAGGAATAATTGCCGCAGATACAGCTATCATTCCGATGGGTACCCAGGTCTATATCATGGGCTATGGCAGGGCTTCAGTCCAGGACACCGGTAGTGCTATTAGAGGTAATATCATTGATCTGGCGTTTAATTCACGAGGCGAAGCTTTGCGCTGGGGTAGAAGAATGGCCAGAGTATATATATTGTAGGAGGCTTGTAGAGTGACGAAACAATTAACAGCAGCAGAAATTCCCGGCTGGATGCATGAAAGATTTGCAGAAAACCCTTTTATGCATGTAGCTAAAATTGAAGTAGAAGAAGTAAAGTGGGGCTTTGCCCGTCTTAGCATGGCGGCAGATCCGGCTACTCATGGCAATAGATATGGAGCCATTCATGGTGGTGCATTGTTTACTCTGGCAGATACTGCCCTGGGTGCAGTTTGCTATACCATCGGCGCCATGGTAGTGACCATGTCAGCTTCCATTAACTTTATTAAGAATAGTATGAAAAAAGAAATGGTGATGGCTTATGCCACTCTCATCCACAAAGGTCGTTCTTCAGTGGTCTGCAAGGTGGAAATTTTTAACGAAGCCAAGGAATTGATGGTAGAAGTTACCGGTACTATGTTTATTGTAGGACATTTTGACGAAATACCAGAAAAGTGGTAGAATATATCGTACTATATGTAGTGCTTATTAACGGGGATACCCCTAAATCAAGGAGGAACAAATGGATTTTGCATTAACAGAGGAGCAGTTGGAACTGCAAGCAATGGTAAAAGCTTTTGTAGATAAGGAAGTAGTTCCTTATACAGATGAAATGGACAAGGCAAATGAATGCCGTCCGGAGATTTTTAAAATTGCCGGTGACATGGGCTTGCTTAATCTTATAGTGCCGGAAGAATACGGCGGGCCTGGCTTGGACAGCGTTACCGTAGCCATGATTTATGAAGAACTAGGTAAAGGCTGTGCCGGTGTAGCAACCTCTATTGCAGCAAACGCTTTAGCCTCCTATCCCGTTTTAATCGCAGGAAATGAAGAACAAAAGAAAAATTGGTGTGACTTATTGAACGAAGGAAAATTCGCAGCCTTCTGCTTAACCGAACCTAACGCAGGCTCCGATGCAGGCAGCGTTGCTACCAAAGCTCAAAAAGTAGGCAACAAATATATTCTAAATGGCAGCAAGGTATTTATCACCAATGGTGGTATTGCTGATACTTATTTGGTATATGCTAATGTTCGTAAGAGCGGTGGTATCCGCGGCTTGACCTGCTTCATCGTTCCCAAAGGAACTCCCGGTTTCTCAGTAGGTCGTAAAGAAGATAAGATGGGTATCCGTCCTTCCAACACTTGCGAATTAATATTTGAAGATGTAGAAGTTCCCGAAACTGCCAGAGTGGGCAAAGAAGGCGAAGGCTTCCGTATTGCCATGAAGACCTTGGACTCTGCTCGTCCTTTCGTAGCCTCTGTTTCCGTAGGCTTGGCTGCTTCCGCTTTGGAAATCGCAGCTAAATACGCTAAGGAAAGAAGACAATTTGGTCAACCTATTGCTTCCTTCCAAATGGTACAATCCATGATTGCCGATATGGCCATGAGAGTAGAAACTTCCAGACTGATGGTGCAAAAAGCTTGCTGGATGCGCGACCAGGGCATGGAATTCTCCAAAGAAGCTGCTATGAGCAAATGCTTCGCCAGCGACACTGCCATGGAAGTATGCACTAACGGCGTACAAGTCATGGGCGGCTACGGCTACATGAAAGATTATCCTATGGAAAAGAAAATGCGTGATGCCAAAATCATGCAAATTTACGAAGGCACCAACCAAATTCAAAGAATGGTTATTGCCAACAAGATTTTGTACTAAGAGAACGTTAAAAGCGTGCAGCTATCGCTGCACGCTTTTTTTGTGCCATGGGGACGCGTCCGCTGTCCCACTTTTTGTGTTTTATTGGTAAAATTAAAGGGACAGTTCTGTTTTGGCTTGGCGCAGATGGTTTTAGTGTACTAAATTATGACTAGGTGGGATAAAAATGGTACGCTAAACAAAATGAATTCATTGTTAAATATTTTTAACACATCTATAATAGATAATAAGAGGGCAATGTAAAAAAAATATATGATAATTATAAGCTTGTGTATGTGACAGTAAGAAAAAATTGTTAATAGCTGCTTTTGAAAGGAATGTGATGAAATGGCATATATTGGTCACATTAATGAGAACGGAGAAAAGCAATAAAAATTATCTAACATATTAAGCACTGGAGGGACCATGGTTAATAGATACACGTTTAATTTATCTATTGCAACAAGAAAAATCTGGGGAAAACTAGGTAAAGAAAATACCTGGCTTCCACTTTATGTGCATATGACTGATTCAGGAGAAGTTGCAAAACTTTTATGGGAACAGTGGCTACCGGTACATTCTAAAAAAATAATTGCTGATGGTATAGATAAAAAAGCCAATTTATTACAAGAAAATGAAGTAATAGCTTATGCTAAAAAGATAGCAATATTTATGGCAACAGTCCATGATTTGGGTAAAAGTTCCCCATTATTTCAAAAGAAAGCTGATAAGGTAGGATATGGCGAACTTTTAGATAATATTATGGATACAGGATTGACAGTTTCACCAAAAGAAAATGACATGACTAAGAGATTTACGCATGCATTAATATCTGAACGACTTTTAGAGCTAGCTGGTTTAGATAGAAGTTATGCCGTGGTTATAGGAGGGCACCATGGGAAGCCACCTTCTGAAAGAATGGATGTTGAGTCTGCTGAATACTATGAAAATGAAACTGGCATAGGATTGAAAGAATGGGATAATGTTCATACAGAGTTATTAGAGCTAGCTCTCCGGACGGCTGGTTTGCAAGAACTGCCAAAGGGGAATTTATGTATAACTGCACAGGTTATATTAACCGGTTTTTTAATAATGACAGATTGGATTGCCAGTGGTGAAGGATTTTCTTTAGTATCAAGAGATGTTTATCCCTTTACAGTTAAGAAAAGTTCTGAAAGAGCACGAGCTGCTTGGCATGATTTGAAATTACCAAAGTATGAGAGCTTTGCTGATGACTGTATTAATGAAGATATTTTTCAGAAAAGATTTGATATTATTCACCCCAGACCAATGCAATTAGAAGCAGTTGATGTCATAAGTAAGACCAAATTGCCTGGAATAGTCATAATTGAAGCGCCTATGGGTGAAGGAAAAACAGAAGCTGCTTTAGCGGTAGCAGAGATTATGGGAAAGAAGTATGGATTGTCTGGAATATATTTTGCCTTGCCAACACAAGCAACAAGTGACGGTATTTTTAAACGCATAGAAACATGGATTGAACGTTTGCATCAAGATGGACATAGATCCATATTTTTAGCACATGGTAAAGCTGGTTTTAATAAAGATTACGAAGGCATCCGCCTCAGATCGAATATTAGTAATTACGATAATGCTGCAGCATTAGTTTATGATAATACAGAATCAGTTATTGTTAATGATTGGACACAAGGAAGAAAAAAGGGACTTCTTTCAGATTTTGTGGTTGGAACAGTAGATCAAATATTAATGTGTGGATTAGCACAAAAACATTTAGCTTTGAGACATCTAGGAATAGTTAATAAAGTGGTAATCATTGATGAATGCCATGCGTATGACACGTATATGAATAGTTATTTAAAATTAGCTTTAAATTGGTTAGGGGCATACGAAGTACCTGTAATAATGCTGTCGGCAACATTGCCTCCTAGTAAGCGACAAGAAATGATAGCAGCATACGAGAAAAATTATGGTATAGATAAACACGAATATAAAGGGCCGGGGGCCATGCTTGGTTCTGATCAGAAAAAAGACGACGATGCCTATCCGATTATAAGTTATAGCAATGGTAATATTATACACAATGTTTTACCAGCTAAATCAGGACGGAAACAGGAAGTAAGATTAGAACTTTTAGATGAGAATGATTTATGTATTACATTAGAGTCTCTACTAGAGGATGGAGGTTGTGTCGGAATAATACGTAATACTGTGCAGAAAGCTCAAGAGACAGCAGAAATGTTAGAAAAAAAGTTTGAATCACAAGTAGTTGAGCTTTTGCACTCGCGTTTTATTAGCTGCGATAGAGTATATAAAGAATTAGATGTTCGTAAAAAATTGGGACCACCTAATATTGTACCAGAAAACAAACGCCCAAAGTTATTGATTGTGGTAGGTACACAGGTTATGGAACAATCATTAGACGTAGATTTTGATGTGATGTTCACAGACATATGTCCTATGGATTTGTTATTACAAAGAATTGGAAGGCTACATAGGCATAAAAGAAAAAAAGCAAGACCACAAAATTTGATTAAGGCTACATGTTATGTAATGGGTGTGATTAATAATACTGAATTTGATGATGGTTCAGAAAATGTCTATGGTAAATATTTACTTCTAAGAACCAAGGCGTTCATGCCAGCTAAAGTGATTTTGCCTGATGATATACCTTTGTTAGTTAGACAAACATATGAAGATGATTTTGAACAAGAAGCACTAGATAGACTTAGTAGAGTTAATAATGCTTCAATATGTGATATCTATAATGAAGCAAAATTGCAAAATGATTCTTGGAAAGAAGATAAGACCCAGCGAGCGGAAACTTTTCAAATCAAAGCACCTAAAGAGCAAAGAAAAAATTTAATTGGTTGGTTGAACATAGGAATTAAAGACGATAAAAGTGGAAAGAAGGGTGAGGCGACAGTTAGAGATATTGATGCTTCAATAGAAGTACTGGTTGTATTAAAAAAAGATGATGGTTGTATTTATACTCTGCCATGGCTTAAGACTTATGGTGATAAACTAATTTCATTTCCAGATAATAATTTAGCAAAGGCTATTGCAGGATGCTCGGTTTCTTTGCCAAGGTATTTTGCAAAAAAATGCAATATCAATAAAACCATAGCTGAGTTAGAACGTGTAGTAGTTAATAACAATTTAGACAAATGCTATGCAACTTATTGGCTTAATGGGGAACTGTTTTTAGTGCTTGATGAGAATTACAGGGTACATTTGTTAGATAAAGAATTGCAATATGATCACCAAAGGGGTCTGATGTTTGTTTAAATAAAAAAGGAGGGAGCAATATTGGAAAAAGAGTTTAATCTGCTTTATGAACCATGGATTTTAGTGAGAACTAAAAATAATGAAATAAAAGAATGGTCCTTGTTAGATACCTTTAAATATGCTCATGAAGCTAAATGCTTAGCTGGAGAATTGGCAACTCAGAATGTAGCAATACTACGACTATTGCTTGCTGTTTTGCATGCAACATTTGTCCATGATAATGTACAAGACTCCGATGACGCCATAGAACTTTGGCAAAGAATTTGGAATGAAAAACATTTTGAATACGAGAAGATTGAAAGCTACTTGAAGTCATATGAGGACAGATTTTGGCTATTTCATCCCAAAACGCCATTCTATCAGGTTGCTGATATAGAAAATGCAATGAAAAAATTTCAAAAGGACAAAGGAAAGAAAGTAAATGATTCTCCAAAACCAAAATCGGTAGCCAGATTAATTGGTGAATTGTCTCAAAGTGATAATCAGTTTAGATTATTTGCGGGGAGATGTGGCAAATATCAAAACTTTATTAGCTATGCCGAGGCAGCAAGGTGGTTATTGCATTTAAATGGTTTTGATGATAATTCTGCTAAAAATCCAGTTCCCAAAGGCTTTGGATATCTAGGACAACTAGGGCTAGTATATGCAACAGGGAAAACCATTTTTGAAACTGTATTATTAAATTGGGTATTAGTTGATAGAAGAAATAAACCATTTAGTGATATATCAGACAAAACTAAAGCATATTGGGAAAAACCTGTTTGTACTAAAATAGAAAATCTCATTGTTCAACCGAACGCACAAAAAGACTTGCTTACAATGCAATCTAGAAGGATTTTGTTATTACGAGATAAAAGAAATGTAGTAGGTTATTTCTTAACAATGGGAGATTATTTTGATAAAGATAAAGGCTTGGAAAATGAACAAATGTCGTTGTGGCGAATGGATGGAAACTTAATTAAGCCCAAGCTTCATATGTCAGAAAGACAAGTTTGGCGTGAGTTTTCGACATTGATGTGTACAAGTGATGACGCAATAGAAGCTGGTGTGATTAGGTGGCTAAAATTTCTAGAAGAGAATGAAATGTTGGATAAAAAAGAAGTATGTATTTCTATAGCAGGAGTTTGCTATGACCCTGATATGAAAAAGCCAACTAAAGCGATAGTTGATTTTGTGGACGATCATCTTAGTGTGAGTGCATCTATCTTACTTAAACTAGCAGATGTTTGGATAGATAACATTACTAAAACGCTTCAAATAACGGCAGATGCAGTTAAGCAATTGGGATGGTTGGCAAGTAACATTGCTAGTGCTACCGGAAATAGTGGAGATGATGGTACTGATAAATGGAAAAAGAAAATACGGGAAAATGCAAGAGAGCAATGTTATGCGGAATTGGACATACCATTTCGTGAATGGCTAGTAAGCATAGATGTCAAAAAAGACAAACTTAATGATAAAGTTGAGGAATGGCTTGCTATAGCTAAAAACATTATATTGGCAGATGGTTCAAAACTTTTGAGCACTTGTAGTGACAGTGCCTTAACAGGACGCATAAAAAAACAAAATATAAAAGGAAATGATGTAGAAGTAAGTACCAACGTATTTGAAGCAATTAAAAAGTTTAACTGGAAAATCAACGAACTATTAGGAAAGGAGGAAAAATGATGAAGTATGCAGAAATTGCTTCTTTTGTTCATGGTAGAATTCTTGCCCTATCTAATTCTAAAGCAGCCTTAGCTAAACTAAGAAGAGGTATTGGTAAACAGCTGGGAGAAATACCTGAAATAATGGGATATGTATTTCCTGATGATAGGGCTACAGGACCGATAATAGATAATGCTTTATATACTGCTATAACATTGTATGCTCTCCATCAGCAAGGAAATGATAAATTTATGGGAGATACAGGTGAAAAAAATGGCGAGAAATGTTATAGCTCGTTTGGCTCTGCAGTACAGAAACTTGTTAATGGAGACAATGAAATTGCTGTTAAACGCAGATTTGATAAAGTTTTGACTTCTACAGACTTGGTAGAGTTATCTGTTCATGCTCGTAGCATAGTAAATCAACTTAGCAAAGCTGGTATTCCATTAGATTATTCTGGCTTTGCTGTTGATTTGGTTAGGTTTCAAAACGAGGAAACTCGTAGAGAAGTTGTTGTTAAATGGGGAAAAGACTACTATTTTGTAAATAAAGGAGAGAAAAATTAATATGAAAACCACTAAAAGAATATATGTTGACTTACATGTTATTCAAACTGTTCCGCCTAGTTGTGTAAATCGTGATGATACAGGTAGCCCCAAGACAGCTATATATGGTGGCGTTAAGCGGGCCAGAGTTTCTTCACAAAGTTGGAAGAAAGCAATACGTGATATGTTTAGAGAAGAACTGGATGAGTCTGAGATGGGCATCCGTACTAAAAAAATAGTTGAATTAGTATCTCAAGAAATATGTAAAATAGATAGTAAAATTGCTCAAGATAAAGCCTTTGAATTAGCAGAAAAAGCAGTAAATGCGTGCGGAATTAAAACTAAAGATGGTGAGGCTAAAGCTTTATTCTTTTTAGGAGTTAAACAGGCACAAAATTTAGCTAAATTAATTTTGGAAAATGATAAACTAACTAAAAAAGAAACGGAAAAATTGCTTACTAAGGGACATAGCATTGACATAGCTCTATTTGGTAGAATGGTTGCTGATGATCCAAGCTTAAATGCAGATGCTAGTGCTCAAGTCGCTCATAGTATTTCTACGCATAAGATAGAAAATGAATACGACTATTTTACAGCTGTTGATGATATGGCACCTAAAGACAATGCTGGTGCAGGTATGATTGGAGTTGTGGAATTTAATTCGTCAACATTATATCGTTATGCAACAGTTGCTGTACATGAGTTAAATGAAGAACTGGCAGGAGAAAGAGAAGCTGTAAAAAAAGCAGTTGTTACTTTTGCCAAAGCATTTATTACTTCTATGCCGACTGGAAAGCAAAATACTTTTGCAAACAGGACTTTGCCTGATGCTGTTATGGTAACTATAAGAGCTGACCAGCCTATTAATATGGTTGGAGCTTTTGAAGATCCTATTAAGGCAGGGCAAGAAGGTTATGCTCAAAAATCAATTAATGCTCTGTTAAACTATGCTGATGAAGTATATAGTACTTTTGCAGAGAAACCAGAGAAAACATGGTTTATTGGACCAAAATGTGAAAAGAAGGATATGGAACAAGTAAGACTGAGTGTTTTTTTGGATGAGCTTGGGAATGCAATTGATGCAGAATTAAGTGCTAAGAAGTAGAGGTGTTAAAAATGAGCACTTTACTTTTAAGGCTGGCAGCTCCTATGCAATCTTGGGGAACAGACAGTAAATTTGACAGGCGATTGACAGGCAGAGAACCAACAAAGAGTGGCATTATTGGTATGCTCGCATGCGCATTAGGTATAAGACGAGATGAACCTATAAATAAATTAAAAGCATTAAGGTTTGGTGTAAGAGTAGATCAGCCAGGTGAAATAATGGTTGATTTTCATACTGTGCATGACTGGAAGAATGGTAAGGCGTGGGTAACATCTCGGCATTATTTGTCTGATGCGGTATTTTTAGTAGGGATTGAGGGCAGTAGAGATTTACTGGAAGAGATAATGAGAGCATTAAAGAACCCAGTATTTCCAATCTATTTGGGAAGACGCTCTTGTCCTCCTGCGGGTAAATTGATTGTCAACATGAGCGATAAAAATTTGCGAGATGCTTTAGCTGATGAAAAATGGATGGCAAGTAACTGGTATAAAAAGAAGCATATAAAGGAAAATAAGAAAATATTAGAAGTATTTCTTGATTCAACTGGAGATGAGGATAATACTTTTAGCGTTAGAGATGAACCAATTAGTTACAAACAAAGCTTTAGAAAATTTTCCTTTAGAGATGTAGAGCGACATTATGTAGAAGTACATTATAATGCTGCTTCACAAGGATTAGTTGATTCCAACAGTAATGTTTTTACAGAACACAACCCTATGTCATTACTGGAGGTGTGAAATGTATTTATCTAGAATACGATTAGATAATAAAAAAAGAGAAACATACAAATTTCTTTGTTCACAGCAGGTTGCTCATGCAACTATTGAAGCGGCTTTTTCTGATAAGGAAAAGACGCGTAAACTGTGGCGCTTGGATTACTATAAAGGAGAACCTTATATATTAATCCTAAGTAAAGATAAACCTAATTTTTCTCGGTTTGCCTCTCAGTTTGGATATTCAGACGAAGGTGGAGAAACAAAAGATTATCAAAAAGTACTTAATATGCTGGCTTCGGGACAGGTCTATAGATTTAGACTATGTGCTAACCCTGTACATAGTATTAGTATGGGAGAAGGTAAAAGAGGAAAGGTAGTAGCACATGTTACTGTTGAACAACAGGAACATTGGTTAGTGGAGCAGAGCTTAAAGCATGGTTTTGCACTCAAGAACTTTAGTGTTGTACAGCGGGATTTGAAAAAATTTAAACGTAATAATGCTTCCGTTACTATAGCAACGGCAACTTATGAGGGGTGTCTAGAAATAACCAATGTGGAAGAATTTAAGCAAATCCTCTTGGAAGGGCTCGGGCGTAGCAAGGCATATGGTTGTGGTCTTCTAACTTTGGCAAAATGACAATGAATAGTAAAATTAATGGCGCAGAGAGAGCTGATTTGCAAGAATTGCCACAAATCAAAGAGAGAATTTCATTTTTGTATTTAGAGCGTTGCCTCATCAATAGGCAAGATAGTGGTATTAGTATTTCGGATGATAGAGGTACCGTCAATGTCCCAGCAGCATCAATAAGTGCTTTGTTGTTGGGACCAGGAACTAATATTACACATAGAGCTATGGAGCTAATTGGTGATGCCGGAACTAGTGTGATATGGGTAGGGGAAGAAGGCGTTAGATACTATGCTTCCGGCAGACCTTTAACACATTCTGCAGTATTACTTATACAACAAGCAAAATTGGTATCAAATAATCAAAGTAGAATAGCTGTAGCTAGAAAGATGTATCAGATGCGTTTTAAGGATGAAGATGTTACTAATCTTACCATGCAACAGTTGCGAGGAAAAGAAGGGGCACGAGTACGCAAAATTTATAGTCAATGTGCAAAACGTACTAGTGTTGAATGGAGTGGTCGCGATTATAGTGTGGAAAATTATGAGGATGGTAGTTTGGTTAATCAGGCGTTGAGTTCAGGTAATAGTTGCTTATATGGTATTGCCCATAGCGTAATTGTAGCGTTAGGATGTTCACCAGGCTTAGGATTTGTACATGTTGGACATGAGCGTTCTTTTGTATATGATATTGCTGATCTTTACAAAGCAGAATTTGTTATACCGTTAGCTTTTGAACTTGCATCTCAAGAAGTGCAAGATATCGGAAGTAAAATGCGTAGGGCAATAAGAGATTTGATTGCTAAAGAGCATCTTCTTGAGCGCATTACAAAAGATATTTATTACTTGTTGGATGATAATGCCGATATGGTAGAAACAAGTTTTGAAGATATTGTTAATTTATGGGATGAAAAAAAGGGCTTTGTAAAAAATGGCATTTCTTATGGTAAAGAAGAAAACAGAACTGAAAGTAATGGACAGATTTTAGGTGATCAGGAATGATTGTACTTACATTAACTAATTGTCCAATATCTTTAAGAGGAGATTTAACAAAATGGCTGTTGGAAGTAAATACTGGAGTATTTGTTGGTAGAGTTAGTGCGAGAGTAAGAGATAATTTGTGGAAACGGGTAATTGAAAATGTAAAACAGGGTCAAGCAACCTTAGTTTACAATACAAATAATGAGCAACATATGGAGTTTAAAATTCATCAAAGTGAAAATGAAATTATTGACTTTGATGGGTTGAAACTAGTTCTTAGGCCTAGTTCATCTCGCATAAAACAAATAAGCAATAGAAGACTTGGCTTCAGTAAAGCAGCAAAAATGCTTATGGCTAAACGAAGACAAAACAAGATTGTATGTAATATTGCTACAAATAGTTTAACTTATCCTCAAAATTATGTGATTTTAGATTTGGAAACTAGTGGATTAAACGCTGTAAATGACGAAATTATAGAAATAGGGATGCTGAAAATTAGAAATAATGAAATTGCTGAAAGTTATTCATCTCTTATCAAGGTTAAAACGCCATTAAAGCCAATTATTGTTCAATTAACAGGTATAAATGATGATTTGCTTAGCAAAGATGGTAGAAATTTGGCAGAAGTTTTATTAGAGGCTTGCGATTTTATTGGTGATGATATTCTCTTGGGTCACAATATAGCTTTTGATATGGGCTTTGTTTACCAAAATCTTCAAAAATATGGTATTGAAATGTTGCAAAACAGGACTTTTGACACAATGGAAATGTATGGAAAAATATTGAATGGAAGAAAATCTAGCAAAAAGTTAATAGATGTTGCTAAAAATTATGGAATAAAAGTAGAAAATACACATAGAAGTATAGTTGATTGTTTAACAATAAAAAATGTGTATGACATGATTAGAAAAAATCAAGAAAAGTAATTGAAATTTATCATTTATAAAGTAAACAATGGCTATTTTACTGGGATTTTTTAGTGTATTCCCCGCGCGAGCGGGGATGATCCCACTACAATGCGAACACAGGTGCGTGGGTGAAAGTATTCCCCGCGCGAGCGGGGATGATCCCATAGCGAGGGAGAACAGATGATATATGACCAGGTATTCCCCGCGCGAGCGGGGATGATCCCTCATAAAAGTTTACCTGAGCCAATCTATTTAGGTATTCCCCGCGCGAGCGGGGATGATCCCTATCCTGTGGAAACAGAGGTTTCAAGTCAGGAGTATTCCCCGCGCGAGCGGGGATGATCCCTTAGTCTGGAAATTAAGGATTTGTGTATAAAGGTATTCCCCGCGCGAGCGGGGATGATCCCATCCTATCAATAAGGAGATAAACCCAGATATCGTATTCCCCGCGCGAGCGGGGATGATCCCATCTTTATGCAGGCATTGCTAGAATCGTCTTCGTATTCCCCGCGCGAGCGGGGATGATCCTCCAGCTAGACTGCGTAAGTATGCGTCATTCCAGTATTCCCCGCGCGAGCGGGGATGATCCCATTATTTTTTATTGTCGTAGTGGTGTTAGATAGTATTCCCCGCGCGAGCGGGGATGATCCCAACGGCGCCGTAAGTCGGTGTAGTAGCATCGTGTATTCCCCGCGCGAGCGGGGATGATCCCGGAAAGTTAGTTAAGAAATTATCATAGGCATCGTATTCCCCGCGCGAGCGGGGATGATCCCAGTATGGAAAAGCTTTATACAATGAATGAGGTGTATTCCCCGCGCGAGCGGGGATGATCCCATCAAGTCCCATTAGCACACTATGAGATACTTGTATTCCCCGCGCGAGCGGGGATGATCCCCAGTAAGCCTGGATAATTCCATTGCTGTCAATGTATTCCCCGCGCGAGCGGGGATGATCCCGCAAGGATAACAAGAAACCGCTTGTTTTTAGCGTATTCCCCGCGCGAGCGGGGATGATCCCCACGTTATAGCTCGTGGGCCCACTATAAGCCAGTATTCCCCGCGCGAGCGGGGATGATCCCGGATACACTGCAGAGATTAGAGGCTTAATGGAGTATTCCCCGCGCGAGCGGGGATGATCCCCATTTCTGGTACCTTTGCAGCCTGGAACAGAAGTATTCCCCGCGCGAGCGGGGATGATCCCAATGCGGTTAAGGTACCATCAACTTTAATTAAGTATTCCCCGCGCGAGCGGGGATGATCCCAATCCTGACAACAAACTTTTAGGAAAAAGCACGTATTCCCCGCGCGAGCGGGGATGATCCCGGAATAGTCCTTGTCCAGCTGGTCATTCTTTAGTATTCCCCGCGCGAGCGGGGATGATCCCACATTCAGGTATAAATTATTTATGGTGTTTAAGTATTCCCCGCGCGAGCGGGGATGATCCCTCATCAGCTAAATATAAATGCTTAGTAAGTTCGTATTCCCCGCGCGAGCGGGGATGATCCCTAATAATGCTTCTGGTAGTAAGTCTCCCGGTTGTATTCCCCGCGCGAGCGGGGATGATCCCATTAACTGCTGCTTCCAAAAAGGACACGTGTCGTATTCCCCGCGTGAGCGGGGATGATCCCAGGTTATCCATGCCGTCATCCTTCTTGCGGATGTATTCCCCGCGCGAGCGGGGATGATCCCATGGCTGGAAAGCGTAAAGTTATGTCACTGCTGTATTCCCCGCGCGAGCGGGGATGATCCCAAATGGCTGTAATGGTGTAGGAGTATTATCCGGTATTCCCCGCGCGAGCGGGGATGATCCCTATGGAGTGCAGGATCCTATTAATCAGGAACTGTATTCCCCGCGCGAGCGGGGATGATCCCGTACCATAACTTATGGCCACGTTCATGCTCAGGTATTCCCCGCGCGAGCGGGGATGATCCCTAGCAGAAAAAGAAAAGAAAATTGTTCCTTTAGTATTCCCCGCGCGAGCGGGGATGATCCCGATTCCCTTCATCAATCAATGATTGAGTATCCGTATTCCCCGCGCGAGCGGGGATGATCCCATAAGCGCAAATATACCCATCATCATGGAAAAGTATTCCCCGCGCGAGCGGGGATGATCCCAGGAATATGGTTATGAATTTAAGTCTTATTTAGTATTCCCCGCGCGAGCGGGGATGATCCCCAGCATGAGGAAAGCATTGAGGCTCAAGTAAAGTATTCCCCGCGCGAGCGGGGATGATCCCTGATGATCATAATGTTTATACTTTCGGTTTTAGTATTCCCCGCGCGAGCGGGGATGATCCCCATACAGTAAGCTGGATAACCTCTCTTGTATAGTATTCCCCGCGCGAGCGGGGATGATCCCAGTAAGCAAGACAAATAACGGAAGGAGGCTAAGTATTCCCCGCGCGAGCGGGGATGATCCCGCAGCTCCCAGATCTATAATCTCAGGGACAGCGTATTCCCCGCGCGAGCGGGGATGATCCCATCCTGCCGGTCCTGACAGAGGAGACGCTGAAGTATTCCCCGCGCGAGCGGGGATGATCCCAAAATATAAAATAGGAGAAAAGTTTAGGCCATGTATTCCCCGCGCGAGCGGGGATGATCCCGATTATCCATGAAACAGTACCGTCTGTAATGGGTATTCCCCGCGCGAGCGGGGATGATCCCAGATATAGCCATATAACCAAACCCTCCCCTACGTATTCCCCGCGCGAGCGGGGATGATCCCTCTGAAATCTCATCATTATGTTGTCTCTCTAAGTATTCCCCGCGCGAGCGGGGATGATCCCATATATAATTTCAGGAAACAGTACTTTTTCTAGTATTCCCCGCGCGAGCGGGGATGACCCCGTAAACTTACTCTTCCTGAGTCAATATAAGGTGTATTCCCCGCGCGAGCGGGGATGATCCTGACTTAGTTTTACCATTCTCAATATAACTGTAGTATTCCCCGCGCGAGCGGGGATGATCCCCACCGCCACCTTTGCCACCGCCTTGTGTTGCTGTATTCCCCGCGCGAGCGGGGATGATTCCAAGGTTGACTATGAGCAGCATCTTAAGGAACAGTATTCCCCGCGCGAGCGGGGATGATCCCTACTACGATTTGTTACATAAGGAATTGTATCAGTATTCCCCGCGCGAGCGGGGATGATCCCTATCTGCGTAACCCTATCAGCAAAATTTTTTAGTATTCCCCGCGCGAGCGGGGATGATTCCGATACCAAAGCAGAGATACTCACCTGTACGTGGTATTCCCCGCGCGAGCGGGGATGATCCCCACCCCACAAGTCCCCCCATGAGGGGGGAGATGTATTCCCCCGCGCGAGCGGGGATGATCCCACTCACTTTTTTATTTTTCTCCTCTTATATCTGTATTCCCCGCGCGAGCGGGGATGATCCCATTGAAATTGGCACGGGCAAATACAATCCAAAGTATTCCCCGCGCGAGCAGGGATGATCCTAACCAAACTAGTTAAACAGCGAATAGGATTAAGTATTCCCCGCGCGAGCGGGGATGATCCCCATACCCCCTTTAGGGTAAAACGCCCCAAAACGTATTCCCCGCGCGAGCGGGGATGATCCCGATTATCAAGTCAAACAGATAGCACAAATCGGGTATTCCCCGCGCGAGCGGGGATGATCCCGAGAGGGCGGTGCAGATTATTGACCGCCTTCAGTATTCCCCGCACGAGCGGGGATGATCCCAAGAAAGGCAGCATCGAGTCGGACCCCATTAAGTATTCCCCGCGTGAGCGGGGATGATCCCTGCCGACCACAGAAATACTGGACGATGTAAAAGTATTCCCCGCGCGAGCGGGGATGATCCAGATAAAATAATATTTTATCAATACACTATGTAGTATTTCCACCGTGGGCAGGGGTAATCCTTAGTATGGATTTATTCTGAAGAAAGGTGCAAGGTATTTTTCCTTTTAAGTATTGTAATTCTTGAATACAAAACCAACAATTGCTATACGTAATAATACGTGTTAAAATATAGCAAAGGTGGTGATGTATTGCGAACAGAAGAACTACTGAAATTATTGAAAAAATATGATGTAGTCAAGGTCCGCGAAGGCGGCAATCATACTATTTATTACAGCAAAATAACAGGAAAACGGTTCGCAGTTGGTAGACATTCTAAAGAAGTACCTACAGGGACATTGATAAAAATATCAAAAGATGCAGGCATAAAATACTGAGTAAAGGAGGAGTTGATAAAAATGAGATATAATTATCCGGCAATTTTTAAGCAAGACAAAAAGAACACGTATTTAGTTAGCTTTCCAGATTTAGAAGGTTGCTATACAGATGGAGTTACATTGGTAAAGGCATTAGATAATGCTAGAGATGTCCTAAATTTAATGCTTTGGGACATGGAAGAGCAGGGAGCAAAGATTCCTCAACCAACCCTGCCAAATAAAATTAAAGTTAATGGTAAATCTTTTGTTACGCTTATACAGGCAGACACGTTGGAATATAGAAAATTACATGATAAAAAAGCAATCAAAAAGACATTATCTATACCACGCTGGTTGGATACTATTGCTGAAAAAGAAAATGTCAATTTCTCTAATGTTTTACAAAATGCTTTAATAAAGCAATTACACTTGGAATAATAAGTTGGGGACGGTTCCAAATGGCTCATTTCTTTAATTATTCGTAAATAGAGCCATTTTGGAACCGTCCCCGTTTGGCTTTATGTTACATATGTGATAAAATTATTATCAAAATTGCGAAAACAGGTGTTGCAACGTGGAAATCAAACAAAAGAGAGAATCATTAAAAAGCAGACTGGGGTTTATTTTGTTGTCTGCCGGTTGTGCTATTGGCTTGGGTAATGTCTGGCGCTTCCCATACATTACCGGTAAGTACGGGGGAGCGGCATTTGTCTTACTGTACATTTTCTTCCTTATTACTTTAGGCCTTCCCATTATGGTCATGGAGTTTAGCGTGGGCAGGGCATCACAGGGAAGTATCTTAACGGCGTTTAAGAAATTAGAGCCACCGGGCAGTCATTGGCATATCTTCGGTAAGATCATGATGGCCGGTAATTATCTGCTTATGATGTACTACACAGTTATCACCGGTTGGATGCTGGCCTACTGCTGGTATTTTGCTACAGGCAAGATGGACGGTCTGACACCGGAGCAAATCGGTGGTGTATTTACCGGTCTGTTGGCTAATCCCATGGAACTGACATTTTGGTTAGTAGTGACGGTGGTGCTGTGCTCAGCTATTTGCTACATTGGCTTGCAGGCTGGTGTAGAGCGAATCACCAAGGTTATGATGATGGGCCTTTTGCTTATCATGGTGGCGCTGGCCTTTAGGTCAGTAACCTTAAGCGGTGCGGAGAAGGGACTGGAGTTCTATCTCATGCCCCAGTTGTCCAATCTTACCAAGCATGGTTTGTGGACTAGCATTTCAGCAGCTATGGGTCAGGCGTTTTTCACCCTGTCCGTTGGCATGGGTGGTATGACGATCTTTGGTAGTTACATTAACAAAGCCAAGGCTCTTACCGGTGAATCCATTGTGGTTATCATCTTGGATACCTTCGTGGCTTTGACGGCAGGCTTGATTATTTTCCCATCCTGCTTTGCTTATGGTGTGGATGTGGGTAGCGGTCCTGGTCTTATTTTCGTATCCTTGCCTAATACCTTTAACAATATGGTTTTGGGTAAGGTGTTTGGTACTTTCTTCTTTATCTTCATGAGTTTTGCGGCGCTCTCCACAGTCATCGCGGTATTCGAAAATATCATTGCCAACTCCATGGAGAGTATGGGCTGGGAGAGAAAACCGGCTAGTCTGATCAATATGGTAGCAATTATTATTTTAGCTCTGCCTTGTGTGCTGGGCTTTAATGTGTGGTCAGGGTTTGCTCCTTTGGGCAAGGGCAGTGGGGTGCTGGATCTGGAAGATTTCCTAGTTAGTAATAATATCATGCCACTGGGTGCTGTGGTCTATGCGTTGTTCTGCACCAGGCGTTATGGCTGGGGCTGGGACAAATTCTTCACTGAAGCCAATACAGGTGACGGCATCAAGATACCGGCCGGATTGCGTTGGTACATGGCCTATGGACCAATTGTAATCGTGCTGTTTTTGTTTGTGTATGGCTATTATGAGAAATTCTTTATGTAGTAGAGAAAATGAGCCAAAGGGACGCGTCCGCTGTCCCAGTTTGAAAAAGTGGGACAGCGGACGCGTCCCTTTGGCTCAAAAGATAGGAGTTGCAATATGGATAATAACCAAGAAAGAGAATCATTAAGCAGTAGAATAGGTTTCATACTTTTGTCAGCAGGGTGCGCCATCGGGCTGGGTAATGTGTGGCGGTTCCCATATATCACAGGTAAGTACGGCGGGGCAGCTTTCGTGTTGCTGTACATCTTCTTCCTCATTACTTTGGGCTTGCCCATCATGGCTATGGAGTTTAGCGTGGGCAGAGCTTCTCAACGTAGCGTTATTGCTTCTTTTAAAAAATTAAAACCGGAAAGCAAAAGCTGGACCGGTTTTGGCTATATGATGATTGCCGGTAACTACATCTTGATGATGTTCTATACTGCGGTCACCGGCTGGATGCTGGCCTATTGCTGGTATTTCCTTACCGGCAAAATGGCTGGACTGAATCCTGAGCAAGTGGGCAAGGTCTTTGGTGGGCTGTTGGCTAACCCTTTGGAAATGACTTTCTGGATGGTACTGACGGTGTTCATTGGTGGCGGGATTTGCTACGTCGGTCTGCAAAAAGGTGTAGAGCGTACGACTAAGCTGATGATGCTGGGCCTTTTGTGTTTGATGCTGGTGCTGGCACTGCGGTCTGTTACTTTGCCCGGCGCAGAAAAAGGATTGGAGTTCTATCTTTTACCTAAGCTGAGTAATCTTACCAAGAATGGTTTGTGGACTAGTGTTTATGCGGCGCTAGGTCAGGCTTTCTTTACTCTGAGTCTGGGCATTGGTTGTATGGCCATCTTCGGTAGCTATATCGGTAAGGACAGAGCTCTGACAGGGGAGTCCATTTTCGTTATTTGCTTGGATACCTTCGTAGCATTAACAGCAGGGCTGATTATTTTCCCGTCTTGCTTTGCTTATGGTGTAGATGTAGGAGCAGGTCCCGGACTAATCTTCATCTCTCTGCCTAATACTTTTAATAACATGGCACTGGGTAGACTGTGGGGAACGCTGTTCTTCGTGTTCATGAGTTTTGCTGCTTTGTCTACTGTTATCGCCGTGTTCGAAAACTTGATTGCCAACTTGATGGATACCTTAGGCATGCAGAGAGAAAATGCTACTTTGGTAAACATGGTATTAATTGGCATCTTGTCCATGCCTTGTATCTTGGGTTTTAATATTTGGTCTAACATTGCTCCCTTAGGCAAAGGCAGTGGTATTCTGGACCTGGAGGATTTTATCGTCAGCAATAATATTTTGCCCATTGGTTCTATCGTCTATATTTTGTTCTGCACTAGACGCTATGGCTGGGGCTGGGATAACTTCATTAAGGAAGCCAATGCCGGTAAAGGTATAAAAATACCAACATCGCTGCGCTGGTATTTGACATACGTACCACTGGCGATTATCCTGGTGGTGTTCGTGTATGGTTATGTAGAAAAGTTCATGATGTAAAAACACAAAGGAGACGGCATTAGTGCCGTCTCCTTTGTTATGTCAGTACAATCAAGAGAAAATATGATATAATAATTATAGACTATATAACGGAATGCGGCCTTATACAAAGTACTTATAACGCACTGAGCGATGTTTTGGGGGAGAGACTTCTTATATGAAATCACACAATCAAAGCAGATCAGTTTTAATTTTGACCGTAGAATTACTACTTACTTTATGCGTATGTATAGCTATTGCCATTGCTAACCTGATGGTGGAGCAAAATCAGGCGGCCAAGTATACCCAGGCTGCCGCTGTGGATTATCGTCATTTGGCGGAAAAATATCTTTCTGTTTTTAAGGTACTGACAGTGCCGGTAGAGGAAAAGATTGCTACAGATCCTTCCTTTGATGAGATGCAACGTTGGCTGCAGGCTCATGAAGATGTTTTCCGCGAAGCAGTGGACAAGGATGTCTATGATGGTTTTGCAATGACCTATAAGGGTGGGTATGCCCATAGCTGGAACTATGGTGATTATTCCAAGTACGATCCTAACACTCGTCCTTGGTACCAGCAAGCAGCTAAAGCCGGTGGTGAGCCGGTAGTAGTGGCACCGTATCTTTCTTTCTTGGGCGCCAGCAAACTAAAGGCTGATCAAGTAATCATCATGACCATTGCCCAGAAATATTCTGACACTATCTCTTTTGATCTGGATCTAAAAATTAAAAAACTGGATGCTGTGCTGTCACAGCGCAAGACGGAGCATGCAGGTACTTCCATGTTGCTGTTCAATAAGGCTGGGTTTATCTTAAGCTCCACCAACAAGGCTTATTATGCCCATAACGTGAACGAGCCTGATGAGTCCTTAAGCAAAAACTTAAGTGCTGTGCTGCTGGATTTACAAAAGAATACAGACGAAATAAAGTTGGTGCAGGTTGACGGCCAGCCTTATTTTGCCTATGCCTCTAGAGATAAAGAGGATAATATTTATGTGGCGCTGAGTCCCTTCTGGGCTATCTTTATGCGAAGATTTTTGTGGATTATTGCAATATTTATGGCTTTAGCCGCTCTGGAAATCTGGATATACTATCGACAGAAACATGCGCTCAAAGAATTATCGGCACGAGATATGAGTATCTTACAGGCTATGGCGTTTTATTTTGAGGGTGTGTATGTAGGACATGTCAATAAGGATGAGTTTGAGGTTTTGAAAGCAGATCATTATTATGAACCGCTAGTGGAGCAACATCTAACGCAGAAGGAAATCTTTGCCCATATGGCAACAGAAGGAGTAGCAACGGAAAGCAGGGAGGAGTTCTTGCAGGCTGTTTCTTCTGAAAATATTAAGGCTCGCTTAGACGCCAGCCAAGGCTTCAGTATCAATACTCTCATGCAGGATGGTCATTGGCTGACACTGCATTTTATCCGTAGCAAAGATTATGACATCAATCATACTTTCGTCTTTTTCGTAGAAAATGCTGACGAAGAAATGCGCAAGCGTAAAGCACTGGAGGATGCTCTGGAGGCAGCCAACAAGGCGACGGTGGCCAAGAGTGAATTCTTAAGTCGTATGAGTCACGAAATCAGAACACCGATGAATGCCATCGTAGGACTTAATGCCATCGCCAGAAATCATATATCTGAACCGGTGAAGGTGGAAGATTATCTGGGCAAGATTGATGCTTCTGCCAAGGTGCTGCTAAACATTATCAACGATGTGCTGGATATGTCCGCCATCGCCAGCAATAAATTAAAAATTGCTAAAGTGGAGTTTGATTTAAAAGCTGTTTTAAATGCTATTTCCACTATTTATTATACCCAGTGCGAACAGAAGGGTGTCCGGTTCATTATGGACGTGGACGTGAAGAACGAGCTCTTAATCGGCGACAGTCTGCGTGTGAACCAGATCTTGATGAATTTGGTTTCCAATGCCTTTAAGTTTACGGACCGGGGCGGTACTATTGCCGTACGGGTTAAGGAAAATAGGCGCGAGGAGGACACGGTCTTCTTGCAGTTCCAGGTTAGCGATACCGGCGTAGGTATGGGACCGGAGATGCTCAAGCGTCTCTTTAAACCCTTTGAACAGGAAAGTGCAAGCACGGCTAAAAAATATGGCGGCAGTGGTCTGGGACTTTCCATTAGTAAGAATCTGGTGTCCCTGCTGCGTGGCGATATTGCGGTAGAAAGCGAGAAGGGCAAGGGAACGACCTTTACGGTAGAGCTGCCCTTTAAAACCACCGGTCGCTCCAGCGAGCCGATAGATAAGGAAAAGCTTAAGAAAGTACGGATGCTGGTAGTGGACGATGAAAAGAGCGCTAGGGAATATACAGGCATGCTCTTGGAACGTATTGGCGTCAAATACGATTTGGCTATTTCCGGTGTGGATGCACTGGAGAAAATCCGGGCGGCCAAAGCAGCAGGCAAAAATTATAACATGTGCCTGCTGGACTGGAAGATGCCTGGACTGGATGGCGTAGCTGTAACTAAAGAAATGCGTAAGCTTGTGCCTGCGGGCATGATGATCATCATCGCTTCTTCGTATGACACTAGTGAGATGGAAGATGAGGCCATTAATGCCGGTGCGGATATGCTAGTATCCAAGCCTTTGTTCCAGTCGACTATCTTTAATTTACTGGTGCAAATGCTGGGCGGCGAATTTGGTTTAAGAGCGATGCCTTTTTCTAGCTACGATTTTACTGGTCATAGAGCACTATTGGTGGAAGACAATCCCATCAACAGCTTGGTGGCACGAGAATTGTTGCGTATGGTAAAACTAGATTGCGATCTGGCGGAAAACGGCAAGGAAGCAGTGGATAAGTTTAACACTACGGCTCCCGGTACTTATGACCTGATCCTGATGGATATTCAGATGCCAATCATGGATGGCTACGAGGCGACCAGGGCAATTCGTGCTTTGCCTCGTCCTGATGGTAAGACCATACCTATCTTTGCTATGACAGCTGATGCGTTTACGGAGGATGTAAGCTCAGCACTGGCTAGTGGTATGAATGGACATCTGGCTAAACCAATTGATGTGGCTAAGCTGTACACCACTGTGGCAGGCGTAATCTGGAAGGACAAAGTTCCGAAGGCCTAGAGGCAGTGAGTGGCAAGCGGCGCCCGACTGAATGTGGAGCTGGTTTGAAAACAGTCATGAGTCCTGAAAAGCCACATGGCGTAGCAATTACGATTAAATAAAGATGAAGCAATATATGCCAAAGGGACGGGCTGACCAAGGTACCGTCTCTTTGCTATATCTGGGAGGGATAGTTGATGTCTAAGAAACGTCTTGTTGCTTTAGTAATATCATTGTTTATTCTGTGCCTGAGTCAGGTTGCCTTCGCCATAGATTATACCGGCAAATATGTGCCATGGCTGCAGGGTAATTGGTATGACTTAAAGGGTAATGTGGTGCTGAGCTTTAGTGGAAACTATGTTAATGACTGTCCCATTATCGGCATCTATAATCCTGCCGGTGGCGGCGGTGATGTGGGCTTTGTCCTGAGAATTAACGAAAACGACGTATATAGAGATCTCAGATTATCCTGCACAGGCATATCTCCTGATCCTACAAAATATCACCAATATATACGCTTCAATGGTACTACCTTGCGTCGTACGCCAGCAGCTCAATTCCACGAGTCGGTAGGAGGCTTAGGACTGGGCATGTCAGCTGATGATGTTATTGCCAAATATGGCAAACCGGACAACTACTCTACTGACCAGGGCAGAAGGCTGCAATGGGTATATAGCAGGCTGGGCTTAGCAATTTCTTGGCAGGATGACATTGTTAGCCAGATCATTATTTATAGAAATGGTGATAGGCGTTTTGATAGCACCGGCTTTAACTGCAACAATTCTCTTACTGAATACGCAGAAGCCTATGGTATGAAAAGCGTGCCTAGAGTAGGCTATGGTCCTCGTGGCATAGGGTATAGCGAATATTTGTGGTTTGAGCAATATCCGAATAGTGTGGAGTTGTCGTTGTTCTGGAATTGAGGGAGAAACAAAAATTAATACTAAAAAGGCTATTTTTTAGCATAACTTTTTTGAAAGTTATTGCTAAAAATGGCCTTTTTTGATATTATAACTATAGAAATAGAAGAAAATTGACATTTTTTAGTAAAGAGGTGAACTGCGATGACATGGGAAAGTTTAAGTAAGATATATAGAAAAAACAATAGCAATGAAGAAATTCTGGCAAGCGTGTATAGTGGAAGATTTAATTCACCATTTACCAAAAAATTGAATTTTGATATCAAGCAGCAAGGCAGAAAAAATGTCTGGCAGACATTTTTCTATTATACAGACGAAATGGTTGAGCTTTTGACCAAGATTATGCAAGAAACAACCAAGCTAAAATTACAGAAACAATATTTACCTGACATTGCTTTGGAAAGCTTGTATTTTTCTAACATGGTAGATGAGATTATAGCTACCAATGCCATCGAAGGTGTAAATAGCAGTAAGCGTGAAATAAGCAAGGCCATGGATAAGCAGAAAAATAAAAATCCTAAAAATGTAAGATTCTGGTTTGTGGTAAATAAATATAAAAAGCTAACTAAACAAGCTATGCTATCTTTTGATACTTGTAGAGATATTAGAGTGCTTTATGATGAATTTGTTTTGGATGTGGTGAAAGAAGAAAACGCAACAGACTTACCGGATGGAGAAATATTTAGGAAAGGCCAAGTCTCTGTAGGTAGCGGTGCAGTAGGCAAGGATGATCATCAAGGTGTATATCCGGAAGAGAAAATCATAGAAGCTATGACCAACGCATTGACCATCTTGCACGACCAGAATATAGAAGCTTTAATTAGAATAGCCATTTTTCATTATTTGTTTGGTTACATTCATCCTTTTTATAATGGCAATGGCAGAATGAGCAGGTTTATCAGCTCATATTATTTAAGTGAAGAGCTGGATAAGTTAATTGGTTTGAGGCTCTCTGTAACAATCAAGAACGATGTCAGCAAATACTACCAACTATTTAAAGAAACAAATGATGACTTCAACAGAGGCGATTTAACACCTTTTATTTTAGGCTTCTTAGAAATTATTCATACTACTGCCAAGGAAGAAGCGGTCCAACTCACTGCTAGCGTTCAGGAACTGAAACAATGTGAGAAAGTAATACATACGAAATATCTCAAAGATTCTACCCAAAGCAAAGTGGTTAATATTCTTCTGCAAGCAGCCTTGTTCTCACCGAACGGCGTATCAGCACAGGAAATGGTGGAGACAACTGGAAAAACTATGAGTACTGTTATGTACAACTTAAAAAAGATTTCAGAAGAGCATGATGGATACATTGAGGAAAATGTTGAAGGCGACCAGAAGAGGTATAAGCTGAGCAAGAAGGTTGTGGATGTGTGGGTGAGGGGATAATATGCAAAATTAAGGGACGGTACTTTTGAAAAGTACCGTCCCTCTTGTCATCTTGGTCATATATCTAAGCTTTGCAAATTGCCATACGCAAATAGGTGCTGGCACGGGAAGCGCCTACGTAGATTAAACGCTGGGTCAAGGTCTCTGTGGTCTTGGCTTCTTCTATGTCAATTAATAGTACTGCTTTGGCTTCCAAGCCTTTGAACTTGCGCACAGAGGTGAAGAATAGCTTGCCTGGTTCTTGAGTATTCGATAGCTGTACACCTGCTAGCTGAGTAACATTGTTTAAGCCGCTGTGAGGTACGCTGTGCACGCTAAGAATGACCATATCTTCAATCCGTAACTTTTGCGCCACCATGGTCTGCACAAATTCTTCGGCAATAGCCTTTAGCTCTGCCGGAGTATGGTAATAGGATGTCTCAGGTGGCAGACCGTGAATATTGTTCTCATAGTAGCTACTCTTTATCTTCATGAGAGAAGCAATATATGAGGCAATTTCTTCTGTGTTGCGGCAGTTCTTGTAGAGTACCAGGCGGCAATCGGCATGATCTTCAATCCAATGAGATTTGCCATGGCCAAAGATATACTGGTTCCTGTCGTAGAAAATGTAGAAGGTACCGTTTTTCTCATCTACAAAAGCTTCCAGTTGATCCAACAATTCGTCGCTGAGGTCTTGGCCCTCGTCGATAACGATGTTGGCATAGGGCCATTTGTTGTGCTTGTAATTCGTGACAAGAAATTTTTCAAAAGTGGGAATGACCTGGTCAATGGGCAGGCTCTTATCTTTCATTATCTCTTCTGCCAGGGAACGCACATTGTGGTAGGCGATGAGAGGGTGATGATTGTGCTGACGAATATAGGTCAGGAGAAACTCGTTGTAGCAAAGGTAAAGGACGCGTTTGCCATCTTCTGCCAGCATCTTGGCCTTCTCCAAAGCTAGCAAAGTTTTGCCGGTGCCTGCCGGGCCACGAATGGCGGCGGTAGGCTGCTCACGCAAATATTGCAACAAGGCTGACTGCTGGGCATTAAGCTGGATATACTGAATCTCGCCCTCTGTAGCACTGCTGGCAATGGTTTGGGTAATATGCAAGGTAGGGAGCAAGAGCTGCAGAACATATTCGCTTTGGGCAGGTGTAAAGCTGGAGTGGTTATCCTCTTGTTTACGCCAATAGGAAAAAGCGCAGTCTAAAGCTTCCTTAGGATAATCCAGACTGTCAGCATCCAAAATTATTTCTCTGGTTGCATCTAGTGGCAAAGGCATGTCCTGAGGCAAGATGACAGAAGGAAACCACACTGCCCGGCACACCATGGGATAAGCATCTTTGGCTGACTTATCTCTTAGATAGGCACGCAGGCGATATTGACTGGCAGCGGCCTGACTAAAAGGATCGATATCACAACTTCTTTGGGTCTGACGATTGATCTGTTTCCAAACACCATGCTTGTAAGATATTTCACCGGCCTTAACTTCAATAGCCATAATGCCTTGACCGGGATGAATAACTAAAAAATCTGCTTCGCCTTCCACATGCTGGCTTCCTTGCTCGCCCAGCCAATGGTAAGAGTGCAGGATAGAATAGGAATCATCTAGCTTCCGTAAGGCTTCGTAAACCAATTCTTCACCAATGCTGCCATGAAAATTTTTGCTGTTAGAAGGATAAAATCGCGCCATGAGCTTGCCTCCTTTAGGAGTTGATAGTTATATGATAGCACAAAAAGAGGGAGTTTGGCGGGAGATGTTGAGACGGAGAAACTGGGCTTTTGCTAAGTTTTATAGCGTGACTAAATGACCGTAATTTATGATGTACTTTTAATGGTATATCAAAAGTTACATAAAATGGAAAAATACTAATGAAAAAGTAGTTTCACTTGTCTTTTAGTTGAAGTGAGGATGTTATGTCTATAAACAAGTGATATAATTAAATAAAATAATTAATATAAATAAATTAAATATAGAAAATATGGGCAAAATAGATGAAAATCTATGACGCAAAGCTATAGGGTCTAAATGAGAAACATGGCAGCCAGCTACGGAGAGAAAAAAGCGCTGACTATCGCAAAGAAGTCAGTGCTTTTGTATTTGTATATAATCTTGCTTTTGGACAACTATAACAAGTGTTTATTATTATGAAAAAGATAAATTTGATATAATAGATAAATTTTTCATGTTCTTAAAATCAAAAGAGAAATTCACTCTATAAAAAGGGGCGATTCAAATGGAGTGGGGAATAAAACTACTTAGTGATGAATATACTGACAGAGGAATTCGGTATCTAGATTGGGATCATAAGGAAGCCGTTAAGTGGCTCACGGAAGCGGCAAAAATGGATAATGCTAGAGCCCAGACAATTTTAGGAAAGTGTTATATGGTTGGTGACGGAAGCGTAATACGCTCAGACATTGAGAAGGGTACTGAATTGCTTATAAAAGCAAATCAGCAGGGAAACTTAGAAGCAGGACAAATACTAGAAGAATATTATCCTTTAGGAATTCCAGAAGGATTTTTGGTGAATTGTAAATTAACTACTAATGAGGACGTTCCTATGCCTGTTATAGAAAATGGTGCTGAATTGCTTACAAAGGCGGCTGAACAGGGAGATATAAGTGCTCAGCTTAAATTAGGCTTAAGCTACTATAACGGAGATGGTGTAGAACAAAACTGCCAAAAAGCTATTTATTGGCTTACAAAGGCGGCTGAACAGGGAGATATAAGTGCTCAGCTTAAATTAGGCTTAAGCTACTATAACGGAGATGGTGTAGGACGAAATTACCAAAAAGCTATTTACTGGCTTACAAAGGCGGCTGAACAGGGAGATATAAGTGCTCAGCTCAAATTGGGCTTAAGCTACTATAACGGATATGGAGTAGAACAAAATTACAAAAAAGCGGTTAAATGGCTTAAAAAGGCAGCAGAACAAGGGAATGCTAATGCTCAGTATCATATTGGTTTATGTTACTTTAACGGAACTGGTGTAAAACAAAGTTATGAGAAAGCAGTTCACTGGTTTACAGAAGCAGCTAAACAGGGAAATGTAGATGGTCAAGTTAGTCTAGGCCAATGTTATTATGACGGAAAAGGAGTAGCACAGGATTACCAAAAAGCGATTAGCTGGCTTACAAATGCGGCGAATCAAGGAAATATAAATGCTCAACAGTTTATAAAAGAGCACTATGAAAATAAAATTAGCGCAGGTCAAGATTACAAAAAAGTGGCTAAGCTAGAAGATGCAGTTTATCGGTGCAAGCTAGGTTTAAACTATTATAAAGGAGAAAAAGTAGAAAAAGATTACCCAAAAGCAGCTAGCTACTTTGCAAAGGCAGCTAAACAAGGAAACAAGGAAGCACAGGTATTTTTAGGTTTATGTTACCATGATGGAAAAGGAGTAGAAAAAGACTACCAAGAAGCTGTTTTCTGGTATCAAAAGGCAGCTAAACTAGGAGATATGAATGCCAAGTTTCTTTTAGGTTTATGTTACTATAATGGAGAAGGAGTAGGACGTGACTACATAGAAGCGGTTAACTGGTATGCAAGGTCAGCAAATCAAGGGAATATCGATGCTAAAATTTTTTTGAGTGATTGCTATGAAAAGGGAATTGGTGTAAAACAAGATTCTAATAAGGCTAAGTATTGGAGGGAAGAAGCTGAAAAGACTAGAGATAAATAGGACGTATGCTACTATGAAAACCTTGGTTGCTTTTCATGGACAATAGAGAAGAATATTATAAGTGTATATTTAAAAGTTTAATTTTGAATAAACTAGTAGAATATTATTTATTAAGGAGAAAAATCATATGAATGAGGACAATGCTAGATTTTTAAGTGGAGAAATGGTGCATAAAATTAATAAATTAGATGATAATTCTCAAAATGCTATGGAAAAAGAATTGGATGCTATAATTTCGGCAACAACAAAGCTTTCTTTTGGATTTTTTGTTGGAGATAGTAAAAAAGAAGCAAAAATTCTTGAAGAAAAAGAAAATACTGAAACTAAAATCAATGCAATTATGAATAAGTATTGTTTGTCTAATAGCTTTTCTGAAACTGATTATAAGCGTATCTGGGAAAAATCTCAGAAAGTGGCTTCAGCAGAATTTCGTAAACTATCTTCAGAATTAAAACTTAATTCTTTTTATTTTCAAGAAGTGATGCATGAATATGCAGTACGACTAATACAGCAGGCTTTGAGCAAACATATTAAATAACATATTATTATAAAAAGGAGATGTGTTATCTTGCTTAAACAACAAAATATAATCTGTTTGCTAAAGGAATATGTCACTAAAATTAGTTTAAAAGGCATACTGTATGTTGGCAAAGAAATATCTGTAACGCAAACTGACATAGCAATCAATAAAACGAATATTGATTTAACAAGAGATGCGCTGATTGGTTACTGTGATACTTCATTTTACAACAACGGGAGTGAAGGTTGTATTTTTACCGAAAAGACATTTCAGTTTTGGAAAACTGGATTTAAATCGGTTATTATCTCATACAAAGATATAAATAATATTGAAGTATTAAGAATGCGTTTGGCTGATAACTACAGATCTATCAAATTTACTATGAAAAACGGGGATTCAATTTGTTGGGATAATACTGAAATAAACAAAACAATACTTAAGTGTTGTTTGGATGGAATCATTGGCTATAGGAGTAAGATAGAAACAGACGAGATATTTAACAACGTATTAGAAAACCAAGAATCAAAAGCTTCTTTTTTAGGTGGTAATGGGGTTGGAACATTTTATACAGTTAATAAGCTATATGATGAAGAAAAGTTCACAACCAGACAGGGGCATGGGTTTGCCGCTGAAAGAGCTAATACGCTCTACGACAATGTTACTGGACACAATGCAACTGTAGTAGGTGATGATAATGCTAAAAATGGACCGGATAGAGTTGTCGATGGTAACTATATTCAGTCAAAATACTGTGCAAGCGGGTCAAGATGTGTAAATGAATGCTTTACAAAAGCTGGAAAATTTAGATACTTTTTAAAGAACGGAAAGCCAATGCAAATTGAGGTCCCTTCTGACCAATATGAAGCTGCTGTAACAGAGATGGAAAATAAAATAAGAAATGGACAAGTAAATGGCGTAACTGATCCATTACAAGCTAAAAGCATTGTTAGAAAAGGACATTTTACATATAAACAAGCCCGTAACATGGCAAAGGCGCATACAATAGAATCTCTAGAATATGATGCAGTTAGCGGGACCATAACAGCAGGGAAAACTTTTGGAGTATCGTTTTTGATAACGTTTGCATGTTCACGTAGGAGTGGCGACACATACAAAGTATCATTAAAAAAAGCTACAGTTAGTGGTGCACAGGTGGCAGGAAAAACATTCTTTGTTTCTGTCGCATCAAGTCAGGCACTAAAACTTGGCTTAAACAGTGTTCTCGTAACTAGTTCGGAAGTAATAGCTACCAGATTGGGCCCAAATGTTTCAGCTAAAGTTATCAATGCTTTTAGAGATGGAAGCAAAATATATGGGGCAGCAGCAATGAAAAGCACAGCCAAATTGTTGCGCGGAAACGTTGTTACCTCTGGATTTACCATTGTAGTGTTAACAAGCGCTGACATAGTGAATGCTTTTAGAGGAAGAATTTCAGGAAAACAATTATTTAAGAATGCTATTAATAATACAGCTACCGTTGTAGCAGGAACTGGCGGATGGATAGGAGGAGCAGCTGTTGGCACTGCAGTATGTCCTGGTATTGGAACTGTTGTTGGTAGGCTATTAGGTTCTATAAGTGCAGGGGAAGTAGCTTCTGTGGCAAGTAATAAAGTTGTAGGAATGTTTATAGAAGATGATGCAGAGGAGATGGTGAGGATAGTACAATCAGAATTATTGAATATTGCAAATGACTATTTACTTGATAAACAAGAAGTAGGTGCAGTTGTTGAAGAACTTCAAAAGGAACTTGATGTAGGTAAACTAAAGGATATGTTCGCAAGTAACAACCGTCAGAAATTTGCTGATGATATCTTGGTGCCAATTGTAGAAAAACAAGTTAGCCAGCGTAGTTGGATAGACATTCCATCAAGAGAAGAAGTTGCTCAATCAATAATTGAAGTAGCAGCAAATATGGAAGCATGACCAAAACAATAGTGAAACGACAATATAATTTATAGGGGGAATGTTTATGTTTGGCGACGATAGAAATTTAATAGTAGTATATAAGGGCGTGGATGGGGAAGTTGCAGTTAATTACTTAAAAAAGTTAGTTGTTCAAAGAAAAAAATATAAAAGTAATGAAAGGATTGGAACTGAAGCAGAAACTGAAGCAGAAGATTTTAAAATTGTATCATGGGACGAAAAAGTTTGGCTAGATAATAAAAAAAAGGGGACTGTAGACGATAAAATATTGTTTATTGGAGATATAAAAGGGACACAAGAATTGGCGCCAGTAATTGATTTTAAATTTAATAAATATGGAGTATTTTATGGCTTTGCAGGTGACCAAGCTTGGCTGACAACAAATGTAGACGCCTTGGGTGATATAAAAACTTATTCAGATTTTAAAAAAGAATTATCCTTAGGGGAGAATGCACCCAAAGAAATAGATCCGTATTCTGGAACAAAGTCAATAGCTGGTTATACCGCACTTCTTGCTGGCATAGGTGTGGCTGCGGCAACTGGAATAGGACCTATTGCTTTGGTATTGGGACTAGGTGGTGGTGGATCGTTCATCAAAAAATTATCTGATTTGACGGACAAAGATAATATAGCAAGAACGCAATTGTTATATGGTGTATACCAATTATTCGTTCGTGATCTTTATAGATTTATGGAGTAGTGCTGGAGGAATAAGCATATATGTCAACTGCTGAGAGTGTTCAGAGTGGATGGAATTTCACATCAAAAAACATGGGAAGTTTTTATGCTGTGAAAACAGGCGTGTCATATGTTGGTAATGTTGATGAGGCAATAACAAAATTGGCGCAAGATATTAATGCAAAAAATGGTTCTTTGGAAAATATTGCATCATTGAAGGGATTTATTGCTGAATATTGGCATGCGGATACTTTTAATATTAATGCTGCAGCAGCTGATTCTGTTGGAAAGGCAACTATTGAAAGAAGCAATGCAATGGGATCGGTTGATGTTTCTACTAATTATGGAACTGATTATAGTATGAAATATTATGCAACAGCTGCTGATAGTGCTAAACAACAAGCTACTAATATAACGCAAGCGTATCATAAATATTTGAGCAGAAGTCCTTCAGATAGTAAAATGACGTTTGATGAATTTAAAGTGAAAAATGGATTTGTTAATGATTATGAGTCTGTATATGCTGGACAGGATAGAGTTATTCCAACAGATCAGCTTGATGGTGCAATAACATTCTTGAAACAGCAAATTGCTAAAGAACAAGCACGTGGAGGCGAACGATTAGAACTATTGGACGGATACAAAGAAACATTGATAAAATTAACAGACAGAATAAAAGATAGTAAAGGAACAGAGTCAATCCCTTTGACAAAAGCAGAGTCTGAAGCAATTGCCACAGTATGCAAGTCTGGAAAATTTAAACCTGAAGATTTTGGTATTAAGCTTGAAAATGTTATTACTACAGAATATCTATTGCAACAAGCACTTAAAGCTGGATATACGGCTGCAGTGATTTCTCTTGTTCTTCAGCTTGGACCAGAAATATTTAAAGCGATTGACTATTTGATTGAAAACGGCGAAATTGATGAAGAACAATTTAAAAGCCTAGGCTTTAATGCTCTTTCAGTTGGCGCAAAAGGTTTTTTAAGAGGCTCAGTAGCATCTTCAATTACCATAGCTTGTAAATCCGGTAAACTGGGAGCCCAATGTGTAAATATGAATGCAACCCAAATAGGAGCGATAGTTGTAATTGCTATGGATGCTTTATCTTGTGCATATGATGTGGCGAATGGTAATATGACTCGTAAAGAAATGGGTGTTCAACTAACAAAAGATATTTTAATATCATCAGGAGCTTTAGCTGGTGGTGCAGTTGGGCAAACTGTATTGCCTATGTTACCCGTGGTAGGTTATATGCTGGGCAGTTTTGTCGGTAGTGTTGTTGCATCTTTTGTAGTCAATAAGGGAGAAAAGGCTATTCTTTCTTTCTGTGTTGATGGAGGATATACATTGTTTGGCCTGGTGGAACAAAATTATGAGTTGCCGGCAGAAGTTATGAAAAGCTTGGGAATTAATTTGGTCTCTTTAAATTATATAAAGGTTAATAATATTGCAGTACGGCACACTATGGTAAATCATATTGCTATTAATCGTATAAAACTTAATACAATAGACATCATTGTATTACGTAGAGGTGTTCTTGGCGTAACAAAGATAGGATATGTTATGTAGATTGTTAATACTGTTGTTGTAGAAATTTTAAATTAGCAACGATATAGGATATCACAACTAATTTTTTATCATTAGTAAAGGGATAAAAGAACGATTACTTTGTTATTTTGTAATAATTTAAAGGCTAAGAACGACCACACCACAGGATGTGAAACAATACTTAAACTAATTATAAGGCAGGAGGTTTTTATTTGTCTAAATTATCTTAAACCACAGAATATGGTACAGGGTCGACCACAGTGTTGCAACAGGCTGACCACAATTTTGTAACAGCCTGACCACAGCCTAGCAACAGCTACACCACAGTAAATCTAAAGACTAAAAACGACCACAAGGTTTGTAACAGGGCCGACCACACCACAGGATGTGAAACAATACTGATAATTTTATTTATGCTAATTACACAAAAGAAACCTAGGAATGTTTGATTGAATAACAAACCTAGGTTTCTTTTTTTATTATAATATAGCCTCAAATGTATAGGACTTAGCTTTTTTATTGCAAAGAAACATTAGTATTCCCAAAAAAGGTATAGCAAAAATTTTGAACAGATGACAGACGCAAAAATTACAATATAGCGAGGGGTTTATTTATACCAACTGACAGTTTCAGTTTTAAAATCTAAAGGTTTCAAAACTGAAACTAAAAAGCAAATTTAACTTACGTAAAAGTAGCATAATATAAATAAAAGGATAGAAACGTGGTGATCAACACTGTGCGTAACCAAAGTGAATTGGATGAGGTATTTAAACGAATTGGGGCAAAAATAACGTATTACAGGAGACTAAAGGGAGTAAGACAAATCGACCTAGCTACGGAGACAGGAATCAGCGAACAATATCTATCACGAATCGAACATGGGGAAAAATCCAAGGGACTTAGTGTTTACGTGCTGATAATTATAGCTATGGCTCTTGGAGTAAAGCCGGAGGAACTTATTAATTAAAAATTGAAAATACTGGGGTGATTTGCATGGAAGAAACAATATCCTTTGAAAAACAAATAGCGAATTTATTTCGTGCCAGATTCCCTATGGTGTATATTTCCACCTGGGAAGAAGAGCGCGCTATTAATGCTATTCGTCGCTTAGCGAAAGATGATACTTTGATAAAAACACGCAGGGATGTTTTTGTTTGGCGGGTAACCACAGGAATTGTATCAGAAAGCAAAGAACAAATGGCCAAGGATACTGTGGATCCGCTCAAGGCATTGGAGTTTATACAAAAGTACAATAAACCGGCTGTCTTGATTTTGCTGGATGCCCATGTTTATTTTGAAGGACGGATGGCAGATAATAGAATAATTCGAAAAATAAGAGACACAGTGGAAATGCTGAAAGGCGGCCTTGTGCCTAAAAATGTTGTTATCTTATCCTCCAGACTTGTGCTGCCCAATGAATTGCAAAAAGATGTCACAATTGTCGACTTTGATTTGCCGGACTATCGGGATATAAAAAAGAGCTTGGTAGAAATTATTAATGCCAATCGTGGCAATAGCAAAATACAGTTTAACCTTGACGAGACAGGTATAGAGAACTTGGCCAAGTCTGCCCAGGGACTAACTTTGCAAGAAGCAGAAAATGCTTTTGCCAGAGCTATGGTAGAACGGGGCTGCCTGGATAAGGACAGTATAGATATCATTGTAGAGGAAAAACGTCAGATTATAAAAAAGACCGGAGTTCTGGAATATATAAAAAGTGATTTAAATTTGGATGATGTAGGTGGATTAGAAAACTTAAAAAAGTGGCTAAAAAAGCGTAATAAATCCTGGCAAAGTGAAGCTGCCGATTATAATCTGCCTGCACCAAAGGGCGTTTTAATTACCGGTGTTCCCGGTTGCGGCAAGAGCTTAACTGCTAAAGCAATTAGTGCTTTCTGGAAATTACCGCTGCTTCGCTTGGATATTGGACGGATATTTAGTGGAATCGTAGGTAGCAGCGAAGAGAATATGCGTAATGCTATAAAGACCGCAGAAGCAGTGGCACCTAGTATTTTGTGGATAGATGAAATCGAAAAAGGTTTTAGTGGCGTAGGTGGCAGTAATGATAGCGGAACCTCCACTCGTGTTTTTGGAACCTTTTTAACTTGGATGCAAGAGAAAAAGCATCCTGTCTTTGTAGTTGCTACTGCGAACAATATTCATGCTCTTCCTTCAGAAATGATGAGAAAAGGTAGATTTGATGAAATATTTTTTGTAGATTTGCCTACTAGCGAGGAACGTAAGGCCATTTTTAATGTCCATTTAAAGAAACGTTTAAACAAACCTAAAGTACGTGGTGATTTCTCCTGGGAGGGAGACGTCCTTGACCAATTGGCTAAAGGCACAGAGGGGTTTGTAGGAGCGGAAATAGAGAATGTGGTCATAGCCGCCATATTTGAAGCTTTCTCAGAAAAAAGATCAATAAAGATGGAAGATTTTCAGAAGGCTATAGCCAATACGGTACCACTTGCTGTTACCCAAGCTGAGCAGATTAAGAGTATTCGTGAGTGGGCCAATGTACGTGCTGTAGCTGCAACCTCTCAAGAGGATAGAATCGATTATGTGAAGAAAAATGATCAGGATGAAACCGAAGATCCATCAGCTAAGCTGAAAAAAGAAAGCGGAGATGTATTTCAGCAACGCGGAGGAAGAACAATAGATTTTTAAAATGGGGGAATTGATATGTCAATTAGTATACTAGTGCTGCCGTTTGCTATAGCTGCTATGCCTGTTTTGGGAGTAATGCGACTTACCATGGGTGAAGAGAAATTTAACGCTTGGTTAGATTCTGACATTGTTCGCTTTCATACTAATTTTACGGATCAGGATGAACTAATGGTTGCCGTGAAAAAAGGTGGCTATGATGCTGCACCTTGGGGTAAGGATAGTGTGAAGACCCATCTGAACAAAGAAGATTGGTTCTTTTGGGAGATATATAAGAACCAGTGGACCATGCGAATTAACAAATCTTTTGACAAGGGTGAAGTAAAAAAGTTAATGCAGGCTATTGAAGAGAAAAATGGCCGGCAGATTTTTATTTCAGCTAGAGCTAATAATCAGCAAGAAAAGCAGCAGGTCATTGCTCCTGAGGTAGAATCAGCCTTGCCGACTATTTATGCTAGTCAGGAATTGCTGGTAAAAACCTTGAAACAGCATGGCGTACAAGACCTGCAGGTTCAGCAAGGACAGGTTCTCTGCAATATTAATGGCTACAAGCTAAAATATTATCGCAATAGTGATATGGACGGAGTCCCTTACGAGCTGGCTGTTACATCCCGCAACGATTTGCGAAAACTGTATTCTGAAATCACCAGCTTAAATGAATGCTATCAAAGTAACGTTCAAGAACAAGTCTACGTCAATGTAAAGAAGAAGCTGGAAGAAAAACAAGCTGTTATAGAAAACGAAGAAATTATGGAAGATAATTCCATCATATTGACAGTTACTATTTGAAAAGGGGTACTGTACAAATGAAAAAATTCTTATGGAAGTTAGGCTGGGGAATTCTATATTATTTAGGTGCTCTCATTGTAATGACAATTGTAGTTGGAGTTGTTATGAGTATGTTTCCCAATAATAATGCCGTTGCGGGAATAGGAGTACTAATATATGCGGTTGTGCCGTTTTATGTGGCTGCTAAAATGGTAAAGCGCAGAGCCTTAAAGAAAAATATAGACGAACGTTTTAAATCAACAGCAGCTCCGGTAGCTACGGCTAAAGTTGTACCGCATAATGAGCCTAAACCGGTACCGGTGCAGACGAAGCAACCAGAGGCACCTGTGGTAAAGCCAGAACCTGTCAAGGCTGAGGTAAAGCCTGAAATCAAACCGGAACCTGTTAAGGTTGAAGTAAAGCCTGAAATCAAACCGGAACCTGTTAAGGTTGAAGTAAAACCTGAAATCAAACCGAAACCTGTTAAGGTTGAGGTAAAGCCTGAAATAAAACCTGAAATAAAACCTGAAATAAAACCTGAACCTGTTAAGGTTGAAGTAAGGCCTGAAATAAAACCAGAACCTATCAAGGTTGAAGTGAAGCCTGAACCACAGCCTGTGGTAAAGCCTGTTGTAGTAGCTGAGGGGCCTAAGCTTTTGAACCTCAATACAGCAACACAAGAACAGCTGATGAAGATTTCCGGCATCAATATTATCTTGTCCAAAAGAATTATTAAGCTGCGGGAAAATGGTGACTTTACTTCTTTAGAACAAGTTATTCAAGAACTTCATTTACCGGAACAGACTTCGCGAGAAGTGCGTAAATGCTGTTGCGTTGAGACTACCCAGAGAATTATTGATTTTTAATTTGTTCAGATAAGAGGTGCTTAAAATGTTTTGTAAAAGATGTGGAACCAAGCTGAGCGAGGGAACCAAATTTTGCCCTAAATGTGGTACCAAGGTTAGTAATGCTCAGACAGCAACACGAGAAAATTTGCAAAAAAGAATGATTGAAGATCTGGAAAAAATTGATGCTATAAAAGCTGTACGAAATACTACTGTAAAAACCATAAAAATAATAAAGATTAATCAAGTTAAGATAGACGAAATGTTATTGCTGCCAGGCATAAATCTTTCTGAAGCACAGTCTATCATCAATCAGCGAGAACGCCTGGGAGGTTTTGTAACCAAGGATGAATTCATGGATTTCCTACCGACTATAGGTGTGCAGCCACATCATTATGTGGCAATTGAACCATTGGTAGTAATAGAACCGTTAATAGTAGAGAACGCCAGAGTTATTGATTTTTAGGAGGAATAACATGTCAAGAATTAATATACGTATTTTTCCGGATGGCCGAGTTCAGGGAGATGTACAGGGTGTACAAGGAAAAAAATGTACAAACTACATTAAAATCATTGAGGATTTGGTAGACGGTCAAACCGATGAGTCAGATTACACGGAAGAATTCTATGAGCAGGAGACTGTTAAGCAAAGAGAGTCAATCGAGGAGGATGATTTACTAAAGGTACATGGCAATGACTGAGACCATGCTGCGGCTGTATCAGTTTCTGCCTGCGACGAGGGTAGAAGGGCCTGGCCTAAGAGCCGGTGTATGGGTACAAGGGTGTCCTATTCATTGCAAGGGGTGTGCAGTACCACAGACTTGGGACTTTGCCGGTGGGTATCTGATGAGTGTGGAAATGCTGGCCCAGCAGATATTGGCAGTACCAAATTTAGAGGGTGTGACCTTTGCCGGTGGAGAACCATTTGCTCAGGCAGAGGCCTTGGCGATTTTAGGTAAATATCTGCAAGAACAGCATAAATCGGTTATTACCTTTACAGGCTATACCATGCAGCAATTGGAAGCTAAGAAACTCAAAGCCTATGAGGATTTGCTGCAGGTGACAGATCTGCTGATTGCAGGACCTTACAAGGAAGAACGTAGTGCTAATAAAATATATTTGGCAGGTTCGGATAATCAGCAATACTATTTTTTGACCTCTCGTTACGCATATTTAAAAGATAAAATTAGAAATATGCCCAATAAGGTTGAAATCCATATTATGGAAGATGGTCGTGTCGTTGTAAATGGCATGATGCCGGGAGAAGAATTTTACAAGTTGTTTTGAGACTAATGTTTAACGGAATAATAAATTAAATAAAAGAGGTGTTGCGAATGTTCTGTGATAAGTGCGGTGCCAAGCTTGATGATGATGCTCAATTTTGTCCGGAATGTGGTAACAAAATATTTACAGGTGGAGGAGAAGTCGTTACAGATACAACAAAAGATAGCACTACGGAAACGGTAGCAGTGGCAGAAGATACTACGCCTGCTGCTAGGCCAGCTGGCAATGTGGTTAGAAGCTTTGACTTTAAACAAAATGAATACCTTATCATGCTAGGGCCGCCTTATGCCAGTATTGATAGTCAGGTAACTGTTAATGGAATTACGGTAAAAATGGTGCAAAGACGTGTTTCTCATTTGCCCTTTGCTAATCATGATGGAAGAATCGTATTAAACTGTGAATATAAGATTAGTGATATTCAAGAAATTGTAATGAAAAAAGTACTTTCCATAGGTTGGATTGTATATACTGGTTTGTGCTTTTTTGGTCTAGTAAGTAGTTTTGAATTTATCTTACTTGTTTGTGTGTTAGTGGGATTATTTAATCTGAGAAAAAAGAAGATTTATATAAGAACCAAAGATGGGCAAAAGTTCCTAATTCCTGACGAAGGGGAAGTTGGCGCAGCTAAAATTAAAGATTTCATACAGACTGTGAAAAATTTTAATCCGCAAGTGCAAGCTAATATTTAAAGAATAAAGGGGTCGTACATAATGTTGTGGCCGACCCTTTAAATAAACTGTGGAAGTATTTTTAACAAAGACTGTGGTTTAGGCAAGCTATTGTAAAACAGGAGGGGTTAGAATGCGTAAGATTAAAGCATCATTGCTTTTCGGAATTGTTTTTGTTGCAGTTTTAGCATTTGCAGGTATTGCTTATGCTGGAAATTTAGGACAGGGTGTTGTAATAGATGAAGGTAGATTGAATATTCGCTCTGGTCCCGGAACAGATTATTCCATAGTAGGTTCGCTGTATTACGGAAATATTGTCGAGCTAGAAGATGAAAACGATGGTTGGTATTTTATTAGCAAGCGTGGGGTTGGAAGAGGTTGGTGTTCAGCAAACCTAATTTTAGCTATTGAATCTATTAGATCATACGGTTCTATTAATGCTCCTGATTCTAATATGAGAAGTGGCCCTAGCAAGAATTCCGGGTTACTTGGTGTATTCGCAAATGGCGAAGAAGTTTATGTTTATGGGCATGTGCCCGGATGGTATAGAGTTGAGAGATCTTCTGGTCAATGGGGATGGGTGTTTGATGGCTATGTTAATCTTTGATACAAAATCCAAAATTTAATATCTTAATGCCGGGAAATTGTCAGTTGGTGGAGAAATCATGAGGATAATAGCATTCTTATTTTCCCTCAATGATGTTATACCGATGATTACAAGTCTCCGATTTATTAATTCATGATAAGGGAAATTAATAAATGAAAGAAGCGAATAGTGTGAAGAAAAAAATACTAATTACTACAATGATTGTTATAACTGTAATTATCGGCGGTAGTATATTTTATAAACTGAATGCACAAGAAAATGAAACAAAAAATTTAGCTAAAAATGCTTGTGCTGCACAGTTAGATATACCGGCAATATCTTCAGAGGATTTACCACCATTAGTAGATGCAGTTAATTCTGATAATACCAAACAGCAAATAAAATCAAATAAAAATTTACAATTGAATTCTATGCTTGATAAAACGTTGCCAGATTTAGACGGTCAATATTCGGCTTATGTATATTGTTTCAAGGATGGAGCAGAATATATTTATAACGAAAAGCCAATGTTGTCGGCAAGCATGATTAAGATGTTCATTCTAGCCAAAGCATACGAAGAAATTAATAAAGGCAATTTGGCAGAAAGCGAAATTATTAAACTTAAGGGTTCAGATATTGTAGGTGGCGCTGGCAATATTCAGGGTATGAACGTTGGTACGCCACTGAGTGTGCAGTATTTGCTGAGACAAATGATTATCGAAAGTGATAATGTTGCTACCAATATTATGATTGACCGGTTGGGTATGGCTGCAATTAATAAATATATTATAAAAAATGGTTATCACAATACTAAGCTACAAAGGCACATGATGGATTTTGAGGCTCAAAAACAAGGACTGAGAAATTATACATCAGTCATGGATCTGGGGAAGATATTTAAACTGCTTTATAATCACAAATGTGTAAATGATTTTTTTGATGATAAAATGATTTCCATTTTAAAAGATCAAACAGATAACGATAAAATACCTCAAGGGTTACCGGGTGGTACAGTTATTGCTCATAAAACCGGTGAACTACCGGGAGTGTTTAACGACGGAGGAATTGTTTATTCAACAAAAGGGGACTACATAATCGTCATATTGGCTAACGACGTAGGTCAAGAAGCTATTTCAAATATAGCATCTTTGTCTGAAAAAGTTTATGGCTTGATTTGAAAAGATTGTTAATTAAGAACGGGGTAAAATGTGAAAAAACGACTACTACTGTTAGTTTGCTTAGCCTTTATATGCGTGAGTATTGGTGCTTTTGCCAAAACTCAAGTAAGTGATCAGGAAGGAATTTGGACTCTTGATGGTAGAGATTTTCAGGAACTGGAAAAAGCACAACAAAAAAATGTGGAAAAGGAACCAAAACAAAGTGTTTTAAAGCCTCACATAGTTGATAAGCCCATTGAGTGGAATGAAACACGGATAAGACTTATTCATGAATATGCACAAATTCACTATGGGAAAGATATAGATACAATAGTTCCTCAAATGATAGTGCTTCATTGGACTGCTGCAGATAATTGGGAAGGAACATATAATTATTTTTATCATTCTGAAGGTAATTATACAGAGGGTGGAAAATTAAATGTTGCTTCGCATTATTTGGTTGACAGGGATGGCACAATTTATCAATTAACTCCTGAAACAGCTCTTAACAGGCATGCTATAGGCTACAACTGGTGTGCTATTGGAGTGGAAAATGTTGGTGGAGTAAATGGCAGAGAGGATTTAACGGAAGAACAAATTCAGGCTAACATAGCATTGGTAAAATATTTGTCGGCAAAGTATTCAACCATCAGATATGTGATAGGCCATTATCAACAGGATAAGGCTAGAAGTACTGGACTATATATAGAAAATTTGGCAGGATATCATTCCGATAAAATTGATCCAGGAGCAATCTTTATGAGCAGAATCCATGCTGCTTTTGATGGTACTGATTTGATCTTTTTTAAAGAATAAACATTATTAAGCTTTGAAATTCATAAAATAATATAAATGCTAGGAGGATTGATGTTTATGAGTAAATTTTGTACTAGTTGTGGGGCAAAGTTAGAAGATGGAGCGAAGTTTTGTTTTAAGTGTGGTGCGCAACAACTTGCTGCCGAAGCAAAAACGAACCAACAAGTAGATGCAAAGCAAGCTGGAGAAAGTGCTCAGTCACATGTAAATGAGATGAAGCAAGATGTAAAGCAGGAAAAGATTGAAGAACCAGTCGTTCAGCAACCTGTGTATACTCAGCCTGTATCTTCTCCTTCTGAAAAGGGCAGCAATCCAATGAAATTTATTGCAGGATTTTTAGCGATTGCGGCTATTGCGGTTGCTTTTTTTGCCTTTTCAGGTAGTGATAAACAAACCAGTAAAAGTGGGTCCCAGGGAAAAGCAGCAATTTCCATTAAAGCAGCTGATATGCTTGATGATTATATTAGAGACCAGAGTTCTGCAGAATTAAAATATAAAGATAAGATAATTAATATATCTGGTAAAGTCATATTTAAAAGTGAGTTTAGAAATACACAAAATTTCCAGGTTGTTCTTGCCAGAAAAAGTGCAGCAGGGAAAAATTACTGGATTAGTTTGGATTATCCGCCAGAAAAAGTAGATGAGGTTAATAAAAAAAAGGATGGCGACTTCGTTGTAGCAGAAGGAAATTGTATCGGTATTGTTAAACAGGAAAAACCAACAGATATCAGTATCCAAATTCATGTGGGTAGGTGATTATAGTGAAAGACAGTAAGCTTTATGTAATTATTTCTCTTATTGCTGCCCTTGTTATTGCGGGCGGTGGTTGGAAAATTTACCAAAATAATTTGCAAAAAGAAGCCGAAATGCAGGCCAGGATTAAAGCTGCTGAAGTTGCTGCTGAACGAGTTGCACAAGAACAGAGCAAAGCTAAGGAAGAAGCGCAGCCGAGCGCAAAAACGAAAGGTATTATTACAGGAACATATGTGTATATGCGTGTTGGGCCAGGTACCAATTATGACTCTATAGGCTATTTTTATAGGGGCGAAACAGTCAAAATCATTAAACTGGCTGACGACTGGTATAAGGTAGAACGAAAAGATGGCACTGTGTGCTGGGTATCAGCTGATTATTGCGAAACTGATTAAAGGGGAATAGATGGAGAAAACAGAGTACTATAAGAAAAAAAACATTCGACGTAAAAAAAAGATTAATAAGGTAAAACTTGCCGTTTTAGTACTGTTTTGCATTGCCTTCGTGGTAGGTGTGGTTTGTTTATTAAAAATGGTTTTTAGTGCTGATAAGACGAAACAATTGCCTAGAAGTGGTATTGGCGCTTCTGAGCAGCAAGTAAATACCATTAAGAACGAAAATAAAAAAGTAAATACCGGGTCGTTATCTGGAAACATTAAAGCTACACCACAACCGCATTTATATTCTATACGTATTGTTAAAAATGAGCATAAGCTTTATTTATTAGATCATGATGAGCCTGTTGCTGTATGGACCTGTGCCATCGGAAAAGGTGGACTGGGACAAAAGGTTAAAAGCGGTGACAATATGACACCAACCGGAGTTTTTAAAGTTGATGAAATAGACGACGCTTCATCCTGGACTCATAATTTTGGCGATGGTAAGGGTGAAATTAAACATGCCTACGGGGATTGGTTCATAAGCCTGGATACCAATGCGCTAAGTAAGGGAAAGTGGGATGGAATAGGTATTCATGGAACTCATGATCCCAAGTCTGTCGGAACTAATGCTTCTGAAGGATGCGTTAGATTAGAAAATGCCAACCTGTCCAAACTAAGGAAATGCGTAAAGGTAGGGACTAAAGTGACAATAGAGGACTAATTTTTAAATGTGATTACAGCTAATAATTAACGGAAAAGAGCGAATACCTATGAATAATAAACTTTATATAATTATTTCTGTTATTGCGTCCATTGTTATTGCGGGCGGAGGTTGGAAAATTTACCAAAATAAGGCTGCTGAAGAAGCTAGGATTCAAGCACAGATAAGGCAGGAAGAGCAAATTAAACAAGCTGCTCAGGAAGCTGCTGCTAAGCAGGATGAGTTGAAAAAAGACCAAAAAGAAAACAGCGTAAAGATGCTTCTTGGGTTTGAAGATCGTCTTAAATCTATGGCTGATAAAATTAATTCTGGTGAGAGCAATACAACGGTTGTGCCTGTGGGCAATATTCTCAAGGATGATATTAATAGTGAAATACGCAAGCTGAAAAAAGATTCAGCTACAGATGAAGAAAAAGAAGTTGCAAAGATGCTGGATATTCAATGGAGACGTGCAGATTGTATGCTAAGGGGTGTCAGAGGCTATACTAATGCCTTTGCTGAAGGTGGTACTTATTACGATCTGTTTTATGAAAAATTTGATAAATTTAGGGCTAATAAAGGATAATAATGAATAAAAACAATTCTCTTTATTTGGTAATTATTTTGATTTCTTTATCTGTCATAGGATTTTCAGGATGGACAATTTACTCTTCGAAAAATAAGCAGATGCCAGTTCCTGTAGCCACAGAAACTACGACAAATAAAGATGCTAAAACTTCATCTGATGGCAATTCTACTGTGCAACCGACTAAGACTGTGCCCAAGGCAACGGATACTAACAACGCTGAACTGTCTAAAGAAACAGCGAAGAAACTGGTTGAAAACTTTTACCGGGAAATAGAGAAAAAAGAATATGACAAAGCTTATGTGAAAATGTCTAAAGGCTGGCAGGAAGAATATCCGTACGAAAAATGGAAGGCTGGATATGCAACTACCACAAGCAATCATGCTGTGATTATAGGTGCGTCTTTAGTGTCTAAGGATAAGATAAAGGTAGACTTTAAGTTACATGCTGTTGATAAAAGAGCAGATGGTTTCCAGCCTAGTGATTTTCGAGGACACGTTGATGTAATAGTAGAGAATGGTAAATTAGTAATGGACAATCCAAATATTTGGAAGGTATAAAATACGGCTTATTAAGGAAGGTTTAAAGATTATGTTTTGTTCAAGGTGTGGGGCACGGCTTCAAGGAATTGAAAAGTTTTGTCCTGGGTGTGGAGCAAAATTAACAGCGACTGCTGCAGGACCAAGCAAAAATAATGCTACTACCATAAAAGAATTTGCAAAGGATGCCATAGATACTGTTACTAATAGTGTTAATGAAATGACAGGGGGACGTGGAGCAGTAGAACTTCATATGAAAGATTTGGTATCCGGCGTATTTACGTCGCACAATAAAAGTGAAAGGGAAGAGATTTTCATTGCAGGTACCAAAAATAATACTCCGCTTGAAAAAGATATTTCTACCAATTGGCCACATCCATGGCTTTATTCCAGAGTGTTTCTGTTGCTGGCTGTTACATACTGGGGCCTTTTGTGTATGGCCAAAGAATTTCATAACCCCAACGCTATACCGGGAATGATATTCATTGGTGCGCTTGCTGTACCGTTTTCTTTACTTATATTCTTCTTCGAAATTAATGCGCCGCGTAATATTAGTGTCTTTGATGTAACAGCAATCTTCTTTGTAGGTGGAGTGTGTTCTTTATTGGCAACGTTAATATTGGACGGCTTTTTTGGAATTAAGGCATTAGATTATATTGGCGCCATAGTTATAGGAATTACAGAAGAATTTGGTAAAGCTATAATAATCTGGTTTGTTTTGCGAGATATTAAGAAAAAATATATTCTTAATGGGTTGCTAGTTGGCGGGGCAGTAGGCGCCGGCTTTGCTGCTTTTGAGACAGCTGGTTATATATTAAGATTTTTCTTGATGCAAGCAGATGCGGGGTTATATGTTTTATACATTAGAGGAATTATGGCTTTAGGTACTCATGCCATTTGGAGTGCAATCGTGGGAGGAGCCTTGGCTATGACCAAAGAGAAAGAATGGCAAGGCTTTGAATGTTTTAGCCATCCTAAGTTTTTGACTTTCTTTTTTATGGCGGTTGCTTTCCACGCTATTTGGGATATGCCATTTACTTTACCCATGTATGGAAAAATTCTTGGCATAGTAGTGGTTGAATGGATCGTACTTTTAGTTATAATTCATGCCGGACTACGACAGATATCAGAAATATGTACAGGGAAACAATTAACAGCTTAAGAGGATTTTATAATTACTGAACCAATTTGGAACAGTCCCAGAAAAGCTTATAAATATGGAACATATCCATCAGGATTGTGATTGTGATTAGTTTAAAGCAAGGAGCTATTTCCGTAAGGAAACAGCTCCTTGCTTTTTATGCTTAAATAAATACAGCAAAAGCACTTCTGTATTTTTAGTGCAATAAATTTGCACAAAAAATATAGAAGTGCTATAATTTGTATGTAAAGGAGGGCAAAATCATGATTATAGAAGTAAGAGTGGACAATTGCCAGGTGTTTTCAAATAGTACAAAACTATCCCTCAAGGCTGATATGCGTAATAAAAAATTTGCCTATAATGTAGCCTCCCATAGTAATTTTAACATTCTTAAATCAGTGTGTTTATATGGACCTAATAACGTGGGTAAAACCTGCTTAATCAATGCAATTCGTTACATTAGACGTGTTATGTTGAATAGGCGACCTTTAGGAATTAACCCAAATCTTTTTACAAAAAATGAAATATGTAAACTTGGCATGACTTTTATGCAAGTTGATCAAGTATTTAGTTTTGATTTTCACTATAATACCAAGAAAGAAGAATTTGTGTATGAAAAATTCTCTGAAATTATCAGGGATAAGTATGGAAATGAGAAAGAAACGATATACCTAGAGAAGGATACTGTTAACAATAAAATTGTTGTTCAAAATAACGATGAACTTAAAAAAATTCTTGATGCAGTAGGGAAAGATAATATAGCTATTTACCTTATTGATACGGAAAAATTTCCTCAGTTGGATTTCATAAAGAAAGTATTAAATAGTTTTGCTAAAAAAATTGATGTCGTGAATATGAATAATATTCCAACAACAAAAACGCTAGAAATATTTAAAAAGAAAAGTTCTAAACAAAAACAAATTGTCGAATTTATAAAAAAAGCAGATATAGATATTGATGATTTTCAGTACAATAAAGACATATTAAAGAAAATGAATTTTAAAATTAACGGCAATAAACCTGAACCTCAAGAGGAAGTACTTAAACTCAAGGATAATTTTATAGACCAATTTTGTTTGGTTTCTGTTCACAAAGGAGTTCCGGTACCTAGTATGCTATTTGATTCAACGGGTACAAAGAAGATTGTTGCATTAGCAAGCTACATCATTGAAGCTATTGAAGCGGGTAAGATTATTGTTGTGGATGAATTGGATAGTAGTCTTCATTTTAGTTTAACAAGAGCGATTGTATCTCTGCTTAACAATGAACTTAATAAAGATGGTCAACTTATTTTTTCAGCACATGATATAAGTTTGCTTGATTGCAAGAAACTGTTTAGAAAAGAACAAATTTGGTTTATGCATCGTACTGAGAAACAAGTTTATTTATATTCACTTTCTGAATTTACTGCGAGAAGTACCGGCACACGCGATACGTCTGATATTATGGAACAGTATAAAAAAGGCGTGTATGGAGCTTTGCCTCATCCAGATTTGATTGAAGCGTTACTGGAGGTAGGCAAATGAAAAAAACTGAATTTTGGTGTCCAAGTCCAGGAAAACCAATTTGCATAATATGCGAAGGCTACGAAGAATATGACTATTTGTTAAGACTCAGGGACTTAAGAGCCTGGCGTAGTGATATTTATACGGAAACCTATCTGGAATATTACAACAAATACCGCTTACAGAAGCGGCTTGGCAATTATCCACCAGTACAATACCGTTTAGAAAATTTTAAAAACTGACGAAAACACCATTAGGGACAGTGTCGCATTTTTTGAAGCAGCGCAAACCGTCCCCAATTGGCTCTATTATCAATCCAATTTGGAACTGTCCTCAAATGGCTCAAGTTTAAAATCTTCAACCAAGTCATAAATTTTGTTAAAGAAAATATGGCATAATATAAAGAGAAAAAGAAAAGGGGGCGCCATCGTGCGTAAATTTATTTTAACAATTATCTTCATGTGTACCATTATTGCCGGTAATCAGATATTATCTCCTAATGTTTCAGAAGCCTCAGATATATGGGCTTTTACAGATGGTAATGGTTATCAATATTATATTGTAACAGAGAGTATTTCTCATATGAAAGGCGGGGAATTTTTTGTAGATGCTAAAATTGTCAACCCGTCAACTAATAGATGGAACAGATATAGCTATACTTTTTCCGCTGATGAAGGGGACTATTGGGGTGGAATAAGAGGCTTACGTGAAGGGAAGAGAATAAGAAATTATCCGTATCTTAGGGCTATTTATATGACTGCATATAAGTATAAATATGGAACATATCCATCAGGATTGTAATTGTGATTGATTTACAGAAATGAGCTATTTCCGTAGGGAAATAGCTCATTTCTGTTTTTCTAACTCTACCCATCTTTTCATTTACCACTTTTCTCCGTCCCCAGTGGTAAATCTAATCCCAGATCCTCCAACAACTTCTCCATCTCGTACACGCTATAGTGTTTGTTTAGCGCGTATATTAAAACACCGTCGCGTTTGTCGCGGGCATAGAGCATACCAAGACCGGCATATTTTAAGAGCTGCTGTGTTTGCTCCAAATCCAGCTTACCGGCAAAGGCAAAGAGCAGCAGCTTGTCACGGGACATGGTTTTCTCGCCAGAGAGCAGGTGATAGGCGAAGGTGCGTTCCAGGCCAGTGGCTTGCACTAATTCGGCTTTAGTTAGGCCATTGGACTTGGCAAGATCCAAGAGTAGTTTTATGACGTCTGGCACTACCAGCTCGGCGGAGTTTGCCTGGTTAAAGTCTTCGTAGGAATCCATATGTTTTAAGTCAGATAGCAGCTTGCTGGTTGTTTTTGTCATACTGCGCCTCCTGGCCGATATGTTATAATGTCATTATAGCATAAAAGATGGGACATATTTTTACCTCAGGCGGGAGTGGCAATGGACAAGGGTGCTACGTTTATCAAAGACGAATTTGCCAGAATTGAGCTTTTGAAAGAAAGCGCCAGTGGCAGCACAGAAATAGTACAGGGTATGGATAAGCAGATTTTCGTGCGCAAGATCATACCTTATATCGGTCTGCCTTATCAAGAACTGGCGAAGCTCCAGCATCCTGTGCTGCCCTTGATCTACTATGTGGCGGAAGATGCTGCGCACACCTATGTTATCGAGGAATACATTTCCGGCCAAAACCTGCAGGAGCTATTAGAGAAGAAGGGGAGCTTTTCCGAAAAACAAGTAACTAACATTGCCCTTCAATTGTGTCAGGTTTTGCAGGTGCTGCACGCGCACAAGATTCTCCACAGGGATATTAAGCCTGAGAATATCATTCTCAAAAACGACGGCAGCATTAAGCTCATCGACTTTGGTGCGGCACGCCTTGCCGAAACAGACCAACACACTCACGATACTCACATTCTGGGTACGGAGGGGTTTGCACCGCCTGAGCAATATGGTTTTGCGCCCACAGATGTTCGCAGTGATTTGTATGCGGTAGGCGTGACTATTAAGACCTTGCTGGGGCCTCACTATCAGGGAAGGCTTCTCAAAATAGCAGGTCAGTGCACCCAGCTGGATCCTAGCCAGAGAATTGCTAGTGCGGCGGACTTGGAGACTGCTTTGCGGGCCAAGGCCTATACCGTTCGCAAGAAAATCAGTATGGTGCTCTTGGCCCTGTGCTTGCTAGCACTGGGGTATGGCACTTGGAATGCCAGACAGGCTCGGAACAACAAGGCAAATATTGGTACAGAGCAAAAGGCTCATGCGCCGGAAGGTTCATTTTCTTTAAAAAATACGAAAATAGTTACTAAACAGGATAAAACAATTACCCAACCCAAACAGGAAACACCACAAGAGCAGCAAACTAAAGCTACCCAGCAGGACAATGCTACCCAAGGTCAGGCAACCGTAGATCTGAGTACCAGCGGCTGGAACTTTGCCAAAGTAAGTCTTAACGATGATAGACCACAGCTGGCAGCCATGGCTAAGAAGGCTCAGCAAAATGGTCGCACTCTGGTGAATTTTGCCTCCAACACGGATAGTCCGGGCGTTACTGTCCAGAATACTTCCAATGTGGCGCTGCATAATCCTCAGGTTACTTTCCGCTTTACGAATTTTGGCGTCATGGGCACTAACTCTACCATCAATATCGGTGGCAACAACAAAGAAATCACAGACTTTCATACCGGCAGCAACAAGAACCTTACTCAGCAGCTTACGGTGCAGCTTCAGGGCGACATTGCCCCTCACGATAGCTGGTATGTATCTTTCTTAGGAGTTGATGCCTTCTACTTGCTGGGCAATGCCCCGGCAGTACAGCTTGTAATGAGCGCAGATAATGCTCCGGCCAAAGAAATAACAGCTTCCATTGCCCTACAATAAATAACCACTTACAAGAACCTTGTTCGTACTTAGTGCGAACAAGGTTTTTGTGTTCTCTAAATAAGCCATGCAGTTAGTTATAATATTAATGTAAAAGATAATTATTCTTTCTTAAAAAGGGGTTTAATTTTTTAAGACATATAGTTTCAAAACTGAAACTAAAAAGCAAATTCATTTTAAATAAATGTAGGATAATATAATGTAAAGAAGAGAAATGTGGGGAAAAACATTGTGCTCGATCAAAGGGAAGCGGAAGAATTATTTAAGATAATTGGGGCAAAGATAACGTATTACAGAAGACTTAAAGGGGTAAGACAAATCGATTTGGCGATGGAGACTGGCATCAGCGAGCAGTATCTTTCTCGAATTGAGCATGGGGAAAAATCTAAAGGGCTTAGTGTCTATGTTTTGGTTGCTATTGCAGCGGCTCTGGACGTTAAGCTGGAGGATCTTATTAATTAAGCTCAAGGCCGGAGAAATATTTGTTCTGCGCCTAAAAACTGGACAGCTTTAAACAAATAATCAGGAATGAGTTCGGTATTTTACCGGACTCTTTTTTTGTGTCCAAACGGGACACCAAAAAGCAGCCTGTACTATCTATAATGAAAATCAGATGGAAACAATATTTTTACCTTTGCTAGTTCAAAATTTGAAACCAGGCATAAATTAAAAAATGAGAAATGTGGTGATTAGCACAGTGCTTAACCAAACGGCAAAAGACGAAATATTTAAGCGTATTGGAGCACGAATAATGTACTACAGACGCCTAAAAGGGATAAGACAGATTGACTTGGCTGAGGATGCGGGCATTAGCGAGCAATATCTCTCAAGAATCGAGCATGGTGAGAAATCCAAGGGTCTGAGCGTGGCGATACTGATTAATATTGCCGAGATATTGGGGGTGAAACCGGAAGATTTGCTTAATTAAGCCAATATATAGGAAAAGGGGTAGATGAAATGCTGGTTTTAATCTTGTGGGTCATTATTGCAATAGCCTTATTTACGCTGTATCACAAAATCTTTACCGTAGTTTATTTTAATTCGTTGTATGGGTTTATTTTTGAATTGATGGTTATTGGTTTAATATCCTTCTGGATAACGTCTTTTATCGTGGGGTAGGGGTGTAAGGAATAATGTAAAAAGGAGATGTTCGTAATGAAGAAAATGATGTGTATGGCAGTGCTTCTGTGCGTACTTGTGTTTGGTAGTACGATGACAGCAAGCGCAGAGTGGCGCAGCAGTGGTAAGAATTATACCGGTGATTCTGAGGTGTTTTGGGATACAGATACAGTGTACTCCAAGGGACAGAATTATTTGTTTTTCCTGTGCAAGTTATATAACTTATCTGCCAAAACATGCACTGTAATGGATTGTGAGGCACTAAATGGAGAGATGGTTCGCATTATTAAACTTAGAGACTATGATGCTAATGGTAATAAGACCTATGATAGCGGTCCATGTGTAGCTGTTTATCCGCTTGAAGGTACAGATTGGAAGGAAGCATATTTGGCAGCACGTGCCTATGCGCAAAGAAATGGCTTATAAGCATAAAATATTGTTTGTATTTAGGTGCAGCACTATGTGCTGCACCTTTTTTCTCCCATAAGCTATCCCATATAGTCCTATAGTCGCATTTTTAGTGGCAAAAATGCGTATTTGTGTTATAATTTTATTGAAAAGGTTGTTTGAAGGGGGGATAAGGTTAAAGCTATGACAAAGAATTCTTTTGAAATGGCCTCAGACCTGGATAAAACCAGAAAAGTGGGCTTCTTAGAAAAATATGCTGAGCTTATCATGCCAACACTGCTCATCCTTGCGGATTGGGCTAGTGCAATTTGTGCTGGGCGTTTGGCCTTTTTTCTGAGAAATACTCTTGTAACTAATAACGGTGTCTTGCATGTATCTTGGCTTAATTCCTATGTAGTATTCCCTCTTATTTTCGTGACATTCTTCCATGTTGCACAGCTCTACCAGCGACGTATGCCTTTTTGGAAAGTTATCCAGAAAATTTTTTACAGTTGTATTTATGCCAATGTAACTATTATTATTCTGCTCTATATTACCAATATAGCAGGCAGCACTTCTAGACTGTATGTTTTACTGATGTGGTTTTTTAGTTTTATTTTTACAGTAGCATTCCGTTATGTAGTCAAGAAAAGTTTGGAAATAGCCGGAGTTTTGCAACTGCCTGTACTTATGATTGGAGCTGGTAAGACTGCTGGTTTACTACTTAAGGCTTTTAGAGGGGATGTTGGTTTAGGGTATCATATTATTGGTGTGTTGGATGACTTCGGTGCAGATCGTAGTAATGTGGGTAATGTGCCATATTTAGGCACTTTCGGAGATGCAGAGCATGTAATCAAAGCTACCAGAGTAAAGAATGTTATCATTGCAGCACCTGGTATGCCGGTTAGCGAGCTTAATGAACTGATCTACAGAATACAACCATTGGTAAGAAACCTGTCTTTCGTGCCTGACCTGATTGGTTTACCGGTAGGAGGCATTGAGGTAGATAGTATGTATAATGAGAAGATGATGGTGCTAAGACTAAGAAACAACTTAGCACGCAGCTACAATAGACATATCAAGTTTGTTTTTGATATGTTGCTAACTATTGTAGGCACCATCTGTATTTCTCCAATATTATTTATCTTGGCAATAATTATTCGCTTAGATTCTCCGGGACCTATTATATTTAGCCATAAAAGAATAGGTAAAAATGGCAAGACATTTCCTTGTTATAAATTCCGTACTATGTGCGTAAATGCTCAAGAAAAATTAGAAGATTATCTTCGTGATAATCCAGAATTAAGAAAAGAATGGGAAAGAGATTTTAAGTTAAAAGATGATCCTCGTATTACGAAGGTTGGAAAATTTCTTAGAAAAACAAGTTTAGATGAATTACCACAAATTTTTAATGTATTAAAAGGTGAGATGAGTTTGGTAGGACCAAGGCCTATTATTGAAGATGAAATTGTTAAATATGGGGACTACATTAATGATTATTATATGGTTAGACCAGGCATTACAGGTATGTGGCAAGTAAGTGGACGCAGTGACACGACATATGCAGAAAGAGTGGCAATGGATTCTTGGTATGTACGTAATTGGTCTGTATGGATTGATATAGTTATGCTCTTTAGAACTTTTAAAACTGTTGTTAAAGGACAAGGGGCATATTAAGGAAATGGCAGAATTAGATGAATTAGCTAAACAACTAAATAATTGCCGAGAATGTTACTTACGGCACGATTGCAAAGGGACCGTGGGCTGGTTTGGTAATCCAACCAGTCCACTTATTTTGGTGGGCGAGGGACCTGGTGGCGTCGAGGATGATTACGGCTGCCCACTAATTGGACCTTCCGGTCAACTATTGGATAAAGCGCTGTGGTCTGTAAAGATTACCAGAGATAGAGTACTGACGACCAATGTTATTAAGTGCCGTCCTAAAGGCAATAGAACTCCGAACCTAATGGAAGGTGAATTCTGCGCGAATAGATGGCTAGATAAAGAACTAGAAATAGTCAAACCAATGGTAGTGGTAGCACTAGGCAGTGTGGCTATGCATTATCTGGGAAATCCGGATATGCGCATTACTCGTGATAGAGGCAAGTGGTTTAAGACTAAAGGCGGATTTGATTGTATAGCTACTTACCATCCGGCCTATTTATTAAGACAAACAGGTAAGTCTCTGGTACAATCCAAATGGGATGTATATTATGATCTAAAAGCAGCCAAGGAAAAGGTAGAGGAAGCAATGCCTGATTACCAATTTTCTTCAGGAAAACCAGTTAATTTGTTTGATTTATTTTCGAAAAGATAGGTCAAAAGTCGATGTTTCACATGAAACATCGACTTTTTCTTTTGAAATTGTCTGTTTACGACTTAATTCTCAAAAATATGAAACTTGAAGAATATATGACTATACTTACAATATCGATCGTTTTATATGCCATTTTTGAAACAAAAAATGGAAAAACAATAATATAGTAGGCTTTTTGTGGCGATAGCTAAGCTAATATGTTATGATTATTTTGTATAAGTATGTGCATTATAAGGCTTTTGAAGGAGGATTTTGTTATGAAAGTCGTACTATTAGCAGGTGGATTTGGTACAAGAATTAGCGAAGAAAGTCATCTAAAACCAAAGCCAATGATTGAAATTGGTCCACAACCTATTTTATGGCATATTATGAAGATGTATTCTCACTTTGGGTTTAATGAATTCATTATTTGTGCAGGTTACAAACAACACATTATTAAAGAGTATTTTGCTAATTATTTCTTGCATACATCTGATGTTACTTTTGACTTTACTAAGAAAAATGAAGCCATTATTCATCAGAACACAGCTGAACCTTGGAAGGTAACAGTAGTAGATACAGGTCTTAATTCTATGACAGGTGGGCGTATTAAACGTATCCAAAAATATGTTAACAACGAGACTTTCATGATGACTTATGGTGATGGAGTTAGCAATATAGATATTAAGAAATTAGTGGAATTCCACAAGTCCCATGGCAAGATAGGAACAATGACAGTAATTAATGCTGGGCAAAGATTTGGTGTTCCTGAAATATCTTCAGATAACACCATTACTGCTTTTAGAGAAAAAAAAGAAAAAGATGGAACTATGATTAATGCTGGTTTTATGGTGTTCGAACCTAAGATTTTTGATTATATTGAAGGTGATTCTACCGTATTTGAAAAAGCACCTTTGGAAAACTTAGCGAAAGATGGCCAGTTAATGGCCTACAAGCATGATGGCTTCTGGCAATGCATGGATGCTATGCGTGATAAGAACCAACTAGAAGCGTTGTGGGCTAGCGGAAAGGCACCGTGGAAACTGTGGTAATGGACTTAAACTTCTTTAAAAACAAAAGAATATTTATAACAGGTCATACTGGCTTTAAAGGAACCTGGCTTTGCAAGATGTTAGAAATGGCAGGAGCACAGGTAACTGGGTATGCTTTGCCTTCTCCCACTTTAGAGGGTGAGAAGGTTTTTAAGCTGTCCGGAGTAGAAGCAGGTATGACTTCTGTTATTGGTGACATTAGGGATTATACTAAATTAAAAGCGGCATTTGATAAATGCCAGCCGGAGATAGTGATGCATTTAGCTGCGCAACCCTTGGTTATTGAGAGCTATCGAGATCCAGTGGGAACATATTCTACTAATGTAATGGGAACAGTTAATATACTGGAATGCGTGCGTAACAGTACTTGTGTGAAGTCTTTTCTTAATGTAACAACTGACAAAGTATATGAGAACAAAGAACAAGAGGATAAAGGCTATAAAGAAGGCGAACCTCTGGATGGTTATGATCCTTATTCCAATAGCAAGAGCTGCTCAGAACTAGTAACTCATAGCTATAAGAAGAGCTTTTTTAGTGATAGAGCTGTAGCAATTTCTACTGCCAGAGCAGGTAACGTAATTGGTGGTGGAGATTTTGCTGATAATAGGATTATTCCTGACTGCATTAGAGCTGCTTATAGGAAAGAGCCTATTGTAGTGAGAAATCCTTATTCCACTCGTCCATATCAACATGTGCTAGAGCCACTCTATGCATACTTGATGATTGTGGAAGCTCAATACAAGGACATTAAATATGCTGATTACTATAATGTTGGTCCTGATGATTGCGATTGTGTAACTACAGGACAACTTGTAGATATATTTTGCAAGGCATGGGGACAGGATCAAAGCTGGAAAGATACCAGTACTAATGGGCCACATGAGGCTAAATTCCTAAAATTAGATTGTACTAAATTAAAGACAACATTTGGTTGGGAACCGCATTGGCATATAGACGAAGCTATTAAAAAGTCCGTAGAATGGGCGAAGATTTACCAACAAAATGGTGATATTGCCAAATGTATGGAAGAACAAATAAAAGAGTTTATGCAAACAGGGGGTAAGTATTGATGTCTGAACAAGAGATGAAGAGCCAAATACTTAGTTTGGTCAAAGAGTATTGTGATAAGTATCACAATCAGGATAAGGGCTTTAAAGAGGGAGACAGAATTCCCTATGCTTCCAGAGTATATGACCATGACGAAATGGTTAATCTGGTGGATAGCGCTTTGGAGTTCTGGCTGACCAGTGGTCGGTATACTGTTGAATTCGAGAAGAAATTGGCTGACTATTTACAGGTTAAGTATGCATCATTGGTTAACTCTGGTTCTTCTGCTAATCTTGTGGCATTTATGACCTTAACCTCACCTTTATTAAAAGAAAGAGCTGTTAAACCTGGTGATGAAGTTATTACCGTGGCAGCAGGCTTCCCAACGACAGTAACACCTATTATTCAATATGGTGCTATTCCTGTATTTGTGGATGTTGCTATTCCTCAATATGATATTGACGTAACTAAGCTGGAAGCAGCATATTCTCCTAAAACTAAGGCTGTTATGATGGCTCATACCTTGGGTAATCCTTTTGATTTAGGTGCAGTGAAAGCTTTTTGTGATAAACATAATCTTTGGTTAATTGAAGATAATTGTGATGCTTTAGGTTCCAAATATACCATTAACGGGGTAGAGAAATTTACCGGTACTATTGGTGATATCGGAACATCAAGCTTCTATCCACCTCACCATATGACTATGGGTGAGGGTGGAGCCGTTTACACTAATGATCCACTATTAAATAGAATTGCACGTTCCTTCCGTGATTGGGGTAGAGACTGCATGTGTCCTTCCGGAGTAGATAATTTCTGCGGACATCGTTTTGATAGACAATATGGTGAATTGCCATTAGGCTATGACCATAAGTATGTATATTCTCACTTTGGCTATAACCTTAAGGCAACGGATATGCAGGCTGCCATTGGTGTAGCTCAATTAAAGAAATTTCCTTCTTTTGTAGAGAGAAGAAGACATAACTTTGATAGATTGCATCATGGCTTAGAGTGCTTAAAAGATAAATTCATTTTGCCTGAACCATGTCCTAATAGCAAACCTAGCTGGTTTGGTTTCTTGCTAACTTGCAAGGAAGGCGTAGATAGAAACAAGGTAGTGCATTATGTTGAAACTCATGGTATTCAAACCAGGATGCTGTTTGCAGGCAATTTGATTAAGCATCCTTGTTTTGATGAAATGAGAAAAACTGGTAAAGGCTATAGAGTTGTCGGTGAATTAACTAATACAGACCGTATTATGAATGATACCTTCTGGGTTGGTGTATATCCTGGTATGACTGATGAGAAGATTGATTATATGATTAAGATTATTAAGGAAGCAGTGAAATAAAAATAGTGAGGTGTAATCGTGAAAACAAAAGTTTCTAATTATATTTCTCAATTTTTAGTTGATCATGGAATTACTGATATTTTTACTGTTGTTGGTGGTGGAGCTATGCATTTGAATGATGCATTTGGTCACCAAAAAGGACTACGCTGTTTATACCAACATCATGAGCAAGCTTGTGCTATTGCTGCGGAAAGTTATGCTAGAATACATAATAAAATTCCTGCTTTATGTGTAACTACAGGGCCTGGTGGAACAAATGCTTTGACTGGTGTTGTTGGTGCTTGGCTTGATTCTATACCTATGCTTGTTATATCTGGACAGGTTCGTTATGATACGACGGCACGTAGTACTGGACTAAATATCAGAGCTATGGGAGATCAGGAATTTGATATTTGTACTGCTGTACAATCAATGACAAAGTATTGTGAAATGGTTATAGATCCTCTAAAAATTAAATATTGCTTAGAAAAAGCGTTACATGAAGCTCAAACGGGTAGACCTGGCCCATGTTGGCTAGACATACCTTTAAATGTGCAGGGAGCTTATATAGAAACAAATGATTTGAAAAGTTATGATGGCAAAGATTATGACGATACTTTACCACCATTAGTAAGTGATAAAACTATAGATGTAATATTACATAAGATAAAAGAGTCTAAACGGCCGGTGCTTTATGCAGGTAACGGTATTAGAATTTCAGGTGGTTATGAATATTTTTTGAGTGTAGTTAACAAATTAAATATACCAGTTGTTACTTGTTGGGATAGTATAGATGAAATATATGATGAACACCCCTTGTATGTAGGAAGAGGTGGGATTATGGGCGATAGAGCAGGTAATTTTGCGGTACAAAATAGTGACTTAGTGTTGGCTATTGGCAATCGCCTAAGTATTAGACAAGTAGGGTATAATTGGCAAACTTGGGCAAGAGAGGCTTTTGTTATTGACTGTGATGTGGATAAAGATGAAATGAAAAAGCCTCTTATTCATGTGGAAATGCCTGTTTGGGCAGATGCTAAAGATTTATTGGCAAAAATGAATGAGAAATTGTCAACTGATAAGTTATTTACTAATAATCAGTGGTTAGAACAGTGTGCTGAATGGAAACAAAAGTATCCTGTTGTGCAACCTAAACATTTTCAACAAACAACACCAATCAATGTTTATGCCTTTATTAAAACATTAAGTTCTAAATTAAAGGAGGGACAGGTTACTGTTGTCGGAAATGGATCTGCTTGTGTAGTAGGTAGTCATGGTTATGTAATAAAGAAAAATCAAAGGTTTATTATAAATTCTGCCATTGCTTCTATGGGATATGATTTACCGGCTGCTATTGGTGCCTATGTAGCTGACCATAAACAGGACATTATTAATGTAACTGGTGATGGTAGCATTCAGATGAATATTCAAGAGCTAGAAACTATTTCTTACCATAAAATGGGAATAAAGATTTTTGTGATTAATAATAATGGATATCATTCAATTAGGCAGACACAAAGGAATTTCTTTGGTGAACCTTTAGTAGGTATTGGTGGAGATAGCCATGATATAGGTTTTCCTAAATTAGCAAAGATTTCGGTAGCATATGATATTCCATATTACGCTATTGGAAATAATCAAGAATTAGATATTACAATTAATAAGGTACTTGATGTTCAAGGTCCAGTTATTTGTGAAGTGTTTGTTGATACTGTCCAAAATTTTGAACCAAAATCAGCAACTAAACGCTTGGAAGATGGCACATTGGTTTCTGCTCCACTTGAAGATTTAGCTCCATTTTTGCCAAAAGAAGAATTTTTATCCAATATGATTGTAAAACCAGTTAAAGAATAGGTAGAGATTATGAATAAAATCATTATTACGGGGCCTACTGGCGCAGTAGGACATGCTCTTATTGATGAATGCTTGGCAAATAATGTTGAAGTTTTTGCTGTTTGCCGAGCTAATTCCAAGAGAATAGAAACACTTCCTAAAAATGCATTAGTTCATGTTGTATATGCAGATCTGAATAATTTGACAGAAGCAGCTGCTTTTATACCACATGATTGTGAGGCATTGTATCATTTTGCTTGGGCAGGAACATTTGGAGCGGATGCTCGTAATGATATGCCGACACAAATAAAAAACATCCAGTATACGTTGGATGCTGTTTGTTTGGCACGGCTTTGTGGATGCAAAACGTTTATAGGTGCTGGTTCTCAAGCAGAATATGGTAGATTTGAGGGAAGGTTGAGTTCGGAAACACCTGTTTTCCCTGATAATGGTTATGGGATGGCAAAACTTTGTGCAGGACAAATGAGTAGAGTAGAGGCTCATAAATATGGAATGAAACATATTTGGACTAGAATACTTAGTGTTTATGGACCATATGATGGTGAGAAAACTATGGTTATGTCTACAATATTAAAGTTGCTTCATGGAGAAAAGCCGTTATTTACAAAAGGTGAACAAATGTGGGATTACATATATACTAAAGATATAGGTGGAATTATGTTCGCTCTGGCTGGAGATAGAAGTATGGATGGACATATTTATTGCTTGGGCAGTGGTTATGTCCAACCTTTGTATAAATATATTGAAATTATACGTGATGTTATTAATCCCAAACTACCTATTGGATTGGGAGCAATACCGTATTCTCCTAAACAAGTAATGTATCTTTGTGCTGACAATACAGCGATTAAAGATGAACTAGGTTACACATATAGATATGATTTTTTTACTGGAATAAAGGAAACGATAGAGTGGGTCAAGGCGTATAAATCATATAAATAATGGGGGAAAGTGCTTATGTATGATTATTTGGTTGTAGGAGCTGGATTATTTGGATCTGTTTTTGCTCATGAAGCTAAGCAATGCGGGAAAAATGTCCTTGTTATTGATAAGCGACAAAATATTGCTGGCAATATTTTTACTAAAGAGCAAGAAGGCATAAATGTTCATGTTTATGGAGCTCATATATTTCATACAAATTTAAAAAATGTATGGGAGTATATTACAAAATTTGCTAAATTTAATCGCTTTACTAATTCTCCGGTGGCAAATTATAAAGGGGAATTATATTCTTTACCTTTTAATATGTATACCTTTAATAAGATGTGGGGTGTAATAACCCCTGAGGAAGCTGCAGCAAAAATTGAAGAGCAAAGGAAAGACGCTGGGATTGTTGAACCAAAAAATTTGGAAGAGCAGGCTATTTCCTTGGTAGGTAAGGATATATATGAGAAACTTATCAAGGGATATACAGAAAAACAATGGGGTAGGTCTTGTACTGAGCTTCCTGCGTTTATTATAAAAAGATTACCAGTGCGTTTGACATTTGATAATAATTATTTTAATGCTCTTTATCAGGGTATACCCATTGGTGGTTACACAAGAATGGTATCTAATATTCTTGATGATATTGAAGTGCGTTTAGAAGTTGACTATTTAACTAATAAGAAACAATTAGATAAATTAGCGAAAAAGGTTATTTATTCTGGGGCCATTGATGCTTTTTTTAATTATCAATTGGGTAAATTGGAATACAGAAGTCTTAGATTCGAAAATGAAATCTTAAATAAACCAAACTTTCAGGGAAACGTGGCAGTTAATTATACTGATCGAGAAACACCATGGACGAGGATTATTGAACATAAATGGTTTGAATTTGGAAAAGATAAAGATGGTAAGGATTTACCAAAAACGATTATTACAAGAGAATACAGCAAGGAATGGAAAGATGGCGATGAACCCTATTATCCAATAAATGATGAAAAGAATGAAAAAATGTATCAAGAGTATAAAAAATTGGCAAGTAAAGAACCAAAGACAATTTTTGGCGGTCGTCTAGGTGAATATAAATATTATGATATGGATGCCACGATAGATAGTGCGCTAAAATTAGCTAAAAAGGAGCTGTATTGAATTTACTTTAATTACTTGTAAATGATATTTAGATTACTGCAACAAAATTCAATGAAAGGTAATGAAAACTAATGGATGTTAAAATTCTTGTTGCTGCACACAAAAAATATTGGATGCCGTCTGATCAAGTATATGTGCCTTTACATGTTGGTGCAGAGGGAAAAGCGGATTTGGGCTATTTAAAAGACAATACTGGAGATAATATAAGCATTAAAAATCCTAACTTTTGTGAATTGACAGGACTTTATTGGGCATGGAAAAATTTAAACTGTGAATACATTGGTTTATGTCATTATAGAAGATATTTTGCAAAGGGTGGGAGTGGAAGTATTGAACAAAAGAAATCGAAAATACTAAAATATGCTGATTATGAGAAATTATTATCTGAATATGATGTGATTGTTCCTAAAAAAAGAAATTATTATATTGAAACAGTACGTAGTCAATATGAACATGCGCATAATAAATATGATCTAGATGAAACAGAAAAAATAGTAGCAGAAAAATATCCAGAATACAGTACTGCTTTCACTAAAGTAATGGATAGAAAGAAATTACATATTTTCAATATGTTTGCTATGAAAAAGACACTCTTTGATCAATATTGTACATGGCTGTTTGATATTTTATTCACATTAGAAAATCGTATTGATTTAAAAGCCTATAGCCAATATGAAGCAAGGGTATTTGGCTTTTTAAGTGAAAGATTATTCAATGTGTGGCTTGAAAAAAATGAATTAAAAACTACTGGAGTTGATATTGTTTTCTTAGAAAAAATAAACTGGCTGGATAAGGGAAGTAAATTCTTGAAACGAAAATTTTTGGGTAAAAAATAATATTAGTTAAGTGATAGAAAGGCTTATTATGAAAATATTAGCTTTGAATTTACCGCAATTTCATGAGATTAAAGAGAATGACGAGTGGTGGGGAAAGGGATTTACTGAATGGACAAATGTACGGAAAGCAAAACCAGTATATAAAGGGCATGTTCAACCAGAACTTCCACTTAATAACAATTATTATGATTTATCAAAAAGAGAAGATGTGATTGCTCAAACAAAAATGGCATATGAAAATGGAGTGTCAGGGTTTGTCTATTTTCACTATTGGTACAATGGTAGAAAAATGCTAGAGAAACCATGTGAGATATTACTGAAAGCGCCGGAAGCGAAGATAGAGTATTGTTTTTGTTGGGCTAACCATCCCTGGACAAGAGCGTGGGATGGAAAGGCACACCAAATATTATTGCAGCAAACATATGGTGATGTAGAAGATTGGGAAAATCATCTTCAATATTTATTACCATTCTTTAAAGACGTAAGATATATTAAGGTTGATAATCGGCCAATGTTTTTTATTTACGCTATGTGTAATATTCCGGACTATGATAATATGATTGCGTATTGGAAGAAAAGATTGATAGAAGAAGGCTTTGATGGTATTTATATCGTAGAATATATTAGCTCAAAAAATGTACGAGCTTTTTGTAAGTTTACATCTGCTGTATATGAGGATGAGCCGATATATAGTGCTAGGTTTTGTATATCACCTCTTCAAAAAGCAATTAGACTTTTTAATAAAAAAATGTTAAGACCTGATATATTGGATTATGATGATATTTGGGAAGCTATTCTTAAAAAAGATGCAGTTTATGATGGGAAAAAAATAATTCAGGGAGCATTTGCAACATGGGATAATACGCCTAGAAGAGGAAAAAAGGGCTGTACTATTTTTAAAGGGGCTACCCCAGAAAAATTTGAAAAATATTTCTCTAGGCTCATTAGTGGTGAGAGAAAAGATTGCTCAAAAGATTATTTGGTTATTAATGCTTGGAATGAGTGGGGAGAAGGAGCAATGCTGGAACCTACAGAACAGTACGGATATGCATATCTGGATGTTGTTAAGAAGATTGCTAGAAGTTGAATATGATAAACCTTTAATTAAGGAGAACTTAGTCTATGAAAGTGCTGTCAAAAGGTATAAAGTTTTTACAAATAAATGGAGTGTTTTTCTTTTCTGTTAGGTTCTTTTCCAAATGTTTTAATTTCTTATTTAATTTGGCCTCATTTCATAGGATTGATATTGATATTGATCATTCTGCTAAGGTTAAGGGCCTTAAATACATCGAAATAGGAAGTAATTTTCATGCAGGTAAACAGTTATGGCTAGAGGCTGTTGTTGATTATTATGGGCAGCGTTTTTCTCCACTTATTAGGATAGGAAATAATGTATCTTTTCAAGACTTTGTTCATATTGGTGCTACAAATTATGTAGAAATTGGAGATAACGTGTTATTTGCCAGCAAGGTGTATGTCAGTGATCACAATCATGGAATATATGATGGAGATTATCAAAGTAATCCACAAGAACCACCAAGATTTAGACAACTAACGAGTAATAAGGAAGTTAAAATAGAAGAAAATGTCTGGATAGGTGATGCTGTAACTATATTACCGGGCGTTCATATAGGCAAAGGTAGCATCATTGGTGCTAACTCTGTAGTAGCAAAAGATATACCAGAATTTTCTATTGCCGTAGGGGTACCGGCTAAGGTAATAAAAAAATACGATGTTACAATTGACAGATGGGTAAGCTTATAACTGGAGAAATATTATGCTAAATAAGGATTTATTGAATACAGCATTAAATCAGCTTTGGAAAATAGTTTCGGGACCGCTTGTCCTTTTGTTTATTCCGCTATATTTAACGGCAGTAGAGCAAGGATATTGGTACTCGTTTATTAGTATTGCTGCACTGTCAATATTTGCTGATTTGGGGTTTTCAGTTATAATTCTACAATTTGCGGCTCATGAATTTGCTTATTTGAAGTTTGATGAAGATGGCTGTATTACTGGTGACCAACAACATTTGGAGAGACTGGCAACATTTTTTTTATTTGCTGTTAAATGGCTTATTAAGGTAATTGCTATTGTTTTCCCTATAATTGTAGTTGGAGGATACTTTTTTTTATCTTATCGACAGGAAAATATACACTGGCATTTACCGTGGATAATTTATTCATGCTTTTCCGGTGGATTGTTTTTTTATTCGTCTATACTTTATTTTTTTGAAGGATGTAATTCGGTTAAGGATGTTCAGCTTATTCGCTTGCAAATAGCTATTTGTACAACCTTAGTGATGTTGACAGGCCTTTATTGTAAAATAAACTTATATGCACTTGCACTTTCGTTAGTAATATCTAATCTTGTTGGAATATATTTACTACATAGGAAATTTCATGCTGCTATAAAGCAATTGCTGAATATATCAAAATACGCATCTTATGATTGGAGAAAAGAATTCTTTTCTTTGATTTGGCGTTATGCTATAAGCTGGAGTAGCGGATATTTTATATTTCAACTGTTTGTGCCATTGACATTTAGATACCATAGTGCGGTTGAAGCTGGAAGAGTAGGCATAAGTATTGCTATGTGGACGGCAGGATTTGGAATTGCTAATACCTGGTTAGTGTCAATAACACCAAAGTTAAATATGCTAATAGCTGAAAATAAATGGGCAGAGCTTGATTTGTTATTTAATAAAAATTTATATCGAGCAATGGAAACAATGTTCTTTGGAGGTTGTGCCTATTTTTTCGTGTATAGATTAGGACTTGGCAAACTTAAACTATTTGACAGGTTTGAAACTTGGATTCCTATGCTTATGCTATTTGCTTGTTGGATGTTGCAACTTTATATTAATAGTCTTGCACTTTATTTAAGGGCACACAAAAGAGAACCAATGATGTTATTATCTGCAATTAGTGCTATATATATAGCAATTACCACATTATTGTGTGCTAAATTTTTACCAGCAAAGTTTTTATTTCTGGGGTTTTTAAGCAGCTATTTTTTTGGTGTACCAGCAACACTATTTATTTATAAAAAACAAAAGAAAGAACATTGTAGGGTGAGGTAAAAATATGAATCCAATATGGTCAATTTGTATTCCTACATATAACCGTGCTGATTGTTTGCAAATGAACTTAGAAAATATTTTTTCGCAAATGGATGGTTTGGCAAAAAAAGAAATTGAAATTTTAGTTTCTAATAATTGCTCTACAGATAATACTGATGCAATTGTGAAATCGTTTTTGAATAGAGGAGAGAATATTTCGTACTATGTCAATAAAGAAAACATTGGACCAGATAGGAATTTCTTGCAATGTATAAATAAAGCACATGGTAAATATGTGCTGCTTTTAGGTGATGATGATTATTTATTAAATGGTACTATACCCAAATTGTTAGCTGTTCTGAAGCAAGATGATTATGGCGTGGTTTATATAGCTAATAAAATGATAATGTTTTCTAGGAATATACCAATTAATGATTCTGAAAATTATAAAATTAAAGCAAATACTTATAATGACAGTAACTTATTTTTGAAAAAGGTATCGTTTTTTATAACATTTATGTCAGGGTCTATTTTTAACAAAAAGTATTTAGAAAGGATTGATTATTACAATAAGTATATAGGTAGTTATCTAATTCAAATAACTTTTTTTATTCATGCTATTTTTAAAGCTCAAAACAATATGTATATTAAAAGTCCTGTTTTAGCAAGTAAAAAGAATGATAATGGTGGATATAAAATAACTGATGTGTTTTGTGTCAGTCTTAATAAATTGTTAAATGAGTTTAAGCAAATAGGGGTTACTGATGCTACTATCAGCAGTATTAATGATGATGTTATCATTAAATTTTTGCCATATTTTATTGCAAAAATTAGAAATGAACGGACAAGATTCCAAGATGATGATATGGAAAAAGTATTAAATAGTGTATACTCAAACAATTTGAAATATTATATCTTTTTATATCCAATATTATTGCTGCCACCATCTATTGCAAAAATTTACTCATACTTTCCGCGTTTATATGGTAAGCTTTTAAAAATGCTTTCTTAAATTATTATGTGTTATATTTTTATAAAAAGGTGGTGATATGATGCTTATTTATTTATTGGTTTTTTCTTTTTTTATATTTCTCTTTTTGACATATATATTAATGGACAAAGATATTACTGCACCTGCTTTTGTATATGTATTAGGATATTTTATTAGTACGCTGGTTACTGCCTTTAATGTTTCATATTGGAATGTCCAACTTCATTGGGAAACTTTCTTTGTTATGCTCTATGGTACAGCAATGTTTTGTATACCAAGCTTTTTAATACAACAATATTATAAAAAAAGATACTCTTGTATATTAAGCACTACTATTGCTACTCCACTAGAATACAATAAGCTTTTTTTGAGAGTATTTTGTTTGTTTCAACTTGCCGTTATATTGATTTGGTTATGGTATTTAAGACAATTCTTTATTAATATTGGGCAAATAGAAAATATTAGCAAAGCAATGGAAGAATTTAGACGATGGAGTTCTTATTCTACCGCTGCAAATAATGACTCTTTGTATATGTTTTTAAATAGACTATTGGGTAATGTTATAATAAGCGCATATGTTTTAAGTACTGCGAGTGTTTATAATTACGTTGTTACTGGTTCTTTAAAAAAAGAAATATTGCCAATTGTTTCAGTTCTTTTTACTATTATATTGATGTTGCTTCAAGGGGGGAGAGGCGGAGTTGTTTGGCTTGCTTTTAATGTTGTAATGTTATACTTTTTGTTTAATTATAAAATTAAGAAAAAGAAGCAGAAAATCAATATTTATTTTTTAAGTAAAATGTGTATGTGTTTATTTATTGGTTCTATTTTATTTTATTTTTTAAAAACTGTAGTAGGTAGAGGAAATGTAGATTTAAGTTTCTCAACAATTGGCCATTATTTATCATTTTATATTGGTGGTCAAACACAATTAATGGATATGTATATAGTTAAACCTCTAGAACAGTCTGCTTTATGGGGCAAAGAGACCTTTAATATTCTTAACGGTGAGCTAATCAAACTTGGCTTATTAGATGCAGATCCATATATTTGGCACTTAGAATTTAGATATGCTGAGAATGGAACTTTATTGGGGAATTCATATCCTTCGTTTAGATCTTATTTATATGACTTTGGATATTTAGGCTTAACGGTTTTGCCAGTTGTTTTTTCCTTTGTAATTAATACACTTTATTATCATTATTATTATAAAAACAGCTATGAAATATCATTATCGCTGTTATTTTATGTTTCTATTTTTTATTCAATCTTTTTTGACTTTTCACGAAGTATATTTTTCTCTAGTTTTGTAAGTCTATTGTCAATTAGATTGATTTTTATGTTGTCGATATATTATTTAATTTTCATTAAAAATAAACATATTGTTTTTTAACTTGTAACAAATGTAAAGGAGAATAAAAATGGAAAATGAAAATGAAAATGAAAATGGTGTTACGTTTTATGGAATAATAGACTATTTGTTTAAATCAAAAAAGCCTATTTTAATTGTGACTATTGTTTGCTTTGTTATTGCGATTATTTATAATTTATTTGTTGTAAAAAACATATATGGAAGAACTGTAGGCGTTAGTCTTCCAGCAGAGGTAGATGATCGAAATTTATATAACATTGTACTTATTCTAGAGGCGAAAAAAGGGCAAGATTCCTTTGTAGGCGCCAAAAACATAACTGGGTCAACAATAATAAATTTAATTTATGAAAATACTGATGTCAATAAATTACAAATAGATAGCGATGAGTATACAAAGATCTGTATTCAAAAAATTAATGATTATCTATCTAATTTTGAAAAAACTAGATTGGATAAAAAAAATACTGAAGAAATTAAGCAGAATCTAAAATTGATGGTTCTAGGTTTAGGAAATGATAAAGAATTAAATGCAAAATTGACTGAAATTAATGCGAAACTAGATGAAAAAGAAGTAATAAGAAAAGCAATGGTGTTTTCTGATACTAAAGTTAGTACTCAACACATAAAGCCAAATAAAAAAAATAATGTTGCAGCTTTTACAATATTTGGCTTTTTAGTTTCTTGCGCTTTTGTAATTGGTAAGTATTACAAAGAACATTAATTAGGAGGAATTGCTATGAAAGTGCTTTTGGCAGGTGGAGCTGGTTATATTGGTTCTCATACGGCGGTAGCTTTATTACAAAATAATATTGATATAATAATTGTTGATAATTATAATAATAGTTCACCGGAAGCTATAAAGCGTATAGAAGAAATAACTTCAAAGCATATTATTTCTTATGAAGTCGACGTAAAAAATGCTGAAGTGATTAACAAAATTTTAAGTGAAAATGATATTGATTGTATTATTCATTTTGCCGGGTTAAAAGCTGTTGGTGAATCAGTACAAAAGCCCTTGGAGTATTATAGAAATAACATTGATACCACTCTTACTCTTTTAGAATGTATGCAAAAAAATAAAGTTAATAATATTGTTTTTTCTAGTTCAGCAACAGTATATGGAGAAGATAATAAACCTCCTTATACAGAAACAATGCCTAAAGGCAAATGTTCAAACCCTTATGGGTGGACAAAATCTATGATGGAACAGATCTTGACTGATGCAGCTATAGCCAATCCTGCTTTATCTGTTGTGCTTTTAAGATATTTTAATCCAATTGGGGCACACGAATCTGGAAAAATCGGTGAGGACCCGCAAGGTATACCAAATAACTTAATGCCCTATATCGCACAAGTTGCAGTAGGCAGAAGGGATATGCTTACTATTTTTGGTAATGATTATCAGACAGAAGATGGAACATGCCGTAGGGATTATATTCATGTTATGGATTTAGCGGATGGGCATGTTAAAGCTGTTGAGTATGCTGTAAACAATAAGGGTACTGAAATATTTAATCTGGGGACTGGGACGCCATACAGTGTATTGGAAATTGTAAAAGCTTTTGAAAAAAGTAATAGTATTAAAATTAATTATCAAGTTGGGCCACGTAGAGCAGGAGATTTACCAGAGTTTTGGGCAAATTCAGATAAAGCGCAAAAAGTGTTGGGATGGCATGCAAAAAGATCATTGGAAGATATGTGTAGGGATACTTGGAACTGGCAAAAGTGTAACCCAAATGGATACAGAAAATAAACGGAGGTATTGCATATGCTAAAAGTTGTAAGAAAAGCGGTTATCCCTGCAGCTGGATTAGGTACACGGTTTTTGCCTGCTACTAAGGCAACGCCTAAAGAAATGTTACCTATTGTTGATAAGCCTACTATTCAATATATAGTTGAAGAAGCAGTTGCTTCCGGCATTACAGAGTTATTAATAATTACTGGTCGCACAAAACGATCTATTGAAGATCATTTTGATAGAAGTATAGAATTGGAATATGAATTAGAACAACAACATAAAACGGATTTATTGGCTATGATTAAGAAAATAGGAGAAATTAAGATTCACTATATTCGTCAAAAAGAGCCTAAGGGATTAGGACATGCAATTTTATGTGCAAAGGATTTTATCGGAGAAGAGCCTTTTGCTGTTTTATTAGGTGATGATGTGGTTTATAATGATGGCTATCCTGCCTTGAAACAATTAATTGATGTTTATAATAATAAGCATCACTCTGTCTTGGGATGTCAGGAGGTATCATGGGAAAAAGTTTCTTCATATGGTATTGTTTCAGCATCACCTATGAACGATGGCCGTACATTTAAAGTTAATGATATGGTGGAAAAACCTAGTAAGGAGGACGCTCCTTCAAGACTGGCTGTTTTGGGCAGATATGTAATTACTCCTGATATTTTTCCTCTTTTAGAAAGTACAAAACCTGGAAAAGGTGGAGAGATTCAGTTGACAGATGCATTAAAACAATTAATAAAGTTTCAACCTGTGTATGCATACAATTTTATGGGCAGAAGGTATGATGTAGGGGACAAACAAGGCTTTTTAGAAGCAACAGTGGAGTATGCTCTAAGGCGTGAGGATATACGAAATAAGTTTCTTAGCTATTTGAACAATTTAATTGAAAGCAAAAATTTTTAGGCTTAAATCTATGCGTTCGCAACTTATAGTGTTGTATTAAATAATTTTAGGAGAAAAAATGTTTATGAGTGATGGTTTAAAAAAATTATTTCGTAATAAAATTATAGTGTTTTTAGTGGCTATTATTGCTGCTCTTTTTAGTATAATATTTTTTGAAGAGAAAGCTGCTGTATTAAATAGCGCTTTTTTAAGTTCATATAATATTGATTCACATCCTCAAAACGCTACAAAGCAAATAAACGCTGCTCAAGATATTTCTATTAGTTGTAAGTTTAATTTTTGGGGGTTTAAGGATCAATATGAAGGCTTGTTTCAAACATCTAATGCTAATAAAGGTGTTAGATTAGAACTTGCTAATGCTGGAGTTGGTACTTGGGGCATAGTGTTGCCTGGACAAAAAGATGGCGATATTCAAGTAGTTAATTTGGGAGATATGCCAAATACAAATGTGTGGCATACATTGCAAGTAAACATTAAAAATAATGATATTGAAGCCTATGTGGATGGGACATTAAAGGGAAAAGCACATATACAGAATCCTAATTTTTTAATTGATGATATAGAAGTTGGAACAGGGTTTAGTAAAGACAGAAGATTTAATGGTGAGATAAGTAATTTTAATTTGGAAAAGCGACATAACACTGTGGTCACAACTTATGGCGTTGGTCTGTTATTGCAACTAATATTTGTATTAATATTAATCATTATTTGTTCGTATAGTGAAATATCAATGCAAAGTATGTTTAATGAATTAAAAACAGTAAAGGTGAATTTACTGTTTATTGTTTATTGCTTTATTTTTGTTGTACTTTTCGGATTAATATGTAATACATTTCAAAAAAATATTTCTAATTATAGATTTATCTGTTTAGAAATATATTTTTCTTTAGTTATTTGTATTAGATTGTTATGGACGAAATTTCATTTTAATAATTTTCTTAAAATTATGTTCTTGCTTTTTGCACTATTGTTTACAAAAAAGTTTTATTTAAACATATCTTTTCTTGGAGTAGTTAGCGACACATTACTAATTTATACTGTGTTTGGAATCATAGAATCAATTCCAATATTTATTAGGTACAAATTTTCTTTTGCAGTTTTATTTTCTATCATTTCATCTGTGCTAGGTGGCTTGCTTATATTAGGCGCAATGTATATGCATAGATTGAATACAAAGACATTGTTACAGGATGAGCTATTTGCTTTGTTTCAAACCAATTTAAGAGAAAGCAAAGAGTTTTTGACATCTTTTTTTACTTTTCATGAACTGGTATTTATGATGCTTAGTGTTATTGCTTGTGGCGTAGTTATTTTTATGATCATAAATAGTATGAAAGGGGTTCAATCAACACTACCGTTTCTTACCATTTTTCTTGTGAGTACGGTTATTTTTACTTGGCTGGCTGGATTTGGACAAAGTGCTTTCTCGCCTGTTTTTGTTTTAGCTAAAGGATATAAACAAAGCATTAATCAAATGCAATACTATCAAAATTTACGAAATAATGATAAAAAGATAAGTGCTACGAAAGAGGAGCATGGTGAAACATATGTTATTGTTATAGGAGAATCTGGTAATAAAAGACATTACAGCGCTTATGGATATTTTCGAGACACTACTCCTTGGTTAGCTTCTTATAGAAACAAAGATAATGCAATATTTCTTGAAAATGCTTATGCTAGTTTCGTTCATACTGTTCCTTCTTTAATGAAAGCGTTGACATCCGCTAACCAATACAATAAAGAACTTGATTTTGCAGCTCCTTCAATTGTTGAGATAGCTAATGCGGCAGGATTTAATACCTATTGGATTAGTAACCAGAATCGTAATGGATTGGTTGATAATCCGCTTACAGTTTTGGCAGATAAGGCTAAATATGTAAGTTTTACAGCTAGAACAGGTTTGGATGAAGAACTGTTACCACTTATTAATAAACAATTAGCAAATATTGACGCAAGCAAGAATAATGTTATTTTTGTACATATGATTGGTTCGCATGCTGATTATAGAACAAGAATACCAAAAGATTATGATACTAATTTTATTGAATCAGGAGAAGAATATTTAGGTAACAATGCCAGAGATAAGGATTTTGTGCAAAATATATTAAACCCATATGATGCGTCAACGAGATATACTGGTAATAATTTAGAAAGAATTTATCAAGCTATATCTCAAAAAGTTGGGAACATTAGTGCATTTATTTATATGCCTGATCATGGAGAGGATGTATACGGCAAAAAATTTCATAATGCGGCAATATTTACATATGAGATGGCACGTGTACCGGTATTTATGGTTTTTTCAAATAAATATAAGGAAAAATATAACGGTAAGTTTGAGCAACTTAAACGGAATAAGAGTAGTGTTTTTACAACAGACTTGTTTTTTGACTTATGTCTTGGTTTAATGAATATTAAGAGCAATATCTATTTACCAAAATATGATGTATCATCTGATAAATACAGCATTAATTGGAATAACGCTATAACGTTATGGAGTGATGATACATTACAAAGAAATTTATATACAAAGGTTAGCGAACATAAGGTGTCCGATGATCCAGAATATATTAAACGACAAAATATGAAGTTTCTGAATGGGCGTTATGGAAATAAATTCTTTGCAATATATTCTGATGTTGTTGGTGCTGCCATTCAAGCTGTTCAAGACGGTTTTACCGCCATAGAAGTAAATGTTACGGCAAAAGATGGAAAATTGCTAATGGGACATGGACCACAATTTATTTACAATATGAGCTTAGACGAATATTTATCAAAAATTCCTTTTAGTAAGCTAACGAGAATATATCTAGATTTGAAGATATTGGATAAAGCTGAAATTGATACTGTTTACACACAACTTACATTTTTAGACAAAAAGTATGGACTAAAAAATAAGGCATTGGTAGAAAGTTCGCTAATAGATGATAAGATGATTAAATTTAAAAATGATGGTTGGCATACAGTGTTCTATTTTTTGCCTGAAACTCTTGATAAAGAACTAAGCATTCATTTTCCTGCTAATATGAAAATAACTAATGATGTTGTTGATGTGAATAATATAACTGAGGAGACAAATCAACAATTAAGTGCTTATGGCAATACCATTGCAAAAGTAATATGCAATCAAAATAGTGTTGCCATTTCTGATGTCAATACCTATAATAATTTTGTTTTCAAATATATAACACCAGCTATGCCATATAAGCTGAAATATTGTACTTGGAGTATACCAAAATTTCCTAGCCTCTTTGATAAAGATTTCAATAGAAAAATTTCTAATATTTCTGTTGAAAATGATCACGAGTTCGAAGCAATATTAATTAATCAGGAATCAATGTTTGCTATAACTTTCTAAAATTTTCTTAGTTTGTTTGAGGTAATAAAGATATACATGAAAGTCAATTTAGGAGGTTTTATGTTATGAAGGGTATTGTTTTAGCTGGGGGAAGTGGAACAAGGCTTTATCCATTAACGATGGTTACATCTAAGCAGTTATTACCTATATATGATAAGCCTATGGTGTATTATCCATTATCTACTCTTATGTTGGCTGGTATTAGAGATATTTTGATTATTTCTACACCACAAGATTTGCCAAATTTTGAAAAGCTTTTAGGTGATGGTTCACGTTATGGTATCAATTTGAGTTATAAGGTACAGCCTTCTCCGGATGGCTTGGCACAAGCATTTATCCTAGGAGAAGAATTCGTAGGTAAAGATAGTTGTGCTATGATATTGGGAGATAATATTTTCTATGGTGCTGGTTTGACTAAACATTTAAAGAAGGCTGCTTCCAATAAGACCGGTGCTACTGTTTTCGGCTATTATGTAGATGATCCAGAGCGTTTTGGTGTAGTTGAGTTTGATGTGAATGGTAAGGCCATTTCATTAGAAGAAAAGCCAGATAAACCAAAGTCAAATTATGCTGTAACAGGTCTATATTTTTATGATAACAAGGTATGTGAATATGCCAAGAATCTTAAACCTTCAGCTCGTGGTGAACTGGAAATTACAGATTTAAATAGAGTGTATTTAGAAAAAGATAATTTGAAAGTTGTTACACTTGGCCGTGGTTATGCCTGGTTGGATACTGGAACTATAGATAGCCTTCATGAAGCAGCTGAATTTGTACAGGCTATAGAGAGCAGAGCTGGCATACAGATTGCTGCCTTGGAAGAGATTGCATATTACAATGGTTGGATAGATAAAGAAGAATTAGAAAAGAGTGCTAAGCAATATGGCAAGGCACCATATGGACAATATCTAAAGAAAGTTGCCAAAGGCAAAGTACTGAAAGAGGAATAAAACATGAAAATTACAAAAACTAAACTTGATGGAGTAGTAATTATCGAACCAGATGTTTTTGGCGACAACAGAGGCTTCTTTATGGAAAGCTGGAGTAAACGCAAGATGGAAGAAGCTGGCTTGCATTATGACTTCGTCCAAGACAATCATTCTTCTTCTACGGTAAAGGGTACTTTACGAGGCATACATTTCCAAAAAGGTGAATGGTGCCAAGCTAAGCTAGTACGTTGCACTCGTGGCGCTGTATTGGATGTAGCAGTGGATTTGCGTAAAAAAAGTCCTACCTATAAGCAATGGGTAGGAGTGGAGCTGTCAGAAGAAAATAAAAAACAATTTTTAATTCCTCGTGGTTTTGGTCATGGTTTTGTTACTTTGACTGATCATGTGGAGTTCATGTATAAGGCAGATAACTACTATGCTCCGCAAGCTGATGGTGGTATTCTATGGAACGATCCTACCATTGGAGTGGATTGGGGAGTAAAGGATCCTATTCTAAGTGAAAAAGATAAAAAGAATCCTACTTTTGCTGAAATAGCAGATAAACTGGAGTTTTAAGATGAAAATATTAGTTACCGGAATAACAGGACAGCTTGGTTATGATGTAGTAAAAGAACTAAATAAGAGACATATTGAGTGTATTGGAGTAGGACGTAAGGAATTTGATATTACGGATGCCAATGCTACCAGTACATTTATTGTGAATTATCATCCTGATGTGGTTATTCATTGTAGTGCTTATACAGCAGTGGATAAGGCAGAGGATGAACCTGCTTTATGCCACGCTGTTAATGTGAATGGTACGGAGAACATTGCCAAAGCTTGTAAAGAAATAGATGCTAAGATGGTATATATTAGCACGGACTATGTTTTCCCTGGCACAGGGGATAAGTTCTATGATGTAGATGATGCTACAGGACCTACTAATGTCTATGGAAAAACAAAGCTATTAGGTGAGAAGGCTGTACAGGATACATTGAGAAAATTCTTTATAGTGCGTATTTCTTGGGTATTTGGTAAAAATGGCAAGAATTTTATCAAGACCATGTTAAGATTGGGCAAAGAAAAACAAGAGCTGACTGTAGTGGCCGACCAGATTGGTTCTCCTACTTATACAGCGGATTTAGCACCATTTCTTTGTGATTTGGTTAAAACGGATAAATATGGCATTTACCATGCAACTAATGAAGGTATTTGTTCCTGGGCGGAGTTTGCTGTTGAAATAATGGCTCAAGCAGGACTACATTGTGTAATTAAACCAATTCCTAGCAACGCATATCCTACGAAAGCTACAAGACCTTTAAACAGCCGTATGAGTAAAGAAAAACTAGTACAGAACGGCTTTCACAAGTTGCCTGTTTGGCAAGATGCCTTGAATAGATATTTAATGGAAATACAATAGATACTTATTTTAGGAGGAGTCATTATGAAGATAATCGTAACCGGCGGTGCAGGGTTTATTGGTGGTAATTATGTACATATTATGCTAAAGAAGCATCCTGAAGATACTATCATCTGTTTGGATGCCTTAACTTATGCAGGCAATATGGAAACATTAGCACCTGTAATGGATGCTCCTAATTTTAAGTTTGTTAAATTGGATATTAGAGATAGAGAGGGTGTTTATGCTCTATTTGAAAAAGAGAAACCGGATATTATTATCAATTTTGCTGCAGAGAGTCATGTAGACCGTTCTTTGGTTAATCCGGAGTTGTTTTTGCAAACTAATATTATTGGTACTAGCGTTTTGATGGATGCTTGCCGTAAATATGGTATTAAACGTTACCATCAGGTTTCTACTGATGAGGTTTATGGAGATTTGCCACTAGATAGGACAGATTTATTCTTTACAGAAGAAACACCGCTACATACCAGCAGCCCATATTCTTCTTCTAAAGCTTCTGCCGATTTGCTGGTATTGGCTTATCACAGAACATTTGGCTTGCCGGTAACTATTTCTCGTTGTTCCAACAACTATGGACCATATCATTTCCCTGAGAAGTTAATTCCTCTGATGATTATTAACGCCTTGCACGATAAACCATTGCCAGTATATGGTAAGGGTGAGAATGTTCGTGATTGGTTATATGTAGAGGACCATTGTACTGCCATTGATTTGATTGTTCGTAATGGCAAGGTTGGAGAAGTATATAATATTGGCGGCCATAACGAGCGCAGAAATATAGATGTAGTTAAGACTATTATTAAAGAATTGGGCAAGAGCGAAGACCTGATTCATTATGTAACTGATAGACCAGGTCATGATAGAAGGTATGCTATTGATCCTACAAAGATTAAAAGAGATTTAGGCTGGGAGCCAACTACTAGGTTTGAAGATGGTATTAAAAAGACCATTGCTTGGTATTTAGACAATAAGCCTTGGTGGGAACACATTATTAGTGGTAACTATCAAGATTACTACGAGAAGATGTATGGAAACAGATGATTTTGGTATGTGATAACTAACGCTTATTTTATATAAAATTATGATGAAACAAATGCCAAAAAAGGAAAAAATAATGAAAGAATATTATGATAAAATAATAATTGGGGCCGGATTATATGGGTTATATTCAGCAGAACTTTGTGGAAGAAAGGGCCAAAGTGTTTTGGTGTTAGAATGTGATGAAGCACCATTCAAAAGGGCAACTTTTATTAATCAGGCAAGAGTTCATCAAGGCTACCACTATCCAAGATCATTGTCTACCGCCATTAAGTCGGCTGGATATTTTCGGCGGTTTAACGAAGACTATGGATTCTGCATTAATAGAGAATTTCAGCAAATATATGCTACTTCAAGTGAATATTCATGGTCTAATGCTGAACAATTTAAAAAATTTTGTGCAGCAGCAGATATTAAATGTAAGGAACTCTTTCCAGGAGAATTTTTTAAGGAAAACCAATGCGATGGTGCTTTTTTGACTAGAGAATATACCTATGATGCGACAATTTTGCGTGACTATTATTTGAATAAAATTACAGAATTGCCCAATGTCCAAATTAAATATGGTGTTAAAATTGAGCGCATAGAAAAATTGCAGGATTCCTTTAAAATTTATGCTAAAGATGGTGATGCATATACAACAGGTTTCTTGTTAAACGTTACATATGCTTCGACAAATCAGATTTCCAAAATGCTTGGATTTGATACTTTTAAGATTAAATATGAACTTTGCGAGATTATTCTTTGTGACGTTAATGAAGCATTTAAAGATAAGGGCTTTACTGTTAAGGACGGTCCTTTCTTCTCAATTATGCCTTTTGGAAAGACGGGTTTTCATTCGTTAACAGCGGTAATATTTACTCCACACAATACGAGTTATGATGTAGTACCTACATTTGATTGTCAAAAAAAGAGCGAGGGAACATGCTCTCCAAAATTTCTTGGAAATTGCAATGATTGTCAGGCTAAGCCAAAGTCGGCATTCCCATATATGTCATCGTTGGCAAGAAAATATTTAAAAGATGATTATCAGTTTACATATAATCATTCCCTATTTTCAATGAAACCAATATTAATGGCTTCGGAAGTTGATGATTCAAGACCTACTGTGATTAGAAAGTTCTCAAATAAGCCTACTTTTATAAGTGTTCTATCCGGGAAAATTAATACAGTATATGATTTGGATGAGGTACTGCTAAATGACTAAAATAAAAGAAAAGAATTTTATTTCTGCTGTTGTATATGTTCATAATGCAGAAGATAGAATATCAAACTTTATGAAGCAACTTATTCTATTGCTAGAAAATAACTTTGATCATTCAGAGATTGTTTGTGTAAATGATTTTTCTACTGATTGTAGTGTAGAAAAAATTAAGAATATTAGGAACGACGCAAAAGAAACAGCAATTTCCATAGTGAATTTGAGTCATTTTCATGGACTTGAAGTTGCTATGAATGCTGGTGTTGATTTGTCTATTGGGGATTTTGTTTTAGAAATTGACACGACAATGCAAACTTGGGATGATGCTGTCGTAATGCAAGTATATCAAAAGGTTTTGGAAGGCAATGATATTGTTAGTGCTTCACCAGATAAACCACAGAAGCTATCATCCAGCATATTTTATTGGTTATATGATAGGTTTTCAGATTCAAAAGAAAAAATGCATTCTGAAACATTTAGAATCCTTAGTAGGCGTGCCGTGAATAGAATTAATAGTATGAGCAGAACAGTACCTTATCGCAAGGGTATTTATACTAATTGTGGATTGCAGACAGCAAATATAAAGTATAAGGTAATTAATTCAAAATTATCTGAAGAAAATGATAGCCAACTTAGTAGTTATAGAAATAAACTTGCATTTGAAACTCTTGTTTTATTTACCAATGCCGGCTATTTTGTTACAAAATTTATGACAACTCTTATGATATTTATTTCGTTATTTATGATAGTGTATACTTTTGTCGTTTATTTATCTAAACATCCTGTAGAAGGATGGACAACAACAATATTATTTCTTTCAGTAGCATTTTTAGGACTATTTGCAATTTTAACGATAATTGTTAAGTATTTGCAAATATTAGTTGAATTAAACTTTAAAAGGACAAAATATAACTTTGCTAGTATTGAAAAACTTACGAAATAAATTTTCGGAAGGGAATACAAGTGCAGATGAATTATACATTTAACTATAAAAAAGCTATTGTATATGTTATGGTAATTAGTGCATTTTGGCTGATGTGTATTAATTATTGTACAAATTATTTTAATATAGTAGATTCAGAGTGGTTTAATGATTGGCAGGTAGATTCAGAATGGTTAGTAAAACAAAGATTGGTAGATGATGACATTAAAGGCCTGCGATATAATTATGGCTTGCTAGGAGAATATCCTTCTAAGCCTGCACCATATAAGTATTCAAATGTGCATGGCGTATATACAGGGCAAATTGGTTTACAAGGTTTGTTTTTGGGGGTTATATATAGGCTTTCACATTCTGTCCAAGTCTGTTATTGGATTGAAACAATACTTTTAGTAATTTGTGTATTTTTTATTTTGTATTGGCTAGCAAAAGAGATAAATTTAGGCACAGCAATTGCAACATATTTTATTATGTTTTTTAATAATTGGATCATTGTCTCTGCAAGGAATTTATATTGGAGTATTTGGATTATAATTCTTCCAACTGTAATAATGTTGCTTTTTCTACATATAGAAGAAAAAAGCCGCAAAAATATGGCCGTGATAATAGCAATGCTGGAATTCATATGTATATTCTTAAAAAGTGGTTGCGGGTATGAATTTGTTTCATTGGCAATGATAAATGTTGAGTTGCCCATTTTTTATTATTCATATAAGAATAATTGGAGCGCAAGTAAAACAATAAAAAGAATTGCTTTATTTGGAGTGTCGGCATTATCTGGTTTTTTATTAGCAATTTCTATTAATATCACTCAAGTATATTTTTACTATAACAAATCTTTTAATATGGCAATTAATTCAATAGTATCACGTGTAGCATATAGGACAGGCTTGGGAGAATGGGGACAATATGGAAACCGTATTACAGATTCATTAAATGCTTCAAAATTTTCTGTGTTAGAAAAATATTTTAATGAAGGAATACCAATTTTTTTTGATTTTCATATGGATATTTTACTTATGTTCATATTGATTGGTATTGCATTTGCACTTATTTCAAAAAAATATTCACCAAGTATTGGACAGGCAAGAAATAATATCATTGCTTTGGATAGGATGTCGTTTGTTTCATTCTTTGGGCCGATTTCTTGGTTTTTACTTGCATCTGGGCATTCATTTATTCATACACATATTTGTTATTTGCTCTGGTCTCTGCCTTTTTTATTGTTTGCTAGTGCTAGTTTTTTTTCAACCATATTATTGCTAATAAAAGACAATTTTATTATACAAAAAAGAAGAAGCATAATTGTTTTTTCAATTATTCTTATTTCAATTTTTAGTCTATATATTAATAATTTTTCGTATATAACGAAACAAGTTAACACTGCAAAACAATTAGGAATGAATATTTATACTAGTGATATGGTAAATGTTTATTTATATAAAAGTAAAATCTATTATATTTGTTCACCAGAAAATAATAATCGCTATATTTTTTTCCTTCATTTTTATACAACTGACTCTGAAGCAAAACAATTTTCTTATGCTGGATTTGTAAATAAAGATTTCAAATTTAAAAACTTTGAAGTTGCTTTACCTTTTTGGGAAAAGGACCATGTTGCCATAGTTAATTTGCCAGATAATTATTTTGTGGATTCCATTGAAACTGGTCAATGGGACCATTTAACAAACAAACGATTTTGGGAAATAAAAAAAGAAATTTATGACTATCAAGATAATATAGTTTCTTTTACTGTTTCTAATTTAAATGATGATAATTGGGAAAATGGTTCTAATAGAACGAAAAATATATTGTCGGTTGAAAGTGATGATGCTTCTATGGAATATTTAAGCAATAAAAATATTGAAGTAGATGGAAATATAAAAGCAGCAATCATTGATGTACAGCGTGTAGGCGGTTATTATTATATTTATACCAACAAGCATATAGATATACAAAAAGGCAAATTGATGATTAAGGTTCAAAGAAATGTGGAGAAAAAATGATATCACTTTTAATAGGTTATACTGGATTTGTAGGTAGTAATATATATCAAAAGGGAAAATTTGACAAAGTTTTTAATTCAAAAAACATTCAAGAAGCGTATGGTCTGCATCCTGACTTATTAATTTATGCCGGCATGAGAGCAGAAAAGTATTTGGCTAATAATGCACCAGAAAAAGATTTAGCTTTAGTAAAACAGGCTGAACGGAATATTGAATTAATTAATCCTAAAAAGCTAGTGCTTATTTCCACAATTGATGTTTTGAAAGATACTTGTGGGAAGACGGAAAATGATTTAATAGACACAAAAGGCCTTCAAACCTATGGCTATAATCGTTATATTCTTGAATGCTGGGTAAGAGAACATTATCCGGATGCACTTGTTATTAGGTTGCCTGGTTTATTTGGACAAAACCTAAAGAAAAATTTCATTTATGATTTTATTAAAGTTATACCTTTTATGCTCAAAGAAGAAAAGTTTTTGGCTTTATCAAGAAATCAATCTTTATTGCAAGATAATTATGAGAAGCTGGATAATGGATTTTACCGTGTGAAAACACTTACTGCTGAAACAGAAAAGAATTTAAAACTTTTATTTCAAAAACTTGGTTTTTCAGCACTAAATTTCACGGATAGTAGAAGTATATATCAATTCTATCCACTTTCTAGGTTATGGAATGACATTCAAGTCGCATTAGCAAATGATATTAAATTGCTACACTTAGCTACTGAGCCGATTTCTGCAGGAGAACTTTATTATTATCTTACCGGTAAAGAATTTGTTAATGAACTAAAAGGAAAACCTGCATACTATGACTATCATACGCTTTATGCTAGTATGTTTGGGGCACAAGGTAATTATATTTTAAGCAAAGAACAAGTAATGAAAGATATAAAGCGGTTTGTATTACTTCAAGGGAGAAATTAGAATGCAACTATCAATTTCTAATATTGCATGGGAAGCAGTTAATGATGTTTATATCTACAAGATAATGCAAAAGATTGGCTTTCTAGGCTTAGAGATTGCTCCTACTAGAATTTTTGCGAAAAATCCATATGAAAATATAAATGCTGCTAAAAACTGGGCTAAAACCATAAAAAGTGAATATGGGTTTAGCGTTCCTTCTATGCAATCAATTTGGTATGGTAAAAAAGAAAATATTTTTGCATCAGATGATGATAGACTAAAGCTTATTTCCTACACGAAAAAAGCAATTGATTTTGCCAGTTCTATTGGCTGTAGTAATCTTGTCTTTGGCTGTCCTAAGAATAGAAGTATTTCGACTGGAAATGATAAATCTGTTGCTGTTTCTTTTTTTAAGGAATTGGGAGATTATGCGCTAGTTAAACATACTGTTTTAGCGATGGAGGCTAATCCACCTATTTATAATACCAATTATATTAATACTACACTTGAAGCAATTGAATTAATCAAGGAAGTTAATTCTAATGGATTTAAACTTAATTTGGATATTGGAACGATGATTTATAACAATGAAGATATTTCCGCCTTAAATGAATATATAAAGTTGATTAATCACGTGCATATAAGTGAACCTGGACTTAAAGTTATTGAAAAACGGCCCATTCACAAGAAGTTAGCTGCTCTTTTAAAGAATAATAATTATAATGGCTTTGTATCAATCGAGATGGGTAAGCAAGAGAATATAGAAAATATTCGTCAAACTTGTGAATATGTGAAGGAGATTTTTGCATGATTTATGAACAACAAAAAGGCGTTCCCAAATTTGAATGCAATGAATATCTCCCAAAGTCTAAAGATTATGTTGTATTGATTCCCATTATTAATGAAGGAGAGCTAATAATTAAGGAATTGCAACGTGCACAGAAATATAATATTTCTAATTATGCAGATATTGTAATTTGCGACGGCGGTTCTACCGATGGATGCACAAATGAGGAAAAGCTAAAAGAACTTGATGTAAATACTTTGCTTGTAAAGCATGATATTGGTAAACAAGGGGCACAGCTTCGTATGGGCCTTTGGTGGGCTTTACAAAGAGAATATAAAGGATTTATTACTATAGATGGGAATAATAAGGATAGTATTGAAGATGTTCCACGGTTTATTGTAAAGCTTAATGAAGGGTATGACTTTATTCAAGGTTCTAGGTTTATTAGCGGGGGAAAAGCAATTAATACGCCGTTAATTAGATCTATATCGGTGCGCCTTATCCATGCACCTATTATTTCATTAACGGCAAAGCAATATTTTACGGATACAACTAATGCCTACAGAGCTTATTCTAGAAAGTATTTGGAAGATTCGAGAGTACAACCATTTAGAGATATATTTATGACTTATGAACTGTTGGCATATTTATCAGTACGTGCTTCTCAAATCGGATTAAAGGCATGTGAAATACCGGTAACCAGAGAATATCCAAAAACAGGGAAAACACCGACGAAGATTAGTTTCTTCAAGGGAAATAGTGACTTGTTGAGAATATTGTTTAGCAATATGATGGGAGCATATAAACCAGAAGGAGTAAAATAAGCTTATGGAATCGCAAGATATATTTGATAAGATTATGGAACTTCCTGGTATTAATGTTTTTAAGCCTTTTTACCAAAAGCATAAAGAAGCGTTATTATATCTTTTCTTTGGTGGATTGGCTTTTTTCTTAAATTTATTTTTATTTATTTTATTTACAAGTTTTATGGGGATAAACGAACTAATTGCCAATGCCATTAGTTGGGTGATTTGTGTGTTGTTCCAGTTTTTTACGAACAGGATATGGGTATTCGATGGATATGTAGAAACTATAAAAGAATTTGTTCAACAAGTAAGTTATTTCTTTGGTGGAAGAATTTTTACACTTGTAGTTGAAGAGGTTATATTAGCTATATTTATTACTTGGCTTGCTTTTAATTCTGTTCTAGTGAAGTTAATTGCTCAAGTAATAGTGATTATTTTGAACTATATTATCAGTAAGTTCTATGTTTTTAAGAAGTCATAAAGTAGGATGATAAGACTTTTGCTAATGTGAAGTGCACCCCCAAATGTTAGACAAAAATAACATTTGGAGGTGTGGAACTGTCAATAAAAAGTGGACACAAAGTTTAACAAATTTTATGAATTTTTTATTTCGTATTGGACTGGCGAAATGTAACCCAATGCGGAATGCATTCTTTTGATGTTATAATAGATTTCAATAT